>ERZ761609.3258-NODE-3258-length-10868-cov-12.845371_pt1 | contig 10868 bp, 9 predicted proteins | sample MGYA00511163_ERZ761609 | MGnify/ENA primary metagenome ERZ761609 (study PRJEB28899, sample SAMN02445070) | bioreactor sludge metagenome | biome: EBPR sludge | place: Australia: Brisbane, Thorneside Wastewater Treatment Plant | collected 2011-12-16 ... | reverse complement strand
CGGCGAGGACGGCGACACCAACGGGCAGCCCGGGCTGCTGCAGCGCCCTCCGGGCCATCAGCCGCCAGCCGATGATGGCGATCACCAGCAACAGCGCGACGGAAGCCAGGCCGACGACCTGCATGAGCAGGTCGGCCACGGCCGCTCCCGGAAAGCCGAGAAGATTCTTCGCCGTACCGTCGATTGCGTGGCTGAAACTCGGATCGCGCACGGACCAGCTCGCGAGCGCCAGCGCTCCTGCCCCGGCGAGTGCCAACAGGCCAAGACCGGCCGCCTCGGTGAGGCGGCGGGAGACAGCATCGCGTAGCGCCTCCGGAATGTAGTCCGCAGGCGAAGACCCCAAACGCGTCGTACGCATGAACCCGTTCCGCAACCCGTTTCCAGAAAACCGGCCGATCATGGTTCAGAAGCGGTTAAGTCCGCCTTAAGGATGCGCGCAATCGCGGCGCGCAGTCGGGACCAAACGCCGGCGGCGGGCCCCGATGGGACCCGCCGCCCTGTCGTTGCGTTCCGGTGTCGGTCAGGCCGTGTAGGCACGCTCGCCATGTTCGGCGATGTCGAGGCCCTCGCGCTCCTTTTCAACAGTCACGCGCAGGCCAACCAGCGTGTCGACAAGCTTGAAGAGGGCGGCCGAAACCAGGCCGGACCACAACAGGGTCACGACCACGGCCTTAAGCTGGGCAATGACCTGTGTCGCCATCACATAGTCGCCGGGTGCGCCCTGCCCTGGCTTCATGACGTAGTCGGTCAGGCCTGTGCCGCCCAGGCCCGGCGCCACCAGGAAGCCCGTGGCGATGGCCCCCAGTATGCCGCCGATGCAATGCACGCCGAACACGTCGAGGGAATCGTCGTAGCCGAAAGCATTCTTCACGTAGGAGCAGAACGCAAAGCATACCGCTCCAGAGGCAAGGCCCAGGACGATGGCTCCCATCGGACCGGCAAGACCGGAGGCCGGGGTTACGGCGACAAGGCCTGCCACGGCACCCGAAACCATGCCCAGAAGCGAGGGCTTGCCCTTCATCGCCCATTCGACGAACAGCCACGACAGGGCTGCCGCGCAGGTCGCCACCATGGTGTTGACAAAAGCCAGCACGGCGGTTCCGTTCGCCTCCAGCGCCGACCCGGCGTTAAAGCCGAACCAGCCCACCCAGAGCAGCGACGCGCCGATCATGGTCATCGTCAGGGAATGGGGAGCCAGCAGTTCGCGCCCGTAGCCGACGCGCTTGCCAATCATCAGGCAGCCGACAAGCCCGGCGATGCCCGCATTGATGTGGACCACGGTGCCGCCGGCGAAGTCCAGCGCGCCCCACTTGTAGATCATGCCGGCATCGGCAAGCGCGGCGTCAAGCCTGGCCTGAGCGGCTGCCTTGCCGGCCGCATCCTTGGCTTCAGCCAGGGCCTTGGCCGCATCGCCGATGGCGTCGGGTCCGGCCCAGTACCAGACCATGTGGGCGATCGGATAGTAGACAAGAACCAGCCAAAGCGTGATGAACAGGATAAGCGCCGAAAACTTGATGCGTTCGGCGAAGGCGCCAACGATCAGCGCCGGCGTGATCATGGCGAACGTCATCTGGAAGGCCATGAAGAGCAGCTCTGGAAGGACGACGCCGTTCGAAAAGGTCGCGGCGGTGGCGTTGACGTCGACACCGCTCAGGAACGCCTTCGACAGACCGCCGATGTAGTCGTTCAGCGCGCCGCCGGGTGAAAAGGCCAGGGAATAGCCGATGACCACCCAGAGCAGCCCGGACAGGCAGACGATGGCGAAGACCTGGGTCAGCACGGACAGCATGTTCTTGGAACGCACCAGGCCACCGTAGAACAGCGCGAGGCCGGGAACCGACATCATCAGGACCAGGAGAGTGGCGACGATCATCCAGGCAATATCGCCCTTTGCCGGCGCAGGCCCGGCGGTTGCCTGGGCCAGGGCGGGCATCGCGGACAACAGGCATAGGGCAAGGCCGGCTGTTGGCCGCCGCAGGTTCGACAAAAAGGTCATGGGTTCAGCTCCGGAAGATTGGGGGCATTCAGAGGGCATCGGCGTCGCGTTCGCCTGTGCGGATGCGGACGGCCTGCTCGAGCGGGGAGACGAAGATCTTGCCGTCGCCGATCTGTCCGGTGCGTGCCGCCGAGGCGATCGCATCGATCACCGCGGCCACCTGCGCGGATTCCACCGCCACCTCGAGCTTCAGCTTGGGCAGAAAACTCACGGCGTATTCCGCGCCGCGATAGATCTCGGTATGGCCTTTCTGCCGGCCGTAGCCCTTCACCTCTGTCACGGTCATGCCGTGCACGCCGATGGCTGTGAGCGCGTCGCGCACCTCCTCCAGCTTGAACGGCTTGATGATCGCCATCACGGTCTTCATCGGTATCGCTCTCCTTAGACGCCTGTTGCGCAGCCGCCGCGGCGGCGGCCGGGTCAGGAGGTCGGTAACAAGTCGCGTGCCAAGGCCGGATTCTGGCGAAGTCGCAGCGCGGCTGGCCTCGAGTTGCCCGTTGTTCCGGCGTCCTGCTGTTTTCTTGGGCAGGGCGTCGCCGCTTGCTGTTGCAACGCAAAAAACCCGGCAGCGGGGGCTGCCGGGTCACCGGTGCGCGCGGTCCTTTGGATTACTGATGCAGGCGCTCGCCGTGAAGCGCCAGATCAAGTCCCTCGATCTCCTCGTCCTTGCCGACGCGCAGGGGCGTGAACAGGGCGGTGATCTTGAGCGCCACGAAGGTGCCGATGGCGCACCAGAGTATGATGACCGCGACTCCGATTGCCTGCGTCGCGACTTGCCCGGGATTGCCGGCGAGCAAGCCGTTCAGACCCTGCGGCGCGTCGGCGGAAGCGGAGACGATACCCGTGGCGAAAACACCCGCCAGCAGCGTGCCGATGATGCCGCCAACACCATGCACGCCGAACACGTCCAGCGAATCATCGTAGCCTGCCTTCGGCTTGAGCAGGATGCAGGCCCAGTAGCAGACGGCGCCGGCAATCAGGCCGATGACAAGCCCGTGCCAGGGCAGGATGAAGCCCGAGGCCGGGGTGACGGTGCCGAGCCCGGCGATGGCGCCGGAGATGATGCCGAGGACGGAAGGCTTGCGCCGCTGGATCCATTCGAGCGCAGCCCAGACCAGCGCGCCCGAACAGGCCGCAAGATGCGTGGCGGTGATGGCGTAGACGGCGCGTGGGCCTGCGCCGAGCGCCGAACCACCGTTGAAGCCAAACCAGCCGACCCAGAGCAGGCCGGTGCCCACCACCGCCATCGACAGATCGTAGGGCGCAAGGTTGTCGCGGCCATAGCCATGTCGCGGACCCAGCACGAGGGCGGCGACAAGGCCGGCAACGCCGGCGTTGATGTGCACGACCGTGCCGCCGGCGAAATCCAGCACGCCCATCTTGGCGAGGAATCCGCCGCCCCAGACCCAGTGGGCGCTGGGTACGTAGACGAGGAAAAGCCACAGAGCGCCGAAGAGGAGGAATGCCGAAAAGCGCATGCGGTCCGCGACCGCGCCGCCGATCAGCGCGACGGTGATGACCGCGAACGTCATCTGGTAGAGCATGAACAGGGCTTCGGGAATGGTCGGGGCGAGGCTCGAGACGCCGTCGAACGCCATGCCGCCAAGCAGCAGCCGATCAAGGTTTCCCAGCCAGGCGCCGTCGCCGGAAAAGGCCAGCGAATAGCCGGCGATTGCCCACAGGACCGAAACCATCGCGAGCGCGGCGGCCGACTGGGCCATGGTCGCAAGGACGGTCTTGCGGCGCACCATTCCGGCGTAGAACAGTGCGAGGCCCGGCAGCGTCATCATCAGCACAAGGGCGGTCGACACGATCATGAAGCCGGTGTCTGCGGCGTCGATCTTGGCCGGCGTCTGGGCGAGCGCCGGCGTTGCGGTCAAGAACGCGACGAGGCGCGCGGAAGTTTTCGAAACGGTCATGGCTTTGCCTGAATCAGAATTGGGATCAGAGGGCATCGGCGTCGCGTTCGCCTGTGCGGATGCGGACGGCCTGCTCGAGCGGGGAGACGAAGATCTTGCCGTCGCCGATCTGTCCGGTGCGTGCCGCCGAGGCGATCGCATCGATCACCGCGGCCACCTGCGCGGATTCCACCGCCACCTCGAGCTTCAGCTTGGGCAGAAAACTCACGGCGTATTCCGCGCCGCGATAGATCTCGGTATGGCCTTTCTGCCGGCCGTAGCCCTTCACCTCTGTCACGGTCATGCCGTGCACGCCGATGGCTGTGAGCGCGTCGCGCACCTCCTCCAGCTTGAACGGCTTGATGATCGCCATCACGGTCTTCATGGAACCCTCGTCGCGCAAGAACCGGAACGGACCGGGGATTTCGCGCCCAAACCCTCGGCGGGGTGACGAGCAAACAAGCGGCATGCCAAAGGCAAAAGCACCGCAATGGCGCCGAGAGTGTCCTGCCCGGCCGCGAATCTGCCGGCGATCTGGGCGTCCTGCGCGCCAATCTGCCGAATTCTTGGGCGCGACGCCTAAGCGGCGTGCAGTCTCTGCGGCAGGCGGTCGCGCCGCCTGGAGGCTGCTCCAAACCGCAGGATTGCGATATGGTGGCCGTCGAACGGCAGTGCGCAAGCGGAGTGGACATGAGCGAGAGGATCGACCTGATCATCGCAGGCGGCGGAGCGGCGGGTCTTTCGCTGGCTCTTGCGGTGCATGTGGCGTCCGACGGGGCGCTCACGGTTGCGGTCTGCGATCCGGCGCTGTCCGCCAGCCACCGTGGCGATTCCCGCGCCTATGCTCTGGTCGCCGGCGCGCGGCGGTTTCTCGACAGCCTCGGAGCCTGGCAGGGCATGGCCGCAGCGGCCGAACCCATCACCGGCATGGACATTACCGACAGCGGCCTCAACGAACCGGTGCGGCCGCTGATCCTGAACTTCGGCGGCGAACGGCCGGACGGCGAGCCGTTCGCCCACATGGTTCCCAACGGCGCAATCCTCGCGGCGCTGACCCGACGCGCCCAGGAAGTCGGCATCCGGCTGGTGGGCCGACCGGTCGAGGCTGTCGAACGCAGCCCACGCCGCGTCAGGGTTCGCGCGGATGCATGCCAATTCGACGCGCCGTTGCTGGTCGCCGCCGACGGGAAGGCCTCGGCGCTGCGCCAGCAGGCGGGTATTCCGTTCTACGGGTGGGATTACGGGCAGACCGCCATCGTCGGCACGATCAGTCATTCGCTGCCGCACCAGGGACGGGCCGTGGAGCATTTCCTGCCCGCCGGTCCCTTCGCCATGCTGCCGCTGCCGGGCAACGCGTGCTCGCTGGTCTGGACCGAACGCACGGTGGACGCGAGACGGTTCCTGGCGATGCCGCAGGAGGATCTGATCGATCAGATCGACCGGCGCGCGGCCGGACGGTTTGGCGTGATCACGGCCGTGCGTGACATCGGTGGTTTTCCGCTGAGCCTCGGCATCGCCCGCAGTTTCGTGGCGGAACGGCTGGCGCTGCTGGGGGATGCGGCGCATGTCATGCATCCGATCGCGGGCCAGGGCCTGAACTACGGGTTGCGTGGCGCGGCGGCTCTGGCCGAAACCATCGTCGACTCCGCGCGTGTCGGCCTAGACATCGGGTCTCCGGTCGCGCTCGAACCTTACGAACGCTCCCGGCGCTCCGATGTGGTGCGCATGGCGCTGGCCACGGATGCGCTCAACCGGCTGTTTTCCAATGATGCCGGCCCGCTGCGTTTGTTGCGAGATGTCGGCCTCGGCCTGGTTGAGCGCGCGCCGCGCCAGAAAGACTGGTTCATAGCCGAGGCTGCGGGAGAGACCGCGGCGGCGCCACGGGCTTTCCGTGGGCTGGCGATCTGATCGTCCTGGTGTCACCGCGACGGTGGCATCGGCACAGTTTCCTACCGGGCAGTCGGCCGATGCTAGCTGCCACGGCGGGCATGGACATACCCGGTTGCGCCGATCAGGCGGGCTTTCCGGCGCGCGTTGCCGGCCTCAGCCCTCGAGGCGACGGGCCTCGTCGACCAGGAGGATCGGAATGCCGTCGCGGATCGGATAGGCGAGCTTGGCGCTCTCGCTCACGAGTTCCTGGTGCACGGCGTCGTAGGTCAACAGCCCCTTCGTCAGCGGGCAGACCAGCAGTTCGAGGAATTTGGGATCGATGGCGCGCGGCGCGGTGCGGTCTGTGGTCTCGGCGGACATGGCCCGAACTCCTACTGGACAGTGATGTCCGTATCGCCCGAATCACGGGACAGTTCAATCTCGGTGATGGCTACGAGAAGTTCGGAGCGGGACTTCAGGTCGGGGGCTTCCAGCAGGGCCTGCTTTTCCCGTACCCCGTAGGGGCTCATCATCGCCAGCGCGTTGACGAGCGCCTCGTTCGGGGCCTCGGACACTCCATCCCAATCGATCTCGATCGATTTCGCTTCGGAAAAGGCGCGCAGGGCGTTGAGCAGCGCGGTGCGGTCCACCTCGGCTTCGCCAAGGCGCGGCACGAAGTCCCGGGCATAGGGCAGGAAGTCGACACGACACTGGCGGAACGGCGTCAAAACGGCCTGTTCCTCGACGATCTGGAACCGGGCGACACCCGTCAGGGTGATGATGTAGCGACCGTCGCCGGTCTCGGCGACTTCGGTCAGGCGGCCAACGCACCCGACGCGATAGAGTGGTGGAGCCGTCGCTGTGTCGGCATCCGATTCCGGCTGGATCAGGCCGATCAACCGATGTCCGGCCAGGGCGTGGTCCACCATGGCAAGATAGCGCGGCTCAAAAATGTTGAGCGGGATGTGGCCACGGGGCAGCAGCAAGGCGCCGGCAAGCGGGAAAACCGGAATGACCTCCGGCATGTCCTCGGGTCCCTTGTAGTGGACATTGCTCGGCATCGTGATGCTTCCCGACGGGTTCAGCGGAACAGGTAGGCCGACAGCTTACGGCGTGCGCCGATGGTCACCTCGTCCATCGGTCCCCAGGCTTCAAACAGTTGCAGCAGCTGCTTGCGCGCACCGTCCTCGTTCCAGGAGCGGTCGCGCCGGATGATCTCCAGCAGGTGGTCGGCCGCCTCCGCCTTGAAGCCCTTGCTGTTGAGCGCAACCGCGAGATCGAACCGGGCCTGATGGTCGGCCGGATCGACGGCGATGCGGCGTTCGAGGTCGACCAGATCGCCAAGGCTGGCGGCGCGTTCGGCCAGTTCCAGCGCGGCGAGCACGGAGGCGATGGCAGGGTCGGCGTGCTTCGCCGGGGGCACGGTGTCGATCAGGCGGCGCGCCTGCTCGGGACTGCCGGCGTCAAGCTGCACCTTCGCCAGCCCGCCCAGCGCCTGGAGGTTTTCCGGCTCCTGCGCCAGCACGGCGGCGAACAGTTCGGCCGCGCCGGGATGGTCGCCCGATTCGGCCGCCGCCGCCGCTTGCTTCAGCAGTTCGGTCGTGCCGCCCGCCCCGAGAGGGCCGACAAGACGCTCGATGAAGGTCTTGACCTGGCTTTCCGGCAGGGCGCCCATGAAACCGTCGACCGGCTGTCCCTTCGAAAAGGCGATGACGGCCGGGATTGACTGGATTCCCATCTGACCGGCTACCTGGGGATGGTCATCGATGTTCATCTTGACCAGTTTCACCTTGCCGCCGGCGGCCTTCACCACTTTTTCGATGACGGGCGTCAACTGGCGGCAAGGGCCGCACCAGGGGGCCCAGAAATCGACGAGAACCGGCTGCTTCGCCGATTCGGCGATCACATCCTGGCGAAACGCCGCCGTCGTGGTTTCACGGATCAAAGCATCCGTTGCTGTGCCGCCTGCCTGCATCATCGTCTGTATCACCCAGCCCGCGAGGGCCCGTGACCGGGCCCGCTCCTGATTTCGACCTCTAGATGGCGCGTGCGCCGCCGTTTCGCAACGTGCCGCGTCGGAGCTTCAGGTTTATTTCGCGGCCTCGGGAAGGGCAACGATCCGCGGCGGGTGATTCGCGGCCTCGAGAAACCGCACGAGATCTGCGCGCCGGATGGTCGTGGTGCGCCGGTTGGTGAGGGGATGGAAATTCTGCACGTCGTGGCGCATCAGGGCCTCCTGCAGGACCATGGTCACGGCGCCGGCCCGGTCGTTCATGACGGCGAAGGGGGTCACCGAACCCGGTTCGATGCCGAGGTGCTCCCGCAACTGGTCCGCGCTGGCAAAGGACACGCGGCCCTGTGCGCCGATCGCCTCGTGCAGTCTTTTCAGGTCGAGGCTGGCGTCCTCCAGCGCGGTCACCAGGAACAGGCGACCTTTCTTGTCCTTGACGAACAGGTTCTTGGAATGGGCGCCGGCTATGGCGCCGCGCAGGGCCTGCGATTCGGCGACCGTGAAGACGGGGGCATGATCCATGGTCCGCGTTTCAATGCCCAAGCGGTCGAGAAAGGCGAGCAACGGGGCGGAAATATCGGTCGTTTCGTGATCGTTCATCGTGATTTCCGGAATTGACACGATCCCTGATAACGGGCTTGCGCGCCTGAGCCAAATGATGCATAGGACCGGCCTCGGCTGCGGCGACGCGGTCATGGATGCGGGTGTAGCTCAGGGGTAGAGCACAACCTTGCCAAGGTTGGGGTCGAGGGTTCGAATCCCTTCGCCCGCTCCAGTTTCTCCGCCGTAAGGGCGGCTTACCGACGGTCTGGCGGACGTGGCATTTCAGCAAGCGCAAATTCATCGCCCTTCGCTGCGCAGGCGTGCATGAGCGCGTCCCCTGCGCCGGCTCCGACTGCCCCCAGGCCGGCCGGAAAGAGCAATGTCCTTGCCCACTCCGACCTTTGGCCGATCATGCGCCGGCTGTGGGCGGGATGGGTGCGCCCGCATCGCTGGACGCTGCTCGCCATTGCCGCCGCGATCGGCACCATTGCGATCATGTCGGCGCTTTATCCCTACCTGATCAAGACGATCTTCGACGCCTACGATACGCAGAACAAGCGGCTCGTGCAGTGGACCCCGCTCTTCGTCATTCTGGTCACCAGCGTGCGCGGCATGGCGATGTATGCCCAGACCACGCTGACCAACCGCGTGGTGTCGCAGGTCGAAGCGGACCTGCAAACGACGCTCTACAAGCATCTGATCGACGCCGACATCGCACAATTGTCGCGTGAGACGCCGGCGGCGCTGACCCAGCGCTTCACCACGGATTTCGCCTTTATCCGCGAGGCGCTGACACGCATCTCCACCGTGTTCCTGCGCGACGTGACCACGGGCGTCGCCGTGCTCGGCGTGATGTTCTGGATCGACTGGCAGGTGACGCTCTGCGCCCTGGTCGTGCTGCCGATCGTGGTGCCACCGCTCAACAAGATCGGCAAGAAACTGCGCCGCACCGCGCTCTCCACGCAGGAACAGACCGGCCAGATGGCCTCGATGGTGGCCGAGAGCCTCTCGGGTGCCCGCGTGGCCAAGACTTACGGGCTCGAGGCCTATCTCAAGGACAAGGCCGCGACCGCCTTCGACACGGTCCGCGCCCTCAAGGTGAAGGCGGCGAACCAGCGCGCGCGCATGGATCCGTTGCTGGAGATCGCCGGCGGCCTGGCCGTGTCCGGCGTGCTGATCTTCATCGGCTGGCGCATCGTGCGCGGCCAGTCGACCATCGGCGACTTTACCGGATACGTCACGGCCATCCTGCTGGCGGCCCAGTCGCTGCGCTCGCTCGGTAACCTCAATGCCATCGTTCAGGAAGCGCTGGCGGCGCTCACCCGCCTGTTCGCGGTGATCGATGAGCCGCCGGGCGTCAGCGAACAGCCAGGTGCCGGAGCGCTGGAGGTATCCCGTGGGGAGGTTCGCTTCGATGCGGTGAGCTTTGCCTATGCCGGATCGGGCCTTGCCCTGAATGGCGTCGATTTTGTTGCTCCGGCCGGCAAGACCACGGCCATAGTCGGCCGTTCCGGTGCCGGCAAGTCCAGCCTGCTGGCGCTCGCGCCGCGCCTGTTCGACCCCACCGGCGGGCGCGTGCTGATCGACGGGACCGACATCCGCGACGTGACGCTGGCGAGTCTTCGGGCCAAGATTGCCACGGTTTCCCAAGACATCGTGCTGTTTGACGACACGGTGCGCGCCAACATCCTGTTCGGCCGGCCCGGCGCGCGCGAGGACGAGGTGATTGCAGCGGCCAGGGCCGCCGCCGCGCACGACTTCATCCTCGCCCTGCCGCAAGGTTACGATACGATGGTCGGCGATCGCGGCGGGCGTCTTTCGGGCGGCGAGCGCCAGCGCATCGCGCTGGCTCGCGCCTTCCTGCGCGACGCGCCGATCCTGCTTCTGGACGAGCCGACGAGCGCGCTCGATGCGCAGTCGGAGGATCTGGTGCAGAAAGCGCTGGCCGATCTGATGCGCGGGCGCACCACGCTGGTGGTGGCGCACCGGCTCGCGACCGTGCGCGCGGCGGACCTGATCGTGGTGATGGAGGCCGGTCGCGTGGTCGAATCCGGCACGCACGAGTCCCTGCTGAAGGCGGATGGCGCTTACGCGGGCTTCCACAGGCTACAGTTCGGCGACGCGGGCGGCGCGCTCACTCGCGCCTGAGAATCCGGTCCACCACGAAATTCGACCAGAAGCTCGGGCGGAATTCGGCTGTCAGCCGCGCCGGATCGTAGTGGTGCGTCGCCCAGTCGATCAGGCCGATGCCCTTCGACTCGCCTTCGTCGCGGTAGCGTTCGAGGAAGGCATCGAGAATGCCGGTCTTGCTCCAGCGCCAGTGCCCGTAACGGGCGGAGAGCTGGCCGAGCGCCTCGTCGACGCGCGCGTTCTCCCGCAGGATGAGATAGAGCGCTGCCATGAAGCCGGCGCGGTCGGCGCCGGATTTGCAATGCAGCACCGCCGGATAGGCGAGGGTGTCGAACATCGCGCGCGCGGCGCGGATGGTCTCCGCCGTCGGGGCTTCGCGAGATCGGGCGGTGAATTCCACGAGCGCAAGGCCATGGGCCTC
>ERZ761609.3257-NODE-3257-length-10872-cov-5.558843_pt1 | contig 10872 bp, 10 predicted proteins | sample MGYA00511163_ERZ761609 | MGnify/ENA primary metagenome ERZ761609 (study PRJEB28899, sample SAMN02445070) | bioreactor sludge metagenome | biome: EBPR sludge | place: Australia: Brisbane, Thorneside Wastewater Treatment Plant | collected 2011-12-16 ... | reverse complement strand
GACCATCGACAATTTCTGGCTCTGGTGCTCGCTGCGCTTCGGCTATCCGGCTGTGGCCGCGCTGGTCGCCGCAATAGCGTGGATGACTGTCCGGTTTGCCATCCTTTCTGACGCCAGGGATACGCCGCCTCTCTTGCGGGTGGTGGCGGCGGGTTCCTTCATCTTCTGCCTGACATTGCTGCTCGTCGGTTATACCGTGCACTTCTTCGGCGCCAATTATCTGATGATCTTCCTGATGCTGGGCAGTCTTGGATGTGTTGCAGAACAGGCGCGCATGCCTGCGCATCGCCTGACGCCGCGCCATATGGCGAGGTTGCGCGCGTGAGTGTGATGCCGGTCAGCACGGTCTCCTCAGCCCCCGGCGACAGGTTTGTGTTTGCTGCGCTGCTCAGCCTTGTCGCGCTGTCACCTCTGCCCTTTGGCGCCAATACGCCCTTCTGGTCCGCGTTATTGTCTGCGCTCGGACTTGGCCTCCTGCTGACTGCCGTCGTGCGCATGGCGCAGGGCCAGCGCATGGCTGCCGGCGCCGCCCTGCGCGACCTGCGCTGGCCGCTGATCCTCTTTGCGGTTGCGATGGCGTTTGCATTTTTTCAGGCGCTTCCCGGCATGCCCGAAGGCATGGCGCATCCCGTCTGGCAGGAGATGGAACAGGCGACGGGCAAATCCGGCTGGGGATCCATCTCCATTGCGCCCGGCGCGACGGTAGAGGCTGTGGTCAGAATATTTTCCTATGCAGCGATCTTTCTGGCGGCGCTTTTCACCTGTGGCACGCCGGAACGCGCGCGGTTTGCGTTTCGCGTGATGGCGATCGCCGGCGTGCTCTATGCCGCCTATGGCATTGCCGTAGAACTTGCCGGGCTCAACATGGTCGCGTGGGCTGAAAAGGATGCCTATGAGGGCTATGTCACTGCGACGTTCATCAACCGCAATTCGTTTGCGGCTTATGCGGGAATTGGCGCTGTATGTGCGCTTTCGGTGCTGGGGGCAATGCTGGTGCGCCAGGCGCGCCGCTCCAATGTGCCGCGCAGCCGGCGCCTGGAGGGGCTTTTTTCACTGCTGTTCGGTGCGGCGCTCCCCTGGATTTTCTGCGCGCTGACAATTCTTGCCGCCCTGATGATGACGGGATCGCGCGGCGGCGCCGTTGCCGCACTGGCCGGCATTGCTGCGATGATCGTCCTTTGGGTTGCTGCGACGCGGCGGCGCGGGCGGTTCAGCGCCGTTTTCACGCTCGCCTTTGCCGGGGTGATATTGGCGGGCATCGTGCTTGCCTTTGGCCGCCCGCTCCTTCTGCGCTTTGAGGAAAAGGGCTTTGACGACAATGCGCGGGAGGCCTCCACCGCGATTGTGCTCTCGGCGATTGAAGATGCGCCGCTGCTGGGTTCCGGCTTTGGAACATTTCCGCAGGCCTTCACGCTCTACCGCACGGACAGCCTCAACCCCGCCCACGCCTATGACAAGGCGCACAACACCTTTCTCGAGAATGCGATGGAGATGGGCATTCCCATGTCGCTCGTGTTCTTCAGTGCCATCGGTCTCGTCGTGCTTTTGCTGGCGCGACTGATGTTCCGGCAGCGCCATGGCCACGATCTGCTGGCTGCCGCCGCTGCATCGATTGCGCTGGTTGCGCTGCACAGCGTGATTGATTTCAGCCTGCAAATTCCGGCGATCAATGCGACGCTTGCTTTCATCGCAGGTACGGCGCTGTCGCCCTTCCTGATGCCGCGCGAGGCCACCTGAATTCAGCGTTCTTTGGCCAGCTCTGCCCAGAACAGGATCGCCTCGCCCGGCCGCTGATTGATGAGGCCGATCATATGCTGCTTGATGGCCGGTGATGCGGTGCGCCAGAAGGCTGCGAGCGGCTCATGCTTGTACCAGCGAAGCGCCGCCCTGACCTGCAGGCCTGCAGCGCGGCGAACCTCGTCTGGCATTGCGTCCCACGCGGTCAGCGCCACGCGCAGGCGGGGCATCCAGGCGTCCATCTCATGAGGGCCAAGCAGGAATGAAAGTGACAGCGCCGCAAGGGTGCGGCCTTCGCTGTCCAGTGTCGCCCCGTCACGGGCAAAGCGGAAAAGCGCCAGACGCGCCCATTGCACCGGCTGTACCGGTGACGCGGCCAGACTTTCCTCCAACAGCGCGATGGCGTGCGTGAGGGATGCGGCGCGCGCGTCTTCCGGCCCCGTCTCGGCAAGAGCGGCTGCGATGGCAGCGGCCTCGGCGCGCCAGCGTGCGCCATCGATGGCGATGGAGGCGGCGAGATCAAGATCGTCAGCAGCGTCAGCGAGCTGGGCCCGGGCTGCCGCGCCCGATTGAGCCGCACGGACGAGGCCGGGAACGGCAGGCGCCATGGATGAAGCAATCAACCCGGCCAGCGATACGCCAAGCGAGAGCAGTGCCGCGGCGGCCACAATCAGGAGCTGGCGCGGCCATGATGCCATCAGCGGCCAATCCCTCAGTTCGCGTAGTACTTGTTGTAGCGCGAGTAATAGTAATAGGCGTCGCCATAGCCGTACTGGGCCTGACGGGCGAGGTCCATCCGCGAGAAGACGATGGAAAGCACTGACGGGTTCACATCTGAAATCATGCGCGCGCCGCTCGCCACGGCATCGCGGGGCGCCCTGTCCCACTGAACGAGATAGACGACGCGATCCACGATCTTGGCAAGCACGCGCGTATCGACGACCGGCAGAACCGGCGCGGTGTCGAGAATGACCAGGTCATATTCGCGGCGCGCCTGGAAAATGAAATTCTCGAACTGCTTGGAGGCGAGAATGTCAGACGTGTTCTTTGTTTTGGCGACAACGCCGATAACGCGCATCGGGGTCAGCGGATCCTGCATCACCGCATCCGCCTCGCCTGCTTCGCCAAGCAGCAGTTCGACAATGCCCGCCTTCGGCGTCATGGCCAAACCAGTGTGAACCGAGGGGCGGCGCAAATCGCAGTCAACCAAAAGCACGCGCTGGCCTGACAAGGCAGCCGAACGGGCGAGCGAAATGGCCGTCGTCGTCTTGCCTTCATTGGGCAAAGTTGAAGTGACGGCAACGACCTTGACCTGCTGGCGGGAGCTCGAGAAGGAAAGCGATGTGCGCAAGGTGCGCAGGCTTTCGGCGTAGGCCGAGAACTGCTTGGCCACGACATAATCCTGCGGCGGCATGACCTTGCCATCGGCTGTCTTCAGCTGGGCGGGATCAATCAGCGGAATGGAAGCAGAAACAGGAAGGCCCAGAATGCGCTCAATCTCGGCAGACGTGCGGATGCCGGTATCAAGGCGCTCCAGCAGGAAGACGACGCCCAGCCCCAGCAGCAGCGAAATCCCTGCAACAGCAAGCATGGAGCGCATGATGCGCGGACCGGACTTTTCGGTGGGCGGCTGGGCGCTGGAGACGATGCGGGTGTCCGGCTCCTGCAGCTCTTCCTGATTGCTGACTTCCTTGAAGCGCGTCAGGAAGGTCTCATAAAGCTGGCGTGCGGTCTCGGCATCGCGCTCGAGTTCGCGCAGGCGCACGCGCGCGGCGTTATCAAGATTGTTCTCGCCGGTCAGGTCGGCGATGCTGGCGCGCAAGGAGGCTTCGCGTGCGCGGATGACCGTGACTTCATTGCCAAGACTGGCCGAGATGCGCTCGATCTCGGCACGGATCTGGCTTTCGATGTCGGTAAGCTGGGCCTGGATGTTGACAAGCTTCGGGTGGCGCGGGCCATAGCGGGTTTCAAGATCGGCCTTTTCACGCACCAGTTCGGCCTGTTGCGCGCGCAAGGCGCTGATCGTTTCGCTGTCCAGCACATCGGCCATGGAATCGATGCCTGCGCCTGAGGCGACAAGCTGGCGCACGCGCGCGTATTTCGCCTCGGCTTCGGCCAGCGAGGCGCGCGTCAGGGCCAATTGCGTGTTGAGCTCGTCCAGTTGCCCTTCGGCGAGCGTACCGGATCGCGTTTCGCTCAAGCCCTGCTCGGAGCGATATGCCTCCATGGCGGCTTCAGCCGTGCGCATCTGTTCGCGCAAGTCATTGAGGCGGCTGTTCAGCCACTCGGTAGCGCGGCGCGTGCTGTCGAACTTGATGTCGAGCTGCCACTCCACATAAGCCTGCGCGATGGCGTTGGCGATGTCGGCAGCCTTTTGCGGATCGGACGCCACGAAATAGAGCGTCATCGCCAGTGAATTGCCAGTGCGCACAATGTAGAGATTGTCGATCAGCACATCGATGGCGCCTTCGACGGCAGCCGCGCGCTTGGCTTCCGGCGGCAACTCCGCATCGGAAGAAAAAAGGCTGCTGATCCAGACGCGCGGATCCAGCGAGAACCCGCCGCCGAGCGCACCGTTATATTCCGGGTCTTCGATCAGGTTCAGTTTCTCGACCACGCGGCGGGCAAGGTCGCGCGAGCGCAGGAGTTCGATCTGGCTTTCAACGGCGGCGGCGCTGGCCGGCTGGCCGCTGAGAACGCTGTCAATGTCCTGCAGCTTGATCGTCTGCATCGAGACCATCAGAAGCGCTGTTGCTGTGTAACGGGGCTTCATCTGGGCGGTCACGACACCGGCGATCAGTGCGCCCAGGACCACAATGCCGGCAATGATGCGCCAGCGGCGCATGATGGCGGCAATGACCAGCTTGAGGTCGATAATGGCCGCGCCCGGATGCGGCCTGCCCGGCGCTGCCTGCGGCTCCTCAAGGTCAAGATTTTTCAGGTTGGGGGGGACTTCCTGCTGCATCGTCGGCGCCGTTCTTGTGCGGTTCCATTATCGCGGCTTTGGCCCGCGTCGTCCAATTGCCTCTATCGCCAGCAAAACGCCCTGCGGCGGTTCCCGCAGGGCGATTGCATGACGGCCGCTTGCGGCCATTTTGTGGCTCATTGCCCCCTTCGGGCTCAGAACCGGATGGTCAGGCCGCCGCCAACCCGGGTGCGCTCAAACTCAAACAGGACCGTATTTGAGTCGCGGTCGGTGTAGCGGAAATCAAAATTGGCGGAGAGGTTGCGGTTGATGAACCAGACGGCGCCTGCATTCACGTCCCAGCCCTGATCGTCACGCGCAAAGCCGAAAATTGACTCGTAGTCATCATCCGTCCGGGCGACGCCGGCCGAGATGTTGATGTTGGGATAGAGTGCGTGCACCACGCCGATGCCGAAACGCGTCCGCACATAGCTGGATGAGAACAGAAGCTGGGTTTCCTCAACCGAGCGGCTGCCATCGAGGACCACACGAGTGCGCTCGCTCGCCTCCCAGGTCAGGTTGGCGCTGAAGTCGAGCCCGTCAACCGTACCGAAGCCGGCGAAATCATAATCCTGCTCAAAGAAGCCGATGGCGACATGGCCATTCACGAGCCGCGTCAGCTCAAAGCTGATGCCCGCCAGCACCTCGTAGCCTTCGGAGTCGCGGTTGAAGAACACCGCAGGCGGCTGGAGGTCATAGTCGATATCGTAGAGGCTGCCGCGCAGGTAGAACGAATAGCCGGGCGTAAGTTCGTAGCCGAGATAGCCCATCCACGTGGTCTTTTGGCGATCACGCTCGTCCATGTCGAGCGTGCCGCCGCCAAACAGCGGCACATCATCATAGTCAGCGCTCTGGAAACCGGCGCCAACGGCAGCCGTCAGGCGGTTGAAGCGGTGCGTGAGTGTGGCCCACACATCAAACAGCTCCACATCCGTCGGCTCAGCCTGGAAACCCGGCAGATCGTTTGAGGCGCGGTCTTCGGTCAGCCACTGATAGGTGCCTTCGAACGCGAATGTCGTGCTTGTCCCCAGACGGAAGGCGCCGCCACCGATCAGGCCCGCGTCGCTCGCGCTTTCGTCTTCATTGTCGGCATAGTCCGAATAGACATAGGCGCCACCAAAGTGCAGTTCGTCATCCGCCCAGGTTGACTGCATCACCGCGCCCGCCATGTAGCGGGTGATGAAGTCATCTTCACCGGCGGTGTTGGTCGCATAAATGTTGTCGTCGAATGTGCCGGTCACTTCGATCTGCGGAAAGAACATGAAGCTGCCGACGCGCGCGCCAACCGGCTCAAATCCCTGCGGCACGAGGCTCGGCCCAATATCGCCCAAGGGGTCAATGCGGGGCGCCGACATCGTGACGTAGCCGCTGTTGGCCGAAGTCTCTGCGCCGCCGGTCACCGTCTGGGCATCAACAGCCCGTGCAAAGACCAGTGTCATTGGCGCTGCTGCTGCCAACACCAGAGCCATCGCTGTGCGATTTTTAAGTCCGCGCGTCACCACTCGTCCCCCTTGAACCTGGCTGCCGCCCCATCCCGAACAGCAGCCGCGCACTCAATAGCAAATCCTGCACGCGCAGCCACAAGTCGCGGCCGCGGCGCAGAAATTCAACACCGCCGGGTTCATACTACCGAATCCATGACGGTTTCCACCGGACAATCTAACACGCCGACCTGCATAGGCAAGCGCGCAAACCGGTGAGTTTGGCCTATCATCCTGAATTCAATGACTTTTCTGGCGACACCCTGCCCGATTTTCAGGCGGCCATCCCAAGATCAAGGGGGCGGTTATGGGATTTTGTGTCCAGAAGGCCACGGAAAGCCCCATCCAGAACCAGGGCTGAGAGGTTGTTCGTGAGATAGGCGCCGGTGTCGATCCCGATCCGGTTGGGCTGGAGATCGACCTCCATCACCGGCGTGTGGCCATGGACGATGATCTTGCCGTGGTCCCGCCGGTCGGACAGGAATTCGTCGCGGATCCAGAGCTGATCGACGCCGATCTGGCGGTTGAGCTTCACGCCCGGCCTTATCCCGGCATGCACGAAGTAATAGTCGCCATATTCGGCTGTCATCTCGAGATTGCGCAGAAACGCCAGATGGCGCGGCGGGATGTTGCGGTTGAGTTCCTCGCGCGCTTCAGCAAACCAGCGCGCGTCTTTCAGCGCGTTGCTGGCAATTTCAACACCGTAGGAGTGCAGCGTCTCCAGCCCGCCGAAGTCTTTCCAGCGAGGGCCGATAGCCGGGTCATCCATGAATTGCAGGAACGCTTCCTCATGATTGCCCATGAGAAAGCGGCATTCGGCGGCTTTGGGCATGCCGTCGATCAGGAAGTCGATGACGCCTCTGGAGTTCAGGCCGCGATCGACATAGTCACCGACACAGATGATGACCTGCTGGCGCGCGCCCGACGCTGAAAAGTCGGCATTGATGCGCTCAACCAGTACCTTCAACAGGTCAAGCCGCCCGTGAATGTCGCCAATGGCATAGATGCGCATCCCGTCTGGTGCGTGCGGCGTGGCCTTGCCCGCGCCAGCGCCGCCGCCAAATATGCGGGAGAGGAAACCTGCCATCGCGTTCAGAAGATCCGTTCGGGAACCTTGATGATGTCGCCCGGGAAAATCTTTGTCGTGTGGTCGGCGGGATATTCGACTTCCTCGGTCGAGCCGTCACGCGTGATGTACACGTAGGAGGTTGAGCCGCGGAATGTATAGCCCTTTGCCATGGCAATGGCGTTCAGCACATTCATGCCGCTCTTGTAAGGATACTCGCCCGGCGCCGTGACCTCGCCCAAGATGAAGAACGGGCGGAAGTTGACAACTTCAACCGAGACGCGCGGATCACGCACATAGCCATCGCCGAACGCCGCTGTGACCGTCTGCTCGAACTCGCGCAGCGTCTTTCCCTGGGCGGGCGTCTCGCCCACGAGAGGAAGGGCAATCACGCCCGTTGAGTCGACCTCGAACTCGCCCGATAGATCTTCCTCGCCATAGACAATGACGCGCACCTTGTCGCCCACGCCCAGGCGATAGGCCTGCGCAAAGGCGACAGCATCTGATGCGTCCGGCACTTCGGTCGCCCCCACAGCGGGGCCGGAGGTGCCGCCGCCGGGGCCGGCAAAGCCGCCCTCGCAGGCCGACAGCATGACCACGCCAAAGAGCATGGCAGCGGCAAGAGCCAAACGGTTGAACAGGTTCATGGGCACATCCCCGAAATGGCAGTGCGGCGCCCGGCGGCACCGCAACAAGATACGCTTGTGGATAATCAACCCGCCAAGGCTGGTCAATGCGCAGGGTCAAACTTGGGTCAGATCGCGCCGGCTGTGATTCCACAAGGATGACAGAGGGTTGACGCCCATTCCGGCATTTTCATGGTGAGCCCGTCGGGATTCGAACCCGAGACCCTCTGATTAAAAGTCAGATGCTCTACCGACTGAGCTACGGGCTCCCTTGCGGCGGGCGGAACTTATGTGCGGCCCCAAGCCGGGTCAACAAGTTTGGGGGGACTAGCATGGCGCCCAGCGGGGTGCCGCCGTTTCGCCGACCCCACGCGCGAGCCATGTCAGCCATCAATCTGCCACGGTTGGAAGCAGACTCGTGCCGAATAGGTAGCCCCATCATGTCTGATTTCCCGATTGCGCGGACTTTGCTGCTTGTGGCGCTGCGCACTTTCAGCGCATTGGCTACATTTCTCGTCATGTTTGTCATCGGGTTCGCCGCCATTGCGCCAATGATTGATGGGGCTTTTGGCTCGGAGTGCCACCAGGTTGATCGGTGCCTCGATGAGAGTGGCTGCTGGTCTCATAAATTGGGACGTTGTGTTCACGCAGATGAGGGAATCCAATGCCGGTAGGACGGGCCGCATGAAGAGATTGCTATTCCCAATTGCGATTGCGGCAGGGCTTGGGCTGGGCATCTGGAGTTCGTTTGCGATGTTCTGCTGAAATGCGGAGCCTGTCGCTGGCTCTGTGACGGCAGAGAGCGTGGCAGACCTGAAAGAACAAGTCGGTGAAATGATTTTCTCAGCGCTTCGAGCGGCCACTTTGCCGCCAAAATGAATGGCAAACCTCCGAGTGCATGGAGGCATGCCATGGAACCATTCCTACAATCAGTGCAGGACTATATCTGGCGCGCAATCGCCGTGTTCGGCGGGATAATTGTTCTCATTTTTACCTTCCTCTTTGGCGCAGCTATAGCGGCCCCTGCATTGGACCGGGCCTTTACGTTGGAGTGCCACGAAGTTGAAATGTGCCGGGCCTATGGCGGCACTTGGTCGTCAGGGCTCGGCGAGTGTTCCGAAGAACAGCTGGACTGATGGACGGCCTGGAGGCTTGCATGAAAATCGAACATTTCGGTGTGGCGCTGGTCGTGAGCCTTGCTCTCGGCATGTGTTTTTCATTTTTGGCGGCCTGTTGAGCAGTGCTGCTTGCCGTTCAATCGCGCGTCACGTCGCGCAGCTCACGATTGAAAGCTGAAGGAATGAAGAACCCTGAATACTGGCGCAATCAGACCATCTGATCGGGAGGGGGCGATCGATTACCGGAGCAGATGGATGCGATGCCCTAACGAGCGCAAAATTGGTCAACCGGATTGCGAGAAACTATAAGTATGGAAATTATCAGCAAATTCAGAAGCACTACTGATGCCACCCGAAACAAGAAAAGCATATCATTCAGACGTTCGTGGCCCGGCAAAGGGACTTTTCGACTGAACAGAGAGAATTTGAGAATTCTCAATTGCGCCACAAGATCGAACAGGCCGTACTTCCTCTTTTCACCCGCGATTTCGAAAAATGAGTCCCAAATTTTTGGATGGTTTTTCAGGAGGAACGACGACAACATTGTGAGCGCAACCGTATGGCAAAACATCACCAGAAATGGCGCCATTGGATACAGAACCCGACACATCGCTACCTCGTCACAGAGGGCTGGCTACGGAGGCGAATTTGCACGACCGAACTCTAACATGAGTGCTCAAACATTCCTTAGGCCGGTCCATCACACTTCAACGTCTGGCGTTTCTCACTCAATCACTCCCCGGCTCCTTGGAGTATCCACGTGCCCCCGCTGGTGACGCGCGGAAGGCGGCGGCAAAGGCGGCAAGGCGGCTTTCGCTGATCGCCTGACGCAGGTCTGCCATCACATCCTGAAAATATTGAAGATTGTGCCAGGTCAATAACATGGCGCCCAATATCTCATCTGACATCACAAGATGACGGACATACGCTCGGCTGTGGCTGCGGCAGGCGGGACAGGCACATGCGGCATCCAGCGGATTTGTGTCGTCGGCATGGCGTGCATTGCGCATGTTGAGTGGCCCCTCGCGCGTAAAGGCCTGCGCGGTGCGGCCCGAGCGTGTGGGCAACACGCAGTCGAACATGTCGATGCCGCGGACCACCGCTTCGACAATGTCGATGGGCTTGCCGACGCCCATGAGATAGCGCGGCCGGTCCTGCGGCAGCAGGGGAACTGTCGCCTCCAGCACCTCCAGCATGGCGGCGTGACCCTCGCCAACCGCCAGCCCGCCGACGGCATAGCCGGGAAAGCCGATCTCCATCAGCCCCTCGGCAGAGCGGCGGCGCAGATGCGGATAGGTGCTGCCCTGCACGATGGCAAAGATGGCGCGGCCCGGCTGGCTGCCAAAGGCGTCCTTCGAGCGTTTGGCCCAGCGCAGTGAGAGCGCGAGCGATTTCTCTGCCTGATCTTCCGTCGCGGGAAACGGCGTGCACTCATCCAGCTGCATCTGGATGTCAGAACCCAGCAGGCGCTGCACCTCCATCGCCCGTTCGGGGGTGAGCATGTGTTCTGACCCGTCAATGTGCGATTTGAAGCGCACGCCCTCTTCCGTCAGCTTGCGCAACTGCGACAGCGACATGACCTGAAAGCCGCCACTGTCGGTCAGGATCGGGCGCTGCCAGTTCATGAATTTGTGGAGGCCGCCCAAGGCCGCAATGCGCTCTGCGCCGGGGCGCAGCATCAGGTGATAGGTGTTGCCCAGAATGATGTCGGCGCCCGTCTCGCGCACGCTTTCCGGCAGCATCGCCTTGACGGTTGCCGCCGTTCCCACCGGCATGAAGGCGGGCGTGCGGATATCACCTCGCGGCATCGCAAGTGTGCCCGTACGCGCCGCACCATCGCGCGCGTGGACAGCAAAACCGACGCCCTCGGTGATCTCTT
>ERZ761609.3256-NODE-3256-length-10877-cov-48.403622_pt1 | contig 10877 bp, 9 predicted proteins | sample MGYA00511163_ERZ761609 | MGnify/ENA primary metagenome ERZ761609 (study PRJEB28899, sample SAMN02445070) | bioreactor sludge metagenome | biome: EBPR sludge | place: Australia: Brisbane, Thorneside Wastewater Treatment Plant | collected 2011-12-16 ... | reverse complement strand
GGTTTGAGGGGGATGGGGGGACAGCGGCGGGGGTGGAGGCGGATGGACCGCCGGATCAGGCGCAGGCGCTGGACCCGTTCGATCAAATCGACTTCGGAACCTACTTCGAGGACTGGATGGACCCGGGCTTCCGCAGCCAGGGGAATGAAGATCCGGACAAACCGACGTTTGAGATGTTTCTGTCGGCGCCGGTGACGCTGACAGAGCATTTGCGGTCGCAGTTGGCGCTGATGGTGCTGGACGAGGAGGTGCGGAGGGCGGCGGACGCGATTCTGGGGAACCTGGAAGAGACGGGGTATCTGTCGAGTTCGCTTGAGGAGATTGCGGCGGCGGAGCAGATTGAGATGGCGACGCTGGAGGCGGCGCTGCGGGCGGTGCAGAGCCTGGAGCCGGCGGGGATCGCGGCGCGGAGCCTGCAGGAGTGTCTGCTGCTGCAACTGGAGAGCCGGAACGCGCGGGGGAGCGTGGCGTGGCAGATCGTGGAGAGCCACCTGAAGCTGGTGGAGTCGCGGAGCGTGAAGGAGCTGGCGCGGGTGCTGGGGCGGCCGGTGGAGCATATCGAGGTGGCGCTGGATGTGATCCGGCACCTGGACCCGAAGCCGGGGATCAAGTATTCGGGCCCCGGGGCGCGACAGGTGGCGCCGGACGTCTATATCACGAAGGACGGCGACCAGTATCTGATCGCGTTGAGCGACGAGGATCTGCCGCAGTTGCGCATCAACGGGAGCTACCGGCGGCTGCTGGACCGAGAGCAGGAGCCGGACAAGGAGACGCGGAATTACATCAAGGAGCGGTTCGCTTCGGCGCTGCAACTGATCCGGAACATCGAGCAGCGGAAGCAGACGATTTTGAAGGTATGCGAGTCGATTGTGAACCGGCAGCAGGAGTTTCTGGAGGACGGGATCGACCAGTTGCGGCCGATGATGATCAAGGACATCGCCGAGGAGATTGGGGTGCATCCCTCGACGGTGAGCCGGGCGGTGGCGGGCAAGTATGCGCACACGCCGCAGGGCGTGTTTGAGTTGCGGTATTTCTTCAGCGAAGCGGTGCAGGGGCCGAGTGGGGGGGCGATCCCGCTGCAGACGCTGAAGCGGATGGTGAAACGGATGATCGACGAGGAGGACCCGGCCAAGCCCCTGACCGACGATCAGATCGCGGCCAAGTTGAACGAGCAGGGGATCCGCGTGACACGCCGCACCGTCGCAAAGTATCGGGAGGATCTGAAGATTCCTTCCACGCATCACCGGCGCGTCCGGGACTAGTCCAGGTTCCGGGCGATTGCCCGCGTGTTGCTTTAGAAAGGCACAGCCATGAAAATCACCTTTACCGGCAAACAAGAGAAGCTGACGGCGAGCCAGGAGCGAAAGCTGGCGATCCAGTTTGGAAAGCTGGCGAAGCTCCTGGACCATCGGGGTGAGAAGGAGGCGCAGGTGAAGCTGGGCTATGAACGGCACCAGCAGCTTGCGGAGATGCGGCTGAACTACTATGATCAGGCGCTGGTCGGGGCCGGGGCCGGCCCCGACCAGTTCACGGCGCTGATGGAGGCCGTGGAGAAGGTGCAGAAGCAGGCGCTGAAGACGCGGACGAAGTTCCGGGACCAGAAGCGCGAGACGCCGATGCGGGTGGCAAAGACGGACGTGGCGCCGGCGGCGCTGGAAGAGCCGGTGCTGAAGGGGGCGCGGAAGAGCAAGGCGAAAGTGGTGCTGGGGGCGGAGTCGCCGGTGGAGCCGGCGGCGGGCGGGGGGCCGGCACGGGTGGTGCGCGCCCAGTCGAGGTCGAACGGCAAGCCGATGACGATTGACGAGGCGATGCTGGCGATGGACGCCAAGCGCGATTATCTGGTTTACCGGGACGCGGAATCGGAAGGCGTGCGGGTGCTGGTGCGGCGGCGCGACGGCCAGGTGGATCTGATCGAGGCCTAAGGGCTGGATGGGGCGGCGCACGAAAGCTGCGGAACCGGCCGGCGCGGGTCCGGCTTCTCCGACGGGGGAGGCCGGACCGGCGCTGGTGCTGGTTTGCGGCTTGAGCGGCGCGGGCAAGGGGACGGTGCTGAAAGCGCTGCAGGACCATGGGTTCTATGCCGTGGATCATCTGCCGCTGGAACTGCTGATGCAGTTTGCCGAACTGACGCGGGATTCACCGAACATCGGGCGGGCGGCGCTGGGCGTGGACATCCGCGAGCGGGGTCAACTGAGGCTGTTTGAGCAGCAACTGGCGCAATTGAAGAGGATGATCCGGACGGAGCTGTTGTTTCTGGACACCGACGACGAGACGCTGGTGCGGCGGTTCAGCGAGACGCGGCGGCCGCATCCGCTGGGCGAGAACCGGGGGGTACTGGCGAGCGTGCGCGAGGAGCGGCAGATGCTGGAGGAGATCCGGGCGCTGTCCGATCACGTATTGCAGACGTCGGAGATGAATGTCCATCAGTTGCGGCGGCAGGTGGTGGAGATCTTCGGGGCGGCGAGCGCACGGAAGATTGTGCTGCGGGTGGTGAGTTTCGGGTTCCGGAACGGGGTGCCGGCGGACGCGGACCTGGTGTTTGACGTGCGGTTTCTGCCGAACCCGAACTATATTCCGGAGTTCAAGCCGCTGTCGGGGAAGAACCCGCGGGTGGCACGGTTTGTGAGGAGCTATCCGCAGACGAAGGAGTTTATCGAGCGGGTGTCGAGTCTGCTTTTGTTCCTGTTACCGCACTACATTCACGAGGGCAAGAGCTATCTGACGATTGCGATTGGATGTACGGGGGGCCATCACCGGTCGGTGATGATGGCGGTGGAGATCCACAAGCGGCTGCAAAGGGCGGGGTATGGGGCGCGGATTGCGCACCGGGATCTGGACAAACGTTAAAGTCCGGGGCGGGTGGAACGATAAGGAAAGAGGAAGGACTGGCCGGTTCGACGGCAGGCCGCTGGACGGTGTAGGCCTACGACCGTAGCGGTTTGGTTGGGCGGGTGATTGAGTTTCGCCCTGAGCGGCCGGTTCTTCTCCGATTGGCCGGCTCTGGTAGGGGCTGGCATGCGGGCGTAGCGCGGGGCGGCGGTGAGCTCTCCTCCGATGGATCACTGCCGCCCACGCTGCCACCCTTAGATTCAGCCCGGGCCGCCGCGAGACCTCCTCCGAGGCAGCGGCCCGGGCGTCCTCCAGCCGAGAGCGCCCCCCTCCTCCACCTTTCAATAGTGCAAACCGCGTGCCAAACGGCTCATGCCTGTGTTTGCAGCCAAAAGGAGGCGCCAAACATCCAAGCGGGCAGACAGGAGTGTCCACACTGCTGACACTCGGGCGGAAATTTGTCAAGCGGCTGTTACAATGAGAGGGTCAAAGCGGGCTGTCATGCTGGCTACCAACACCATCGCGGACGAAATCATTGACCTGAAGCGGGAGCGGCGGGCGATCCTGTTGGCGCACCACTATCAGGAAGCGGAAATTCAGGAACTGGCGGACGTGATTGGGGATTCGCTGGAGCTGGCGCGAAAGGCGCAAAGCTTCGATGGCGAGGTGATCGCGTTCGCGGGCGTGTGGTTCATGGCCGAGACGGCGCTGATCCTGAACCCGGAGCGGATCGTGGTGGTGCCGGACGCCGAGGCGGGCTGCTCGCTGGTGGACTCGTGCCCGGCCGATCAGTTACGGGCATGGAAGCGACGGCACCCCGAATACGCCGTGGTGGCTTACATCAACACGAGCGCCGAGGTGAAGGCCGAGGCGGACATCATCTGCACGTCGCGGAATGCGGTGGCGGTAGTGAACTCGATTCCGGCGGAGCGCCCGGTGCTGTTTGTCCCGGACGTGAATTTGGGCAACTTCGTGAAGGCGCAGACGGGCCGGGAGAACATGAAGATCTGGCAGGGCGCCTGTATCGTACATGCGACGTTTCCGGCGCGGCGACTGACCGCGGCGAAGTCGGAGTATCCCGAGGCGCCCATCGCGGCGCATCCCGAGTGCCCGGCGGACGTGCTGCGGATGGCGGATTTTATTGGTTCGACGTCGGCGATTATCGAGTGGTGCGGGCGGCAGGCGTCCGAGGACATCATCGTGATGACCGAGAGCGGCGTGCGGTACACGCTCGAGAAGGAGTCGCCGGCGAAGCGCTTCCACTTCGTCCAGAACGAGCACTGCAACTGCAGCGAATGCCCTTATATGAAGCGGAATACGCTGGAGAAGCTGCGCGATTCGTTGCGCGACCTGGCGCCGCGCGTCGAGTTGCCGCGCGAGCTGATGGACCGCGCGCGGCTGCCGGTGGAGCGGATGCTGGCGTTGCGCTAGGGAGACCCGCGCGATGGCCGAGCCGCTGATCGACACCTACAACCGTCCGCACGACAACCTGCGCCTGTCCGTCACGGACCGCTGCAACATCCGGTGTTTCTACTGCATGCCGGAGAAGGACGTGGAGTTCGTGCCACGGGCCGAGATCCTGACTTTCGAAGAGATGGAGCGGTTCGCGAGGATCGCGGTGGGACTGGGTGTGCGGAAGCTCAGGGTGACGGGCGGCGAGCCGCTGGTGCGCAAGCACCTCGAGGTGCTGTTGGCGAAGCTGACGGCGATCGAGGGTGTCGAAGATGTGGCGCTGACGACGAACGGCGTGCTGCTGGCCGAGCAGGCGCAGGCGCTGTATGACGCGGGGCTGCGGCGGCTGAACATTCATCTGGACACGCTGGACCGCGAGCGGTTTGAGCGGATCACGCGGCGGGACGAGCTGGGGCGCGTGCTGGCGGGCATCGACGAGGCGCAGCGGTTGGGTTTTGGTCCAATCAAAATCAACGCAGTGGCGGTGAAGGGGCTGGTGGAGCCGGACATCGTGCCGCTGGCGCGATTCGGGCGCGAGCGGGGGATCGAGGTCCGCTACATCGAGTTCATGCCGCTGGACGCGCAGAACCTGTGGGACCGGTCAAAGGTCCTGCTAGCCGATGACATCCTGGCGATGCTGGCCGAAGGCGTGGGTCCGCTGGAGCCGGTGCCGGACCCGGACCCGCGGGCGCCGGCGCTGGAATACCGGTTCGCGGATGGCGTGGGGCGCGTGGGCTTCATCGCTTCGGTGAGCCGGCCGTTTTGCCTGAACTGCAACCGTATCCGGCTGACGGCGGATGGCAAGCTGCGGTACTGCCTGTTCGCGATCGAGGAGACAGATGTGAAGGGGCTTTTGCGCGGCGATGCGCCGGACGCGGAGATCGAGCGGGTGATCCGCGAGACGGTGCGGGCGAAGTGGCTGGGCCACGAGATCAATCAGGGGGAGCGCTTCGTGCCGCCGCCGCGGCCGATGTACGCGATTGGCGGCTGAGGAATGCTGGAACGGGTGCATCCCTGGCTGTGGGCGGCGGGGCTGTGCGTTTTGTTCACGGCGCTGGGGCTGGTGTTTCTACCGTATCCAGGAGCGCAGTACGACGAGGTGCTGTTCACCTCGGCGATCTATGCGCCGGAGACACTGGAATGCGCGATGAAAACGCGCGCCGGAGCGATCCCGGTGATGCTGATGACCTACGTGGGGACGCTGAAAGCGGCGCTGTACGCGCCTTTGCTGCGGTGGTTCGAGTCAGGGCACTTCACGCTGCGGCTGCCAATGCTGCTGGTGGCGGCACTGTCGGTGGGGCTGTTCTTCCTGGCGGCGCGGCGGCTGGCGGGGACGCGGGCGGCGCTACTGGCGGGGCTGTTGCTGGCGACCGATGCGGTGTACCTGCTGACGTCGGTGTTTGACTGGGGCCCGGTGGCGCTGCAGCATCTGCTGTTCGCGGCGGCTTTGTATGCGGGCATCCGGTTCCGGGAGACGCCGCGGGCGGGATGGCTGTTCGCGATGGCGCTGTGCGCGGGGCTGGCGCTGTGGGACAAGGCGATCATCGTGTGGCTGCTGGCCGGGTTCGGGGTGAGCGCGCTGGTGGTGTTGCGGCGCGAGGTGGTGATGGTGGCGCGGTCGCGGCGGATGGCGCTGGCGGCGGTGGTGGGGTTTGTGCTCGGCGCGGCGCCGTTCCTCTACTACAACAAGCTGCATCCGCTGCGGACGTTCACTTCGTCGTTCGAAGAGGAACGGCAGCCGACGATGCAGAAGATCAGGGCGCTGGACCGGACGATGGATGGGAGCGGGCTGTTTGGCTACATGGTGCGCGAGGATCCCGAAGGATTTCCGCAAGGGCTGAAGCAGTGGGAGAAGGCGCCGCTGTGGCTGAACGGGAAGTTGCGGGGGCCGCGGCAAAGCGTGCAGCATCTGGTGTTGCTGGGGGCGTTTCTGGCGCTCCCGCTGCTGTGGGCAGGCAAATGGCGGCGGACGGCGGTGTTTCTGGCGCAGGCGGCGGTGGTGGCCTGGGTGCTGATGCTGTTCACCCGGAATGCAGGCGGGTCGATGCACCACACGATTCTGCTGTGGCCGATCCCGCAGATGCTGGTGGCGCTGGTGGCGGCGGAGGTGGCACGGCGGTTCCCCGTGCGCGGGGCGCGCATCGTGACGGTGGTGCTGCTGGCGGCGGCGCTGAATAACGGGCTGCAACTGAACCATTACCTGGCGCACTTCATCGCGTGCGGGCCGACCTGGATCTGGACCGACGCCATCCGCCCGCTGGCCGCCGAAGTGGGGCGCATGGAGGGGCGGCGCGTGTTTGCCGCGGACTGGGGCATCCTGCAGCAGATGGAGTATTACAGCAAGGGGCGGATTGCGGTACACCGCGCAAGCGATGGTGTTTTGCTGACGCTGGAGAGCGACCCGCGCAGTGTGCCGTCGCTGGAGCGCGCACTGCTGGACGAGACTTCGGTGTTCGTCACCAAGACCGAGGGGCGCGACGTGTTCCCGGACGTGCGCGCGAAGTTGCTGGCGTTTGCCGGGGAGCGCGGCTACCGGCATGAGTTGCTGAAGACGATCCACGACCGGCACGGCGCGCCGATCTTCGAGATCCATGAATTCCGAAGATGATGTGTATGACGTGCCGGTGACGGACGTCTTCGACCTGCATCCGTTCGCGCCGCGCGATGCAAAAGCGGCGGTGGAGGCCTATCTGGAGGAGGCCGTGGCGCGGGGGTTCAAGGCGGTGCGGATCATCCATGGGCGCGGCAGTGGGGCGCAGCGCGAGATGGTGCGGAAGGTGCTGTCGCGGCGTGCGGAAGTGGTGAGCTTTCAGGATGCGCCAATGGAAGCGGGCGGCTGGGGCGCGACGATCGTCACGCTACGCTGAGGCGCGAAGCATTTGCGGGCTGGGGCAGCAGGTGTCGCCGAGACAGCGAACGCCGGTCCAAATGTCATTGAGACGTTCTTCGACCATTTCGCGGATCATCGAGACGAACTTGGGGTGCGCGCCGGGGGTGGCGGCGCGGACCAGGTTCAGGCCCAGGGATTCGGCGTGGCGGCGGGCCTGGACGTCGAGATCGACGATCACCTCCATGTGGTCGGAGATGAAGCCGATGGGCTGGACGACGACGTCGCGGGCGCCTTCGGCGGCGACGGAGGTAAGGGCATCGGAGATGTCGGGTTCAAGCCAGGGTTGTGTGGGCGGGCCGGAGCGGGACTGCCAGACGAGGTCCCACGCATCGCGCCCGGCGGCGTTGGCGACGAAGGCGGCGGTGTCGCGAAGTTGCTCTTCGTAGCGGCAGGTGCGGGCCATGGCGGTGGGGATGGAATGGGCGGTAAAGAGCAGGCGGGCGGCGGCGCGGCGGTCTTCAGGGAGTTGCGCGAAGGCGGCGCGGAGGTTTTCGGCCATGGGTTCGCGGAAGCCGGGGAGTTCGAAGAAGTGGCGGAGCTTTTCACATTCGGGGGCGGCGGGACCGGCGGCGGCGCGGGCGCGGTCGATGTCCTCGCGGTACTGGCGGCAGCCGGAGTAGGAGGAGTAGGCGGAGGTGACGAAGACGAGCGCGCGGCGGATGCCGTCGGCGGTCATGCGGCGCATGGTGTCGTCGAGGAAGGGATGCCAGTTGCGGTTACCCCAGTAAATGGGGAGGTGGAGGGAGTGGGCGGCGAAATCGCGTTCGAGGGCGGCGATGAGTTCGCGGCAATGGTCGTTGATGGGGGAGCGGCCGCCGAGGGAGTAGTAGTTTTCGGCGACCTCCTCGAGGCGTTCACGAGGGATGTTGCGGCCGCGCGTGACGTTTTCAAGGAAGGGCATGACGTCGTCGGGTTTTTCGGGTCCACCGAAGGACACAAGGAGGAGGGCGTCGTACGATTGCACAGTTATCAGGATGCCGCAACCGGCGCAGGCGATGTGGCAGGATGGTGGATTCACGATGAACCGGAGACAATTTGCCCAACTTCTGCCCGCGCCGCTGCTGGCTGCGGGGCCGCTGACGGAGCCGCTGCGCGCGGGCGCGGCACAGTTGATCGGGACGGCGCTGACGGACGAGCAGGCTTGGGCGCGGCTTGAGTATCTCTGCGACCGGATTGGGGCGCGGCTGGCGGGGTCGAAGGCACTGGAGCGGGCGGTGGAGTGGAGCGCGGCGGAGATGCGGAAGGACGGGCTGTCGCGGGTGCAGACGCCGCGGGTGATGGTGCCGCACTGGGAGCGCGGCGCGGAGAGCGTGGAACTGGTGGAGCCGGCGGCGGGGCCGCTGCGAATGCTGGGGTTGGGCGGGAGCGTGGCGACGCCCGCGGAGGGGATCACGGCCGAGGTGGCGGCGGTGGAGAGCTTCGAGGAGTTGGACGCGCTGCCGGAAGAGCGCGTGCGGGGGCGCATGGTGCTGTTCAATGCGCCGTGGCGGGGGTATGGTCCAACAGTCGCATACCGTTCGAGCGGGGCGGTGCGCGCGGCGAGGCGTGGGGCGGTGGCGTCGCTGATCCGCAGCGTGACGCCGGCGAGCCTGGCGACGCCGCACACGGGTGCGATGCGGTATGAAGAGGGGACGCCGAAGATTCCGGCGGCGGCACTGGCGGTGGAGGACGCGGGGCGGATTGCGCGGCTGGCGAAGGCGGGCGTCAAGGTGGTTGTCAGGCTGAAGATGGAGGCGCGGACGCTGCCGGATGCAGCTTCGGCGAATGTCATCGCCGAATTGCCAGGGCGCGAGAAGCCGGAAGAGATCGTGGTGGTGGGCGGGCATCTGGACAGTTGGGACGTGGGCACGGGCGCGCACGATGATGGGGCGGGGTGCCTGGCGTGCTGGCAGGCGGTGGTGCTGATGAAGCGGCTGGGGCTGGTGCCGCGGCGGACGGTGCGCGTGGTGCTGTGGACAAACGAGGAGAACGGATTGCGGGGCGCGCAGGCGTATCGCGAGTGGGTGGGCGATGGGGTGCGGAACCATGTGGCGGCGATCGAGATGGATGGCGGCGCGGAGCGTCCGGTGGGCTTTGGGGTGTCGGCATTGACGGCAGGGCAGGAAGTGCAGGACCGCGCGGTGGCGCAGGCGCAGCAGGTGGGGGCGTTGCTGGCGGGCATCGGGTCGAATCAGGTGGTGACGGGCGGAGGCGGGGCGGACATCGGTCCGCTGATGCGGGACGGCGTACCGGGGCTGGGATTGCGCACGGTGGGCGAGCGATATTTCCATTGGCACCACACGCACGCGGATACGGTGGACCATGTGGACAAGGAGCATTTCCGGATGTGCATGGCGACGGTGGCGGTGATGGCGTGGGGGCTGGCGGAGATGGCGCCGCGGCTGGGCGCGTAGGGCAAGGCGGCGGTTACAATAAGAGGATATGACCCTCGACGAACTCGAGCGGGAATACGAAGCGCTCCGCCAGCAATCAGTGTCTGTGCGGAGCTATCTTTGACATCCCCGCGAAGAAGAAAGAACTCGACAAGATTGAGGAGCTGATCGCCGATCCCGCCTTCTGGAATTCCCAGGAACAGTCGCAAAGAGTGATGCAGGACCGCAAGCGCCTGTCGGCCGCGCTGAATCAGGACAGCGCTGTGAGTTCGCTGGTGTCGGACATCGACACGCTGTTTGAACTGGGGCGCGAAGGCGAAGATGTGGCGGCGGAACTGGCGCGGGAGATCAAGCGGCTGCGCGCGACCGTAGATCAGCTTGAGACGGCGATGCTGATGTCGGGCGAGAACGACCACCGCTCTGCGATTGTCACCATCCACCCCGGCGCGGGCGGCACCGAGAGCCAGGATTGGGCCGAGATGCTGATGCGCATGTACCTGCGCTGGGCCGAGCGCGATGGGCACAAGGCCGAGATCACCGATTTGCTGGAAGGCGAGGGCGCGGGGATCAAGTCTGCCACGCTCGAGATTGAAGGCGACTCGGTGTTCGGCCAGTTGCAGAGCGAGGTGGGCGTGCACCGGCTGGTGAGGATTTCGCCGTTCGACGCCAACGCGCGGCGGCACACGTCGTTCGCCTCGGTTTATGTGATCCCGATGATCGATGACGATGTGAAGATCGAGATCAAGCCCGAGGATCTGAAGATCGATGTGTTCCGCGCGGGCGGCGCTGGCGGGCAGCACGTGAACCGGACGGAATCGGCGGTGCGGTACACGCACCTGCCGACGGGCATCGTGGTGCAGTGCCAAAACGAGCGTTCGCAGCACAAGAACCGCGCGTCAGCGATGAAGCAGTTGAAGGCGCGGCTGTACGAACACGAGATGGAGAAGAGGCGCGCCGCGGATAAGAAGCTCGAGGACGCCAAGAGCGACATCAACTTCGGATCGCAGATCCGCAGCTATGTGCTGGCACCGTACCGGATGGTGAAGGACCACCGGACGAAGCTGGCCATCGGCGACGTGGATAGCGTGCTGGACGGCGCGATCGATCCGCTGATTCACGCCTGGCTGGTGTGGAAGAAGACGGGGCGGATCGCGGGCGACGCGAAGGACGACTTGCCGGAGTAGGATGTGGGCGCGGATGACCAGATCGTCCGGGCGGCGGCGCTGCTGCGTGCAGGGCGGCTGGTGGCGTTCCCGACGGAGACGGTGTACGGGCTGGGGGCGAATGCGCTGGACGCGGCGGCGGTGCGGCGGATTTACGCGGTGAAGGGGCGG
>ERZ761609.3255-NODE-3255-length-10878-cov-9.197265_pt1 | contig 10878 bp, 9 predicted proteins | sample MGYA00511163_ERZ761609 | MGnify/ENA primary metagenome ERZ761609 (study PRJEB28899, sample SAMN02445070) | bioreactor sludge metagenome | biome: EBPR sludge | place: Australia: Brisbane, Thorneside Wastewater Treatment Plant | collected 2011-12-16 ... | reverse complement strand
GGCGCCGTCTTAAAAACTTATCCCCGAAATCAGCGCAACCATGGAGGTTCTGCATAAATCATGACCGATCACGTTCCCGTGTCTTCGACCCCGTACCAAGTGTACGCAAAAATTTCCGGCCCGATTGTTATGATCGGCTTTGGCTCCATCGGCCGCGGTACGCTGCCCCTGATTGAGCGCCATTTCGAATACGACAAGGAACGTTTCGTTGTCATCGACCCGCAGGATGACGATATCGCGCTTTTGAACGAACGCGGCATCCGCTTTGTGCAAACCCACGTCACCAAGGACAATTACCGCGAATTGCTGACCCCGCTTTTGACCCAAGGCGGCGGGCAGGGTTTTTGCGTCAACCTGTCGGTGGATGTGTCGTCGCTGGACGTCATGAAACTGTGCCGCGAAAACAAAACTTTCTACATCGATACGGTGGTTGAACCGTGGCTGGGCTTTTATTTCGACGAAAGCCTCGGCACCGCAGGGCGCAGCAACTATGCGCTGCGCGAATCCGTGCTGGCGGAACGCCGCAATAATCCGGGCGGCACCACGGCGGTTTCCTGCTGCGGCGCGAACCCGGGCATGGTGTCGTGGTTTGTAAAACAGGCGCTGGTCGATGTCGCCCGCGAAACCGGCGTTAAATTCGATATCCCGACCACGCGCGACGGCTGGGCGCAGCTGATGCAGCAAGTGGGCGTGAAGGGCATCCACATTGCCGAGCGCGATACCCAGCGCAGCAAAAACCCCAAAAAAATGGGCGTGTTTGTGAATACATGGTCTGTCGAAGGTTTCATTTCCGAAGGTCTGCAGCCGGCGGAACTGGGGTGGGGCAGTCATGAAAAATGGTTCCCGCCCACGGGCAAGCGCCATGAAACCGGCTGCAAGGCTGCGATTTATCTGCTGCAGCCGGGCGCGAATACCCGCGTGCAAAGCTGGTGCCCGACGCCGGGCCCGCAATACGCATTCCTGGTCACGCATAACGAAGCGATTTCGATTGCCGATTATTATACCGTCGGCAGCGGCGATACGCCCGCTTATCGCCCGACCTGCCATTACGCCTACCACCCGTCGAACGACGCGGTTTTGTCGGTCCATGAAATGTTCGGCAGCAGTGGCAATCCGCAAAAACAGCATCACATTCTGGAAGAAGCCGAAATCGTGGACGGCGCGGACGAATTGGGCGTGCTGCTCTATGGCCATGCCAAGAATGCTTACTGGTACGGCTCGCAGCTGACCATCGAAGAAACGCGCGCGTTGGCGCCATATCAAAACGCGACGGGTTTGCAGGTGACGTCTGCCGTGCTTGCGGGCATGGTCTGGGCGCTTGAAAACCCCGAAGCTGGCATCGTCGAGACGGACGAGATGGATTATCAGCGCTGCCTCGACATCCAGAAACAATATCTGGGCAAGATAGCGGGTTATTATACCGACTGGACGCCGCTCAAAAACCGCCCCGGCCTTTTCGCCGAAGACATCGACGAAAGCGACCCGTGGCAGTTCCGCAATATTCTGGTGCGTTAAGCATCAGAAAGCGTCTGCATAAGCAAAAGCCGCACCCGACAAGGTGCGGCTTTTTGCATGCGTGTTTGTTTAAGAGCCAGGCTTTTTCGGCGCGCGCGCCAGAATGCGGTCGCCCAGCCACAACGGCAGCGCGGCGACAAGGCGCGACAGAATAAGCATCGGCAGCGGGAAGGCGATGCGCGCGCGGTTTTTGTCGATGCCTTTTTTGATGCAGGCGGCGGCTTCGTCGGCGTCCATCAAAAACGGCATGGTGAAATTGTTCACATCCGTCAGCGGTGTTTTGATGAAGCCCGGGAATATCACCGATACCTTGATGCCATCGGGCGCCAGCAGCGGGCGCAGCGCCTCGCCCAGTGCCCGCACCGCCATTTTGCTGACGCTATAGGCGGGGGCGTTTGGCATGCCGCGCCAGCCGGCCATGGAACTCATGAGCGCGATATGTCCGCTTTTGCGCGTCTTCATGCGCTCAATCAGCGGCATGACGGTGTGCAGCGTGCCGTCCAGATTGGTGTGCATGATGCCGTAAAATCCTGCGCCCGCGCTGCTGCCGCCCGAAATGCCGGCATTGGCAATCACGATATCGATGGGGTGGGCATCGTCCCATTTTTCGATTTGCGCCTCGAAGCCGAGGCGGTCTGTGACCGGCACGGTGCTGATATCGGCCTCCGCCCCGCGGGTGCGGCAATCGCTGGCCACGCGCTCCAGCCGGTTCAGGTCGCGGCCTGTCAGCAAAAGCCGCGTGCCGCGCGCGGCATAGGCGAGGGCGAGGGCATGGCCGATGCCGCTGGATGCGCCGGTAATCAGAACGGTCTTTTTATTTGTCATATCGTAAATCTTTCAGAGCTGCGGCGGGGCTGCGTGCTTGTATCCGGCGGGGGTGCGGGTTATAACAAGTCTCCAGCAAGATTCTCACAGCGCAAGTGTAAAAGAAAGATGATGGCAGCAGCAAGCATCACGACGTTTCCCGCACCCAAGGCTTCGACGCTGAAGCGTCGCGGGATTATGCTGGTGCTGGCATCCCCGCCCGGCGGCGGCAAGACCACGGTCAGCCGCGCGATTGCCGAACAAGATGCGCAAACCATGATTTCTGTATCCGCCACCACCCGCGCCATGCGCCCGGGCGAAGTGGACGGCACCCATTACTATTTCGTCAGCCGCGAAAACTTCGAAGAGCAAATCGCCAAAGGCGACATGCTGGAACACGCGCTGGTTTATAACAACTACCTCTATGGCACGCCGCGCGCGCCGGTTGAAAAGGCCTTGAGCGAAGGCCGCGACGTGCTGTTCGACATCGACTGGCAAGGCAACCGCAAGCTGAGCGAAACCGCGCCCGCCGATGTGGTTTCCGTCTTTTTGCTGCCGCCGTCGTGGACGACGCTGGCCGACCGCTTGCATGGACGTAAGCAGGACAGCGAAGAGGAAATCGAACGCCGCCTCGGCAAGGCGCGCGACGAGATTTCCCACTACAGGGAATTCGACTACGTCATCGTCAACAACGACCTGCAAGACACGATTGCGCAGGTGCGCGCCATTCTGGAGGCGGAGCGTACGCGCCGCACGCGCCTGATGGATGTTGATGCTTTTGTCGAAACGCTGAAGCCGTAATTTCTTATTTTTTCTGAAGCGTTTGCAGGACTTCGGCCATGCGCACGAAGCCGGCGATGTCTATTTCTTCCGCCCGCGCCGTGCCTGCGATGCCGGATTTTTCCAAAAGCTGCGTTTCATCAACGCCCAGCGATTTCAGGCTTTGGCGCAGCATCTTGCGCCGCTGGCCGAAGGCGGCGGCGGTCAGGCGTTCCATGACGCCGAGGGGCACGCTGTCCGTACGGTTTTTCTTCGGCACGATATGCACAACGCTGGAGGTCACCTTCGGCGGCGGGGTGAAGGCGGACGGCGGAATGTCGAATACTTTATACGCATCGCACAGCCACTGCGTGATAACGCTGAGGCGTCCGTAATCCTTGCTGCGCGGTTCGGCCACAATGCGCTCCGCCACTTCTTTTTGGAACATCAGTGTCATGCTGTCGAACATCTGCGCGTTTTCAAGCCAGTCGAGCAGCAGCACGGTTGCGATGTTATAAGGCAGGTTCGCCACCAGCGCGCGCGGCGCGGGGCATAGCGCGGCATAATCTATTTTCAGCGCGTCGTCGGGAATAATGCTGAGCGTTCCGTCCGCGACCGCCACAAGCGCCGCCAGTGCGGCCACGCAGCGGTCGTCCCGCTCGATGGCATAGACGTGTGCCGCGCCGCTTTTGCACAATGCGCGCGTCAGGCCGCCGGGGCCGGGGCCGATTTCAATCACGTTTTTGCCGGCAAGGTTGCCCGCGCTGCGCGCAATGCGTCCTGTCAGGTTGAGGTCGAGCAGGAAATTCTGGCCAAGGTTTTTCTTGGCGTTCAGTTCATACCGCGCAATCGTTTCGCGCAGCGGCGGCAGCGCGTCGATGGCGGTTTCAAGGGGGCTTTCGATGTCGTCAGGCGTCTGCGGCGTCATTCATCAAAAACGCTGTTCGATGAAAGCGGTCGCGCGCAGGTCGTGCAAATAACGCTCGGCCATTTGCTCCAGCCGCTGCGTGCCAAGGCGCGTGGCGATTTCTTCGCGGGCGACTTCGCCGGCGGTCGCCTTCGCGGCTTCGGGTGATGCGGCTGCCGAGGGTTCGATAACTTTAGGCGCATCGTTCGATGCCTGCGGCGGCATCTCGGGCGCGGGGCCTTCGCTGGTCACCAGCGAGGGGCGGGGCTTTTCTTCCGCAGGGGCAGCTTCGGGGGCTGCGGCCGCGCGCGGCGCGGGCAGGCCTTTCTCGCGCGCATCGCGCAGGAACAGCAGGTGATAACCTTTGTCGGCGCGGATGGGCGCGCTCAGCTGCCCCGGTTTCAGCGCGGCGATGGCGCTGTTGAGGTCGCCGGACAGCGTGCCTTCTTCAATCCAGCCAAGGTCGCCGCCCGTCGCGGCGCCGGGGGCTTCGGAATATTCGCGCGCGATTTGCGAAAACGGCGCGCCGCGGCGGATTTCATTTGCCAGTCGCTCTGCCAGTTCGCGGGCGTTTTTCTCGCTCGCCTCGCCTTCGAAAGGCAGGAAAATTTCGGCGATGCGGAATTCCATGCGGCCGGAGGAGCGTTGCAGACGGTCCACTTCGCTGTCGATTTCGGTTTCTGAAATCACGATTTGCGGGCGCAGCTTGCGGCGCACCACTTGCGACCACGCGATTTCGGCGCGGATTTGCTCCTGCAGTGTATCAAGGTTGATGCCCGCGCGTTTCAGCTCTTCGCCGAATTTCTCCGGCTCCATCTTGTTTTGCGCGGCGATGCTGGCGAAACCGCGCGCGATGTCGGCATCGGCGACGCGGATGTTGAGCGCGTTTGCTTCCTGCATTTGCAGTTTTTCATCGACAAGGCGGTACATCGCCTGTTGCAGGACGCGTTGCTTGGCTTCTTCCGGCAGGTTCTTCGGCGCTGCCAGCAGGTAAAGGCGCATGCGGTCTTCGATGTCGCTGAAGGTAATAATGTCGTCGTTGACCACGGCGGCGATGCCGATGCGGTTTTGCGGCTGCGCGGCGGCGGGCTGCTTTTTGGATTTTGCGGCGGACGCATCGGCGGGTGCGCCCAGCATAAGGGCGGCGCAGGTGGCGAGCAGGGCAAGGCGAAGTGTCAGCGTCACGGCGTGTTCCTTGGTTGGTCGTCTGGTTTCGGCGTTGGCGGCATCATATCGCTGCGGCGCTAGAAATGCCAGAGTGTTTTGTTTCCGTAAAGTGCAAAAATCAGCAGGTTTTGCGGTACTTGTCCAAATAAAGCGGCAAAATACCGCCCAGTGCCGTGGGCTCCAGCCCCAAATCGGCAAAGCCCGGATGCTGGCCGGACACGACATTGTCTTGCTTCAGGCTGCGCACCTGGTCAACGGTCAGCGGCGGGCGCGGACATATCGCGGCGGCGAAACCCACCGCCGTGGCGAGGGGCGCGGGCAGAGGCACAAAGCATCGCCTGCGGTTCGTGGCGGCAAGCGTGATGTCCAGAAGTTCGCGGAAGCTGTAAACCTGCGGCCCGCCCAGTTCATACGTTTTGCCCGCATATTTTTCGGGCGCGTCGCTGGCGGCCACCGTGCGGATGGCGCGGGCGATGTCACCGACATAAACGGGCTGGAATTTCGTGCGCCCGCCCATGACCAGCGGCAGCACGGGGCTTATCCGCGCCATGCGGGCGAAGCGGTTGAAAAAGTCATCTTCGGGGCCGAAAACAAGGCTCGGCCGCAAAATGACGGCGCTTGGGAAAGCGCGATGTACGGCGTCTTCGCCCGCCGCCTTGCTTTGGGCATAGCGCGAAGCCGCCCGCGGCGATGCGCCGATGGCGGAGACGTGCAAAAACTGGCGCACGCCCGCGTCTGCCGCCGCACGCGCGATACGCTGCGCGGCCAGATGATGCAGGGCGTCGAAACTGTTTTTGCCGCCGCGTTCATAAAGGATGCCAATCAGGTTGATGACATGCGTGCTGCCCGCAACCGCGCGCGCGACGCTCTGGCTGTCATGCACGTCGCAGGATATCGGCACCACTTGCCCAACGCCGCCGCAGGGCTTCAGCAGGGCCGCGCGCGCAGGGCTGCGCGTGGCGATGCGAATTTGCGCGGTAGCATCGCTTTGTGCCAGCGTCTGCACGATATGCCGCCCCAAAAAACCCGTGCCGCCAAAAATGGTGATGATATTGCGTTTGCGTGCCATGGCTCTTCCTGAAAAATATTTTGCAGTCTTTAAAATAGGCGCCGTTTTATAAAGTCAATTCTTCTCTTTGGTCACGAAACTGTCCATGATTTTTTTGCGTCCGGCTTTGTCGAATTTGATGTCGAGTTTGTCGCGGTCGGTCGATACCACGGTGCCGGGGCCGAATTTCTGGTGAAAAACGCGATCGCCCGGGGCAAAGCCGCCTTCGGATTCCAGATGCGGGCTGACCTGCGATATGCCGCTGTCGGCCAGTTCCGCCCTACGTCCGCGAAAGCCGGATGCGCCGCCACCGCCAAAGCCGCCGCCGCCATAATTGCCGCCCCCGTAGCCACCGCCAAAGCCGCCGCTTTGCGGGCTGAGGCCGGTTTCGACCACGGTGTCGATATGTTCCTTCGGCAGCTCGTCAATAAAGCGTGACGGCAGGCAGGATGTCCAGCTGCCGTAAATCACGCGGTTCGCGGCGAATGAAATCGTGGCGCGTTTGCGCGCGCGGGTAATGCCGACGTAGGCGAGGCGGCGCTCTTCCTCCAGCCCCGCGATGCCGTTTTCATCCATGGTGCGCTGGCTTGGGAATACGCCTTCTTCCCAGCCCGGCAGGAACACGACGTCGAATTCCAGTCCCTTGGCGCTGTGCAGGGTCATGACCGATACCATGTCCGCGCCCTGCTGTTCCTGATTTTCCATGACCAGCGCGACGTGTTCGAGGAAGCTTTCCATGCTCTCGAATTCCTCCAGCGCCGCGACGAATTCCTTGAGGTTTTCAAGCCGTCCTGCAGCTTCCGGCGATTTATCCGCCTGCCACATGCCGGTATAGCCGCTTTCATCAAGGATAATACCCGCAAGCTCGGCCTGCGTCAGTTCGCGCAGCTGCAATCGCCAGCGGTCGAAATCACCGACAAGCGAGGTCAGCGTTTGTTTTACTTTCGGTTTGAATTCATCGGTTTCAAGCAGCCGTCTGAGCGCGCCGAAAAGTGAAATGTTCTGCGCGCGTGCATAGCTGTGCAATACCTGCATCGTCGCATCGCCGATGCCGCGTTTGGGCACGTTGATGATGCGCTGGAGCGCAAGGTCGTCATCCGGCTGCACCGTGACGCGCATATAGGCGATAGCGTCGCGGATTTCCTGACGCTCGTAAAATCGCAGGCCCCCGATAACGCGGTAGGGGATGCTTTCGCGGATAAAGCGCTCTTCAAATTCACGCGTCTGGAAACCGGCGCGCACCAGAATGGCCATGCTGCCCAGCTTCACGCCCTTGCGCTGCAGGGATTCGATGTCGCCAGCGATGGTTTGCGCTTCCTGCGCGCCGTCCCATACGCCGCGCAGATGCACGGGCTCGCCGTCTTCGTCGGCGCTCCAAAGCTCTTTGCCGAGGCGGCCGCGGTTATGCGCGATAACGCCGTTTGCGGCAGCGAGGATGTTTTTGGTGGAGCGGTAGTTTTGTTCCAGCCGCACCACGGTCGCGCCCGGAAAATCCTGTTCAAAGCGCAGGATGTTGCCAATCTCCGCCCCGCGCCAGCCGTAAATGGACTGGTCGTCGTCGCCTACGCAGCAGATGTTTTTGCGCGTCTGCGCCAAAAGTCTCAGCCACATATATTGCGCGACGTTGGTGTCCTGATATTCATCGACCAGAATGTATTTGAAACGGTTTTGATAGTCCTGCAGCACGTCGGCGTTTTTCGGGTCGCGCAAAATGCTGACGCAGTGCATCAGCAAGTCGCCGAAATCGCAGGCGTTGAGAATACGCAGGCGTTCCTGATACAGCGCATAAAGCCGCGGCAGCTTGCCGTCGGCGATGTCGCCGCCGTCGGCCTGCGTGATTTGCTCCGGCGTTTGCGCGCGGTCTTTCCAGCGTGAAATCACCGACAGCAAAAGCCGCGGCGGGCATTTTTTGGCGTCGATGTTTTCCGCCTCCGCCAGCTGTTTTATCAAACGCAGCTGGTCGTCTTCGTCCAGAATGGTGAAATTGGTTTTCAGCCCCACGCGCTCCGCATGGCGGCGCAGCATGCGCGCACAAAGACTGTGGAATGTGCCGAGCCACCAGCCCTCCACCGGGCGGCCACCCAGCATGCTGGAAACGCGGTGTTTCATTTCCGCCGCCGCCTTGTTGGTGAAGGTCACGGCCAGAATTTGCGCTGGGCCCGCGCGTCCCGTGGTCAGCAAATGGCCAAGGCGCGTTGTCAGCACACGCGTCTTGCCCGTGCCTGCGCCTGCCAGCACCAGCACGGGGCCGTCCAGCGTTTCGACGGCCAGCCGCTGGGCAGGGTTCAGACTGTCAAGATATGAAAAATGATTTGTCTGTTCGGGCAACATCGCTTTTGGCTCGTTATTTCGGGTGCAGGGTTTCAGGTACGGGCTGATTTTTTGCAATCATGCGGGAACTGGGCATCGGCGGCAACCGTTGGCCTGCCAGATATCGCTCGTTCTCCTTGTCTATAGCAGACGGGGGAGAGGAAAATCTTCAAAAAAACGCCTGTTTTTCCAAATCGGTCTTGTAAGCCCGCTATGGGCAGGTATAAATATGACGGACAGCCCAAGGCGGGCTTTTTACATCCAGAGGAGTTTTAATAATGCGTGGCCGTACTACGAAATTCATGAGCATGCTTGCCGTTGTGCTGATGCTCGGTGCTTGCACCAACAAAGACAAAGGCAGCGTCGCTGGCGAAGGCGACCTGAACGCCGCTGACCGTACCCAAATCTCGCAAGGTGTCGATACGGCCAATGGCGTCGTTCCCGGCAGCCAGCAAGACCTCGTTGTCAACGTCGGCGACCGTATTTTCTTCGGCTATGACCAGTATGACCTGACCGCCGAAGCCCGTGCGACGGTTGAGCGTCAGGCCACCTGGCTCAAAACCTACGCCAACGTCAGCGTTATCGTCGAAGGTCACTGTGACGAGCGCGGCACGCGCGAATACAACCTTGCGCTGGGTGAAAAACGCGCCATGGCCGTACGCAACTATCTGATTGCCAACGGCGTTGCGCCGAACCGCGTTCAGACCATTTCGTACGGTAAAGAACGTCCCGTCATTCTGGGTTCCGACAACACGTCCTGGGCGCAAAACCGCCGCGGCGTGCTGGTCGTCCAGTAATTACGGCTGAAAGGCTCAAGACGTGGCACACGCATCGCGTCAGCGCGGCAAAAATAAAACAGGGCTCCTGCTTTTTGCAGGGGCTCTGTTTGCCGTGTTCATGACGGCGGAAGCAACCGCCGGTTTTAGCCAGAGCGCGGATACAAGCCAGCTGATGGGGCGTATCAACCAGCTCGAAAACCAGATTCAGACTTTGAGCCGCACGGTTTACCGCGGCAAAACGCCGAGCGCATCCGAAGCGGCGGCTTTCTCCGGCGGCGGCGCGGATTCCTCTGCGGTGGCGAACCTTGAGGTGCGCCTGAGCCAGCTGGAAAGCCAGCAGCGCACCCTGACCGGCCAGCTGGAGCGTATGAACCACGACGTCCAGCAGATGAAAACGCGCCTTGACCGCGCACTGGCCGATAACGACATGCGTTTCCAGCAGCTGGAGCGCGGCGGCGTTAAAACCGGCGCGGCAAGCGCGACGGACAATACCCTTTATGCGCAGGACGTGACCGCGCAGGTCACGGGCGCGCGTACCAGCGGCAACAGCCCTGCAGGCACGCTCGGCTCTGTTTCCAACGCTTCGACCACGTCGCGCGCCAGCGACCCGGCCAGCATCCTCTACGATACCGCCTTCAGCGATATCCGCGAGGCGAAGTACGAAGCGGCCGAAGACAAGTTCAAGCGTTTCATGGCGATGTATCCGTCGCATGCGCTGGCGGCCAATGCGCAATACTGGCTTGCCGAAACCTATTATGTGCGCGGCAATTACGCGCAGGCCGCGCGCTCTTTCGCGCAGGGCTATCAGGATTATCCCAAAGGTGCCAAGGCGCCGGACAGCCTTTTGAAACTCGCGCTGTCGCTGTCGCAAATCGGCAAAAAAGAAGACGCCTGCCTGTCCTTCGCGCAGCTGAAAAAAGAATACGGCAGCGAGCAAACCCCCGTTGTCCGCCGCGCCGAACAGGAAGCCAAGCGCATTGGCTGCAAATAAGCCGCGCGGTTTTTCATGACATCCCTTTCTCATATCGACACCGCCGCGTTTGACGCGGCGCTTTCGGCCTGCGGCCTTGCCGCCGCGCCGCGCGTGGCGCTTGCCGTTTCGGGCGGCGGCGACAGTATGGCGCTTGCGGTTCTTTGCGCGGCTTTGCTTTTGCCGCGCGGCACGGTGCTCAAGGCCTATACGGTTGACCACGGCCTGCGGGCGGCGGCGCGGGGAGAGGCGGAGGCCGCAGGGGCGCAGCTTGCCGCCCTGGGCATTGCGCATGAAATCCTGACGTGGGAAGGGGACAAGCCGCAAACCCATGTGCAGGAGCGCGCACGCGCCGCACGCTACGCCCTTTTGCAGGGCGCCTGCCGCCGCGACGGGTTTGATATTCTTTTGACCGCGCATCAGGCGGAAGACCAGATGGAAACGTTCTGGATGCGCCTTGCGCATGGCAGCGGCATCGACGGTCTTTGCGGTATCGCGCCGGTGCGTGTGCTTGATGGCGGTTTGCGTCTGGCGCGGCCGCTGCTGGGCTTTGGCCGTACGGCACTGCGTGATGTATGCACCGCCGCGGGCGTGACATGGGCGGAGGACCCCTCCAACG
>ERZ761609.3253-NODE-3253-length-10886-cov-11.837319_pt1 | contig 10886 bp, 10 predicted proteins | sample MGYA00511163_ERZ761609 | MGnify/ENA primary metagenome ERZ761609 (study PRJEB28899, sample SAMN02445070) | bioreactor sludge metagenome | biome: EBPR sludge | place: Australia: Brisbane, Thorneside Wastewater Treatment Plant | collected 2011-12-16 ... | reverse complement strand
TGGCGCGGCGCGGCGGGCCAGCGCGCCGGCGTCGATGCCGGCCGGCAAGTCGCCGAAATGCCCGGAAAAGCCGCCGTCCAGTCGCGTAGCGATGAAAGCGTCCGCCACGGTCTTGTCGCCGAAGCGGATCAGCAGGGAGGCCGAAAGCGCCAGCGCCAGCCGCTCGACCAGCCTGCGGGCCTGTCCTTCCTGCTTCGCCAATTCGACGAAATCGCGCTCAAGGCGGGCGACAAACGAATCGTACCGGCTGTCGCCGCCGCAGGCGCGCCGCAGCTCGTGGACAAGAGCGCCTGCGCAGCCCGGTTCCCGCGCCAGAGAGCGCAAGACGTCCAGGCAGATCACGTTGCCCGACCCCTCCCAGACGCCATTGAGCGGCGCATCGCGATAGAGCCTGGCCATCACATGATCTTCGATGAAGCCATTGCCACCATGGCATTCCAGCGCCTCGACGACGACGGCGGTTACGCGCTTGCAGATCCAGTACTTGGCAACCGGCACGAGAATGCGGGACAGCAGTTCCTCTTGCGCATCGCCGTCGGCATTGTCCATTGCCTGCGCACAGCGCAGGGCGAGCCAGGTCGCGGCTTCGGTCTCGATCGTCAGGTCCGCCAGGACATTCTGCATGATCGGTTGATCGATGATACGGCGCTGGAAGGCCGAACGCGTCGCGCAATGATGCGCGGCATGGGAGAGCGCCTGCCGCATAAGCGAAGCCGAGCCGACCGCGCAGTCGATCCTCGTGAGGTGTCCCATTTCCAGGATGGTGGCGATGCCGCGCCCCTCCTCTCCGATCAGGCGGCCGATGGCGCCGCGGAACTCGACCTCTGAAGAAGCGTTCGAGCGGTTGCCGCATTTCTCCTTGAGACGCTGCACCTGAATGCGGTTGCGGCTGCCATCCTCCAGCCAGCCCGCGACGACGAAGCACGAAACGCCCTTCGCCGTGCGGGCGAGAGTCAGGAAGACGTCCGAGTGCGGCACGGAAAAGAACCACTTGTGCCCGGTGATGGACCAGGTGCCATCGCCGTTGGCGACGGCCTCTGTCTGGGTTTGCCGCAGATCCGAACCGCCCTGCTTCTCGGTCATGGCCATGCCGCAGGTCGCGCCGGACTTGCCGGCGGCCGCGGTCTGTCGACGGTCGTAAGTGCTCGACAGCAGGAGCGTCTCCCACGCCGCGACGGCTTCCTGGCTCTTGCGGATCACCGGCAGCGCCGCGTGCGTCATGGAAGCGGGGCAGAGAATGCCGGATTCGCCCTGGTTCCACAGAAAGAACGTCGCGGCGCGCGCAAGATGTCCGTGCGATGGCGCCGTCCAGGCCAGCGAATGCACTTCCTGCGCGAAAGCACGGCTCATCAGATCGTGCCAGGCCGGATGGAAGTCCACGCGATCGACGCGGTTGCCAAAACGATCGTGGGTGCGCAGTTCCGGCGCATGGCGGTTGGCGAGTCGGGCGAGTTCCTGAACCTCCGCCGAGCCGACGGTGCGCCCGACCAAATGGAGGCGTTCGCACGCCCAGCCCGCTCCGAACGCCGTGACGGCTGCCGGCAGGGCCGGATCGACGCTGAAGGCGTCGAAGTCGGCAAGCGGCGCTGCCTGATTGTAGACGTCATGGGTCGCATAACCGTTCGGATCGCGCATCCTGCCCTCGCGTGCTGTTGCTAGCGATCAGACAGCCGCGCGGAGCCGGATGCAAGAGGCGGTCAGTCGAAGGCGTAGTCGCCGCGGGCGAAACTGACCTGAAGCCCGAATGCGCCCTGATCCAGTCGCCATGGCCGGACTTTCGCCGTGCGGTACCCCCCAGCATTGTAAGGATCTCGCGCAGCGATGGCTTCCGCCTGCCTGAGGTTCTGGGCGCGCAATACAAACAGGCCGCCGCCGTCCGACGCGCCGTCTTCGCCGACGAAGGGCCCGGCAAGAAACAGATGCCCGGACCGCTCGATCTCGTCGAGATAGGCAAGATGCGCGTCCAGCGCCGCATGGCGCGCGCCGGCGGTCGCGGTCGGCTCGGCGATCACCACATAGAAGCGCCTGGCGAGGTTGCCGGCTTTGCTGACGGGCGCGCTCATGTCCTGCCTCAGCGCAGCGGCGGGATCGGCTCGCGCCCGACCACGGAGAGGCCATAGCCGTCGAGACCGACGATGGCGCGCGTCGAATTCGACAGAAGGATCATGTCGCGCACGCCAAGGTCCTGCAGGATCTGGGCACCGATTCCGTATTGCCGGAGGCTGCCGGACCAGCCCGCCGGAGCCCGCCCGTCCCGCTCACGGATTTCCTCACTGAGCATGTTGTGGGTCGGTTCCCGGATGGCGACCAGCACACCACGTCCCCGCTCGCCGATGATCCTCATGGCCTGTTCCAGAACACCCGCTTTGGGATCGCCTCGTTCGCCGAGCAGATCGCGCAGCACATTGTACTGGTGCATGCGCACAAGAACAGGGTCTTCGCCGGAAATGTCGCCCTTGATCAGGGCAACATGCTCGACCTGGCCGATCCGCGTGCGGTAGATGCGCAGCTTGAACAGACCGCCGTGGCGGCTGTCGATCTCCGTGTCGGAGACGGCCTCGACCAGCTTTTCCGTGCGGCGGCGATAGGCAATCAGGTCGGCAATGGTGCCGATCTTGATGTTGTGTGTCTGCGCGAACGTCACCAGATCCGGCATGCGGGCCATGGTGCCATCGTCGTTCATGATCTCGCAGATCACGGCTGAGGGGTTCAGCCCGGCCAGCCGCGCGATATCGACGCCGCCTTCGGTATGGCCGGTACGCACCAGCACACCGCCCTCCTGCGCGACCAGCGGAAACACATGGCCCGGCGTGACAACATCGCGCGGGCTGGCTGTAGGATCGATCGCCACGGCAATCGTGCGCGCCCGGTCGGAGGCGGAAATGCCGGTGGTGACGCCCTCTCGCGCCTCGATCGACACGGTGAAGGCGGTCTGGTGTGGAGAATGATTGCGCTGCGTCATCATGGGCAGCCCCAGCCGGTTGACCTGCTCGCCGGTCAGCGCAAGGCAGATCAGCCCCCGTCCATACTTTGCCATGAAGTTGATGGCGCTGGCATCGGCCATCTGCGCGGGAATGACCAGGTCGCCCTCGTTCTCCCGATCCTCATCGTCGGCGAGAATGAACATGCGGCCGTGGCGCGCGTCCTCGATCAGTTCCTCGATCGATGAGAGCCAGCTTGGATGGGTGTGCGACATGACGGTGTCCAGATGGTCGGCGCCAGCACGCCGGTGAGGGAGTTCGAGGCGTAGGGGATCATGGCTGCCCGATCAAGCGTCGAGGTGGCTGGGCCGGTCATGCAGGGTCGAGCCGGGCGCGGCCCTGGCCCAATGCTGCCCGGCGCCGCTGTCTCACGTATCCGATCCTTCAACTGTGACGGCTCTTGTATTTCCGGCGGCCGGTCCTAGAAACGTCAGTTCTGATCATGTTGCGCCATGCGTGGAGAACCTTGATGCACTCGCCTACGGGAACCTGTCGCTTGTTCGGTCTCCTCTCCCTGACGCTTGCGGCCTTGGTGCCTGTCGCCTCTGCCGCGCAGGAGAAGATCGTCAACGTATACAACTGGAACGACTACATCGATCCAAAGGTCCTCGACGACTTCACGCGCGAGACCGGCATCAAGGTGGTGTACGACACCTACGACAACAACGAGATCGTCGAGACCAAGATGCTGGCCGGAAAATCCGGCTACGACATCGTCGTTCCTTCCGGCCCGTTTTTGCAGCGGCTGATCGTTGCGGGGGTATTCGACAAGCTCGACAAATCCAGACTGCCGAACACGAAGCACCTATGGCCCGATGTCGCCAGGAAGCTGTCGGTCTACGATCCTGGCAACCAGCACGCCATCAACTATCTCTGGGGCACCACCGGCATCGCCATCAATGTCGACAAGGTGAAACAACGGCTTGGCGACGTGCCGCTCAACTCCTGGGATCTCGTGCTGAAACGGTCGGTGGCCGAAAAGCTCAAGGACTGCGGGATCTATGTGCTCGACGCGCCCGAGGACGTGTTCCCCGGCGTGTTGCGCTATCTCGGTGTCGAACCGAGTTCGAAGAACCCGAACGACATCGTCAAGGCTGCCGACCATCTGATGAAAATCCGCGGTCTTGTCCGCAAGTTCCACTCCTCCGAATACATCAACGCCCTCGCCGCCGGCGACATTTGCGTCGCGGTCGCCTATTCTGGCGATGCCTTGCAGGCTCGCAAGCGCGCCGAGGAAGCCAACAACGGCGTGAAGATCGAGTACCTGATCCCGAAGGAGGGCGCTCTGATGTGGTTCGACTCCTTCGTCATCCCGAAGGACGCCCCCAACAAGGATGCGGCTTACAAGTTCCTCGATTTCATGTTGCGTCCCGATATCGCCGCCAGGAACTCGAATCTGGTGAGCTATGCCTCCGGCAACCTGGCCGCCAAAGCCGAGATCAAGCCCGAGATCATCAACAATCCCAATGTCTACCCAGACGACAAGACCTTCGCGCGACTGTTCACCAACACCGCCTATGATGATCGTGTCCAGAAAGTCGTGACGCGCCAGTGGACGCGCGTGAAGACGGGCAAGTGAGGCGCTGCCGGCGCAGCCCGTGCGCGCTTTTCCGTATCCTGCGCTGCTCGCCGACATCGGCGGGACCAATGCCCGTTTTGTGCTCATCACCGGGGAGGGATCGCCACCATCGCAGCCGGTGCGGCTGTCGACTGGAGGATTCCCCAGCTTTGAAGCCGCAGCTGCCGAGGCGATCCGCCTTGGCGGCTGGCCAAGGCCGCGGTCGCTTTTGGTCGGCGCAGCCGGCGCGGTGAATGGTCGCTCGGCCGAATTGACCAACGCGCGCTGGACCCTGCGGCATGAGCGCCTGTTGGACGCCCTCGATCTGGAACAGGGCCTGCTCCTCAATGACTTCGAGGTTTTGAGCCTCGCCCTTCCGCATTTTTGCGCCCAGGACCTTCTGGCCATCGGCGATGGCGCGCAGGAGGCCGGCGCCCGGCTGGTCATAGGCCCCGGCACGGGCCTCGGCGTTGCCGCGCTGGTGGAAGCCGGCGGTCGCTGGTTGCCGCTACCCTCGGAAGGTGGGCATGTCGGCTTTCCTGCAGAGACCGAACAGGAAAGGGCGGTCTTCGCCCGACTGGACACGAGCGGCCAACGCATCCAGGCTGAAAGAGTATTGGCCGGACCCGGCCTTCCGGCCCTGCACCAGGCCGTTGCGGCCGTTGGCGGCTTGTCCGTTCCGCAGTGGGATTCGGCAGCCATTGTCACAGCAGCGCTCTCCGGCGCCGATGTCACGGCTCGCGCCGCCGTCCACCTTCAAATCGAGATGATTGCCCGGTTTGCCGGCGACATGGCCCTGACGTTCATGGCCCGGGGCGGCGTCTTCCTGGCGGGCGGCATGTTGCCGCGCATCCGCAGCCTGATCGATCCTCGGGCCTTTCGCGCGCGCTTTGCCCGAAATGACGTCCATGCCGACTTTCTCAGGCGCCTGCCGATCTGGCTGATTGTTGCCGAGGAACCGGCGTTTGTCGGCCTCGCCGCTCTGGCGCGGCGCCCGCAGGCCTACTGGCTAGACTACGAGAACCGGTTGTGGCGCTGATCAGGCCGCGTGCGGCTTGTCGCCGGCGGTGATGATCGAGTGCAGGGCGGCCGGATCGCGCGTTGAGCGCAGCCGCTGCGCCATGCCAGGCGCGCGCATCAGGCGGGCGATGCGGGCCAATCCCTGAAGGTGATCCGCGCCGGCGTCTTCCGGTGCCATCAGCACGAATACGAGGTCCACCGGCAGCGCATCGACAGACTCGAAATCGACAGGTCGGTCGAGCCGCGCGAAGACGCCATGCAGCCGCGTCAGGCCAGGGAACCGGGCATGCGGGATCGCCAGGCCGTTGCCGATCCCGGTCGAACCGAGCCGTTCGCGCTGCAGCAGCGTGTCGAAAATCTCCCTGTCGCCAAGGCCGGTGCCCCGGCTGGCAATCTCGGAGAGTTCCTGCAGCAATTGCTTCTTGCCATTGGCTTTCAGGCCGCTGGCGATCATGCCGGGCGATATGATTGAGCCGATGTGCATGGTTGGATGAACGGGTGTCTCGACGCGGAGGGACCGCCGGAAAGCGAGGCCTGATGGACGCCTCGCCGATTTTTGTCAAGCCGGCGAGGCAATCTTCAAGTGCGTAGTGGAGTCCCGCGCGGGGACTTCAGCCGATATCGACCCAGCCGTAGTGCCCGTCCGGACGTCGGTACAGCACGTTGACGCGGCGGGTGCCGGCATTGCGGAACACCAGAACCGGGCTCTTGCCCTCTTCGAACGCGGCAACCGCGCCGACGATGGTCAGCACCGGAGCATTCGCAACGGGTTCGGCAACAATGGCTGCGCCAGCCGACGTCGTCTCCACAACATCGATGTCTTCATCATCGCCAGCACTGGCACCCGGTTCGACCGCCGAGAATTTCTGGGCAGAGTGGTCGGCGCGCTTCTGCTTGTGACGGCGGAGTTGCTTGGCAATGCGCTCGACCGCGACCGAAAGGCTCGAATAGGCATCGGCGGCCTCGCCGGTGACGTGCATGTCCGGCCCATGCGCCAGATGCAGGGTACAATCCGTGCGAAACCCGAGCCCGTCTTTCACAACCGTGACATGGCCCGAGTAACCGCCTTCCGCGTATTTCGCGACAACGTCGTTGATCTTCGCCTCGGCCTGCGTGCGCAGCACATCGCCGATGTCGAGGTTCTTTCCGGTTACGCGCAAGGGCATGGAGCTTCCTCTTCGTTGATAGGGAGCATCGGGATTTCGAATCCGGCTGCTTCCGGAGAACAGTGTAGTGCGCGCATCGTTTCCATTGAAGGCCGGATCCGTCTTCGCGGCACATTTCGCATGGGGCTATGTCGGGGGTCACGCAACGTGGGCCGGCCTCGCTGATGACATGCTCTTTTCCCTGCGCCGGATGGACGAAGACGGAATGTGCATGCCTTCCCGGTATTTCGCCACGGTCCGGCGGGCGATATCGATGCCGACCGCCTTCAGGGCCTCGACGATCGCGTCGTCCGACAGCACGCGGGCAGTGTCCTCGGCATCGACCAGCTGGCGGATGCGGAAACGAACCGCTTCCGCCGAGAAGGCCTCTCCTCCGTCCGCCGAGGCGATGGCAGTCGAAAAGAAGTACTTCATCTCGAACAGGCCGCGCGGCGTGGACATGAACTTGTTGGCGGTCACGCGCGATACCGTCGACTCATGCAGTTGCACGGCGTCGGCAATGGTCTTCAGGTTGAGCGGCCTGAGGTGTGCGACGCCGTAGGTGAAGAACGCGTCCTGATGTTTGACGATCTCGGTGGCCACCTTCAGGATGGTCCTGGCGCGCTGTTCGAGGCTGCGCACGATCCAGTTGGCGTTGGTCCAGGCTTCGTCGGCGAAGGAACGCACCTGCTGGTCGCCGCCCTTGGCAATCTTCGTATAGAAGCTGCGGTTCGCGATCACCTTGGGAAGCGCATCGGAATTGACGTCGACTCGCCAGCCGCCGTCGGCTGCCTGGCGGACGAAGACATCGGGGGTCGCCGTTTCCGACCGAAAGCTGGCGAATCGCAGACCCGGCTTCGGATCCAGCCGCCGGATTTCCTTGAGCATGTCGGCCAGATCGTCGTCGTCCACCTGGCAGCGCTTGCGCAAGGCGGCAAAGTCCCGTTTCGCAATCAGATCGAGGTTGGCCAGAAGCGCCTGCATGGCAGGATCAAGCCTGTCCAGCTCTGCCAGTTGCAGGGCGAGGCATTCCGCCAGGGAACGCGCGCCGACGCCGCTGGGGTCGAACTGCTGAACCACCTTGAGAACGCGCTCGACGGCAGCCTCGCTTGTTCCCATGCGCGCCGCGATGGCGGCGATCGGCTCGACCAGATAGCCGGTCTGGTCGATCGCTTCGATCAATGCCAGCCCAATCAGCCGATCCGGCCCTTCCTGAACCGACTCGTGCAATTGCCGTTGCAGATGATCGATCAGACTCTCTTCCGCCGACAGATAGGCCTCGAGGTTGGGGTCGTCGCCGTCGAGGTTTGCGCTGCCGCCGCCGCGCGCCTCCCAGTAGAGGCTCTCCGTCGGCGCCTCGGACACGGCCGAATCGGGGTTTGCAGGGCGCTCGTCGGGAAAGGCGTTTTCGAGATCGGTGCCGAGGTCGCGCTCCAGGGATTCGCGGTCGGCAGGGAGGCGTTCGAGCGCCCAGTCACCCTCTTCGCGCGTCTCTGGCCCTGCGTCTGGCTCCCGGGGCTGGATCGGCGCCTCGTCCTCGCTGTCTGATCGCTCCAGCAGCGGATTGCGTTCCAACTCGCTTTCAACGAAAGCGTTGAGTTCGGTTGTCGACAATTGCAGCAGGCGGATGGCCTGCAGCAACTGCGGCGTCATCACCAGGGACTGGCTTTGACGCATGACGAGTTTCTGACCGAGAGCCATTCGCGACTTTTGCCTGGGAACCAACCTGTTCAGCGCCCGACCGTGACGCACGTCGGTTGCCGATGCCTTTCCAGTATCAGGTTAGCACGAATCTTGCTTGATCAAAGGTGAAGCCGCAGCGTCAGTTGTTCCGGATTGACCTTGGTCAAGCTGCGGGCGCTCGCGTGGAACGCGTCGCTTTGCGCGGCCGGGCAATGCCGCTATGAGAACATCAGACCGCTTTTTCGGGACTTCTGATGACGATACGCTTACACAAGGGCGACCTGCCGCACCGTCTGCCGGCCGGCTCGGTCGTCGCCATCGATACCGAGACGCTCGGCCTCAACGTGAAGCGGGATCGATTGTGCGTGGTCCAGCTGTCGCTTGGTGACGGCACAGCCGACGTTATCCAGATCGCGGCGGGACAGACTGCGGCGCCGAATCTGACGGCGAGCCTGGCCGACCCTTCGATCCTGAAGCTGTTTCATTTCGCGCGCTTCGATCTCGCCGTGCTGTTCCAGACCTTTGGCGTCATGCCTTCGCCGGTTTATTGCACCAAGATCGCCTCCAAGCTCACCCGGACCTACACCGATCGGCATGGTCTGAAGGATCTTGCCCGTGAACTGATCGGTGTCGAGGTGTCGAAGCAGCAGCAGTCCTCCGACTGGGGCGCCGCCGTATTGAGCGAGGCGCAACTGGCCTATGCCGCTTCTGATGTTCTGTATCTGCACGCGATGAAGGACAGGCTTGACGCCATGCTCGCCCGCGAGGGGCGGACGGAGCTGGCCTCGGCATGCTTTGCCTTCCTGCCCGATCGTGTGCGGCTGGACCTCGCCGGCTGGCCGGAAACCGATATTTTTGCCCACGAATGAGGAGAACCAGGGGTTCAATTGCCATTAAGGCTTCGAGTGCCATAACTTCGCCATCGCGGGCGCGGTAAGGGAAGGCTATGGTGGGCATGGCTACTCGCACGACGGATGCTTTCGATCCGCACGCCGCCTCCGGAAGCCGTCGCGATGCGGCTGAGCGGGCGGCGGCGGCGTCGCGTGCGCATTTTATCGAGGCTGAACGGCATTCCCGACGCGTCCGCCAACTTCGCCGCTGGATTCCGATTGTATGCCTTGCCGTTGTGGCTCTTGCTGTCCTCGGGCGATTCCTGAATCCTTTCAAAGCGGTGCCGGCAGAGGTCTCAGTGTCGGCGGTGTCCCTGCAGGGCGCCAAGCTGACCATGGACCAGCCGAAGGTTTCCGGATTCAAGCGCGATTCAAAGGCCTATGAAATGGTGGCGGACACAGCCACACAGGATGTGCGTCGCCCCAATGTCGTGGACATGAAGGCGCCGGTCGCCCGGATCGAGATGGACAAGGGGTCGTGGGCCCGGATGAGTGCCCTGACCGGCGTCTACGATTCCAGTTCGGAAAAACTGGCCGTGACCGACGATGTGAAGGTAAGGACCGACAGCGGCATGGAGATGCGCCTGCTGAAGGCGGACGTCGATTTCAAGTCCGGGGTCGTTGTGACGGACAAACCTGTCGAGGTCGATCTGCCGAACGGCTGGATAAAATCGGAGCGCATGCAGATCACCGACAACGGCAATCGTGCCGTTTTCGAGGGCAGGGTGCGCAGTGAATTTCGGGATGTCGCCCAGCCCAGTGCTCAGGAGCCGGCATCGGAAACCGGGGTATCCCAATGACAATCGTTAGCCGCAGCCCATGGCTGGCAGCCTCCCTCATGTTGCTCGTTGCGCCGCTCGGCGCCGCGATGGCTCAGACCCAGCGTCCGACGCCGGCTGCTGTCGATTCCAAGGCCGCTCCGGCTGCGCCGGCTCCGAAAGCTGCGGCAAGCGATGCGAAACCGGCATCGAATTCGCCGCTCGCCGGCTTTGGCGGCAATTCCAAGGAGCCTTACAAGATCGATGCCGACCGGCTTGAGGTCCAGCAGAAGGACAACAAGGCGATCTATTCCGGCGATGTCGTGGTCGTTCAGGGCAAGACAACCATGCGCTGTTCGTCCCTGGTCATCTTCTTCGAGCAGAAGAAGGACGACGCGAAGAAGCAGGCCGCCCAGCCGGCGAACCTGAACAGGGCGCAGCCGGCCGCCGCGCCGGGGCAGCCCGGAGCGAGCGGGCTGAAGCGGCTGGAGTGTCATGGTCCCGTCAGCGTCACGCAAGAAAAGCAGTCGGCGACTTCGAAGCTGCTCGTCTATGAAGCCGATGTCGTGACGCTCACCGGCGACGTCATTATGGCGGATGGCGACAATGTGCAGGCCGGTGAGAAGATGGTCTACAACACCAAGACGGGCGTTGGATCGATGTCGGGCGGGGTCGAACCCGGCAAGAAGGAGGGCGGTCGCGTGCGTGGCATCTTCCTGCCCGGTTCCGGAGACAAGGACCCGAACAAGAAGGCCGAAAAGAAAGACAAGACGGGTTGACCAGCCGTATCGGGCTGGCGCATGGACGAAGATCGGAAGAGCACACGTCTGAACTCCAGTCACTGACCAATC
>ERZ761609.3251-NODE-3251-length-10896-cov-11.804169_pt1 | contig 10896 bp, 11 predicted proteins | sample MGYA00511163_ERZ761609 | MGnify/ENA primary metagenome ERZ761609 (study PRJEB28899, sample SAMN02445070) | bioreactor sludge metagenome | biome: EBPR sludge | place: Australia: Brisbane, Thorneside Wastewater Treatment Plant | collected 2011-12-16 ... | reverse complement strand
CTGGCCGATGCCGACGCCTGCCGCTCCATCGGCCTCGACCGGCGGCAGGCACTTTGGGAAGCCCGGCGCCTGCCGCAATCGGCCCCCCTGCCCCTGTTCGCCGCCGCCCAGGCGGGCGAACTCGGCGCGGAGCCGGAAGCGATGCTCCCGGCCATGAGTCTCGGCGAACATGTCGCGACGGACTACCAGACCTTACGCCTGTCCCTAAGGGCGCACCCGATGGCACTGCTACGGTCCTTCTTTGCGCTTGAGAATGTCGTGACCTGCGCCGAGACCTCGAGGCGGGCCGACGGCCGCTTCACACGCACGGCCGGGCTGGTGCTGGTGCGCCAGCGGCCCGGCAAGGGCAACGCGATCTTCATCACGCTGGAGGACGAGACCGGCATCACCAACTGCGTGCTCTGGGCGCGCCAGTTCGAGGCCTTGCGCCGGCCGGTGATGGCGGCGCGGCTGATGCTCGTCGAGGGCCGCGTGCAGCGCAGCCCGGAGGGCGTCGTGCACCTGATGGCCACACATATCGTCGATCGTTCGGCCGAGATCGCGCGGCTCTGGGATGCCGGACAGGAGACAGCGCGGCCGGAACGACCGCCGCTCCGGGCGCGCCACCGTCATCCGCGCGACGTCCGGGTCTTGCCGCGCAGCCGGGATTTCCATTGACGTGGCCGACATGCGCCGGGGCCCGGCGGCCTGCATCGGCCCATAGAACCCCGCAGATTTCCCGTCCTGTTCGCCTTTCGCAAAGGCCGGAAAACTACAGCCTTCTCCCGATCAGATCGTGAAACACCGCAACGCCGATGCCAAACACCCCGTTGATCAGCGCTCCGATGAGCAGGCGAGGCGGCGCGAAACCGGCGAAGACCGGATTGCCCTTCAGAAGCGCCACCACCAGCCAGGAGCCGACCAGAGCCGGACCAAGCACCCCGAACACGAACCCGCCCAGCCAGCGCGACCTTGGCAGTCTGTTCTGCACAAACGTGTAGGCAATGCCCCAAAGACCGCCCCAGAACATGGAATTGACCAGGACCGGAACGCGCCAGGGATTCGGCCGGAAGGACCAGGCATTGCCGGCGGGTATCACCTTCAGGACACCAAGCATGAAAATCGTCGCCTGATGGAACACCAGCACTGCCAGCGCTCCAGCCAGAAACCCGAAGACGAGTTTCCTCACCAGATCCTGTTGAGCCCCTGAAGCCATTGTCGTTTCCCCCTCGGACCGAGGGAAATGAAGCCGAGGCGCACCGAAGAGTCGACCCCCTATTCAGACACGCGCCCGGTGGGCTGGCGGCCCCGCACAAGAGCGGCCATCACATTGCCGTGAACGTCAGAAGAAGGCCAGGCCGTCACGTGATCACGATGCGCGCTTTCCCCGGACCATGCTGACGGACGAGCTGGTAGAGCTTTGCCGCATTGCCGGTCGCCAGCCGGATGCACCCGTGCGATGCGGGAGCGCCGAGCTTGCCGACGGCTGTCGTGCCATGCACCGCATAGCCGCCCTTGAAGAAGATCGAATAAGGCATGGGCGAGTTGTAGTACTTCTTGGAATAGTACTTCACGTGCATGCGCTTGGGGGCATAGGTGCCGCGCGGCGTGACATAGCCCTTGCGCGCAGTCGACACGCTCCAGACATGCTGCACTTCGCCGTCAACGCTGACCACCATTTTCTGCTGCGCGATATTGATGCGGGCCACCACCTTGGCCTCTGCGCTGGCGGTTCCGGCGATCAGGCCGAAGGCCAGAATGAAGAACGCAATGATCCTGTTCATGACGCCACCCTGTCGTTACGCCTCTGTTTGCCAGATCGCAGGGCAAGGACCTTGCCGCCATCTGGATCGTGCCAAGTCTCTCCCATGCTCAGCTGCATGGCGAGCGATACCCGAATTGATCGGGGCGCCGCCGGTCGCGGCCCTCCGCATCAGTCAGGCAGATTGCGCGTCCGGAGTCGAATCCCGCTCTTCCGGCGCGCCACCTGTCGTTCCCTGTGCGGACAGAAAACCGCCACACCCCTTTCGTTGGAGTGAATTCCGGTGGTTGACGTTTCGTTTCCCAGAGATCACGGTAATCTGCCGGTTTATGAAATGATTCCAGCGTGTTAAGGTAACGACTCGAATCTTACTGAACGAGGATCGGATGCGCGCGATAGCTCTGGCCGTCATGGCGATGCTGCCCTGTCTGCTCCTTCCCGCTCGGGCCCAGCAGACGATGTCCGAAGAGATGAAGACGCGGGCGCGGCTGATGGAGATCATGCCGGCCGACGCGGCCAAGCGTCATTTCGGCGGCGCGAAGACCGCCGCCGCCGGAGACGTACGGACCATCGGCTCCTACGCCAAGGGATGCCTTGCCGGCGCGACCGCGCTCGCGCTCGACGGGCCAACCTGGCAGGTCATGCGGACCTCGCGCAATCGCAACTGGGGCCATCCCGAGCTCATCGCGCTCGTGGAACGGCTGGCGAAGCGGGGACCGAAAGAAGCGAACTGGCCCGGGCTGCTGGTCGGCGACATTTCGCAGCCGCGCGGCGGACCGATGCTGACGGGCCACGCCTCGCACCAGGTCGGGCTCGACGCAGACATCTGGCTCACGCCCATGCCGCCACGCACCCTCAATGAGGACGAACGCGAGAACATGGCGGCCACCAACGCCGTGGCGGCGGACTGGATGGACGTCGACCCAAAAGCGTGGACGCCGGCCCATCGTGACATCGTGCGCCTCGCCGCGCTGGAACCGCGCGTGACGCGCATTTTCGTCAATCCCGCCATCAAAAAGGCGATGTGCCGCGACCCCGGCAGGGATCGCGAGTGGCTGACCAAAGTGCGCCCAATGTGGGGACACAACTATCACTTCCACATCCGCATCGCCTGCCCAGCGGGCGATGCCGCCTGTATCGACCAGGACCCGCCACCGGAAGGCGACGGCTGCGGAAAGGAACTGTCGGACTGGTTGGCGCTGCAGCACAAGACGATCTTCGGACCCAAGAAGCCCAAGGATCCCAACGCCAAGCCAAAGCCACCGGTGTTCATGCCCCTGTCGGCCATGCCCGAGGCCTGCCAGCAAATCGTGCTGAGGCGATGATCCGTTGACAGGGTATTCTCCTGCCGTCGGTCCGTATGATCCCCCGCTGATCGCAACCAAAGCGCTTGGGCTGACCCTTGCGGCGGTGTTCGCCGCAGAGCTTGCGCTCAGCTTCGGACCGCTGGGCACCATGCTGGCGCCCAGCCTGCAGACCCTTGTTGCTTTCGGCGGAGCCAGCCGTGGCCTCGTGGTGGGCGACGGCGAGTGGTTTCGCCTGCTGACCATGGCGTTCGCGCACGCCCATCTGCTCCATCTGGCCATGAATGGGCTCGGTCTGTGGCTGGTCGGACGGACGCTCGAGCCGGTCCTCGGCGCACGCTGGTTCCTTGCGGTTTTCTTTGTCGGCGCGCTGTCGGGCAGTATTTCGTCGGTCTCCTTCAATCCGCCCGGCATCGTGGGAGTTGGCGCCTCGGGTGCATTGATGGGGCTGTTCGGTTTCCTGCTGGCCTTTGCCCTGCGCCTGCCGTCCGGTGAGCATCGCAAGGCATTCGCGACCAGCGCGTTGAGCGTGTTGATTCCGTCCCTGGCTCCGGCCTTGCTTCCACTGTTCCTGCCGGGACAGGGGCTCCAGATCGACTATGCGGCCCATGCCGGCGGTGCCCTGGCAGGTGCCGCGATCGCCGCGCTGTCGCCGCTGTTCTGGCCGAAAATCTGGATTCCGGTGGGGTATCGCCAGATCGCCGGCGCCATCGTCGCCGCAGGCATCCTGGTCTGCGGCTATGGCGCGGTGCAGCTCGCCTCACGGCATGACGAATACAAGCTGCTGGCGCGCCTGATCCCGGCTGCCGAGATTCCAGCCACCGAAGCAGCGTTCCAGGAGCAGTCAGCCGATCTCGTCGCTCGCTTCCCCGAAGACCCGCGGGCGCGCTTCCATCGCGCCATCGCGTTGATCCGGGCCGGCGATGCGCAGGGCGCCGAACGCGAGGCGCGCACCGCCATGGAAATCGCCGAGCGCTATCCGCGCAGCTTCACCCGGGATTTCCGCGACTGGGCACGCCTTCTGCTCGCCGGGGCGCAGCAAGAGCAGGGGCGGATGGCCGAGGCGCGCACAACGGCGCGGCCGCTCTGTGCGACCTCTGCCGGCACCGGCCGCATCCGCGATCTCCTGAACCGCTACAAGCTTTGTGAACAGGAGCGGCCCTAGCGGCGCAAGACGGCGGCCTGCACAGTCTCGGCGAGACGATCCAACTTGTCGTGCAGCGCCATGATTTCAAGTTCGGCCTTGAGGTTCACTTCATAGTCCTGCATCGCCTGCAGCCGGTCCTTCGCTGCCTGACGGTTCTGCGACATCAGGATCACCGGCGCCTGGATCGCCGCGAGCATCGACAGGACGAGGTTCAGAAAGACGAACGGGTAGGGATCGAACCGCCACGCCTGGGGCAGCACTCCTGCGTTCGCGCCACCCCAGCACAACAGGAACAGGGCGAAGGCGAGGACAAACAGCCAGGAGCCGCCCCACAAGGCCAGCCGGTCAGCCCAGATCTCGCCCAGCGTGCGCCGGTCATCATAGTCCGCGCTGACATTGCGCGAGATGTGATGGCGATGGGCGATCCGGGCAATGATCTTCCTCTCGCGCTCGGACAGATGTTCCACGCCGCTTTCGAGCAGCTCATGGGCCAGCGCCCGCACCCTCTCGTCCATCATGACCAGCTCCGGAAGTATTGGGCCGGGTTCCAGGATAGCGCGCCGTTTCCATCCGGCCTTGTCCTGGGGCAAAGCACTTGGAAGGTGCCCCGCGCCCGACAATGCTCTACCCTGCTGTTGAATCGCACTCGATCCGGCACTGCGAAGGGAAGGCACCATGGCGCGCGTCGAAGTCACCATTACCGATCATGTCGCGGAAGTGGCGCTGGCGCGCCCGGAGAAAATGAACGCCCTCGATCCCGCAATGTTCGAAGCCATTGCCGCCGCCGGAGAGGGTCTGAAGTCCAATCCGGACGTGCGGGCCGTGGTTCTCCACGGCCGGGGTCCGAGTTTCTGCGCGGGTCTCGATTTCCAGTCCTTCATGACCATGGGCGCCGATGCCGCCACGATCGAGGCACGCCTGTTCACCCTCGCGTCCGGCGAGGTCGCCAACATGTTCCAGAAGCCGTCCCATGTCTGGCAGGAACTCGAGGTGCCCGTTATCGCCGCGCTGAACGGCGTCGCCTACGGCGGCGGCTGCCAGATCGCGCTGGGCGCCGATATCCGCATCGCCGGGCCGGATGCACGGCTCTCGGTCATGGAGATCAAATGGGGCCTCGTGCCAGACATGGGGATCACCCAGTCGATCCGACGGCTGGTCCGCGTCGACGTCGCAAAGGAACTGGTGCTGACCGGCCGCGTCGTTGGCGCCGAGGAGGCTCGGGACCTCGGGCTTGTCACCCGCATCGCGGCTGATCCGCTGGCCGCCGCGCGCGAACTGGCACGCGAGATCGCCGGAAAGTCGCCGGATGCGACGCGCCGCATCAAGAAGCTGCTCGACACCGCCTGGTATGCCGCCCCGGCCGAAGGCCTGCGCCTGGAAGCCCGTTTGCAGCACGAGGTGATCGGCAAGCCGAACCAGATCGAGGCGGTTCGCGCCAACTTCGAGAAACGCGCGCCGAATTTCCGCTGACCGCCGGTCGTGTCGCCATGCCGACCGCGTTCATCGCCCTGCTGGTCTATCCCGTCATGGCGCTGCAATTCGCCGTCACCAAGATCGGCGTGGCGGCAGGGCTCACGGCGGTCGACATCGGCGGCCTGCGCTATCTCGGCGCGCTGCTGCTCGGTTTTCCGCTGTTCCTGCGCGCCGACGTGCGCTCCATGATGCGGCACCGTTTCGGTCCGTTCCTCGCCGTCGGTCTGCTCGGCGGAGGGTTCTATGGCATGGTGTTCGCCACAGCCATCGCACTGACGCCGGCTTCCCACGGCGCCGTCATCGTGCCCTCCCTGTCGATCACCGTGGCCATGGTCGGCACCGGACTGCTCACGGGCGCATGGCCTGACCGGGCGCGCTGGGTCGGCCTTGCCCTGATCATTGGCGGCCTCTTGGTTTTCGCGGCCGGCTCCAAGACGGGTTCAAGCGGATTCTCGGCGCTGGGCGACGCCCTGCTCATCGTGATCGGCCTGATGTGGGGCTCGGCGTCCCTCGCCATGAAGTACTGGCAGGTACCACCGGCTGCGGTCGCCGCCAGTTTCACGCTGACCGGCATCGGCGCCGTGGGCTACTGGCTGGGCATGGAAGGCATGGCGGCCGCCATCGCGGCGCCGGGCGCCTCGCTGCTGCAGATGGTGTTCCAGGGCGGGCTGCTGACGGTCCTCGCCTTCGCACTCTGGGGTGAACTGGTGCGCCGCATCGGTCCCACGCGCACCGCTCTCGGCGTGGCGAGCGTTCCACCGCTGGCGCTGGTCACGGCCGTCCCTTTGCTGGGTGAATGGCCGACGACGCTCCAGTATCTGGGCACCGGTGTCGTCGTCGCGGGAATCGCGCTCGCGAGCGGAGCGGCTCAACGCAGATCTGACAGGTAGTGGAAGGAATCGGTCAGGCAGTAGGCAATGCGCCACTCCGCCGCGCTGCCCTCGATCGAGCGCGCCAGCCGGTCCACCCTGAGAACCGGGGTACCGCGCGCGACGCGCAGCACATCGGCATCGCCCGGCGGCGCGCCGACCGCCTTAAGTTTTTCCGTCGACCGGGCAATGGTTACGCCGTAGCGTGCGGCATAGAGCGCGTAGAGGTTGTTGGGGATCTCTGACTCCGCCAGCCCCGTGAACAGCACCGCCGGCAGGGTGATGTGTTCCGAGACACAGGGCTTGCCGCGCAAGGACCGCATGCGCCGGATCCTGATCACGCCCGCTCCGGCCGGCAGATCCAACATTGCACGCTCCTGGGCACTCGCCTGGTCCTGGTCGCAGGACAGGGCAACGCTTTCGGGGAATTCGCGTTCGCCATCGTCGGGAACCAGCTTGAAATACTGGAACAGCACCCGTTGCTCGTTATGCTCCGACACAAACGTGCCGCGCCCCTGGCGACGCACCAGGATATGCTCCGCCGCCATCTCGTCGAGCGCCTTGCGCACGGTGCCCTGCGACACGCCGAACTCCCCGGCAATCTGTGCCTCGCTTGGCAGCATCTGGCCTGGAGGCCAGTAGCCGTCGGCGATGCGCCGCATCAACCGATCGCGCACCTGACGATATAGCGGGCGGAAGCCGAGCGGCTCGTTGGTGCCGGACCCGCCTGCCGGAGGAGGGGTGGTGTTCTCCATGAGCGTCTCCGCCGGGAACCATCAAGAGTTAGGTCTTCTAACAGATACAGGACCGGCGTTCCAGCGCCTCAGTCGAACTCGCTCCCGGAGTTGCGTTGACAGTGCCGCGTCCTATGTCTTATATAAGACTAAGCTCCCTTTCCATCAGCGAGGCTTTCTCATGGCGAATCCGCATCTGTTGGTGCACGAACACAAGGACACCGTCGGCGTGGTCGTGGTTGAAGGGCTCAGGGCAGGGGCGGACATGCTGTGCGTGCGCACCTGTGACAATTCCGACTTCCACCTGAAGGCAAAGATGGACATTCCGATCGGCCACAAGGTCGCGCTTGTTGATATCAAGAAGGGCGACACGATCTGGAAGTACGGCCAGGACATCGGCAAGGCGATCGCCGACATCAAGAAGGGCGAGCATCTGCACGTCCACAACGTCAAGACCAAGCGCTGGTAAGCGCCGCCACTCGTCCGATTTCTCCCGGTTCACAGGATTTTCGCCATGGGCATCGTCGCCAATTTCGACCTCGTCAATCGCAAGCTGAAGGGTTTCAAGGGCCGCAAGATCGAGGCACCCGCCTTCAAGGCGCCCGCAGGCAAGCGGCCCAGTGGTCGCGCGCTGGACTCCTTCATGGGCTGGCGGCGCGAGAACGGCCGCATGGGCGTGCGCAACCATGTGGTGATCCTGCCGCTTGACGATCTGTCCAACGCGGCCGCCGAAGCCGTGGCCAACAACATCAAGGGCACGCTGGCGATTCCCCATGCCTACGGCCGACTGCAGTTTGGCGCCGACCTCGACCTATTCTTCCGAACCCTGATCGGCACGGGCTCGAACCCGAACGTCGCTGCCGTCGTAGTGATCGGGATCGAGGAAGGCTGGACCAAGACCGTGGTCGACGGCATCGCAGCGACCGGCAAGCCGGTCGTCGGCTTCGGCATTGAGGGCCATGGCGACATCTCGACCATCGCCAGAGCCTCTTATGTCGCGAAGGAATTCGTCCAATGGGCGAGCGAACTGCCGCGCGAGAAAGCCTCGATCACGGAGCTTTGGGTGTCGACGAAGTGCGGCGAATCCGACACGACCACGGGCCTGTCCTCCTGCCCCACTGTCGGCAACATGTACGACAAGCTGATTCCGCGCGGGATCTACGGCGTGTTCGGCGAGACTTCGGAGATCACTGGCGCCGAACACCTGTGTCGTGCCCGCGCCATAGACAAGAAGACCGGCGACCGCTGGTACAAGATGTGGAAATCCTATCAGGATGACGTGATCGAGGCGCACAAGACCAACGACCTGTCGGACAGCCAGCCAACCAAGGGCAACATCGCCGGCGGCCTCACGACCATTGAGGAGAAGGCGCTCGGCAACCTCGAGAAGATCGGCCGCGAGTGCAAGTACATCGACATCCTCGAACCGGCCGAGGCGCCGGCGAAAGGGGCGGGGCTGTACTTCATGGACACATCGTCGGCCGCGGCGGAATGCGTGACGCTGATGGCTGCCGCCGGCTATGTCGTGCACACCTTCCCGACCGGACAGGGCAACGTCATCGGTAATCCGATCGTTCCGGTGATCAAGATCTCCGGCAACCCCAAGACCCTGCGCACCATGCCCGAGCACATCGACGTGGACGTGACCGGTGTCCTGAAGCGGACCATGACCATTCCGGAGGCGGGCGATGCGCTGATTGAATGCATCGTACGCACGTCGAACGGACGTTTCACCGCCAACGAGGCACTGGGTCATCGCGAGTTCTCGCTGACCAAGCTGTATCGCTCGGCCTGAGGTCACGGCACGCGCCATGGCCGATGTCGTCATCACCGAATTCATGGATGAGGCCGCCGTCGCCGACCTCCGGCGCACGCATGACGTGCATTACGATGCCAACCTCGTGGACAAGCCGGCGGAACTGCTGCGGCTGGCGGCTGGCGCGCGCGCGCTGATCGTCCGCAACCGGACCCAGGTGCGCGGCGAGCTCTTGGCGTCGGCGCGCACTCTCATCTGCGTGGGTCGGCTTGGCGTCGGTCTCGACAACATCGACCTTGAGGCCTGCCGTGCGCGCAACATCGCGGTTCTTCCCGCGACGGGGGCAAACGATCTCGGCGTTGCCGAATATGTCGTTGGCACGGCCATGGTGCTCCTTCGGGGCGCCTATGCCTCGACGGGCGAGGTGGTGGCCGGAAAATGGCCGCGCAACCGGCTCATGGGGCGGGAGATCGCGGGAAAGACCCTTGGGCTCATAGGCTTCGGCTCGATCGGGCGGCTGACCGCGCAGCTCGCCAGGGCACTCGGCATGTCCGTGGCCGCCTTCGATCCGCATCTTCCGGCCGATGATCCGCGCTGGGCCGAGGCCGAGCGCCTGGAGCTCGATGCGCTCCTGACTTCGGCTGACGTCATCTCGCTGCATGTGCCTCTCACCGACGCGACGCGCAGGCTGCTTGACGCCTCGCGCCTTGCCCGCATGAAGTCCGGTGCCATTCTGATCAACGCGGCCCGTGGCGGCGTGATCGACGAAGCGGCGCTGGCCGCAGCACTGAAGGCGGGCCGACTCGGTGGAGCAGCGCTGGACGTTTTCGAGGAGGAGCCCCTGTCTGCGGCGCGCGGTGCCGTGTTCGAGGACTGTCCGAACCTGATACTGACGCCGCACATCGCCGGCGTCTCTGTCGAATCCAACACGCGTGTTTCCTGGCTGACGGTCGAGAATGTCCGCCGGACCCTGGGGGGCTGACCGTGGCTGTACTGACCCTGGCTGACGCTCAGGACCTGGTCTCGGTCGCGCTCCAGCGCAACCGCACGGAGGCCGGCAATGCCGCCAGCGTGGCCCGGGCACTTGTGGCGGCCGAAGCGGACGGCCAGAAGGGCCACGGCCTCTCCCGCGTGCCAAGTTATGCCGCGCAGGCGAAGGCCGGGAAGGTGGATGGATATGCTCATCCCACCATCAGCCGGGCCAGAGCCGGACTGCTGGTCGTCGATGCGGCGCACGGCTTTGCCTATCCGGCACTCGATACGGCCATGGCCGTGCTGCCGTCGATTGCGGCTGCCAATGGCGTGGCGGCGGCGGCCGTCCATCGCTCGCACCATTGCGGAGCGGCGGGGCTCGTGGTCGAATCCCTGGCGGACAAAGGCATGGTTGCGCTGCTGTTCGCCAACACACCGGCCGCCATGGCCCCCTGGGGTGGATCCGTCGGGGTTTTCGGCACCAATCCGATCGCGTTTGCCTGCCCGCTGCCGGAGGCTCCGGCGCTGGTGATCGACCTGTCGCTGTCGAAGGTGGCGCGCGGCAACCTTGTCGCTGCCAAGCAGCGGGGCGAGACAATTCCGGAAGGCTGGGCAGTCGACAATGACGGCAAGCCGACTACCGATCCCGACGCGGGACTGGCTGGAACCATGGTCCCGATGGGCGACGCCAAGGGGACGGCGCTGGCGTTGATGGTCGAACTGCTCGCCGCGGGGCTGACCGGCGCGAATTTCGCGGCGGACGCTTCTTCGTTCCTCGATGCGAAGGGACCGCCGCCCGGCACCGGACAATTGCTTATCGCGCTGGATTGTGGCGCAGTGGGCGGACCGGCCGCGCTGGCACGCTTTGCGCGGCTCGCGGCTTCCATCGAGGGCCAACCA
>ERZ761609.3250-NODE-3250-length-10904-cov-5.971610_pt1 | contig 10904 bp, 7 predicted proteins | sample MGYA00511163_ERZ761609 | MGnify/ENA primary metagenome ERZ761609 (study PRJEB28899, sample SAMN02445070) | bioreactor sludge metagenome | biome: EBPR sludge | place: Australia: Brisbane, Thorneside Wastewater Treatment Plant | collected 2011-12-16 ... | reverse complement strand
GTTGGGGCGCGCCGGTGACAAGGCCGGAGGCTATGCCCGGCCCGAATATCCCCATCCAGAGGAAGACCATGGCCGCAAGGACTGTACCCATGACGTCTGCGAGGGTGAGGTCTTCATTGCCGGCGAACGCATCGGTGATGGCGGAGAAAAGCGTTGAGCCGATCCCGATGATGACCGCGAGCACCATGAGCTTGATGCCTGAGGTTATGACATTGCCGAGGACGCGCTCGGCGAGGAAGGCGGTTTTGTTCCAGAGCGCGAAGGGCACGAGAATGAACCCTGCGAGCGTGGTGAGCTTGAACTCAAGAATGGCGATGAAGAGCTGGACCGCCAGAATGAAGAAGGCGGCAAGAATGATGGCCCAGGCAAAGAGGAGAACGGCGATCAGGATGAAGTTGTTGAAGAAGGCGATGGGGCCGAGCATTCCGCCGACTTCTTCCAGGAGCGGATAGGCTGCTTCAAACCCTATTCCCGCAATGTAGCCCGGCCGCATGAGATCGCCGGCGGTCAGGGTTGATGAGCCCGCCTTGATGCCGAGCGCCGCAAAGCTTTCGAAGAGGATCGAGGACAGGACCTGGAAGTTGCCGATCAGGAAGGCAAAGAAGCCGACATAGAGAACCTTGCGGATCAGACCGGCGATCACATCGCTGTTTTCCGAGAGTGCCCAGAACAGGCCTGCCAGGGTAATGTCGATGACGATCAGCGTGGTCGTGAGGTAGGCGACATCGCCGGCGAGAAACCCGAACCCTGAATCGATATAGTCGATGAAGGTTTCCAGGAACCGGTCGATGACGTCCATCTCTTCCAAGGGACTATCTCCTGAGGAATGCGCTGAGGCGGGCGCGCCCGCGCTCGGCTTCGGCAAGTTCACGTGATGCTTCGAGCGCATCAGCCCTGAGGCCCGCGGCCAGCAGGGCTTCAATCTGCATGAGCTGCTGGGTCGTCAGTGCACTGATCTGGTTGCCGGCCTGAAGGGCCTGGAGGTTGCCGGCGGCGTCCTGGCTTTCTGTAACAATCCCGGAAAGAGCGTCTGCGTTTGCGCCGGCGCTGGCCCGCGTTTCGGCGGCAATCAGGAGGGCGTGCTTGTGAGCTTGCCGTGAGGCTTCCCATCTGGCGCGCGCGTCGGCAACAAGCTGCCGGGAGCTCGGCGATGCGTTGCCATAGCTTTCGGGATAGGCGCTTTCGAACTCGCGCTCCACCGCTTCGATGCCAGCGCCGATATCTTCGGCTTTGCGGACGAGCTCTTCGATTCGGCTGATCCGGCTACGGATGACCGCGTCGGCGACGTTGACAGGGAGCGTCTCGAGATCGCGGGCCATCTTTTCGATCATGTCGATTTCATGGGCGAGCTGGCGCACCTGATTGTCGAGTTCCTGCAGGGCGCGCACAGCCTGGAGGATGTTCTGGGCATGGTTTGCAGGGTCATAGACCGCGACCTGCGCCGAAGCGGCAGGCGCACAGGCTATCGGGGGAACAGTTAGGAGGAGAGGCGAGAAAAGGATAGAGAGGCAGACTTCAAGATATCTCACGGCGCGGCTCCTTCAGTGGCAGGGGTTGTGGACTTTGGCGCGCCGCGCCCGGCCAGGCGGCGAGGAGCTCTGCGGCCCAGTCGAAGCCCCGGGCCCCAAGGAAAGACGCAGCAAACCCCTTCCCGCCGCCGGAGCGTTCGGCGGCCGTGATCAGGGCCTGGTCTTCGGGTGTCGATGATCCGCAGAAGGCGAGTGCCACATCGCCAAGCCCGAGTTCAAAGAGGCGGCAGCCGGCGGGGGAGGTATAATAATAGTCGCGTTTTGGCGCGGCTTCGGAAATCAGCGTGATCTGACGATCATTGAGACCGAACCGGCGATAGGTCGACGATTGCACCGGCTCGCCGGCACGCTCGTTCGGCAGGAAAATGCGCACGGGGCAGGCATCAATGACCGCCGGCGCAATTGAGGCGCGTTCAATGTCGGCAAGCGACTGGGTCGCAAAGACCGCGGCAACGTTTTTCTTGCGCAGGGTTTTCAGCCAGTCGCGAAGCTGCGGGGCAAAGACCGGGTGGTCGAGATAGAGCCAGGCTTCGTCGAGGAGGAGGAGGGTCGGGCGCCCGTCGAAACGGTCAGACAGCCGGTGAAAGAGCCAGGTGAGAACTGGCCCCGTTGCTGCAGGGACCTGCATCAGGGCTTCAAGTTCGAAACAGACGAGGTCTGAGAGTTCGAGCGCGTCGCTGTCGCCGTCGAGGAGGCGCCCATAGGGGCCTTCGAGCGTGAACGGGTGAAGGGCAGCTTTCAGCTCGGGCGACTGGAGCAGCAGGCAGAGACCGGTGAGCGTGCGCTCCTGCTCCGGCGCGGCGCCGAGGGCGAGGATAGCGCCCCAGAGGTCGGACTTGTGACGCGGCTCGAGGGCAACGCCTTCACTTCGGCAGAGCCCGGCCAGCCAGTCTGCCGCGAACGCCGCGCCGCGCCGTGTGCCTGCGTCCTTCAGGGGCTGGAGCGCAGGCCGGGAGGCCTCTGCAAAAGGGATCCAGTTTCCGCCCATCGCAAGCATCGCCGCTCGGGCGGAGCCGCCCTTGTCAAACATGAACACCTGCGCGTCCTTGTAGCGGGTCCATTGCATGGCGATGAGCGAGAGAAGGACCGACTTTCCCGAACCGGTCGGGCCGACCACGAGTGCATGGCCGACATCGCCGTTATGAAGGTTCAGCCGGAAGGGTGTTGTCCCGTCAGTGCGCGCCTCCGCAAGGGCCGGGGCGGCAAGGTGGGTGTTGCGCGCTTCGCCGGCCCAGACAGCAGAGAGCGGCACGAGGTGGGCAAGGTTCAGTGTACTGATGACCGGCCGGCGTACATTGGCATAGGCGTGCCCGGGCAGGCTGCCAAGCCAGGCTTCTGCAGCATTGAGAGTTTCGCGAATGACAGTGAACCCGCGGGCATTGAGCACGCGCTCTGCGGCGCGGATGTTTTCGCTCGCGCGGGCGGCGTCCTCGTCTGATACCGTGACGGTTATGGTGACATAGCCATAGGCGACAAGGTCGCTGCCAAGTTCCTGCAGGGCGGCGTCCGCGTCAGCGGCCTTGTTGGCAGCGTCTGTATCAAGAAGCGCGCTTTCCTCGTTGAAGAGGGTTTCGCGCACGAGGGCGCTGACAGACTTGCGTTTGGCAAACCAGTGGCGCCGTTTGCGGGAGAGGAGTTTTTCGGCCTCGCTCTTGTCGAGGGCAATGAACCGCGTCACCCAGCGATAGGCAAAGCCTTGACGGTTGAGTTCGTCGAGGAGCCCCGGCAGTGTCGACCCGGGAAATCCGAGGACGCTCAATGTGCGAAGGTGCATGTCCCCGATGGCGGGCTCGAGGCCGCCTGTAAAGGGCTCGTCGGCGAGCACCGCGTCGAGGAAGACCGGCAACTCAGGCGTGATCACCTTGTGGCGCCGGGAGGAGATGGCGGCGTGCAGGTAGGTCAGGGTTTCGTCATCGCTCAGCGGGGCGATCTCGGCAAAGGTGCCTTCCAGGAGATCGAAGACCTGGCCGGCGCGTGTCTCGAACTGTTCAAGAGCCAGTCTCCAGCCGAGGCCTTCCGGGCGCTCCGGCCGCTCGATCAGGACCTGCGCGGCGCGTCCCTCGGTGTCGGCGGGCGGAAGCCAGACGAGGGTCAGGTAGTATTCGCTCTCGAACCTTGCGCCCGCCTCCGCCGCGGCGCCGGCGCGTTCCTGGTCAACCAGCCAGGCCGCCGCGTTCGGGAATTCGCCTTCGCCGTAGCTTTCTGCGCTGCGCCTTGCGGCTTCGAAGAAGAGCGCCCATCCGGAGCCGAACCGGCGCAGGACATTGTTGACGCGCGCCGAGACAGACACGAGTTCGGCCTCTGTCGAGCTTTCCAGGTCCGGCCCGCGATAGCGAAAGCTGGTCTGGAAACTTCCGTCCTTGTTGAGGAGGATTCCGGGCGCCACAAGGCAGGCCCAGGGTAGGTAGTCTGCAAGCAGTCTTGGTTTGCGGGCGTATTCGGCAAGGTTCAGCATGCAAGATGCTCCCGCTGGCGCGCGGCGCGCAGGGCAACGGTGAGGAAATCGGGATCGATCCGTGCAAGGAAGACAGCCGCCGAATGCAGGATCGCCCAGGCGGCAAGGCCCGGGATCCAGAGGCGCAGGCCGAGCGTGAGGACGGCCGCAAGCGTCCCGATGGCAATGGCGGCGGACCGCGGCGCGCCCGCCATCATGATGGGGTTAGCCAGCGACCGGTGCAGCGGGATCTCGTAACCCTCTGTCATGGCAGGAGCGCGCCGCCGCCGAAGGAGAAGAAGGTGAGGAAGAAGGAGGTCGCGGCAAAGGCGATCGACAGGCCGAACACGATCTGGATGAGCTTGCGAAACCCTCCGGACGTTTCCCCGAATGCAAGGGTGAGGCCCGTCAGTGTAATGATGATCACAGCGACAATACGCGCAACCGGGCCTTCGATGGACTGGAGGATCTGGTCGAGGGGCTGTTCCCAGGGCATGCCGGTTCCGGCCGCGTGCGCGGCTGGCGCGAGGGCGAGGGCGCAGCTCAGGATCACGGCGACCTGGAAGCTGCGGTTGAGGCCATCGGCGGAGCGGTAGAGCATGAGGGTCGCCTTTCAGTGAAGGGGTGCGGGGCCGGACGCAGCGAGAGGCTCGGTGCGGTATCCTGTCTCGTCAAAGCCGGTGACACGCAGCGCCTCTTCAACCCGGCGCGCGCCGGAGGCGCGCGAGAGGAACACGACGATGTCGACCGCTTCGCCGATCAGGGAAACCGGAGGGCTCGCTGTGACTTCTGCAACGAGCTGTTCCAGCCGGGAGAAAGCGCCGCGCGCGGAGTTTGCGTGCAGGGTGGCGATCCCCCCGGGGTGGCCGGTATTCCAGGCCTTCAGGAGATCGAGGGCTTCGCCGCCGCGCACTTCGCCGACGACAATCCGGTCCGGGCGCAGGCGCAGGGTGGACCTGACGAGGTCGCGCAATGTGGCGCTGGCGCGGTGCGAGCGTAGCTGGAGAACGTCCGGCGCGGCGCATTGCAGTTCGCGGGTATCTTCAAGGATGACGATCCGGTCGGACGCAAGCACAGGCTCGGCGAGGAGCGCGTTGGCGAACGTCGTCTTGCCGGAGGAGGTGCCGCCGACAACGAGGATATTCAACCGGTCGCTCAGGGCCTTGCGCAAGGCGAGGGAGAGCACCGGCGCAAGGGCTCCGGAATGGACATAGTCATCAAGGCAGAAAGGAACCGGAGCCGGCTTGCGGATCGCGAAACAGGGCGCTTCGGAGACGGGCGGCAGGATACCCTCAAACCGCTCTCCTGTTCCCGGAAGCTCCGCCGATACGATGGGGCGAGAGCGGTCACACGGCTCTCCGGAGGCGGAAGCCACGAGACGGATGATGCGTTCGCGTTCGGGCGCGCCGAGGCGGGTGCTTGCCTGCATGAGGCCGAGACCGGCACGTTCGATCCAGACTGTGCCGTCCGGATTGGCGATGATCTCCAGAGTGTCGGACGCTTCAAGCGCGTCTCTCACCGGCCCTTCGAATGCGGTGCGCAGCATCGCCAGCTGGCGCAGGCTTGTTTCCGAAGAAGAGGAGAGTGCAAGCATTGCCCCGTGAGCTCCAGCTGACTTTCGTCAGAGACTGTCGCAAGGGGCCTCCCGCGAATAGTTGGAGTTGCGGGAAAAAGCGGGAAGTCGCGGGATGTTGCGGGAAGTTGCGGGATGTTGAGGCCTGCGACGCGACCTTGTTGCAGCCTGTTTCCGCCTCAGTAGATCCCGAAGGTCTCAAACACGGCAAGGACAAGGAGGGCGCGTTCTTCTGCAGAGCAGGACAAATTTCCGGCAATGACCTGCTCGATGCTTTCCGTCAGCGGGAGATTACCGGCCTTGAGACAGGGCACGAGGAATTCGCGGTTGGCGACATTGATGGAACTTACAAAGGTTCCGGCCGAATATGCGGCATGCCCTGAACGCTTCAGGGTCACCTGATTGCCGCCAATGATCACAATCAGGCGGTCCGGGTCGCAGACGCCATCGGCCGGGCTGTCGAATTCCGGACGGGTTTCGACTTCAAAGGTTTTGCCAAAAAGGGTAAATCGCCCGGTTACAGAGGCGGCGGTTCGGCAGGCAGAATAGGTTTGATTCGGCGCGCGGGTCGTTCTGAACTGACCGAATGACCCGATATAGGTCTCTGCTGCAGGACTGGAGTTGCTCACCCGGACTTTGAAGACAGATTTGAGAGGATAGGTCGAAACGGTTACTTCTCCAGAAGGCTCTGAGTAGGCCATCGCGCGTGATTTTCCGCTTGTGTGCGTTGCGACGAGAGCCAGCAGCACCGGCGCTTCTTCTGACGCGCCAGCTCTGGAATGCACAAAGTAGTAGGCGTTTCGGGCAACAATGCTGCTGCCGCAATCCTTTTCCACCCCGGCCCAGTAGGCGTATTTCGGGTCGTCCGTCCACTGCACACCCGCCGACCTGAAGGGCGCAAGCGCTTCAGTAATCGCCGCCCCTTCCTGGCTGAAACCTTCCGGCGCCGCAGCACTGAAACTGTAGGTGTAGTCTTCCCGGCATCCGTCCCGATCGGTGAATGCCATGGCCCAGTCTTTCTCGTCATCATAGTCGACCGAGATCGAAGATGCGTCGGGCCATTCGATGCGGATCAGATTTCTGTACTCCGTGTACTGATACGAATATCTTCCGCCCCATTGATTTGTGTTGGCGAGGAGTAGCCGGGCGCCGTCGTGCAACACATCCGTATACTCGTATGTCGCGCGCTTCTCGCCGTTTACCCAGATCTCCAGAACCTGGCGACCCATAGGGTCAAGAATGAGGTCAATCTGGTTATGGCGGACCCTGATGCGCAGCTTTTCCATGCCAAGATGTTCGATCTGCACGAGTTCGCCGCCCGGCGTGGTGTAAGTCCTGAGGCGGCCCCAGGCATCGAAGCTGTGATGACGAGCGGTGTCCCGGTCAGCGTTGCTTGAGACGCCGGACAGGGTCGATTCCAGGCGCTCGCCCGTGGAAGACAGAAACTTGCCCAGCGGGAGCTTTCGGGAACCCGCTCCAAGTTCGAATTTTTCGAAGCTCGTCAGGTCCATGTCGGCTGATACTGTATCGAGCACACCTCTGCGTGCCGTTTCGTCAAATCCCAGCCTGTCCATCGCGGCGGACAGTCTCCTTTCACGGATATGGACGTCGTTTCCTGCGCTTGCCGGGCTTGCCTCACGAACGAAATTTGTCAGCATTCCGTCGCCGCAATCCAGCATAACGATTTCATCGTCACTGACCGGCAACAGGCGCGTCTCCAGGTTGGAGCACCATCCAAAACCGAACAGGCCGTTGTAGAGTGTTCTGCTCCGGTAGGCGCGCTGAAGTTCGAACTCGAAACCTGTCCCCGTCAGCCGGACATCGATGAAGATGTTCGAATAGCTGGCGGAGTTCATGTCCACCAGGGCCTGAGCAGGTTTACCGGGAGCGCAGCAAAGCAGGAGCAGCAGTACCAGAATGCGTCTCATTGTTTGACCCAGGGCTTTGGCAGGGGAAATTCTAGACCAGCTGCTCCCGGATTTGCGAGGACCGAATGAGCGCCAATTTCCGGGGCGCCCAGTTCAGTGCACGGAGCTTCGACGGTCAGCAGGGCCGCCGGATAGCTCGCATCATACAAGCTCACAGCGCAGTCTGCGTTCACCAGTAGAAGGAGGCCGCGATGGCTATCGAGATCGGAGAGATAAGCGGTAGAAGGCACATTCAGGCGTTCCGGGATCACATGGGCCATATCCGGGCGGGCCGCGATCATGCCGGCGCCGCCATCCAGCAAGATGTAGTCGGTCAGGAAAGATGTCCTCATGCCGGAGGTTTCGCCGAGGTCAAAGCGAGCCGCCGTAGCCTGACCGTCTTCATCATGCGGCAAAGTCACAAATGTCGCTCCGCCTGACGACAGGATCCAGAACCCGCTGAGGCTTTGGCGGGCCTCCAGAAAATCGCCCGGCAGCTCGGGGACATAGGTTACATTGTCATGGATGATATGCAGCGCTCCGGACGGCGCACGCTCTATCCGCCAACGCAGGTCATCGCTGACATGAAGGATCGTGGGTGGGCTGGTGAGGGTGAAGCCTTCAAGTGGCACCGCTTCGCTGCTCTGGTGTTGAGGCGCAATCGCTGCCGCGCCGGGCAGTATAGTCCTGAGGTTTGCGGGCGGAGCGCCGCCGTCGACCTGGCCCGTCGCAGCGGGGCCAGCTGGAGCCAGCTTGTACCTTCCGAGGTCAACGCGCGAAACTGTCCCGTCCGATGTCCTTATCCAGATGCGCCGGCGAGTGCTGTCGGCGGCTACAGAAGTGATCGGAGATGACAGGCGACCGCGTTCAACAAACCGGCAATCGGGCTGGTCGATCATTAGGACACAGATCTGGCCTGCATCTGTGACCGCAACCCATTGGTTGGTGCCGAACCGGCGAATGGCGATCGGCATTTCTCCGGCCTGGAGGCGCACGTGGGCAGTGGCTCTTTGCGCGAGCGGGTCAAGAACGACGATCTCTCCGCGGTGATTGACGGCTGCAAAGCGCTCAGGGGAGAGATCGAGGCGTGTGATCGAGCCTAGCCGGCCGCCATCCTCTACGAACACAGGTACCAGGTTTGCATCCCAGTCCAGGAGCGCTGCGCTACCATCCTGCAGGACGCAGGCTATCACGGTGCCGCCGAGCCCGGGTTCACAATCTGCAAACCCGTTCGCTTCGATCTTTGCGTCCAGTCCGAATATTTCTTCTTCGCTCTTTCCGAGGCCGGGCGAAAAGAAGTGACCCATGCCATTGTGCCGGATGGAGAAGAAAAGGTCCGGGTCAGGGCCCCCGACGATCTTGTACCGCCTGAGCTGCTGATCCGCAGAACTTCCAAGCCGGGTGAACGTGGCGGCGCCAGAACGGATTTCGAATAGTCCGTCAATCTGCGAGTCCAGGAGCAGGTCACCGTTCGCTCTGCGAGTTACGGCATAAGGAAGGAAACCTTCTGCCGGAATGAACCTGAACTGAGCATCTCTGGCCTTGACCAAGTATGCATTGCCGACTGCATCAATCAGTGTTGCCCCGCCGGGGTGCGCCTGGCAGTTGGTTATGATCTCTCTGGCTTGAAACCGTGTTACTCCGCCTGCGGACCAATGCAGTTGGGTTTTGAGGTCCTCGCTTTGCACAGCAACGCCCTCGCCCTGGCAGTCGATGAGGGCAGTGCTGGCGGCATATACTGTCGTCCATTCTGCAAGTGTGAACTGCGTCTCGACCCATCGGCCAACTCCGGAATAGGCGAGACGCTTGGAGAGGCCCTGCGTGTCTACGAGACGTCTTGCGCCGATCCGGTCGCCTTCAAGGATGAGTTCGCGGGCCTGGGAGGAGACGACCTCGACCCTGCGGCGCTCTGCGGTTTCCGCGACAGATATTGCATAGATAGCTGCGCCGATGGCGCCGGCCGCGAGAACACCCATGGCTGACGCGATCGCATAGGCCTGGCGCTGTCTTTGCCGCTGGGCGGCTTTCTCGCGTTGGACGAGTTCATCGAGATCGATGCCGAGAAGGCCTGCTATAACTTTTAGAAGAACGTTCTGCCGGCCATCCTTGCCTTCGCGAAGATCGGCGGCGATCGGTTCTTCCGGCTCCAGCTGGTCAGATACCGCGCCTTGCGCGTCCAGTTGGAAGACGAGCGCGTCGGGGAAACATTCCTGATTTGCATCGCGCCCGGCAAGCCGGCTGGAATTGGGCTCTCCCTCGATGATGATCGGAAAGATCTTTTCTTTCCGCCCGAGGCTCTTGAACAACCGGATCTCTTCATTGACGTAGCGGCTTGCCGCCGAGCGCGGCGAGCAGAGTACGATGAGGGCTTCGGACCGCTCGAGTGCCTCGCGGATTTCGCCGGCAAGGTCGTGACTGGCAGCGAGATCTGCCCGGTCCCGGAATATGCGACCGATATAGGCAGGTTTTCGAGGAGAGGCTCCAAGCTTTGCGCGTAGGGCCTTGGGGATCCGGTAGCGTTCAAGTTCGCGGTGTAGCCAGGAGGAAATAGCCTCGTCTGAATGACTGTAACTGAGAAAGGCTGCATATTCCCATTGGGGCGCGGGCAGCGGCTCGCGGGCCGCCTCATCTCCGTTGTCTCTTGCGCCTTCTGCGTCTGTCACTGGCGCTGTGTCCCCAGCTACGCCGTTGGTTCGGGGCCTCACCAGGCAGGCGATTCACGATCGACGACCGCTTTTATTGCCTGACTGTTCGTTCCCTCTGCCTATTCGAGATGATCGCAAAAGCCGGAATGTTGCAAGAGGGCACAAGCCGCGCCCGGTTTAGGGCTATCGTGTGCGTGCGGTTCGCCCGATGCCGGTAGCAATGAAAGGGTCAGCAGGCCCCTTAGCGAAGCGCGCTGAGCTGGCTGATACGTTCCTTACAGGCCGTGTCAGCGAGCTTGAGAAGTTTCTCGATGCGCTCGGCCTGCCATTTCAGGATTTCTGGCGTCGTCTCGTAAGCGGGAGAGTAACGTGCCTCGACATACGCGCGGCGCAGGAGTTCGAAGTATCGCCTGTAGGGTTTCTGCTCCGGCGCCCAGGCCTCAGCCAGGCGCGGATCGATCGCTTCGCAGCGCTGGCGCAGCTTGCCGAGATGGTGCGTAGCCGGAGCATATAGCGTGACGGTCAGCAGGACCATCCGGTAGATCGCTTCGGCGGCCTGGTGGAGTTGGAAGGCGGAAAAGTTCAATTCTTCGCATTCGCGGCTATCAGTGTGTTGTCGGCCAACTTTCAAAAAAAGTGAGGCCGATTTCTTCCAACTTTCAAAGTATCCACTCGCCAGGTCGTACGACCTCTGAGGATCGGGCGCCGCAGCGTCGGCGATTTCTGATCGTCTGGATCCCGCCTGCGCTTTCGCATCTGCATCGTAGAGCAGGACGCCCTGATTGATAATCTCGGTGAAGAAGTACTGCCCATCGC
>ERZ761609.3248-NODE-3248-length-10908-cov-11.401179_pt1 | contig 10908 bp, 9 predicted proteins | sample MGYA00511163_ERZ761609 | MGnify/ENA primary metagenome ERZ761609 (study PRJEB28899, sample SAMN02445070) | bioreactor sludge metagenome | biome: EBPR sludge | place: Australia: Brisbane, Thorneside Wastewater Treatment Plant | collected 2011-12-16 ... | reverse complement strand
GACGACTACCGAGGTCGAGGGCGGCTGGGTGAAGAACAGCAGCGGGATGACCAAGGTCGTCTATATCAACGACGCCAACGGCAACCGGATCGGCGGCTATTACGTCAACTACGACGCCAGCGGCAAGGAAACCGGGCGCCAGCATTTCACCGAAAGCGGTGGTGCACAGCCACAGACCGCCAGCGCACCGGTCAATCCGGCGCTTGAAGGCACCTATTCGGGGCGGATCGCCGGCGGCTCCTCCGGATCGCTGACCTTTACCGTCTCGGGTGGGCAGGTCAGCGGCACGATCGGCGGTGTGCATGAAGGCGATCCGATCAATGCGAGCTTCTCGGGCCCGCTTTCGGCGGAAGGCACCTTCTCGGCTGCCGCCAATGGTGTGCTGCGCACCACCTGGGCTGATGGAAAGACCTCAACCTTCACCTTTACCGGCAAGATCGGCGGCAAGGTCAATGGCCGAAGCGGATCGGGCACCTGGTCGGGCAGCAACCGCTGGGGCGCCTCGAAAGGCACCTGGAGCGCGAGCAAGTAGGAGGGCCGCCCGCCCCGGCAACCAGCCGGGGCGCCGGCGTCACTCGGCAATCAGCGAGCGACCGTTCATCTCCTTCGGCTGGGCGATGCCCATCAGTTGGAGCAGGGTCGGGGCGAGATCGGCAAGCCGGCCGCCGTCGCGCAGGCGGCGGGCGCCGGCAGTAAGGCATGCCGGCACCGGATTGGTGGTATGCGCCGTGTGCGGGCCGCCGGTCACCGGGTCCTTCATCAGTTCGCAATTGCCATGATCGGCGGTGAACAGCAGCGCGCCGCCCTGCCGGGCAATCGCATCGGCGATGCGGCCAAGGCCGGCATCGACGGTTTCGACCGCCCGGATCGCGGCGGGGAGCGAGCCGGTATGGCCGACCATGTCGGGGTTGGCGAAATTGAGCACGATCAGGTCATAGGTACCCGAATCGATGGCGGCGACCGCCTTGTCGGTCAATTCCGGAGCACTCATCTCCGGCTGAAGATCGTAGGTCGCGACCTTGGGTGAGGGCACCATGATGCGGTCCTCGCCCGGATAGACCGCCTCCTCGCCGCCATTGAGAAAGTAGGTGACATGCGGGTATTTTTCCGTCTCGGCCATGCGCAGCTGCCGCTTGCCGGCGGCAGCGACGGCGGCGCCGAGCACATTGGCGAGGTTCTGCGGAGCAAAGATGGTTTCCAGATGCGCATCGAGTGCGGTTGAATACTGGGCCATGCCGACACGGGCGGCCAGGCGCACGATCCTGCTGCGCTCAAAACCGGTGAAGGCCGGATCGACCATGGCGGAGAGGATCTCGCGCACCCGGTCGGCGCGGAAGTTGAAGCTGAGCAACCCGTCGCCATCGCCCATGCCGGGATAGCCGGCGATGATCGCCGGCAGGATGAACTCGTCGGTGACCTTGCTGGCATAGGCCGCCTCGATCGCGGCGCCGGCGCTGGCAAAGGCAGTGCCGGCGCCGGAGACCATGGCATCGTAGGCTTTCGACACGCGCTCCCAGCGGTTGTCGCGGTCCATGGCGTAATAGCGGCCGATGATTGTGCCGATCCGCGCGCCGGCCGGCAACGCAGCCTCGACCTCGCGAACGAAGGCAAGACCGGATTGCGGCGGCGTGTCGCGCCCGTCCGTCAGCGCATGCAGCACCACCGGCACTCCGGCCGCGGTCACGATGCGGGCGAGTGCCAATGCATGGTCCTGATGTGAATGCACGCCACCATTCGAGATCAGGCCGATCAGGTGACAGGTGCCGCCGCTCATTTTGAGTGCGGCGATCAATCTGGCAACAGCGGGGGAGGCGGCGAGCGAGCCATCGGCAATCGCCTGGCCGATGCGCGGCAGATCCTGCATGACCACGCGGCCGGCGCCGATGTTGAGATGACCAACTTCGGAATTGCCCATCTGGCCGCCCGGCAGACCGACATCAAGCCCGGAGGTGTTGAGCAATGCATGCGGATGGGCATTCCACAGCCGGGTGAAGTTGGGCGTGCGGGCCTGCCGCACAGCATTGTCCGCAGTTTCGGCGCGCTCACCCCAGCCGTCGAGGATCACCAGCATCACCGGGGAATAGGCCATGGTGCGTCTCCGTCAGTCACAACTGACCGCTGCTAACTTAGCCGGCCCGCTTCGGCAAGGGCGCGGACTGTCGCCGGTCCTAACCATGCCTTAACCACGGTTTGGCATAACTCAATCACAGATAGTATTGGGCAATCGAACATATCGGTGCGTGCAATGGACATTTCCACGATCCTCGGCCTTGTCGTGGGCATGGTGACGGTGGCGGCCCTGATCCTGATGGGCGGCAACTTCGGCATGTTTTACGATGTCCACGCCATCATCGTGATCGGCGGGGGATGCGCTGCCGGCACGCTGATCCGGTTTCCGCTGTCAGCCATGAAGCACGGCTTTCCGATGGGGCTGAAATATGCCTTCAAGATGCGGGCCCGCGGACCGCGCCAGCTGATCGAGGACATCACCCAGATCGCCGAGACCTATCGCAAGGGTGGAGGAACGGCGCTGGACCAGATTGTCGTCGAGGATTCCTTTCTCAAACAGGCGGTTCGCTATCTGGCCGACGGCTACGATGCCGACTTCATTCGCCGCACGCTCGAACAGGAGCGCGATACCTTCTTCCAGCATCTTGACGAGGGGCAGAAGATCTATCGCTCCATCGGCGATGCCGCGCCGGCCTGGGGAATGGTCGGCACGCTGGTTGGCATGGTGCAGATGTTCTCCAACATGGAAGATCCGTCCAAGCTCGGCCCGTTCATGGCCGTGGCACTGCTGGCGACGCTCTATGGTGCGCTGGCCGGCAACCTCATCTGCCTGCCGATCGCCGACAAGCTGCATGTCAAGCTGGAGGAGGAGGATGTCTCGCGCAACCTGATCATCGACGGCGTCCTGCAGATGCGCGCCTCCAAGAGCCCGGCGGTCATTCGCGAAATGCTGATCTCCTATCTGCCGGAGCACCATAAGCACGACTTCGTCGAAGCGGCCTGACGGGGGGCAGTCATGGCGCGCAAGAAGGGTGGCGGACACGGCGGCGGTCACGGCTGGTTCGTCACCTTTGCCGATCTGATGGGCCTGCTGATGAGCTTCTTCGTCATGCTGACCGCCTTTTCCACGCAGGATCAGAAGAAGCTGCAGATCGTCGCCGGGTCCATGCGGGAAGCATTCGGCACACAGAAGCAATCGAAACTGTCCGGGATCGTCGAGATCGAGGGGCTGCCGGTGCGTCCGCACATGCGCTATGTCGAGCGCACCACACCGGACAAATCCTCCGAATTCACCGGCCCACGCCAAACCGAAAAGCCGACCCCGTCCAGCGCTCTCAGCGGCAGTGGCGACCGGGCCCTGTCGCAGGCCGTCGCCACGCTGCGGCAGGCAATGCAGGACCTCCCCGAGATTGCCGAAGTTTCCAAGAATGTGCTGATCGAGGAGACCGCCGAGGGTTTCGATATCCAGATTGTCGATCAGGATGGGCGGGCCATGTTCGGCGAAGGCGAAGCGCGCCCGAATGATCGGGCTACAAAAATTCTTGACATGATCACCGACAAGATCAGCCAGCTGGCCAATCCGATCCGCATTACCGGCCACTCCTCGTCCAGCCGGCTCAATGTCCAGGAAGCGGGCGGCTGGGCGGTGTCAACGCAGCGGGCGCTGATCGTGCGTGAACGGCTGGCGGGGCGCGGCATTCCGCGCCACCGCTTCGAGAGCGTTGCAGGAAAGGCCGATAGCGAGCCGCTGTTCCAGGGCGATCCGGGCCTTTCGGCCAACCGGCGTGTCTCCATCGTGCTGGTGCGGATGGCGCCGCCCTTGCCGCCGGCAAAATGAGACGGTTGACTTTGCGCCGGCAAGTCGGGATTCTTCGATCTCTCAGCATGCGTTCCGAATGATCCCGTTGCCAATCACCCTTGCTTTGCTGGTCCCGCCGGATGTGGTGGCGGGGGCATGAAGGATTCTGGCAAGACAGGAGAGCCAAGCGGCGGCTGGGCGGTGTTCGCCGAGCCGGATTTCCGCGCCTTCGCGCTGGCCCGGTTGATGTCCGGCATGGCGCAGAACATCCAGACCGTAGGTGTCGGCCTTTATGTCTATCAGGTCACGCGTGATCCGCTGGCACTCGGCCTTGCGGGGCTGTTCACTTTTTTGCCGCAGCTCATGTTCGTGGCGCTGAGCGGGCATGCCGCCGACAGTTTTGACCGGCGCAGGATCGTGGCGGCGGGATATGCCCTGGCGGCAGTATCCGGCGTCGGGTTGATGCTGATCGCCGGCTGGGGGCTGACCGCGACCGCGCCGGTCTATGCGATGATCACGCTCATGGGAACGACGCAGGCCTTCGTGCTGCCGGCCAACCAGGCGATGCTGCCCAATCTGGTGCGGCCCGGCTGGCAGGCCAGCGCTGTGGCATGGAACGCGTCGATCCGGCAGGCGGCGACCATTCTGGGGCCGATGGCCGGCGGTTTTCTCTACCTCCTCGGACCGCTCGCGACATTTGCGGTTGCCTGTCTGTGCAATCTTCTCGGCGTGGCAGCGGCGTTGACCATCACGCCGCAGCGCAGTCCGGCCCGGCGCGAAGCCTTCAGCTTCAGTGCCTTTACCACTGGCGCGCGGTTCATCACCGCCAACAAGGTGCTGCTGGGCGCGCTCTCGCTCGACCTTGTGGCGGTTCTGTTTGCCGGGGTGGTGGCGCTGCTGCCGATCTATGCCACCGACATTCTCGAGGCCGGCCCGGCAGCGCTTGGCTGGCTGAGGGCCAGCCAGGCGGCAGGAGCGCTCGGGATGGCGCTGTTTCTCGCCCGCTATCCGATCCGACGCCACGGCGGGCGCTGGATGCTGACTGCCTCGGCGGTATTCGGCCTGGCGATCATCGGTTTCGGCCTGTCGCGCCTTCTGTGGCTGTCGATGCTCATGATGATGATCGAAGGCGCTGCCGACATGGTTTCGGTCGTGGTGCGCGGCACGCTTGTGCAGGCCGAGACGCCGGATGACATGCGCGGCCGCGTCGGGTCGGTGAATTCGCTGTTCATTGGCGCGTCCAATTCGCTTGGCGATTTTGAATCCGGACTGGTCGCCGCCTGGATCGGCGTCGTGCCGGCGACGATCGTCGGCGGCTGTCTCAGCCTGATGGCCACCGCGCTGTGGTGCGTGCTTTTCCCGGAGCTGAGAAAGCGTGACCGGTTGCAGAAGGGCTGAACATCAGCCCTTTTTCGGCATCCGTGCGGCGATGGCGCCTGCAAGACCATTCATGTCGGCGATCTCCACGGTGCGGGTCGGGAACGGCACGGTGATCTTCTCGCGCCGCAAAGCCTCGAAGATCGCGAACATCAGGTCCGATCGGGTGGTGGCCATCGCATCGACATCGACAAAGCAGCGCAATTCGAAATTGAGGCTCGATTCGCCGAGCGAGATGAACAGCACGTTGGGGGCCGGATCGGACATCACCTCGCGATGGGCCATGGCAGCGTCGAGCAGCAGATGGCGCACGGTCTCGGGGTTGCTGTCGTAGGAGACGCCGACAGGAATGATGATGCGCGTCGTCCGGTTGGCATGCATGAAATTTTTCACGCGACCGGAAATGAATTCGCTGTTGGGAACGATCAGGCTGGCCTTGTCGAAGGTCTCGATCTGGGTGGCGCGGACATTGATGCGCTGCACCTTGCCCTGTTCCTCGCCGACAACGATCCAGTCACCGACGCGGATCGGCCGCTCCCACAGCAGGATCAGGCCGGAGACGAAATTGTTGACGATCGACTGCAGGCCAAAGCCGATACCAACCGAAAGCGCGCCGGCAACAATGGTGATCTTGTCGAAACCAAGCCCGAGCGTGCCCATCGCCGCAACGGCGCCGATGATGAAGCCGATGTAGCCAAGAACCGTCAGGATCGAGTTTTGCAGGCCGGTATCGAGCGAGGTGGTTGGCAGGAAGGTGCCCTCCAGCCAGCGACGGATCGAGCGCGTGACGAAAACGGCCAGGACGAAGATCGACAGAGCCAGCACCAGAGTCGAGATGGAGATCGTGACGCCGCCAAGCTGGAAACCGAAGAAGGCCGCGCGCAACGAGCCCAGCATGTCATCTGAATTGACACCCAGCGGGGCCAGAAACATCAGCACGGCCAATATGTAGAGCAGCAGTTTGACTACTCCCGAGGACAGGGTGGCGGCCTGCCGCATCGAGCCAATGTCAATGCCTGTGAGCACCCGGAGCTGGCGTGCCGGACGGGATTCCGAGAGGCGCCCCCGGGCCAGCACCTCATCGACCACGATCAGCACAAGCCCGATCAGGGCGGCGATCGCCATGCCCCACAGCAGTTGGTCAACCAGCAGGCTGGCCAGCGCGACATAGCCGAGCAACGCCGTAATGATCATCGCCAGAGCCAGTGCCGCAAGGCTGGCCGGCACCATCGCCGATACGGTCCCGGCGAACTCGTCGTCACCGGCGGTCGTTTCCTGCGGCCGGCGCAGGGCGCGCAGCAGCCGAAGCAGGACAGAGCCGGAAACGAGCGCGACCATGCCGCGCGTTGCGACCGTAAAGGGCAGGATCGCCGAAATCGCCTGATTGGCGGCTTCGACAATCTTGCCGAAGGCGCTCAGCATCAGCAGTTGCGTCACCGTGGCCGTGATGCGCCGGGCCGCGACATCGCTTAAGGCGAACAGGCGCCAGACCGGTCGGGTCGGCGAAAGGATGCCATGCGTCAGGCCACGCAGGAACAGCACCAGCGGCACGGAAAACACCGCAGTGCGCAGCATGTGACTGAAACGCTCATGATGCGGCAGGATGATCTCCTGCGCGGCGGTCAGCAGCAGGGCAAAGGCCAGTGGCACGATGGAAACGGCCAGCGCATGGCGCAGCGCCGCGAGCGCCTTGTCGAGCCGTCCCGGCGCCTGGTTGCTCTCCGTCACCGCGTCCCATTGGCGCAGGATCCGATGAGCAGGAACGGCGCCGGCCGCGCCGATCAGCAGCAAGGCAAGCGCCGCCGCAAGGCTGCGCCAGTCATAGGCGTCGGCGCTATGGCGCAGGCGGAAGCCAATCGATGCGTGCAGATCGGACATCGCGGCGGGAATGGCACTCAGCACGTCCGCCCACAGCCATGGGCTCAGCACACTCTGGGAACGGGCCAGCACTTCCTGGCGGAACAGGCTGCGGCGCTGGTCGATGATGGCCGCTCCGGCCTGATCGGTCCGCACCTGCAGCAGGCGGGCGACGCGGATCGCCTCGTCCACCTCCTTTTTCAGCGTTTCCTGCTCCAGGCGGGTTCGGGCAACCTCCGGGCTTTCGGGCGGCGCCTTGTCATCGGGTTTGGGGCCAATCTGGGAAAGGCGCGCATTGATGTCGTCGAGGCGTGGCTGTTCGCGGGCGAGTATCTCCCCCACCTCTCCGGCGATCGGTTCAAGGCGGGTGCGCAGGCGGATCAATTCACTGTCGGCGAGCGTGCCCCGCTTGAGCAGCGCCTCGATCTGGCTCAACTCCTGACGCAAGGCTTCCATGTCTGTGCGAGGGGCGGGAGTCTGGGCAACAGCCGCCCAGCCAAGGCCGAAGGCCAGCCACAGAATTGCCAGCGCGCGTGTCATGACCTGTTCCCCGTGACGTTGCGAATCGGTCCCTCAGACCAGGCATAAACGGCTTTTCCGTGAGGCATAAGCGCAAGTTGGCCATGCCTCGCCAAGGACTTGATAACCAATTCCAGCGGTCGCGGGCCGATTGGGCCGTGCTTTGCGGGTCCGCTTAACCCTTCTTCGAACCCACTGTGCCATCACATCTGATGCCGGGGTGGGGGCGCGGCCGGCGCGATGCAGCGGGTGGATTTTTCGATGAATGCCCATGTGAAGATTGCCGATGTGGTTGACGAGGTTCCGGCTGCGGGCCAGCCGGAGCCGCCAGCGGTCGCTGTGGTCCACAGTCCTGCGGTGGCCCCGGATATCCGGCTGTCGCAGCCGATGGTCATCGGTACAGTGCTTGCGACGGATGTCGTGATGCTGCTGGCCGGCGGCCTTGCGAGCGAGGCGATGATCGGCAGCGGTTGGAACGCCGGGCCCGTTGTCTCGCTGGGTCTTGCGATGGCGGCGGTCATCTGCCTGCTGCACCAGCGGTTCTTCGGTTACACCATCGCGTCCTTCGGCAGTGCTGTCCAGCAGATCCTGAGGTTTGGCGGCGCCATGGTCTCGGCCTTTGCCGCGCTGGTGACGTTCATCGTGATCATGGATTCGGATGTGGGGTCGGTGCGCGGCTGGTTCATCGGCTGGGCAGCGCTGGCCTTCGGGGTCATTGCTTGCGGCCGCATTGTGCTGGCCCGGCAGGTCGGGCGCTGGACCGAACAGGGCCGCCTGGCCCGTCGTGCGGTGATTGTCGGCGGCGGCCGACCGGTCGAGGATCTTCTGGCCTCACTCGCCAGGGATGGGTCGCGCTCCATCGATATCCTCGGCCTGTTTGATGATCGTGGCGGCGAACGCTCGCCCGACCAGGTGGACACCTACCACAAGCTCGGTCGCTTCGATGAACTCGTCGCCTTCTGCCGTGATCATCGGGTTGACCTTCTCATCATCACCCTGCCGCATGTGGCCGAAGCCCGCATCCTGCATCTGCTCAAGAAACTGTGGGTGCTGCCGATCGACATCCGCATCAGCGCGGTGGGTGCCAAGCTGAAACTCCGGCCGCGCGCCTATACCTATATCGGCAAGACGCCGTTCCTTGCTGTGTTCGACAAGCCGCTGACCGATTGGGGAATCGCGGTCAAAGCCGTCGAGGATCGGGTTCTGGCCGGCCTCATCCTCGTGCTGCTGGCGCCGGTGATGCTGGCGGTGGCGCTGGCGGTGAAGCTGACGTCCAAGGGGCCGGTGCTGTTCAAGCAGACGCGCTATGGCTTCAACAACGAGAAGATCGGTGTCTACAAGTTCCGATCGATGTATGTCGACCAGTGTGATGCCAATGCCGTCAAGCTGGTCACCAAGGGCGATCCGCGCGTGACCAAGGTCGGCGCCTTCATCCGCAAGACCTCGCTCGATGAACTGCCCCAGCTCATCAATGTGCTCAAGGGCGAATTGTCGATCGTCGGTCCCCGGCCGCATGCCATGCAGGCCAAGGCCGGCGGCCAGATCTATGACGAAGTGGTGGAGGGCTATTTCGCCCGCCACAAGGTCAAACCCGGCATCACCGGATGGGCCCAGATCAACGGCTGGCGCGGGGAAACCGACACCGAGGAAAAAATCCAGCGGCGTGTCGAATACGATCTCCAGTATATCGACAACTGGAGCGTGTTCTTCGATCTCTATATCCTGGCGATGACGCCGGTGTCGCTGATCAATACCAAGAACGCCTATTGAGCATGGCTCGGGCTGTGACACGGGCGGCTATCGATCCACCCTCTCCAGCAAACAGACCAAAAAGCCGCCGCTGGCCGATGGGCCCGCAGCGGCTTTCCAGCCGGACATCGCATTGTCAGCGATTGGCCATCGCGTTCTTGATCATGCCGATCACCGCCATGATGATGGCGCCGCCGACACCGCCGCCGGCGATCTGACCGCCAATGCCCTGTGCCAGGATCGGGATCAGCGACGACAGGACCGACCCGCCAAGGCCGCCACCGACAATGCCGGCGATCGAGTTGCCAAGCGTGCCGAGGCTGATGTTCTTGAGCAGCGCGCCCGCCACGTTTCCGCCGACGGCACCCGAAATCAGTTGGATAAGCAGTCCTTCCATTTCCATCCTCCCAAGAAGCGCCACTTAGGCGCAGACTGAGCATATCTGAGGCTGTTTATATCTGAACTGCAAGCAAAAATTACCCCATCGTCCGGGTATTCGCTGCCTCAGCGGCGGCGCGCCTGGGCCAGCGCCGGTTCGGCAAGCTCCGGAAGACCGGGCGTGGGGTCATCCTCCTCGCGCGGCATGCGCATGATCGCCGAAGCACAGACCACACCACCGCAGGTGACCGAGAACCCTCCGGCGAGCAGGGCCGCCGCAATCCAGCCTGAATCGGACCGCTGGATGAGCGACCAGAGACCGCCGATATCGAAGGCCAGCATCAGCGCGGCAAAGCCCAGGCCGAGCGCGATGCCGAGCGCCCAGTTGGTAAACATCATGCGGAGCATGGGGCGATGCGAGGACATGGACACCTCCGGCAGACCTGAACCGGCACTATTGAACTCCCGAAATGCCGATTTGCCAAGCCCTTGGTTGCATTGCTCCACGGTCAGGCGTGCCGAGGCCGCAGCCGGCGGGCGAGCCGGGTGACCACTTCTGCCAACGGCGGCGCAATATCCACGCAAAGGGCGGGTTCGTCCGGGCCGGGCGGTTCCAGCGTGGCAAACTGGCTGTCGAGCAGCGAGACCGGCATGAAATGATCCGTTCGGGCCGCCATGCGCTGCCAAATCAGGTCCTTCGGGCCGGCAAGATGGAGGAACAGCACCGGTTCGCCGGCAGCTGCGATGATCCGGTCGCGATAGATGCGCCTGAGCGCGGAGCAGCCGCCGATGACGATGCCGGGTGTTTGCGCCATGGTCTTGGCAAGGCTGTCGAGCCAGGGCCAGCGATCGGCGTCGGTCAGCGCTTCGCCGCGGCGCATCTTGGCTATGCTGGCAGGGGGGTGAAAGGCGTCACCATCAAGAAAGTGGCCGCCGAGGGCTGCGGCCAGCCCCGTCCCGACCGATGACTTTCCCGAGCCGGAGACACCCATGACGATCAAGAGGCGGGGCGTCGCGGATGCTGGGGGGATCATGCACGGTCTCCGGAACGGCCGTAGGGGCCGGGGCGCATGAAATCCTTAGATCACGCCGCATTTTGATGGAATCATCAAAATACGTATAACGTGATCGGTATCAATAAGTTAGAGCATGTCTTCTGCGATTAACCGGTATCCACTTAATCGCGACATGCTCTAGGACCAATCGACATTCAGGATTCA
>ERZ761609.3244-NODE-3244-length-10944-cov-36.381670_pt1 | contig 10944 bp, 12 predicted proteins | sample MGYA00511163_ERZ761609 | MGnify/ENA primary metagenome ERZ761609 (study PRJEB28899, sample SAMN02445070) | bioreactor sludge metagenome | biome: EBPR sludge | place: Australia: Brisbane, Thorneside Wastewater Treatment Plant | collected 2011-12-16 ... | reverse complement strand
GGATCAGGGCGTGGATGTCGTGCGTGCCCTCGTAGGTGTTGACCACCTCCAGGTTGACCAGGTGGCGGGCCACACCGTATTCATCGCTGATGCCGTTGCCACCCATCATGTCGCGCGCCATGCGGGCAATGTCCAGGGCCTTGCCGCAGCTGTTGCGCTTCATGATGCTGGTGATTTCCACTGCAGCCGTGCCTTCATCTTTCATGCGGCCCAGACGCAGACAGCCTTGCAGGCCCAGCGTGATTTCGGTCTGCATGTCGGCCAGCTTTTTCTGGATGAGCTGGTTGGCGGCCAGCGGGCGGCCGAACTGGATGCGGTCCAGCGTGTACTGGCGGGCGCGGTGCCAGCAATCTTCTGCCGCACCCAGTGCGCCCCAGGCAATGCCGTAGCGGGCGCTGTTCAGGCAGGTGAAGGGGCCTTTCAGGCCACGCACCTCGGGGAAGGCGTTTTCTTCGGGGCAGAAGACCCCGTCCATCACAATTTCTCCGGTGATGGAGGCGCGCAGGCCCACCTTGCCGTGGATGGCAGGGGCGCTCAGGCCTTTCCAGCCTTTTTCCAGCACAAAGCCACGGATGGGGCCTTTGTCGCCGTCTGCGCCATCTTCACCCACTTCCTTGGCCCACACCACGAACACATCGGCTATCGGGGCATTGGTGATCCACATTTTGGAGCCGGTCAGCATGTAGCCGCCATCGACCTTTTTGGCGCGGGTCAGCATGCCTGCGGGGTCGGAGCCGTGGTTGGGTTCGGTCAGGCCGAAGCAGCCAATCCACTCGCCGGTGGCCAGCTTGGGCAGGTACTTCTGTTTGGTGGCTTCATTGCCGAATTCGTTGATGGGCACCATCACCAGGGACGACTGCACGCTCATCATGGAGCGGTAGCCGCTGTCCACGCGCTCCACTTCACGGGCAATCAGGCCGTAGGCCACGTAGTTCAGGCCCGCACCGCCGTACTGCTCGGGAATGGTGGGGCCCAGCAGGCCCAGCTCGCCCATCTCTCGGAAGATGGAGGCATCGGTTGTTTCGTTGCGGAAGGCCAGTTGCACACGGGGCAGCAGCTTGTCCTGGCAGTAGGCGCGGGCCGCGTCGCGGATGGCTCGCTCATCGTCGCTCAGTTGCTGGTCGAGCAGCAGGGGATCGTCCCAGTGGAAGCGGGCGTTGTGGGTGGTCATGTGGGTCCTCTGTTCAGCTGAAATAGGAATGTGATGATCGTATTGCGCATATGTGGTGTGTTTCAACCGATTTTTTCTCGCCCAGATATGATCAATTCTCATATCAATTGATCCACCAGGTGCCACATGCGACGCAAACTGCCCTCTACCCAGGCGCTGGGCTGCTTTGAAGCCGCCGCCCGGCATGGCAGCTTCACACGGGCGGCGCAAGAGCTGGCGCTGACGCAGGGGGCCATTTCGCGGCAGGTGTCGGCGCTGGAGGCGTTTTTGGGTGTGCCGCTGTTCAAGCGCACCCAGCACGGCATGACGCTCACCCCTGCGGGTGAAGACTATGCCCGGCAGATTTCCCGCCGGCTCGACGCACTGGAGCGCGACACGCTCGACCTGATGGGTCGCCAGGGCCTGGGCGATGCCATCACGCTGGCCACGGTGCCCACGTTTGCCAACCGCTGGCTCATTCCCCGCCTGCCCTTGCTGGCCAACCTGCAACCGGAGCTGACCGTGCACATCGAGGTGCGCACCCGCCCGTTCCTGTTCACCGATTCCGGCGTGGATGCCGCGCTGTACGCGGGCACGGTTGAACAGGTCCAGCAATGGGTGGGCGTGCAGGCGTATCCGCTGCTGCACGAGCTGGTGGTGCCAGTGTGCAGCCCGGCGCTGTTGGCTGGCGGTGGCCCGCTGACCCCAGCTGAACTGGCCGAGCGCCCGTTGCTGCAACAGGCCACCCGCCCCGAGGCCTGGCGGCACTGGTTTGACGCGCAGGGCGTGGACGCCCCCCAGGCCATGACCGGGCCGCGCTACGAACTGTTTTCCATGCAAACCGCTGCGGCCACGCACGGGCTGGGCATGGCGCTGATGCCCACGCTGCTGGTGGAATCTGAGCTGCGCAACGGCACGCTTGTGGTGGCCTGTGACCGCGTCCACAGCAGCGGCCGCCACTACTACATGGTGCAGCCCGACTGGCCCGAGCGCCCAGCCATGACAGCGTTCAAACGCTGGTTGTTCACGCAGACTGGCTGATCAGCGGGCCAGGGAAACAAGCAAACAATAGCTGCAATGACTTACTGGCCAGGCGCTGGATGCCATTTTGATGTGTTTTTTGAATGGTACCGCTGCACCCGCGCCGCATCACACGCCCCAACGCGCTCCTGCTCCCATCAAGGTGGCCACACCCAGCAGGGCAAACATGCCTGCCGCAATGGAATGGACGAGCTTCATGGGAATTTTGTTGGCCAGCTTGTCACCCGCGAACACGGCAGGCACGTCGGCAATCAGCATGCCCAGGGTGGTGCCCGCCACCACCAGCAACGGGTCGGGGTAATGGGCCGCCATGGCCACGGTGGCAATCTGGGTCTTGTCACCCATTTCGGCCAGGAAGAACGTGACCAGCGTGGCGCCGAACACACCAAACCGCTGGGCCACGTGGGTTTCTTCTTCCTCGATCCTGTCGGGTATCAGCGTCCACACGGCCATGGCCAGGAACGACACGCCCAGTACCCAACGCAACACCTCTGGCGTGATGGTGGCCGTGATCCACGCGCCCAGCGCACCGGCCAGCCCGTGGTTGACCAGCGTGGCCAGCAAAATGCCGGCAATGATGGGGATGGGCTTTTTGAAACGTGCGGCCAGAATGAAGGCCAGCAGCTGCGTTTTGTCGCCAATTTCAGCCAGCGCGACCACGCCGGTGGAGACGAAGAGAGATTCCATGGTGAAAACAGTCCTGGGCCGGTGTACAGACGGTTGACCACCACGCATCCCCGGCCGAGTCGGAGGCGAAGTGGTCAAAGGTCTTGCCAGGCAGATGTGCTGTGTGCGCCATGACCTGCGGGTCAAGTGTGTTGACGCATACCACTTCAAGAACGGAAGAGCGGCTACTCCCCAATGACGGGCTGAATTGTACGCCCCCGACCAGCGCCAGACTTTTCTGCCGATTGCCGCCAGTTACCGCCAATTGCCATAGACGGCCACTGATGGCCGCTGACTGTTGCCGACAATCAACGCACAAAACGCCTGGGGTGGGCTATGCTCCCAGCCATTCAACTTTCACCACATCTGGTCATGAGCACAAAAGAAGAAACCATCGTCTTTGGCACGGAAGACCTGTTGCTGAGCCTGTGCAACTCGGTCACCAAGGTGCTGACGGCCGCGTCGCACAGCAAGATCCAGTATTCAGGCATGGTGCAGCGCATCCACAAAACCTGCCTGAAGCCAGACATCGGGTGTTTTGTGCTGTTTGACGGCGGGTTTTCGGGGCTGGTGGTGCTGAATTTCACGGCGCAATCCGCCATGGAAATTTACGAGAGCTACATGACCAGCATGGGTATGCCCAAAGATGAGTTGGCTGGCTCGTACACCTCGGACGAAGTGGCCAACGTGCTCGGCGAGCTGATGAACCAGGTGCTGGGCGACTTCACCAGCAAAATTCGTCGCGAGCTGCAGACCCATATTACCCAGAACCAACCCAAGATGCTGGTGCTGAACAAGCAGGTGGTGCTGAGTGTGGACGCCAACCTCGACAAGCCCGAAGCCCGCCGCGTGACCTTCTACACCGGGCGGAACCACATTTTTTACCTGGAGCTGGCCATCGACCGGACAGAGTTCATCAAACTGGTGGACTTTGAAGCCCAACCCGAACCGGAGCCCGACGTACTGATGGCCCAGGCTGCCAACGGTCAGGCCGCTGATGCCGACCCTGCTGCGGCACCCGGCATGGACTCGACCGACACAGACGACCTGCTCAAATCCCTGGGCATGTGACACCGCGCCAGTACGTCAACGGGCCTCAAGCCTTCATGGCCACGACCATTGGCGCATGGAGGACGGACAACCGTCAGACAGTCTGCTGGTCGTCTTCGGCTGACGGCCCGCCGCCCCGCCGCTCCGGCACGGAGCCAACCTGCCCGAGCGCTTTGTCAAGTGCTTTTTCCACGGCATCGATGCGGGTCTGACAGGTCTTGTACGCGGCGACGGACTCCTCGACGATGTGCAGCAGGTCGTCGATGTTGGGCTCAGTCTGCTCGCGCAGGGTAGTGGCGTGCCGGTGCAGCACGTCGTAGGCTTCCTTGAAGCTGTGTTTCATGGGCGTTCTCGTGTGTGTTCGGCGTGTGTGTCCGCGTCAGTGGTGGCAACGGTTTTGCAGGCTGACGCCATATCGGCCAGCGGGGTGGACGCAGCCACCGTCCGCCTGCCATCGGAAAATTCGATCTCCAAGGGCACCGCGCCGGTTCCCTGTTCGTTTTGGGTGATCGCATCCAGTTGGACTGCGCGTGTGACCGACTGACCCTGGCTGTGTCGCACCAGGGCAAACCCCCGCTCCAGCGTCCGGCGCGGGCCCTGACCAGCGATTTCCCGCATCAGGGCCTCGCTGCCTTGACGCGCCTGATGGAGATGCTGGGCGGACAGTGCCTGTATTTCCTGCATGCGGGCGGGCACATCCCGCCGCGCCAGCGCCACCTGATGGCGCGCCAGGTGCCGGATGTCGCCTTGGAGGCGCTCTGCGGACTGTCTGGCCAGTGCGATGTCCGACCGGACACCGATCTCTACCTGGCTCATACCATGTTCCACCGCCCGGCGGGCCAGTTGAATGCGCTGCTTCGCCTCGTGGGCGATCTCGGCAAAGCATTCCTTTGCCTCCCTGGCACGAAGGGCAATGGTTCGCTCGATGCCTGCAATCACCTTGGAAGGCGTGTCGAACCGGGTATGGGCCACTTCGTCCAGCACCGTGTTGTCGCGCTCATGGCCGATGCCCGTCAGCACAGGCACAGGCCATTCGCAGATCGTGCGTGCCAATTCGTAGTCGTTCAGCCAGGCCAGGTCATTGACCGCGCCACCACCCCGAATGATGACGACGGCGTCCGGTTGCCACGTGTGGTTGACAGCGATGTTCTCCCACGCCGCCACCAGTTCGTGGCGGATCTGACCCGCTGCGCCTTCGCCCTGAAAACGGCTGTGCACGTACAGGAACTGGCACACGCCATGTCGCTGCAGGCGCCCAGCCTCCACGTCAAAGTCTCCCAGCCCCGCCCCGCCTTCGGGGGCCACGACCAGCACATGCCGGTAGTCCCACGGCGCTGGCAACTGCCGGTTGCGGCCAAACAGCCCTTCCCGCATCAACCTGTCGCGAATCTCGCGCTTGCGCGCCTCCAGGTCGCCCAGGGTGTACTGTGCGTCGATGTCGTCGACCTCCAGACTGAAACCGTACTGTGCCTTGAACACGGGCCGCGCACGCACCAGCAGTTTGATGCCCGCCGCCAGCTCGCCACCCGTGGCCTGTTGAAAGGCTGGCAGGATGCGCTGGGCCACAGCGCTCCAGATCATGGCATGGCACTTGGCCACCAGTTCCCCATGCGGGCTGCGCTCGGCCAGCTCCAGGTAGACATGGCCTTTCAAACGAACGTCCACCACTTCCACACGCACCCAAACCGGCTGGGCGAAAGCGGCGGACACGGCTTGCGACACGCCTTGCAGCACGTCTGACAACGACACGCCGCGCCCCGCAAGCCGATGCCCAGGCACATCCGAGCCCAGTTCGGCACCCAGTGCCACAGGCCACCCGGTGGCTGGCGGCTCCTGTGCTTGCACGGGCACACCGGCGGGCAGCCAGGCTGCAAATGGGGCAAGGTCTTTGCCGGCAGGCACGTACCACTGCCGCCGCTCAGGGTCCCAGCGCGCACCGAGCGCCTTGACCTGATCCTTGTCGCGGAACGGGGCAATCAGGTAAGTGGAGGACATGCCAGGGTGTCGATTCGTCAATAACTGGCGAGTTTGCCAATACGCGTCAATTACGGTTTCGAGTTACGTCTCAGATGTCGCTCAGAACGGCATCCATGGCTTCAATGATCTCGTGCGAACGATCTCGGACGGACTCAACGACCGTTATGAGCAACCGCTTGTCCAATGGTGCCGCTTCAAATGGCACCAGCATCAACGATTGGTTCGCGACTCGAATCAACGGACACATCCGTCTTGGCATCTCTTTCGCCGGCAGTGAGGTGATGGCCAACGGCACCACCATCCGCGTAGCCAAGGCTCCAAGCAAGTCACTTTGCACGTCCACCACATAGGGGTAGACATGGCGCATGCGTGGACTTGGGTTATCGTAAACGTCAAACTGCATGACGACTCACCACACCCGCAGGTCATCGCACCAAAGCCCCTGCGATTCAAAGCGTTGATTTTGCTCAGCAAGCCAACTACTGTGCTCCCGCTCGAACTGGGCTTTACGCTGCGTCAGCGTTTCAGCCCTGCTGGCCACCTGCAACGCTGAATACTGCTGAGCAGACAGGATGACGGTGTCAATACGCCCGTCCTTCTCAACAAACACAGGCTCTGTTTTGGCCTGGGCACACATGGCACCAAAACGATTCTTTGCTTGCGTAGCGGTGACTTGCATGATGACCCCCCAAGGTTTGCGTGGCTATTTTAGCCATTGCATCTCATCAGCGAAGCCCCCTGTCACAGCACGGGAACCTGACCCGGGCCAGAGACCAAAGGTGGAAACACTTCCCTGATTCGCATCCCGTTCACGCACTTGGGCCAAGGTTGCGCCACAGATGGGCCATGAAACAGTTGGCGGCGCTGGAATGACCGTTGGTCCATCTTGTTATTTGAACGTACCAACGATGCCCGACCCGACCCAATTGCATCCAGACGAGCACTGAGTGGGTACGCGCTGCCATGCTGTATTGACTCAATACGAGGAGGCCAGTCTTGCCAAATTTTGCCAAAAAGTCCACACTTGCAGCATGAGCACGATGAACATTTCCCTCCCCGACACATTGAAGTCCTTTGTTGACGAGCAGGTAAGCCATGGCGGCTATGGCACCAGCAGCGAGTATGTTCGCGAGTTGATCCGCAAAGACAAGGACCGATTGCAGCTGCGCGGCCTTCTCTTGGCCGGCGCCTCCTCGCCCTCTGCAGCAGCAGCCGATGCCAATTACTTTGAGAGCCTTCGGGCTCGCGTGCACAAGAACAATGCACCCCCTGCCCAAGCATGAAGGTCAAACCTGTCATCCCGCGCATTCTGGCCAGCCAAGATGTGGACGAGACGATCGCATACTACCTGAGTGAGGCCTGCGAAACTGTAGCCCTCGGATTCATCGATGAACTGGAAAAGGCCTACGGCCACATCGCCCGGTATCCGGCAACAGGCTCACCGCGCTATGCCCACGAACTCAACTTGCCTGGTTTGCGGGCATGGCCACTGACCCGTTACCCGCACCTGGTGTTTTACGTCGAGCACCCCGATCACATCGACGTCTGGCGCGTCTTGCATGGCCAGCGGGATCTTGCGAAGTGGATGCAGGAGCCCGACACAATGTGACAGCCTGGGCTTTGCGACACCTCCGTGTCTGACGGCGAGTTCAAACTCTGCTCATAAACGAGCGAGTTGCTGGCGGAGCCAACAGGCCGCTGAGATTTTGGAGGCCGCTTTGGCACGAGCTTGGCGCACACAAGGCACAGAACAATATGGGAAAAATGAACTGACCATCGGCTCGTTAAGGGCACAAGACTCGGAATGACCGTTGGTCCTTTTGCAAACCCAGCTCGACTTGTCAAAAATAAGAGCAAGCCATTCAATATTGGCGCGGCTGGCGGGGGCCAAATTTTTATCCGCCGTTGTTCAAAGTATAGCGTCTCAGCATTTCTCCCGGAACCGAAACCCTGAACGAAACCCCCGGCCACAATGCCCTGGGGACCAGGGCACGGTCAAAGGTCGCCTTCAACGCTGGAGACATCACACCAATTCGCACACGTTGGAGTGTGCTGCCACTGCCAAGATGAACTGAGCCCGGGGTTCTCGAACTGATCGCCCTCAAGCCGGAATCGGTGATCCGCTCGCCCTCCGTTCCAACAACCTTGTAAACCCGCAACAAGGGTGCCAAAGCTAAATACAAAAAAACTATTGACACGGAAATATTGATTCATTAAGATTACTGCACTTGGTGGGCAGTTCCGCCGTCCAAGACGGAAAGCTGAATGAGCTTCCAGATCGTTCCCCCACACGATTTGAGGAGTTCTCATGCCATTTCACGTCACCTCCCCGGACGAGGTTAAACCGGACCACCTCACCACCGCCCGTCACGCCTGGACCTACCTGGGCATCAGCCAGACCACCTTTTACAAGTTGGTCCAGGCGGGGTTTCTCACCCCCATCCGCTTCAGCAAGCGCCTGGTGCGGTACCGAACCAGAGACGTCCATGGGCTGGTCGAAACCATCGCCAAGACTGGCGGTGTCCTGTGAGCAACCTCAACCTCGCTCTTACCTACGCCCGTCTGGGCTGGGCCGTCCTTCCCGTATGGTCCGTGGACCTCAACGGACAGTGCCGCTGCGGCAAGCCGAACGACGCCCCGGGTCACAAACCCGGCAAGCACCCGCACGGTGAACTTGCACCGCACGGCCACAACGACGCCACTACGGACAAAGACACGATCCACGAGTGGTGGACCCGTGTCCCTGACGCTGGCATCGCCATCTCTCTTGCAGCCTCGGGCCTAATGGCACTCGACATCGACCCACGCAATGGCGGATGGGACTCACTGGCTGCCATAGAAGCCCAACATGGCCACCTGCATTCAAACTGTGTGGCCAAGACACAGGGAGGTGGAGAGCATCGGCTGTTTCTGGCCGACGCGAGTCAGTCCTTCCCCGCCACGCTGGGGCCGGGCCTCGACCTCAAACACCGTGGATACATATGCGTGGAGCCAACCAGAGGCCCTGACGGTGTGTACCAGTGGCTGGATGGTCAAAGTCCGCTTGAGGGGGCATCACCCAGCCCGCTCCCCACACCCATCCTTGAAACCTCCACAAAGCGGGAGGACGAAAGGATGCACAAAGTTCGACCTGGAACCGTAATCGTTGCACCCGGGGTCTACAACGATCTCCGGGCGGCGCTTAAAGTTATACCGCCTGACTGTCCGTACCGAGAATGGTTTTCCGTCCTCCAAGGTCTCAGTCGCTTGCATGACCTGAAGGCCGCGTACGAACTGGCGCGAGAGTGGTCAACGCGGAGCACCAAACCCGGCCACACCGAGGAGGCGCTCAAGGCCAAATGGAAGGAGTGTCTGTGCGAAGACTACACGGTCAACTACCGTACCGTGTTTTATCTTGCCAAACAGCATTCCCCCGAAAGGCAGTCCTCCAAACTGCAGCGAAGGAACCCGCTGACACAGCCCCTCCAGCCGTTCACGGAAGAGGAGGCCAATGGTGCGGCATTGCAGCCTCGGATGCTGGTCGAAAACTATTTGTTCGCTGACCTGCGCAACCTGATAGCCGCTGGCGGTGTGGGGAAGACGTCCATGCTATTGCACGAGGCAGTTTGCGGCGCATTGGCGCGCCCGATTTGGGGTAATGCAGTGCCCAAGCCGTTTACGACGGTTTTCGTGACCAAGGAAGACTCCCGCGAAATCCTGCTGGCCCGCCTAAGGGAAATCATGCGCACCATGGGTCTCTCGGAGGTGGAGCGCCGCGCAGTCTACAAACACGTCTTCGCTGTCGATCTGTCCGGGGTGGGTTACAAGCTCGCCCATGTCGTCGGCGGGCACGTGGAACCGCACACCGAAAACTTGGAGGCCTTGATCGAACACTGCAAGCCGGTTGCACCCGATCGGATTATCTTTGACCCCTTGGTCTCGTTTACTCTTGGCGAAAGCCGCGTGAACGAAGCCGAGCAGGGCGTGGTGGAGGCCGCTCGCTACTTGATGCGCAAGCTGCCAAGCATCGCGGTGGATATCGTGCACCACACCGGCAAAATAAACGCTCGATTGGGCGCCATGGACCAGTACGCCGGTCGCAATGGCTCTGCCCTGCCGGATGGCTCACGGATGGTGGCTGTCATGGTGGCGTGTAGTGCCGACAGCTTTGGTGACGGCACGGGCTACCTCCCGGACGAACGTGCTGGAGAGAAGGGCCTCAAGCTTGGCTTCCCGAAAATGAGCTACGCCCCACAACCGGAAGACAAATACATCCTGCGTCGCGGATTCCACTTCCAGCATGTTGAGTCTGTTTCGGAAGAGCAGCGTGCGCAGATGCAGAAAGTTCGCAAAGAGACTGGCAAGCTGGAGACCATGGAAACCATCAAGGCGTCCATCGTCTCGGCTGTTCGCGAATGCATGTCTTCCCCTGACCCGCTGGATCGATACCCAAGTCGCTCTCGTGTTCTTGCCTTTTCCAGCGTAACGGGGAAAACCGCTACACGAAAAGACGCTCTGAAAGAGTTGCTTGAACAGGGAGTCCTGGTGGAACCGGAGTTCTCGGAAGAAGAGCTCCGCCAGTTCGCTTCGACCCGAGTACTCGCTGGTCGTACCACTTACGTCACCTTAGCCAGCGAAGAACTGTAAATCGACCTAGGGCCGCCCCTTCGCTTTCTTAAGGGGGAACGGGGGCGGCCCTAGCTCAGAGCAGTTTGCGCCACAAGATTCCCACCCAAACCGAATGGCAATGCCTTTGTTTTCGTACAGAGGCCACCGAAAATTTTATCGACCTGCCGGCCATGCGGCTGCGGGGCGATAACTGATAACTAACCTCCATGCTGACCGACACCGCCATCAAGCAACTCCGCGCCGAACCGACGAAGGTCAAGAAGCTCTTTGACGGCACAGGCAATGGCCTGCACGTTCTTTGCCACCCTTCCGGCCGTAAGACCTTTGCCGTCAAGTACCGCCACCCAATCACGCGCAAGGAACAAACCCTCACCATCGGTGAGTACCCACACATCAGCTGAAGCCCCCTCGAATTCCTGATCCAGTCAGAAGTAGAGGTTGGGGAATTGTTT
>ERZ761609.3242-NODE-3242-length-10955-cov-9.504220_pt1 | contig 10955 bp, 13 predicted proteins | sample MGYA00511163_ERZ761609 | MGnify/ENA primary metagenome ERZ761609 (study PRJEB28899, sample SAMN02445070) | bioreactor sludge metagenome | biome: EBPR sludge | place: Australia: Brisbane, Thorneside Wastewater Treatment Plant | collected 2011-12-16 ... | reverse complement strand
AACTCATAATAAACAGAATTGATTGATGCAGACAAGGGCTCAGGGTAATTGAATTTTCCATTTACGAATTCTGCCTTGAAAATATCCTCCCGTCCAATGCCATTCGGTCGGGTTGCTGTAAAAAACAATGTCCCCTTTCTGCTTAGAGAGGGGTAGAATTCGTCACCTGTTGTATTGATTATCGAATCCAGCGCAATTGGTTCAGACCATTTATTATTCTTGCGATCACTATACCAGATATTGTAATCGCTTCTGGTACTATCGCCGTAAATGGGTCTGTTCGAAGAAAAATATAAACGATTCCCATTATTGGCAAAAAAGGGCTCAATATCCTGCCAGGTTCCTGAAATAGTAAGGATTTCAGGGGATGTCCAGGTATCCCCTTGCTTTTTCGTTCCAACAAGACATCTGTACTTTTGCTTATAATCCCCTCTGGTGAAAATGATTTCGTCGTAGGTTGAATGAATTGCAATGTCTCTTTCGAATAAGGGCGTTGAAATAAGATTTTCAGCCATCAAAAGCGGATTGTCGGGTGCTGTATTCAAATCAATGCTAATTATCTGCGAATTGTCTTCATCAGATCGACAAGCAACAAAAAACACCACAACGAAGAAAATAAATGATCTATACTTAAAATACATAGGAAAAAATAAGCGGTAAAAATTTGTACAATGGTCTTTCCGGAATAAAAATATAAAATCTCAAAAGAGCAAGAAGACAATTAGGACTATTGGTAATTACAAGTGACAATACATCATATACACCTGCTAAATGGTGCTTTGCTGCCCTCTTCAAAGTAAGCAGGACACGATCAGAATTTCAGTAAATTACTTAAACTGCAAAATGAACTCGTTGACACGCTGACAAAAAATCGCCTGATCCTGGTACATTCCAATATGCCCACTATTCGGTAGTATGACACTGAATGTATCGGTAGAATTGATCCGGCTGATTACATCATTCCCCAATGCAGGCGGGCAAATAAAATCGTATTTACCATAAAGGGTCATCACAGGAAGACTCACCCCGGCCAAGGCATTTGAAAAATCATAATTCCGCAATTCGTCTTGAATATTGGCGCTTTGACTGAACTTCAGATTCAAAAATGTGCTGGTAATTGCATAATTCTGCCTGATGGCGTTGGCTTTTATTACATCCACCATTGGAAAAGGAGAAACTTCTGAAAAATAAGATTCCGCCTCAGCAGCATAGCTGTTAAGCTGGTTGGCAGTTTCAAGATCCAATACTCCGGCAGGTAGACCGATTACAAAATCCAGGATTTCCTGCCATTGACTACTATTATTTCCCAATGCAATCTGCTGATTGGCGTAAAAACTCAATGCATGTCTTGTATAATCGTCATTTAACGGGTAATTGTGAGAAGCACTGCAAATGATCCAGCCTTTTATTAAATTCTGGTTATTCCCCTTGGTAACAAAAGATGTACTTAACATTCCACCAAAACTATGCGCCAAAAGAAAAATACTAATGTCGCTACCGTACCTGAATTTTAAAACCTGAATTACTTTTTCCAGGTCTTCTGTCATCGTTGGTAAATTGAAGTAGTCGGCATTACCAGCTCCTTGTGATGCACCAGCATTACGGTGATCCCAATAGGCAACAGCATACTTATCTTCAATATTATCTGAAATATAATCTGAATTGTAAAAATAAGAACTGGAACCTGGTCCGCCATGTATAAACAACAAAACCGTCTTACTTGAAGTATTGCCCTCTACCAGAACACGCATGGATGCACCTTTGTTTTCGACATAAAATGTCTCTGAAACATTTTTACCCAATTTGATTTTTTCCTTCTGACACGATGAAACCATCAGAAGAAGAAATATACTAAACAGAAGTTGTTTCATGCTTTGAACTTATTTTTGCTGATGTGTTTTTGATTTGCATTTACTCTAAGAAACTTCGCAGTTTTGTAAATAATTCCTAACTCCATTGCAGGACGAATATAATAGGTGCTGTTATAAGGAAATAAAAGCAAAACATTGAACTTATAGTAAACAGAAAATGGTCTGGACTGAACTACAGACAAATCATAACCAAGCCCACAACCCAGCGAAACTAAAGCATAATTGTATCCAGCCATCCGACGAACTGAAACACTTCCCTTTTCATCAACCTGATAAGTTGTGCCTCCTAAAAATGTCCTGCTATAACCCAATTCCGGAGAAAATTCGGTAAACCAACCCCGATCGCCTGTCCTGCGCATTGAATAGCCCAAAGTAGCATACACATTGTCATGAAACGTAGGATGATGGTACCAGCTCACATTGCCGGTAATAAAACGATCTTTCAAGAAAACCTCCTGCTTGCCTTTTCGTTTCGTCCTGGAAAGGACAATAGACTTCAAGGGAATTTCCAAACCCATCCTGACACCGGGATATACAATGGAACTGTTATAGGCAAGTTTAACATTGGACGCCTTCATTTCATGCGATAAACGAGATGAGTCTTCCTGCGAGTAAACAGATTGTATTACAAATACAAAAAAGAATATGAATCCAATAATTCTCATAAGTGAAATCAAGAATAAACTTTTAAAATAAAATTAAAACTACAATAAATCGAAAAAGTAAAAGGACCTCAAATGTAATGATAGATTTTTTCATGATCAGCATAATCGATTTTCATTCGTTCTCCTCTTTCCTCCAATGAGGACTATTGCCATTGTTCAATGCAAAAGAAATTGGAATACTCTGCTTAAAAGGAACTTTTTGTCCATTTTTGCGGGCAGGAATAAATTCAAGCATGGAAATGATGCGCATGGCTTCTCTGTTAGCACTTTCCGATAAACCTTGTACAATGCGAATATCAATTGGAATTCCGGAAGTATCGATGGTAAATTCCACAACAACTTCACCTGAAACAATATCATCAGGTACCCGGATACTGCACCTGATAAACTCATCCAAATCATTTTGCCCGCCGTGCTTATATACGGGAGGAGTTGCGATTACCATTCCCAACGTTGCCATTGGCATATCTTTCATGGATATAAATAGCTCCTCAAAATCAAGCCAACTTTCATTTTTACCCCGGGCATAAACACCAAAACCATACGAAAGGAGCGCTCCGGCAAGGACACCTTTAATAATCAATGATCTATTTCGGGGACGAACTTGTGAAACAGAAAAAACTCCACAAACAGTTCCCTTTTCCTCAAGATGTCTATGTAAATCGGAAATATCACTTTTCCGGAAATCAACTATGGTTTTTTCGCATGAAGTACAAAATCGGCCTCCGTCACAAGACTTCATTTTATCAAAATCCTTGTTGCAGGGAAAGGAAAAGGAAATGTTCTCAATTGGTGTCATATGCAAAGGAGATTTAACCTTGATTCTTAACCAACGAAACAATTCATAAAATAGTATGTAGAACAGACTTTTTACTTATTGCTCTTTATAAACGGCAATAACATGTTTTCTCCAACTAAACCGCCACCTTTAATACTTCAAGGGAACCCCAAAAGCAGCCTGATAATTCAATAGTGAAATTGCCAATGTAAAAGGTGATCCAAAAACACACCAGGGTATTATCACATACCGATTAATATTCACGTTCTGTATTTTAAAATAACTCAAAAAACAAATAACAATTAATGCTACAACAGAAATCATGAATCCATGAATCAAAAGTCCGTAATTATCATCGTATGCTAAAAATTGAGCCTTATAAAAACACCACCAACAATAGATGGTCTGCATGATCAGAAACAGTGGTAAAATACTATTACGAAGACCAAAGTGCATAATTCTACAGTTCCAATTGAGCAGAACATTAATCAATCCAACAAAAACCTAACATACTACAATCAAATTCGATCATTACCCAATCAATGCCGGTTGTCACAATTTATTTCGACGTATTTGTTGGGAGAATGTACAAAAAACAAGGTCGGGCAACCAAAGGAGACCCAGGTAAAACCAAAAATTACTTCGGGTTTGTCTTTGAACAGTTTGCCTACCCATTGCTCTTTCAAATCGGGGTAATTGGAATTGTTGATTCCGAAATTCAAAGGCGTAACACTCGATCCTTCATCATTGCTGAATAACTTTTCATGGAGCACTTTACCCGATTGTTTGTCGAGGATGAGTAAGTGGCGGTCGAGGACATGAACCGGATTGCCTGCCTCGCTGTAATCCTGAATGAAAATTTGTTCCGCTTTGGTTTCGTACACATAGGTCTGACTTTTTACTGCGTCCTTGTGTCGGTATGCATTCTGATTTTCAGTCAAGGTACTTTTAGCAGAGGGAAATTTTTCTGCTTTGATCTTTTGCCAGACAATGGCTTTCATCTGGCCTTTTACAAAGGGATTTTCCTTACCTACAAATACTAAGGCATCGCTGTAATAGTTGCCCAGACCGGGTAACTGGTTTTTTGCAATTTCAAAGCCAATCATGTAATCGGATGCGCTGCATGGACATTCCTCTGCATTCATATAATCGTTGAGGAAAGCAACGACATTCAGTTTTTTCACCGAAAATGCGTGCAATACATCAGTTGCGTAATCGTAAATAAATACACTGTCGTTTTCAGAAAAATTGGTTCCGGCAAGAAAGCGTTTTCTATCTGAAGAATTGAGTTTAAAATTGTGAGCACTGTTTTTTTCGCGGCTTTCAAGATCAGAAATGGGTTGTACAGCGGGATCATCGCTCCAGGAGTAAACATCCGACAAAGAAACAAAACCCACTTTTTTATTTGCATTTTCTTCCATATCGCGGATCCAAAACAGATCCATTTCCTTTTGGTAGTGTTGAACCTCGTTTTCATCAGCATCATTCTGCTCCTGAATGGTATCAATACCGCTCACACCTCGCTCAGCAGTTTCAGTGCTCTTTTCCGTGCTGTCGGAATCCTGTTTTGTAGTGGAATCTGTTTGCGATTGTTCAGCGCAGGAAAACAAACAGAACAAAGCAAAAGCGGATATGAGGAAGGTTTGTTTCATTGGGGGGGGGCTAAGTGATAGATAGATATAATAACAAGATCAAAAATTAGTACAAGTACATTTATTGTTTGCAATGAACCTTTGAAAGGTTGATAATAATATAACTGCTTAACGGTAAGGTCCGTTTCATTGGGCTTTCCATACGTAAAATACCAAATTCCTAAAACTTATGAAAATTGAAGACTTTTAGGAATTTTGGAAAAGTCGTTACGTTCCGTTTATTGAGCCTTCTGCACCCCTAAAGTCTTTGGCAATCAAAGCACCAAGCGCACAAACGCATCCCCCTTCAAACTCCATACTCCGTTTTCGTGGGTGCCCAGCCAAATGGTTCCTTTGTTGTCTTTGTAGAGGTAAAATAACTTTATGTTCTTCCCGTTTTCCTGTACCGCATAATGACGAACTGTTGCGCCATCGTATTTCCAAACGCCATCCAGGTAGGTGGCTATCCACATATTGTTCGCGTTGTCTCTTACAATGGATAAATACTCATTGATGTTGCTATCGGGTTTGCCGTCTAAATTGCCAATGCTCTTTTGACGCTCGTAAAAGGGAGATCCCGAGATTGCATTATTGTCTGTGATTTTATAACGGTAATTGGAATTGAACCAAAAACATCCGTCTTTGTCTTCAGCAATAGAGCGAACACCATTTGAGGGTCCGTAATGAAGTTCGGTCACATCATTTTCTGTTATCCAATCAAACTTGGTACCGTCGTAACGAAACACGCCAATTGCTGCTGTGCCGAACCATACATGGCCCTTGCTGTCTTTGTAGGTACAGTAAATCGCATAGGGATTTAATGAGTTTGGACTTTTTTCAATCCATTCTTCGCCTAACGCAACTTTGGGAATTTTTAATTGGTGCAAAGCAATGCCGTCGTACCTGAAGACAGATTGTGCATTCGTGAAATTTTTAAACCAGAGATCACTGGACGATAAACTCCACATTTCAAGATCTCCGATGCTTTCCTGCAATTGAATAAAGTGATCACCATCGTATTTAATTATTCCACCACTGGTATTGAAATAAAGATTCCCCAATTTATCTTCTTTGATTTCCTCTACTCTATTCGAGGGCAAACCTTGTTTGGTGGTGTAATGAAGGACAAGCTTTCCGTCGTATTTATACAGACCGTCTTCCCAACTACCGAACCAATAATTGTTCTGCTTGTCCTGATAAATAACCATGATGTTATTGCCCGGCTGAGCCACTGTATCAGCAATTACACCTGAAGGCTTGTTGGTTGTTGACTCCTTTCCATGGTGCAGCTTACCTGTTTCTGAGCAGGAATAAAACAGCAGGGTAACAACCATTATCGCTATCATTTTATTTTTCATTTTTAATCTGTTGCTTGTATCAGAATACCCTGTCGAAACCATTTCCATTATACCTAAAAACCCCTCTATCTGCGGAGGCAAAAAGTAAATTGCCACTTCTGTCTTCGTAGATATCCCAAATATGTTGTGTATTCAGGTTGAAATCCAGATAGAAGTTTTTCATTTCTTTGCCGTCGTATCTCCAGATTCCGGTATCGCGGTCTCCGAACCAAATGTTCCCTTTGGAGTCTTCGTGTATGGCAAACACATGCATCAAGGTTCCTGCGGGTGACTTTACGCGAATAGCTTCGCCCTTAAACAAATTGAATTTTTCAGAAAAATGAATGATGGAATCCTTTTCCTTCAATTGCACGCCAATACCGTTGTTGCCAATCCATAAACGACCTTTACTGTCTTCCAAAATACTTCTTACGTGCATGTATTTCGATTCACCATCAAAATGCATTGTGCTATCGTTCAAAAACTGAATGGCATTTCCATCGAAATAGGCAACACCCGAATAATGAGCAATCCACAAGCCCCCCTTATTGCTTTTTGAAAAGCCCGTAATACCATAATCACCTTCATTCCATTTGGCAGGGATCCTAAGGGGATAATGAATTTTGTGAATTCTTCCTTTATCAATTCGTATGATTTCATTGCTGTTTTCGCCGGCAAACCAGAGATCGGTGGCGGTACTGACAAAGGAAGAATTTTCGCTATTGTTTAAACGAATTTTCGGGAAATCCGAACTCCCCGTTGCAGTTGTAAATACTGTGCCATCGTAACTACACAATCCGCTACCGGTTCCAAACCAAAGGGTGCCTGTTTCATCTTCGCCGATCGTAATGACCTGATTCCCGCATAAACCGTTTTCCGTTGTGTAATAGGAAAAAGTCTTTCCGTCGTATTTACATACACCTTCCTGATGGCTGCCGAACCAATAGTTACCCTTGCTATCCTGAAAAATGGAACGAATTCCGCTCGTAAATTTCAGTGTATCCTTTGCGTCAGAAAGATTAATTTCTATAGCCTCCTGACTGCTCTTTGCCACTCTGTTACCGGAACAAGCGGATTGCAACACAACTAAGGCAATCATAGCTAAAAGTGACATCGATTTTATCATCTTTTCGAAATAGGGTTATCCATTACAAATCAGCTTCGCCCCTACTCTGTACTCCGGTCTTTGTCCGGTAGTCTGCACTATGACTTATTGACTTGCCGGATAAATGTATTCCATTTTAGTTCTGCTCAGGTAAGGGCAGGTAGATTTTGGGAAATTTTAACAGAGAGATCTAGATTTGGAAGCTTACAGCATAATTTGCTGCTTACTTATAAATCACAGTGAATCTGGTCTTAATTACACCTTCATCAGAAAATTCGTACTCCAGCTTTTCAGGTAGACCTTTCTTATTGAAATAGGTAATTATCTTTTCATAAGTTGTTGGATGATATAAACTCCCATAAAACTCCGTTTTTGTCCGCATAGAGTCATTATATTCATAGCTGATATAATTATAAACACTATCAGTTTCTTTTCGAAGAAAATATTTAAATAAGATAACTCGGTGCTCATTATCATACTCCCATATATTGAATGTTTCACTTGTATCGGAGAACTCTGTATGTACTTTTTTCAGAACTTTTCCGGCATAAAAATATTCAGTTGTATAGGTCCCGCCTTTTATGCACTTTTCCTTTATTAGATTACCATTAACATCGTATTCAATATTGTAAATGAAGGAGGTATCCGATTTACCGTCTATTATATAGGATTTCAAATTAACTCTATCTGTATAGTAAGTTGTGAATCCGGAGTCATTTTCACTACCTGTTCCAACATACCTAAATTCATTATCGTTTTTCTCAAAACGAAACTTATCCTTCTCCCAAAGACTAAACAGCTTTTTATAAATAATTTTAAGATTCGTGTCATACGTCTCAATAGAATATTTTGTCGGAATGAACGTAACGGAATCGATGTGAAAAAATTCAGTGATTGTACCCTGAACAGTAAATGTCTGTTGGGTAAACCCAATAGATGGGGCAAAGAATATGATTAATAGTATTATTCTGAGCATAAATTACATATAAAGTTCGGCGGCTTGGAGCTGTGGTCGTATAAGAACACGTCGCTGTCAGCCGGGGAAAAGGTTTATTTAAAGATATGTTTTTCTGTAATACAAAAACTCGTCGTCGCTACTAGTCCGAATTATGGGCAGTATTCCTATTTATCTTCAAATCTATATACTCTCCACCCTTTTTCTCCATTTCGAAACCACCACCTTGTAATTTGAGTCCCGTTATCTCAATGCTCTTTGTAGTAATAAGTTCCTCGAATTTCATTATACATTCTATCAAAGAATTGAACTTGGCATAATGTACTTTTCGGATTCTTTTTTTTATTTTTCCAATCACACCATTTGAAGTATACCGGAAGTCCTTTAGAAAATATTTCTGTTGATATGATCAAGTTATTATAATACCAGGTAAAAGTTCCATTAACAGGAATAGGATTGCCTTTTGTTGTTTGCTCACCTACATAAACAAATTTGTTATGTCCTAATTTGTGTTTGTAAAACTTAAAGAGTTCCTTGCCATTATTCCATAACTCATATCCATAAAAATAGGCATCCTGTATATTTTTTACAGGATCCATTTCTTCATTTAAAAATCGTTTCCAATAACCGTGTTTTTGACCATTGGAGTTTAATTTATTTAAAGTGTCAGGTTGGGCAAAACCATTATTTGTAACCAACAATAGAAATGTCAAGGTGATAAGTTCTAACATTCTCATTTTAGTTAACATTTGCATAACGGTTTATAGATTTACAATTGTGAGATTTTTACCAAAAATGTTGTTGCGGAGAAAAATGTTTGTTTCACCTCAAAACTGCCTCCGGAGCACGAAACCCCGACTTTTGAGTAGGTGCTGTTATAGCCAGTGTTTATTTCTTTCGTGTTAGAATTAACCATAAAATTGTCGTTAGTGTCCAAGTTGCAAATGCGTCTTTTATAAAATTCATAGGATTTATTCCGTGCTGAACTTCACAGTCTACAAGAAACTGGTAATAAAAAGTCCAGGGCAGTCCGATTTTGAAATTTACTCTATACCCTAAGTTTAGAAAGTAACTCAATACTGTCAGCAACACGAACAGAATGATTGATATTCCAGTCGCTACTAATATCTTTCTTATGAGTATTCTATTTTTCAAAATCGAAAATCCGTTTAAAGTCGTTAAGGCCTAATATGTTTCCGTAAGCGGAATTGTCTTCAAATTTAAAGTCAGTAATAGTCGCCCCATTATATTCTGTGCTTTCAACTGCACAGCCCTTAATTTCTGCCCTTGTCAAGTTCGCATTAGTGAAATCTGATGTTTTAATATTACTATCAATGAATTTACAGTCGGTCAAATTCGCATTGGAAAAGTCAGCACAAAACCAACAATTTTTGAATGTTGTCCCACTAATGTCTAGGCCACTAAAACTTTCACCATTTTCAAATTCCAAGTCAACAAACAGTCGTTGTCCATTTTTATAATGTTCGATGAATTCGCTTATTTTTTTAATGTCTGTCATTGTCTGTTAGCATTGGCTATAACGTTTTCGGGCTTTGCGTTCGGGCGGGTTTCGGAGTCCCGCACGTGCGGAATCAACAAGCACTGAACTTGAATAGAAGCACAAAGCTACAAGTTTACACAGCCTGTCCCGATCGACTAAAGGAGCATCGGGATCACCCCACCTGACGCAAAACCCATGTTAGCAGTTCGTTGTTTTTCACTCATTACTTTCCAATATATCGGTAACTGTTTTATTGCCAAGTTGCTCTGCTAAACCAACGAGCAGTCCTTCTGTCCCTCGAATATAACAGAGTTTGTAAATGTTCTCGTAGTTTACAACTTCTCCAACTATTTCAACACCATGTTTTGTAAGTCGGTTAATCAATTCCTCTAGATTGTCAACCCTAAACATAACACGGAGATAACCAAGAGAGTTAACTGGTGCTGTCCTGTGGTCTCCAATAGTTTTTGGTGTTAAAAATTTTGAAAGTTCAAGTCGGCTATGTCCGTCAGGTGTTACCATCATTGCAACTTCTACGGACTGATTTCCGAGTCCTGTAACCTTTCCTGCCCATTCGCCTTCAACTATTGCTTTTCCTTCAAGTATTAGTCCTATTTCTTTGAAAAACGAAATGGCATTGTCAAGGTTTTCTACTACGATGCCAACGTTATTCATTTCTATTAATTTGCTTTTTTCCATAATCATAATTGGTCAAAATTCATAAATGGTTGTCGTTATTGGGTCTAATTTGTTCCGAAAGTTTTTTCGGAGCAACTTCGCAATATGCAGTTGTCAATGCGTCAACAAATAAGTCCTTTCTGACTTTATTCATTTCAATAAATGTCCAACCTTGCTTGCCCCATTTGTTGTCAACAGGAAAAATTATATTCTTGTTGGTAGATGAAAATACATCTTGGTCAATTTCCGATAATTTGATACAAGCTCTATTCTTTAATTCGTCATAGGTTGCAAAGATTTTCTTTTTCACTCTGAAGGAAGTTTTTTCAAAATGAGGTTCTTCAGTCGCTTCAGGTAACGATAATGCTAATTTTCGGAAGGTGTCAATTGATACCATTTGTCAAACTAATTTTTAAAAGTGTTAATTATGTCAT
>ERZ761609.3241-NODE-3241-length-10955-cov-75.759817_pt1 | contig 10955 bp, 7 predicted proteins | sample MGYA00511163_ERZ761609 | MGnify/ENA primary metagenome ERZ761609 (study PRJEB28899, sample SAMN02445070) | bioreactor sludge metagenome | biome: EBPR sludge | place: Australia: Brisbane, Thorneside Wastewater Treatment Plant | collected 2011-12-16 ... | reverse complement strand
ATGGATCAGGCAGTGAGTCAACAAATACTGGATTATCCGAATGGCGGTGAAATTGTAGTTCGGCTGTAATGAGTAGCCTATAAAAAGGATAACGCCTTGATAATCCTTTCTCAGGATTATCAAGGCGTTTTTGACATTAAATAAGCACTTCCCGATGTGGGTGACCGGGAAGTGCGGCATGATCTTTTATAGGAATAGGGTGTGGTATGTATTAAATGTGGTTCAACGTGGGTCGGAACTTATACCCATATGTATGATGTATGCCATACTGAGGGCATTATCCTGAGGATTTAAGAGACAGAAATTTACAGCCAATAACGTCTTAAGAAAATTCCAAGTCTTCGCCAGCGACGGCACATACTCCGCCCGCAATGGTGGAATGCTCAGTTTCGAATTAATTAGCATGTTGGGCACAATGTGAAAGATTATAGCAAATCAGCCATCAAAATCGCACTTTTGGAGGATGCGGTAGCTTCCCTGCCATGCAATGGTTAATAGCATGCTGCGTCCCGAATCTTTTCTGACCCACACCCTTGTGCATCATCCGCATGGGCAGGCAGTCACGCGTATCCTTGCCGCAGCCATCCATGCTGTCGAACCGCAGGCAGCGATCCGCCGATTTGTTAGGTTCAATGGGAAAACGCTTGAAGTGGATGGAGAAAAATATCCTTTGGATGAAATGGGGCGGATTCTTATCCTTGGCTTGGGGAAGGCGTCTCTGAGCATGGCGCAACCCCTGGCAGATATGCTCGCGCCTCATTCTCCCCGCGGCTTGCTCATTCCAAAAGTGAATTTTCCTTTCCCTGTGGGCGGATTCGAGATTCAACCCGGTGATCATCCCGTCCCCGGTCAAAACAGTTTGCAGGCAGGCGCAAAAGCCATACGTCTTGTGCATGGACTTAATGAAAACGACCTCGTCATTTGCCTGATCTCCGGCGGCGGCTCTGCTTTGATGACCGCGCCGCATGCTGGCATCTCACTGCCTGAATTGCAGCAACTCACATCCCTGCTGCTTGCCTGCGGCGCGCGCGTGGACGAGATCAACACCCTGCGCCGTCACCTGGATCAACTCAAAGGCGGCGGGCTGGCGCGTATGGCGTCTCCGGCGCGGGTGGTCAGTTTGATCCTTTCGGATGTGGTGAACAGCCCGCTCGAAGCAATTGCTTCCGGTCCCACTGCGCCAGACCCATCCACCCGAGCAGATGCGCTGTCAGTTTTGGAAAAATATGGATTGCAGGAAAAAGTTTCAGCGCCGATCCTTGCCGCGTTGAAATCCCTGCCCGAAACGCCCAAGCCCGGCGATGCTGTATTTGCGCGGACGCAAAATGTGATCGTGGGCAGTAATCTTCAGGCGGCAGAATCTGCTCTCCGTCAGGCGCGAAGCGAGGGGTTTCATCCACACTTGTTGGGAAACGATTGGCAGGGCGAAGCGCGGGATGTCAGCCGGACCATAGGTCAGGTCTTGAAAACGACCGATGCCGAACGTCCGTTTTGTTTGGTGGCAGGCGGTGAGACCACTGTCACCCTGCGCGGACGCGGGCACGGCGGACGCAATCAAGAGTTGGCGCTGGCGGCTGTGAATGAACTGAAAGGCATGGACAATGTGTTGCTGGTGACGCTGGCAACCGATGGCGAGGATGGCTCCACCGATGCGGCGGGGGCGGTGGTCAGTGGGGAGACGTTTCAACGGGGCATCGGGTTGGGAATTCACCCGGACCCGTTTTTGCAGAATAACGATTCGTATTCGTATTTCAATACATTGGGTGATTTATTGAAGGTCGGAGCGACATCTACGAATGTCAATGACCTGCTGTTTTGTTTTAGGTGATGATGTCTTAATGTTTCTCCAAGAGTTATCTTGGAGCATAAAACCTGTTTGCCAAGAAAGCATGGACATATTGTTTACGGGAATGTTTTAAAAGAAGACACACCCGTATACCAGATTTGTCCCCCTTGGGATGATTACAGTGGTAATTTAACAGATAATATTTTTACTCCTGGAGGCTGCTTGGTTTATTGACCAAGTGAGCCAATGGCGTAGCGTGGATGTTATCTGCCAGTGGGTAGGTGTGCGGTCCGGGATAAATCACCAGCAATTTTGATAAATTCAAATCGGTTAAAGCTGTGCGCATGGATGGCGTCAGTTTTGGAGCGTCTACGCGTTTGCATTCCACTCCGATACGCTTGCCGTTTTTTAGTAAGAGCAAGTCGAGTTCTGCTCCCGAGTGAGTTGCCCAAAAATAAACCTCATCTGGTGTGGCAGCTTTAATAATTTCTTCAATGACAAACCCTTCCCAAGACGCGCCACTGCGTGGATGCAGGAGTAGTTCCTGTTCGGTGCGAATCCCAGACAGGTAATGTAATAAACCTGTATCGCGGATATACACTTTTGGCGTTTTAACTTGCCGTTTGCCCAGGTTTTCATACCAGGGTTGGAGCAGGCGTACCATGAATAGGTCTTGGAGCAAATCAACATAACGGCGGGCAGTCGTTTCGCCAACGCTTAGGGTGCGGGCGGCTTCAGCCACGTTCCAGATTTGCCCGTGGTAGTGAGCCAGCAAACTCCAAAAACGGAATAAGCTGGTGGAGGGAATATTGAACCCAAACTGCGGAATATCGCGTTCTAAAAAAGTGAGAACAAAATCCTTTCGCCATTCCAGACTGGTTTCGTCATTGGAAGCGGTGAATGACAGCGGGTAGCCTCCGCGCCGCCAGAGCAGGCTTTGAGATTCTGTACCCACTTCTTCCAGGCTGAATCCGCTCATTTGAATGATTGAAATCCGCCCAGTTAGTGACTCGGATGATTGCCGCAATAATTCAGGGGATGCGCTGCCCAAAATCAGGAAGCGGGCTGGCAGAGGAGTTCGGTCTGCCAACACTCGCAAAACAGGAAAAAGTTCCGGGCGGCGCTGGATTTCATCAATAACTACCAATCCTTTTAAATCTTGCAAGGCTGTCATTGGCTGTTCGAGTCTTGCTAGGCTAAAAGGATCCTCCAGATCAAAATAATTTGCTGATGTGGGGGAGACAAATTGTCTTGCCAAGGTCGTTTTACCGCATTGGCGAGGTCCAATTAAAGCCACAACACGATTATTTTCCAATTTGCGTTGGATTGTGTTTTGCAAGGCTGTTCGAGAAATCATAATTGTATGATACCACGAAAATCCACCTGCTAAAGGAGGATTTTCGTGGTAAGAATTGCCGTATGTAATCATCTACAAAAAACAACCACCTGTAAAGATAAATCCTGTATTTTGTTTGGTATTACAGCGTTTTCAGGCTTTAAGTGCCGCCGATGCATTTTCTAAACTTTTACCTGTATTATCAGAGATATACCTTTGGACGGATCCGCTTGCGATTGTTAGGCGGAAAACTGGTAAAAAAAGATGTTCAGATTCGGCAGGCAATTAACTGCCGCCGAGGAAGTCGTAACTGATCTTCTTCTGCACTGCGGCGGTTTGAGCAAAAGCTTGTTTGAGCAATTCTTGCTGGATGTAACCCAGTTTGCCGGGGTGGATCAGGTTGGTGGGTGCATACCCGCTTTGAATGGACGCAATCTGATTTTGCAGGCGTAATTGCATCAGAAAATCGTAGGCAGTAATGATTTCATCGCGGCTGGCTGGCAGGATGATGCCGCGCTCGGTCAGCGCTTCGATCCGTTCAAGAGTGTGGGTCTGGTTGACTTGGTGACGCAGGGCATACAGGCGTGCAAAGCCGACCATCGGCATCATGGCATCTTTCAGGTTGATTTCCCCGGAGCGTCGTGTGCCAGACAGAGTGTCCGTTGCGCCTCCTCCCAAATATATATTGCCCAACAGGCGAAACGGAGGTTTGAATGTTAGGGCGTTTTGCGCCAAGTGATGGAAACAGGCAGGTTTTTCGTTCAGAGCGGATTGAAAGGTGCGTCGCAGTTCGTGGGTCAGTTCGGCTTCTCCATAGACCGTACGGAGGTCGAAAAAGATGCTCAGGTCGATGATTTCTTGCGGCTCAGATTTATGGATCCACTCGCTGAAACCGGAAATCCAATCAGGCAAGGAGCGACACCAGCGTGGCTGGCTGGCCATGACCCCGCCTCGACAAAGTGGATAGCCTGCACGAGCCAGTCCCTCGCAGACGAATAGACCCATGTTATGGAAATAGGTTTCAGCGCTGGGATCAGTTGTCGGCGCAAAGATAATCCCATTATCCTGGTCGGTGACCAGGGTTTGCTCTTGCCGACCCTGACTGCCCATTGCAATGAAGGCAAATGGTACGGGCGGATCACCTAACGCTTCGATGCTTAATTGCACCAGTCGCTCGGTCGTCGAATCGCAAATGGAAGCCAACATGTTGGTAACGTGGCGCGGGCGGGCTGAACTATCGAGCAGGGTCTTGACCAGCGGCGTGGTGCGCCCGGCATGATGTGCTACTTCTTCGGGGCTGGTGGCGCGGGAAATTTCACGTGCAAGGACAATAGCGCCATAGCGTTGGAACTGGATCAGCGATTTGTTGTCCACCACGCTTACAATTTGCCCATCGCGATCCTCAACAGCCAGGTGGCGTACACCTTTTTCTTCCATACGCACCAGTGCTTCATATATGAGTGCGTTCTCGGGAATTTTACTAAGCGGGGAACTCATGATGGTATGGATCGGCGTATTGGTTGGAATATTCTCAGCCAGTACACGGGTGCGCAGGTCATGATCGGTGACAATGCCCAGGATCGTATCGCCGCTGCTGACCAGTGCCGCTGTGACGTTACGTTCGCTCATCTGGCGGGCGAGCGCAGACACGGGTGTGTGCATATCACAAGCCAACACATCGCGTCCCAATCGGGCGAGGGGCTCGTGCAGGAAAAGTAGAGAAGCTTGCAATTTTTCAATCAGTGCTTCGCGGGCGGCTTCGTGTCGACGCTGGGTAGTGACATCTTGCAGCGTGCCGCTGATGACAGGCTGATCGCCATTGCGGATGATGCGGGCGGTAAGGGACAGAAAGCGTGTGGCTGCATCGGGTGTTTCAAGGTGCAGGAGGTGTGTCACCGCTTCGGAAGTGATGATTTGGTGGAGCAGTATCTCGTATTCGGTTGCATCTGTGAACAAATCCGCCAGTGCGGGCTGACCTTCAGATGGAAAAAAGGCTCTCGCCACGGGGTTAAACTCCAGCAAGGTGCCGCGCCGGATGGCTTTAGCGCGAAAGATGCCAATGGGGGCAGTTTGTGAAAGGGCTTCGTGACCGTGCAGGGCAGCCTGGCGTGCCACGTCGCGGCAGAGTAGGATCAGCCCGTTTTGACCGGCAAATAGTATTGGGGAGAGCGCAAGGACACATTCGAGCGTGGAACCGTTTTGGGTGTGGAGCATCCCTTCAAACGCCTCACCATCTTCTCCGACCGTCTCCATTCGTTCCCACAGGACGGGGTTTTCGGCAGGCGGGAAGAGGTCGTGCAAATCCAGAAATTCCATTTGAAGAGGTGAATAGCCCGATAGTTCCAGGAAAGTGGGGTTGGCGTAGCGACAATGTCCTTCCAAAATCAGCAGAGTGCCTTCAGTGGTGGCTTCAACCAACGAGTGGTAGCGCTCAGTCGATTCGCCCAGAGTATCAAGAACTTCCTGACGCTCACGCTCGATTCGCAGACTTTGCTGAAGAACAAAGACCAAAAGAAGCACCACAGCCCCAGATATTGCCAATGATGCGTTGACAAGGCTGCGTTCGAGGCGCGCAATTTCAGCCAGAACATCATCGGTGTAGAGCCCGGTCCCAATTACCCACCCCCAGGGTTCGAAACCTCTGACATAGGATTCTTTTGGAGCGAGCCGTTCAGGGTCATCCTTCCACTGCCAGACATAATCAATGTAGCCTTCGCCCTCGCGTCGCACCAGACTGGCAAATTCCACAAAAATTGGCACGCCGCGCGGGTCTGTGAAGGTGGACAGGTCTCGCCCGTTCAGGTCTGGGCGGTAGGGGTGCATGACCATAAATGGTTGCAGATCCTGGATCCAGAAATAATCCTTGCCTTCGGGTCCGTAGCGTAACGCCTCGATACGTGCCGCAGCCAAACGCTGTGCCTCTGCACGAGTTAGCAGTCCATTTTGTTCGTCGTGTTGATAGGACGCCAGAATGCTCCACGCCGAGTTCGTCAGTTCCTGGATCAGTTCACGTTTACGGTCGAGCAATGTTTGCTCGAAGGATGGCAGGATAATGCCCCAGATGGCGGACAGGAATAGCCCGATAGCGATGAGGGTGGGTAGGAAAATACGCAGGACATATGAGCGGCGTCTGAAATGGTGGGGTTTCCCAATCGGGAGGCGAGTAGGCTGTCCCCTTGAAACAGGTTTTCTACCATCGGAAGGCGCATTCTGGAATGCCGAGCTGGCGAACAAGGCTTCCCTAAACGGAAGCCAATCTTCCTTGGGCATCTCGATACCAATGGAACTACCCGCAGAATGGTGGTCTGTCCCGGCAGAAACAAGCAAGTTTTGTTTATGTGCCAGTTCGATCAGGCTGGCACGTTGCTCAGAGGAAAAGGACAGATAATGTGCTTCGATTCCGTCCAACCCAAAGGTTTTGAGACGGACGACAAGCGTTTCTAACTTCTGCAGGTCTGATTCGAAGAAAAGCGGATGTGCCCAAAAGACTTTACCTCCGGCTCTACGAAGCAAAGCAATGGCGTCGGCGGTTTCAAGGCGCCCGGTCGGTGCGGCGCTAACGGGCGGATCATCTTCAGGGTTGTGAGGGTGGTTTGCGCCCATTTTTCGCAGGGAGTCGGCGATGCTATGAACTTCCAGATCGCGTGCCTGACGTAGAGAAAGCAAGGTTGCCAGCAAATCTGGATGTTGGGGGTCGAAACCGTAGGAAAGCAGATGTAGTTCACGCCCGTCAAGGTAGGTCGTTAATTCCAGTCCGGGCAGACAGACCAGACTCCGTTTTTTCAATGCGTTGGCAAAACGTGGCCAACTTTCGAAGGTATCGTGGTCGGTTAGCGCGGCGTAACGGACCCCTGCGGCGGCGAGCCCTGCGGCGATGGACTCGGGTGTTTGGTCGCCGTCGCTGAAACTGGAATGCAGGTGAAAGTCAACGAAAGGCATATTATCAGTGTATCCCAAAACATGAGAATTTTAGAACAGAGACGCAACATCGCGGGTAATCTTGAGATTTTGCGTCTCTGGATATTTCAGTTTCGGGCGAGAAATCTTAGGTGTTTTTTTTGTGTGTTAACAGGGAGACCACCACTAAGGTAATAAAACTTAGCGGAATGGAGACCAGACCTGGATTACTGAACGGAATCGGCGCATCAAGCGGGTTGAGTCCATAAAGGCTGTAGAGTTCAGGTGAGAAGGCAATCAGCCCGAGTGAGGCTACGATTCCGATGATGATGGAAGATGCAATCCCGCGGGCAGTGGTCTTCTTCCAGAACAGAAGCATGACGATTGCTGGCAGGTTGGCGGAGGCGGCTACAGCAAATGCCAGCCCCACCAAGAAGGAAACGTTCATCCCTTTGAACAAAATTCCCAAAATGATGGCAATGCCGCCAATCACAAAAGCAGAGATTTTACCTGCCGTCACCTTTTGACGGTCATCCATTTTGATTTGCAAGTAGCGGTCAAACAGGTCGTGAGCCACTGCGCCCGAGGCGGCAACAATCAAACCACTGACAGTGCCAAGCACGGTTGCAAATGCGATGGCAGAGATAATTGCAAAGAGCAACTCTCCAAAGGAGCGTGCCAGCAGGGGGGCGGCCATGTTGCTGTCAGCGGGATTCATTGAGCCGTTGACCATTGCTCCCAAGCCCATGAACAGGGTCAGGATGTAGAAAAAGCCGATGGCGGCAATCGCTACGATGGTTGATTTGCGTGCACTGGCTGGGCTGGGGACGGTGTAGTAACGAATCAGGATGTGTGGCAGGGCAGCGGTGCCAAGGAAGAGCGCCAGCATCAAGGAGAGGAAGTCCAGCCGTTCGAGAAGCGTGCCTTCGACTTTGAATTTCAAGCCAGGGCGCATAATACGGTCACCGGGCACATCGTTGGGGTAATAAATGATAACCTTGTTATTGGCGGCATCTGTAAAACTAGCGCTCTTCCACGTGCGGACGATGGTGTCTTCATCGGTGATGGAAGCCAGGAATTCGAATATGGATAAACTGCTGGTTTCGACCTGTTTTTGTCCGCGAATTTGCTCTAGGTTGCCTACTGGGCGTAGTTTGTTTGATTCTGATTCAGGCAAGCCGTTGATCCACTTACCGTCTGTTTTGACGACGACAGATTGGGATTCTTTGAGGGTCAGTCCGCCTTCGGTGTTGGAGGCGTACCACCAGTTTTCCTGCCCCTGGTGATTGACGCGCACGAAGGTCAACCCGCCTTTCACATCCACTTGTTCGAGGATTTCCAGACCCTCCGCTGCGATTTTTCCGTCGTTGCTGGATGCCTGCGTCTGGGCATACTGATAGAAGGTTACTTTTCCGTCCTGGTCAGGCTGGGTGGAGAGTCCACGCCCCAGCACCACCCATACCAGTATGGATGAAAAGACGATCAATAGCGCGCCTTTCAGGAATTGTACATAGGTGGTGGATGCCATACCCGCCGTGGCGACGATCGTGATGACAATGACGCCGACCATTATCACCCCCCAGGCATGTGGAATTCCTAGCAGCGGTTCGACCAATACGCCTGCACCGACCATCTGCGGGATGAGATAGCAAATTGAAACAACTAGGGTGCTGATCGCCGCCGCCAGTTTGATGCCGCGTGAGTTGTAATTGGCATCCACTGCATCGGTGAAGGTGTATTTACCAAGTTTCTTTAACGGTTCTGCCACAACAAAGAGCGCCACGATCCACCCTGCCAGGTAGCCAATGGAGTAGAGGAAACCGTCATAGCCGACGGTGGCAATCAGACCGCAGATGCCAAGGAAGGAGGCAGCAGAAAGATAATCTCCAGCGAAGGCGATGCCGTTGACTCCCCAGTGGATTTGCCCGCCAGCTGCATAATATGAGCTTGAACTTTTCGCTTTACTGCCCAGATAGAACGACAGACCAACAACGAAAACTACAAAGGCGATGAAGACGATAATAGCCATGAGCTTATGCCCCCCCTTTTTTGTTGGTTTGCGCTGGTATTTCTTCCAGTTCCGCTTCTTTCTTTCGACACATGGCATCATAGATGAGCGCTTGGATGAGCGCGACAATAATCAATGCAATGCCATAAACGGTTGCCAGATTAAGCCCGGCGAAGACGATGATGCCCATTGTCAACGGGCTGAGCAGGTTGATGGCAACAAATCCGGCGTAAAACAAGGCGTAGAACAGGCACATCCAAATGCCCAACCGCTGTTTATACGGACCGGCGGGGTCTTTCCCTGAAGGTGTGACTGGTTCATGTAACATATGACAATCTCCTTGTGATTAGTTTCACAAACTAAGTTTGACGAATTATACCTGAGTAGGTGACATACTCGAAGAGCTATAGAAAGTTTAGATGGCTATTTTAGGGAATGGAGATTATCGGAAACAAGTTTTTGGTCATAGTTTCAGTGGCTTTTTAAGGTTGTGCAAATTAGAGGTGACACCCATAACCAAATCTTCTCTATCGTACAAATACAAGTAAAAATAAAAATTGATCCTTGCGCCGTCCTCGGAGCGAGGTTTCCTCGGAAAAACATCGCTGGGGATGTATGGCCCAGCATGGGTACGGCAGTTATCACGAAGTGTACAAATATGCAATAAAATTGCGTAATTGTACAAACCGGAACTAGGAGATAAAAATGCTAAACGGTATTACTGGAGCATAGAATAAAAGACATTAGAGATTACCAAGGAGTCTATAATGTCTCGCAGAGCAGTAATTTACGTCCGTATATCATCAGAATCACAAGAGGCAAATTCCAGTCCAAATGAGCAGGAAGCAGATTGTCGGTGCTTTGCCCAAGAAAAGAGGTTGCAGGTAGTCCGCGTCTATCGCGATGTGGAAAAATATCGAGTGGGGAACAGGCTGGTTGAACCATCGGGCAGTCGCCCAGATCGCCCAGCCTTGCAAGCCATGCTCAAAGACGCCACCAGAGATAAATTCGATGTAATTCTTGCCTGGCGCGAGGACAGACTCTATCGCGGAATACGAGCGATGTTGAACGTCCTGGAAACCATCCAAGACTACAAGATCGAAATCCTGCTCGCAAAAGAAAACTTCGATCCCAAGATCGCTCCGATCCGTGCCTGGGTCGCCCAAATGGAATTGGATGGAATGAGGGAACGGATGGAGATGGGAGTCAAAGCGCGGCTCAGGGCAGGAAAAGCAAATACGGGACAGGATCGCTACGGATATATTCGCATAGGTGAAACTATCCACCTTGTCGAAGAAGAAGCGAAATGGGTTCAGAAAATCTTTGAATGGTACATTCAGAAAACTCCCCTCAATCAAATTAGACAACGTCTGATCGCTGCGAATGCTCCACAAAAGGGGAGTAGCATTTCCCGACACATCCAATGGTCCCGGTCCAGTATTCAGGCTATACTCAAATCAGCCAAGGAATAGGCCTATGGATTCAAAAGATATTCCCGTGCAGGGCAGACCTTCCATATCCCTGTTACACCCATCATTGACATTTCCACCTATGAGTTGTTTATCAAAATGCGAGAAGAAAATAAAACCTACCCTAAACACCGCAGGCAAAAAGATTACCTGCTATCCGGGCACCTGAAATGTGCCTGCAACTTGACTTGGCGGGCACGCACCGCAACCCATCGCAAAAGCCGCAAGTGAGAGTGGGTGGAGCGCAAAACCCCAATCAGTACCTATTTCTGCCCACAACCCCATAAGGAACTCAGACCGCCAGACTGTCCCAAATCCGTGAGCGCCAAACAAGCAGAAACACAGGTCTGGGAGAAATTGTATAAGTTCGTCATGAACCCGGAATTCCTGCATGCACAAGCCAGAGACCTGGTCAAGCAACTCAAGCAAAGGTATGAGCGCCTACAAAAAGATCGAGGG
>ERZ761609.3236-NODE-3236-length-10975-cov-11.858791_pt1 | contig 10975 bp, 9 predicted proteins | sample MGYA00511163_ERZ761609 | MGnify/ENA primary metagenome ERZ761609 (study PRJEB28899, sample SAMN02445070) | bioreactor sludge metagenome | biome: EBPR sludge | place: Australia: Brisbane, Thorneside Wastewater Treatment Plant | collected 2011-12-16 ... | reverse complement strand
ACGAGATTGGTCAGTGACTGGAGTTCAGACGTGTGCTCTTCCGATCTGAGGCGGGGTTCCCCTGAGGCCTGCGCGCAAGGAGCTGGGCTGGTGCGACGCTCCGGGCCACGCCTGCTACAACCGGCTCGTGCGGCTGCCCTTCGAACACAGCCACGAAACGCTGTGTCGCGACGACCGCCAGTATGATGTCGTGCTCGAACTGGACTGGAACGCGCGCCCGCGCATCCAGGGGCGAGGCAGCGCCATCTTCCTGCATGTCATGGCCGAGGCCGGAACCGGCACGGCAGGCTGTATCGCGCTGTCGCCGGGGCACATCGACCGCCTGCTCGCCTGCCTCGGGCCGCGCACGCGCATCCGGATTGTCTGACCGGAACCTGCCCGCCCCGCCGATCCTCACCGCTGCCCGAAGATCGCGCTGCCGACGCGCACATGCGTGGCGCCGCACTGGATAGCTGCGGGAAAATCCGCGCTCATGCCCATAGAGAGCACACCAAGCCCGTTGCGCCGGGCAATCTTCTCCAGCAGGGCGAAATGCGGTGAGGGCGGCTCGCCTTCAGGCGGGATGCACATCAACCCTGCGACATTCAGGCCAAGCGCCCGGCATTCCGCCACCAGGGCATCCGCCGCGCCCGGCGCCACGCCCCCCTTCTGCGGCTCCTCGCCGGTATTGACCTGCACCAGGATGGCCGGCCGCCGGCCGGTCCTGTCCATGGCCGCTTTCAGCGCCCGCGCCAGTTTTGGTCGGTCGACCACTTCGATCACATCGAACGTCTCGACCGCCTCCTGTGCCTTGTTCGTCTGCAGCGAGCCGATGAGATGCAGCGTGACGTCCGCATGTTCCGCCCGCAGCGCCGGCCATTTCGCCTGCGCTTCCTGCACCCTGTTCTCTGCGAAGACGCGCTGGCCGGCCGCCAGCGCGGGGCGGATGGCCTCGGTCGGAAAAGTTTTCGACACCGCCACCAGCGTGACCGATCCGGCGCTGCGCCCGAAGTCAGCCTCGGCACTGCGAATGCGACGGCGCACGCTGTTGAGCCGTTCGACGGCCTCGTCCTTGTCGTCCACGTCTCATGATCTCCCAAAGTGCCGCCGGCGCATCGCAGGGACCGCCGGTTTTGCCTCACAGTGCGGTTGACCGGCCCGACCGGATGTTGTCCAAGGGACCCCTGCACGGACCGATGATTTCGATATGCGCGCGACGAGATACAACACCCGGGCCGCCGAGCCCAAATGGCAGAAGATCTGGGATGAACGCCAGACTTTCGTGACCCGCAACGACGACGTGCGGCCGAAGTATTACGTGCTCGAGATGTTTCCTTATCCCTCGGGGCGCATTCACATGGGCCACGTCCGCAACTACGCCATGGGCGACGTGGTGGCGCGCTACAAGCGGGCGAAAGGCTTCTCCGTGCTGCATCCCATGGGCTGGGACGCTTTCGGCATGCCGGCCGAGAACGCCGCGATGGAGAAGAAGTCGCATCCCAAGACCTGGACCTACGCCAACATCGCGACGATGAAGGCGCAGCTCAAGTCGATGGGCCTGTCTCTGGACTGGAGTCGCGAGATCGCCACCTGCGATCCCGCCTATTATCGGCATCAACAGGCCATGTTCCTGGATTTCCTCGAATCCGGGCTCGTGGCGCGCAAGACCTCCAAGGTGAACTGGGACCCGGTCGACCAGACCGTGCTTGCCAACGAGCAGGTCATCGACGGGCGTGGCTGGCGCTCGGGCGCGCTGGTGGAACAGCGCGAACTCACCCAATGGTTCCTGAAGATCACGGATTACGCCCAGGACCTTGCTGACGCGCTCGACCGGCTGGACCGCTGGCCGGAGAAGGTCCGGCTGATGCAGAAGAACTGGATCGGTCGTTCGGAGGGGCTGATGGTGCGATGGGCGCTCCAGAACGCCCCCGCCGGACAGTCCGAGGTCGAGATCTACACCACACGCCACGATACGCTGTTCGGCGCGAGCTTCATCGCGCTGGCGCCGGATCATCCGCTGGCCAGGGCCGCCGCCGGGCAAGATGGCAAGCTTGCCGCCTTCATCGACGAGTGCCGGCGCATGGGCACATCGGTCGCGGTACTGGAGACGGCAGAGAAGAAGGGCTACGACACCGGAATCCGCGCGGTTCATCCGTTCGATCCGGCCTGGACCGTTCCGGTCTATGTCGCGAATTTCATCCTGATGGACTACGGCACCGGCGCCATTTTCGGCTGCCCTGCCCACGACCAGCGCGATCTTGATTTCGCCAACGCCTACGGCCTGCCGGTGACGCCGGTGATCTGCCCGCCGGGCAGGACGGCCGCTGAGGTGGCCACCGCGTTCGACCGTTCGGCGCCGGCCTTCGTCGATGACGGCGTGCTGATGAACTCGCGTTTTCTCGATGGCCTTGCCGTCGATGCGGCCATGGAAGACGTGGCGCGGCGGCTTGAGCAGGCGAGGCTTTCCGGCGCCCCCGTCGGCAGGCGCAGGGTCAATTTCCGCCTGCGCGACTGGGGCATATCCCGCCAGCGCTATTGGGGTTGCCCGATTCCGGTAATCCATTGCGAGGCCTGCGGCGTCGTTCCGGTGCCGAAGAAGGATCTGCCGGTGAGCCTTCCGGAGGACGTAACCTTCGACGTGCCCGGCAATCCACTGGATCGGCATCCGACCTGGAAGCACGTGTCCTGCCCGCAGTGCGGCGCAAGGGCACGACGCGAAACCGACACCATGGACACGTTTGTCGATTCGTCCTGGTATTTCGCGCGCTTCACCGACCCGGCCAATTCCGATGCGCCGACCACCCGCGCCGCCGTCGACCGCTGGCTACCGGTCGACCAGTATATCGGCGGCATCGAGCATGCGATCCTGCACCTGCTCTATTCCCGCTTCTTCACAAGAGCCATGCGGAAGACCGGCCATGCCGGGTTGGACGAACCGTTTGACGGCCTGTTCACGCAGGGCATGGTGGTGCACGAGACGTACCGGGCTGCCGATGGCACCTGGGTCGAGCCAGCCATGGTGGAGATCGTCACGGGCGAGGGCGTCCGTACGGCACGCCATCGCGACACCGGCGCCGAGATTGCCATCGGCTCCATCGAGAAGATGTCGAAGTCGAAGAAGAACGTGGTCGATCCGGACGACATCATCGAGACTTACGGCGCCGATACGGCCCGCTGGTTCATGCTGTCGGATTCGCCTCCCGAGCGCGATGTCATCTGGTCGGAGGATGGGGTGCAAGGCGCGGGACGCTTCGTGCAGAAGGTCTGGCGCATCGTCTGCGAGACGGCGGACCTGCAGCCGGGACCGACGGGCGACCGCAAGGCTTCAGCCGTCCTCAAGGCCGCGCACCGGGCGACGAAGGCGGTCGGCGAGGATATCGAGCGCCTGCGTTTCAATCGCTGCGTCGCCCATGTGCATGAACTGTCCAACGCCATCCAGGCCGCTCTGGCCGAGGGCAAGGAGAATTCGGCCTTCGTGCGCGAGGCGGTTGAAATGATGATTGGCCTGTTCGCGCCGATGATGCCCCATCTGGCCGAGGAATGCTGGGCGGAACTGGGCCATGACGCGCTGGTGGCGGAATCCTCTTGGCCGCGTTTCGATCCCGACCTGACGGTCGACTCGACGATCGTGCTTCCGGTGCAGATCAATGGCCGCAAGCGCGCCGACGTCGAGGTTGCGGCCGAGGCCGGGCCGGCGGAAGTCGAGGCGGCAACGCTGGCTCTGGAGGCGGTGCGGCGGGCCCTGGAAGGGCGTAGCCCGAAAAAGGTCATTGTCGTGCCCAGACGCATCGTCAATATCGTCGCCTGAAAGGGAAACGCGCCATGCTCGCTCGCCTTGCCCGACCGACGATCGCCCTCGCCCTCGCACTTGGCCTGGGCGGTTGCTTCCAGCCGCTGCATGGCGGCGCATTGTCCGGTTCGGCCGATGTGCTGGCCCAGATCGAGGTCATGCCCATCACAGGGCACCTGGGTCACCAGGTGAAGTCGGAGCTGGATTTCGTCCTGAACAACGGCAGGCCGCCCGAGAACCCGCAGTACAGGCTAACGGTCAGGACCAACCCGTCCGTGGGCAGCGTGGTTGCCGATTCTGTCGGCGGCAGGCCCCAGGTCATGACCTTGGTGGTCTCCGCCAACTACCAGCTTGTCGCGATCAAGGATGGTCGCTCGATTTCGTTCGGAACCGCCACCTCAAACGCATCCTTCGACCGGACGCAGCAGCGTTTTGCCACGACGCGCGCCACCGTCGATGCGGAGATCAGATCCGCGAAGGTGCTGGCGGAACAGATCAAGGCGCGCATTATTCCCGATCTGTTCGCCCCCAAGAGCTGATCGGAGCCGATGGCCGTCATCCGGTCTGCTGATCTGCCGCGCTTTCTCGCCTCGGGCTGGAAGGGCTACCGCATGTTCCTGGTTCATGGTTCGGACGAGGGGCTGGTGCGCGAGACGACGGCCCAGCTTCTCTCCAGCGCAGGCGGCGCCCAGCCCGATCCCCTGAACATGGTTGTTCTGGAAGGGGACCAGATCGCGCAGGACCCGGCCCGGCTCGCGGATGAACTGGGAACCTTCGGCATGTTTGGCGGGACGCGCGTCATTCATGTGCGCAACGCCGGCCGCGTGCCGCCGGCCGTCGCGACGACGGTCTTCGCCGATCCCGTGGAGAACACCGTCCTTGCGCTCGAGGCCGGCGAGCTGCGGACGGGATCGCCCCTTCGCACCCTGGCGGAGAAAGCTCCGGGCGTTGCGGCCATTGCCTGCTATGCCGATACGACTCAGGCCATTCAGCGCCTCATCGCCGATACGCTGCAAGCCCATGGCCTTACGATCGCAGCCGATGCCCGCGACCTGCTTGCCCAGGCGCTGGGCAGCGACCGGGCGCTGTCGCGCGGCGAGATCGAGAAACTGGCGCTCTTTGCCAGCGGCGAGAAAACCGTTACCGCAGCCATGGTAACGGCCATTGTCTCAGATGCCGGCAAGCACGAGGTCAGCGCGCTGATCGATCGGGCTTTTGCCGGGCAGATCCGCGAGATCGAGGCGCAAGCCCATCGATTCTTTGCCGCCGGCACCAATCCCGCGGCCATCTTCACGCAAGCCATCGGCCATGTGCTGCTGCTGCGTCGCGCGCTTCGGAACGGCAATGCCGAGCTGGTGGCCAAGCAGGCGCGCCTGCACTTCTCGCGCGAGCCTGCCTTCCACCGTGCTGCCGGACTGTGGACAGAATCGCGGCTTGAGCGCGCCCTGCGGCTGCTGTCGGATGCCGTCCTGCAGAGCCGCAAGTCCGCCCGCATGGCGGAAACCCTGACCGTGCGCACGCTATGGGCCATCAGCCGACTTGCCGGAGGCGATGGCGGATAGCGGCCCTCCCGACGGCGGTATGGCGAAGGTGCCGGTCAGGCGCCGCGCAGACGCCGACACAGGCCGTCCAGTTGCTCCAGCGACCGGTAGCGGATCGTCAGCGCCCCGCCGGCCTTGCGATGATCGATCGAAACCGCAAGGCCCAGAACGTCACCGAGTGCCTTCTCCAGCGCCCGGGTGTCCGCATCCTTTTGCGGCGGCGCCGGCTTGGGCGCTTCTCCGCCCTCGGCCTCCCTTTGGGCGAGCTTTTCCACATCGCGCACTGTCAGGCCCTGCGCGACGATGCGCTGCGCCACGGTCTCCGGATCGGCGACCGCCAGCAGCGCTCGTGCATGGCCGGCAGACACCTTGCCCTCGTTCACCAGCGCCTTCACCGGTTCCGGCAGACGGGCGAGCCGCAACGTGTTGGCCACATGAGGCCGGCTCTTTCCCACCACCTTGGCGAGGTCGGACTGGCTGTAACCGAACTGGGCGATCAGGCTTTCGTAGCCACGCGCTTCTTCCAGCGGATTGAGGTCCGAACGCTGGATGTTCTCGATGATGGCGATTTCCATCGCCTGGCGGTCGTCCGCCTCCACCTGGACCGCCGGAATGTCATGCAGCCCGGCACGCTGCGCCGCGCGCCAGCGCCGCTCGCCGGCGATGATCTCGTACTCGTTCGGCACCCCCGCCACCGACCGCACGATGATCGGCTGCAACACGTCCTTCTCGCGGATCGAAGCGGCAAGCTCCTCGAGTTCGGTCTCGCTGAACACCCGCCGCGGATTGTGGGGATTGGGCCGGATCAGGTCGATGGCGATGCGCCGCTGGCGCCGGTTGCGCTCGATCACGGCGTTTTCGTCGCCAACGTCGCCGATCAGCGCCGCAAGTCCACGCCCCAGCCTCTGCCGCGTCTCGTCCGCCATTTGTTTTGTCCCCGAATCAATGCTTTGGAATCGTTGGGCAGGAGGCTCCGGGCCGGAGTCAGGCGGCGCGCAGTGACCTCTCGCGCTGGATGACTTCGGACGCAAGGCGCAGATACGCCTGGCTGCCGGCGCATTTCAGATCATAGAGCAGCACCGGCTTGCCGTGCGAAGGCGCTTCGGACACCCGGACATTGCGCGGAATCACCGTCTGGTAGACCTTCTCGCCAAGGAACTGACGCACATCGGAAATGACCTGTCCGGCAAGGTTGTTGCGTGGATCGAACATGGTCAGCACCACGCCATGGATGATCAGGTTCGGATTGAGCGTTGAGCGCACCTGTTCGACGGTCTTGAGCAACTGGCTCAGGCCTTCAAGAGCGAAGAACTCGCATTGCAGCGGCACCAGCACCGCATCGGCCGCGGCCATGGCGTTGACCGTCAGCAGGTTGAGCGAGGGCGGGCAATCGATCAACACATAGGTGAAGGGCTCGGCCTCGTGCTCCTGGTGGCGCTGGAGCGCATTGCGCAACCGTTGCGTGCGGTCTCGCGCCGGTGCAAGCTCGAGTTCGGCACCCAGCAGATCCATGGTCGAGGGAGCAACGAAGACCCGCGGAACTGAGGTCGGCTGGATGGCCTCGGCAAAGGTCGCATCGCCCAGCAACACGTCGTAGGTCGACAACCGCCGCGCCTTCTGCTCGATGCCAAGGCCCGTCGAGGCATTGCCCTGCGGATCGAGATCGACGATCAGCACCCGCTCGCCAATTGCCGCCAGCGCCGTCCCGAGATTGATGGCCGTGGTCGTCTTTCCGACGCCGCCCTTCTGATTGGCGATTGCAAGGATTCTGGCTTTCATCGGCGCGGGTCCGTTTCTGCTTGTCCGGCTCAGGGTATCGACTGTCCTGATCGACGCGTCAACCGGTGGATGCGAAGGATATGGGACTCCTCGGTTACAACACTTGGTAGGACTTCGCCCGAGAAGTCCCAATATCTTGCGGCATCTGCCCGTTCCTTGTCCAGATCGCGCCCCTTGGGAAACAGCGCGATTGCACCGCTTTTCAACAGCGGTTGGACCCAGGCGAACAACTGCGTGAGCGGCGCCAGCGCCCGCGCCGTGACGACGTCAGTGGACGCAAGCCTGGGGACAACGTCCTCGATCCGGCCGTGCCGCACGTCGGCGGGAGCGCTGATTTCACGCGCCACCGCCCTCAGAAATCCAGCCTTCTTGCCATTGCTCTCGACCAAGGTGACGGTTGCGCCGGCCCTGCCCTTCAGGGCAAGCGCGATCACCAGTCCCGGGAATCCCGCCCCGGACCCAAGGTCGACCCAGCGCAAGGCATGCGCCGGAGCATGATCCATGAGCTGCACCGAATCGAGGAAGTGCCGGGTCCAAAGCTGCGGAAGGGTCGCCGGCCCGACCAGGTTGATTGATGCCTGCCAGCGCGTCAGCGCCGCGACATAGAGATCGAGGTCTCTCAGCGTTTCACGTGAAACCGGCCTGAGATCGACAAAGCGCCGCCGGTCCTCGACCAGGGCTTGCGCCAGGAGAGCCGCCGTTCCGGTGCTCATGCCACGAGCCCGGAGCGGTCCCGCTCAAGCTTCCGGGCATGCGCCGCGATCAACGCCAGAGCCGCCGGCGTCATGCCCTCGATTCGACTCGCCTGATCAATGGTTCGTGGTCGAATCGTTTCGAGCTTGATGGCCAGCTCGTTGGACAATCCAGGCAGGCCTTGATAGCGGAAATCCAGATCGATGACCTGGGCGCGATCGCGCTCAGTCCTTAGGATGTCCGCATGTTGCCGCGCCAAATAGACGGCGTAGCGCGATTCCGTGGTCAGCGCCTCACGCACCTTGTCCGACACGGAGTCCAGGTCAGGCCAGATCCGGATCAGATCGCTGAACTCAAGGCTGGGCAGCGAGAGCAGGTCGAACGCGGTTCGCCGCTGCCCATCACGATTCAGTTCGAGTCCGAATCGAGCGCCTTCGGTCGGAGTAATCCCGCGCGCTTCCAGGGCGTGCCGTCCCTCCGCGAGCGCGCCGTGCCAGGCCGCAAACCTCGCTGCCCTTTCCCCACCGACGCAGCCCAGTTTCAGTCCAAGCGGCGTCAGGCGCTGGTCCGCATTGTCCGATCGCAGACTCAGCCGATATTCCGCACGCGAGGTGAACATACGATAGGGTTCGCTGACTCCGCGCGTGACGAGATCGTCGATCATCACGCCGATGTAGGATTGCGCCCGCTCGAACATAACGCCGTCGCCGCCCCCCGCCCGTCGCGCCGCGTTGAGACCTGCCACGATCCCCTGTGCCGCCGCTTCTTCGTATCCCGTGGTGCCATTGATCTGACCCGCGAGGAACAACCGGGCCACCCGCTTGGTTTCCAGCGTCGGCACCAGTTCGCGGGGGTCGATGAAATCGTATTCGATGGCATAGCCCGGTTGCAGGATCACGGCCCGCTGGAGGCCGGGAATGCCGGCCACGACGCGCTGCTGCACATCCTCGGGCAGCGATGTCGATATGCCGTTTGGATAGACCGTCACGTCATCGAGCCCCTCCGGCTCGAGGAAGATCTGGTGTCCCTCGCGCTCACCGAACCGGACGATCTTGTCCTCGATGGAGGGGCAGTAGCGGGGTCCGCGACCCCGGATTCCGCCGGAATACATGGCGGAGCGATGCAGGTTGTCGCGGATCGCGCGATGCACGTCGTCCGTCGTACGCGTAATTCCGCACCGAACCTGGGGATTGGTGATCCTGTCGGTCAGCGCCGAGAATGGCTCCGGCGGATCGTCCCCCTCCTGCATGTCAAGGCTGGCCCAGTCGATGGTCCGCCCATCAAGTCTTGGCGGGGTCCCGGTCTTGAGCCGGTCCAGAGCGAATCCGATGTCCGCGAACCGCTCGGCCAGACGCACCGCCGGCGCTTCGCCCACACGTCCGGCAGGCATGCGGCGCTCACCGATGTGTATCACGCCGCGCAGAAACGTGCCGGTCGTCACTACAACGGCTCCGGCACGCATGTCGCGACCATCCGCCGTCCGGATTCCGGCCACCGCATGGCCGTCGACAATCAGGTCCGCAACCTCAGCCTCGATCACAGACAATCCGGCGGTCTGCCCAATCGCATCGCTCATCGCACGCCGATAGAGTTTGCGGTCGGCCTGTGCCCGCAGTCCCCGCACTGCCGGACCCTTGCGTCGGTTCAACAGCCGGAACTGAATGCCTGCGCGATCTGCCACGCGGCCCATCAGCCCGTCCAGCGCATCGACCTCGCGCACGAGATGACCTTTGCCGAGACCACCGATCGCGGGATTGCAGGACATCACGCCGAGATTGTCCCGCCGGAGCGTGACCAGACCAACACGCGCGCCGAGTCGTGCGGCGGCGGCGGCGGCCTCGACACCGGCATGCCCCGCGCCGATCACCAGGACATCGAAGTTCCAACCGTCATCCCGCATGGATTTCGCCCATAGAAGAACTGACCTGCCTCGTCAAAGTCTTTGCTTCGCGACAGCGCGCCGACGCCCACGTTGCCGCTTGTTTCGAGTCAGAATCGAACGCCTGTTTCACGTGAAACGCCTACTTGCCAATGCAGAAGCGGGAGAAGATGGCCCCCAGGACGGCCTCGACATCGTTACGTCCCACGAGGCGTTCGAGGGCCCGTTCCGCCAGACGGACCTCCTCCGCGCACAGCTCCGGCGCCCGGCGAGCCAGGGCCCTGGCGGCAACAAGGCCATCCCGCGCCTCAGCGACGGCGCGCCTCTGTCTTTCCCGTGCAATCAGCGCCGGCTCGCTGCCGCCAAGACCGGCCCTTCCCGCCTCGCCGATAGCGTCCAGAAGGCTCGCCAGGCCTTCCCCGGTGACGACGGAAACGCGCGCCCAGCGCTCGACCGACTCACCGGGCGCTGCGGCATCGCCCTTGGATTCCACCGTTCTGAGCCGCTCGTCGCCCAAGAGTGCTTCTGGAGGAGCGCAGGGCTGATCGGCGGGCGACATCCAGAGAATCAGGTCCGCCTCCGCCGCGGCGGCGAGGCTCCGCCGAATGCCTTCACGCTCGACGGCGTCGCCAGTCTCTTGCAGCCCGGCCGTATCGGTGATCAGGATCGGCAGCCCACAAAGGTCCAGCGCTACTTCGAGACGATCCCGCGTCGTACCCGCCGATTCTGAAACAATCGCCACGTCCCGGCCAGCGATCGCATTCAGCAAACTTGATTTGCCCGCGTTCGGCGGCCCCAGCAACGCCACGCGAAATCCCTCCCGGATCTTCTCCCCGCGCCGGGCGCCGTTCAGCGCGGCCTCCATCTCGCTGACCAGCTGATCAAGCAATCGTTCCGAGTCAGAATCGAATTGCTCCTGCACGTCCCCCTCGTCGGAGAAGTCGATCCCTGCCTCAAGATCGGCGCGAATCTCCAGCAGCTGCGCACGCCAGGATTCCGCGCGCCCGCGCAGCAATGAACCGGCCCCTTCCACCGCCTGGCGACGTTGGACTTCCGTATCCGCATCGATGAGGTCCGCGAGAGCCTCCAGGTCGAGAAGGTCCATCTTGCCGTTCAACAAGGCCCGGCGAGCAAATTCGCCTGGCTCGGCAGGCCTCAATCCGGGCAGATTCCCGAGTGCTCCGAGAACAGCCGCCACCACCGCGCGCCCCCCGTGCACCTGAAGCTCGCAGAGGTCCTCGCCGGTTTCGCTTTTCGGACCCGGGAAGAACAGGACAAGCGCTTCATCTAGCGTTTCGTCGCATCCGGGCCGGC
>ERZ761609.3235-NODE-3235-length-10976-cov-44.850655_pt1 | contig 10976 bp, 17 predicted proteins | sample MGYA00511163_ERZ761609 | MGnify/ENA primary metagenome ERZ761609 (study PRJEB28899, sample SAMN02445070) | bioreactor sludge metagenome | biome: EBPR sludge | place: Australia: Brisbane, Thorneside Wastewater Treatment Plant | collected 2011-12-16 ... | reverse complement strand
GAGGGGACTCGAATACCATCCCTCGATGGGGCGCGAAACAAAAAGTCCTCCAAACCGGAGGACTGATTGCAGTGAGCGCGGAGGGGATCGAACCCTCAACAAACGGCTTAAAAGGTTTTAGGGTGGTTTGTAATATTTATCAAAAGCCTGGTGTAGTTCGTCTATGGCGAATGTCCCGTAAAAATCAGCGGTCACAGTGATTGATTTGTGTCCTGCAAGTTGTGATACTTGCGGGAGTGGCATTCCGTCTTGTATTCGTTTCCTGCACCATCGATGCCGCCATTGATGCGGGCTGCATGGTTCTTTGATATTCAATCGTTCGCGGTATCGATCTAAAATCTCGGATATCCCTGCTGTTGTAAGTGGTGATCCTTTTGCGGTTGTAAAAACATGATCGCATCGATGCGGTCTTACTTGTAACCAGTGGACCAGGGCGCGGTGTGTCTCTGGACTCATTATCACGGTTCGATCCATGTTTCCTTTTTCATGGATGATCGCTCTCCTGCACAAAGGTTCTGGTTGATCCAAAAATAAATTACTGATCCGTAAATCTGCAATTCCTCCCCGTCTGGCGTTGGTGCTCTCTAAAAAATTTATTAGTGCGTAGTCTCTTGCGTTTGCCCTGGCAGCGTTAAGGATTTGGTTGGCGTTTTGATCGCTGATTCCCTTCCTGGCGCGTTTTGGTAGTTTTGGCAGTCGTAGACCTTGGGCAAGATCTAGCGTCAAGATATTTCTACGGTGCAGGAACCGGAAGAATTTTTTTATTGCTCGAATGTATCCATGTTTTGTATCAGGCGCGATATTTGACTCTTCGAGTCTTTCGTACCAGGCAAATAAATCAAGTTCGATTACGCTATTGATTGTCCTGCTAGATCCCCCCATTTGATTTGCAAAATTAAATAACTTGTCTTTGTACCAGGTCTTTGTTTTTTTTGATCTGCCTACTGTCTCTATCTGGATAAAAGTTTCAATCGCCATTTCGAAGTTGATCGTGTCTGTGGTGGTGATTGTTTCCTGCTCGATCATTTTTTCTCCCAGGAGGTTGACGGTCATCGAACAAATGACCATCTAAAGCATACACCCGATGACGGAGGAGTTTCCAAGTCAACCGTCACCAGGTGTTCAATCCAATTCTATCAAAAATTAAAAGGAGTTTCCAATGCGTAGTTTGTTTGCTTTCATTCTTGGCTTCGAAGAGGACGACGAGGATCCTCGTTACAGCATTCCTGAAGTTGTTTCGGGTGATGTTGCTGAAGATCTTGTAGTCAAGATCGATCCTGCCGCGGCTCATCGTCATGGTATCGATCTGGATGCGGACGGTTTTCCAATTTCTGGATCGTTGGAAGCCTGGCATCGTAAGAATAATCCTCATCTGTTTGGATAGTAAACCTATTATGACCAGGCTGATTTTTTTCAGCCTGGTCTATCTAAAAAGGAGTTTCCTATGAACCACTTTGAACACAAGATAGTTAATTTTATTGCTGCTGTTTCTCCCTGGTCCGCTCCGGCAATACCAACGTATTTCACTATTCATAATGCTTTGACCTATTTGCTTTACGGCACGTCCTCCGATAGGTGGTTTGTTTGGATTCTTGCTATCGCATTGGAGTTTGTCGGGTTGGCTGCCGTTCATACTGTTCTTGAATTTTGGACATGGAATAAGCGTCATGTTGGTAATGGTGAACAGGCTCCGGTTGCTGTCGCTATTATTTCGGCTGTCGTTTACATCACCATTGTTCTTGTTGTGAATGTTGCATTGGAACTGTATCCTGCGTCTCGATATGCTCCTATTTTTGCGCGTGGTACGTTGTCTTTACTTTCCATCCCTGCAGCGTTGATCGTTGGTATTCGTGCGCAACACATTCGACGTATGCAGGAAGAGAACGAACAGAGTGATTTTGCACAAAACGAACAGAAGGCAGAGAACGAACTTAATCGAGAAATCAAACGCATGAAGGCGGAGAGTAGATACCGAACGAACGAACAAATTACCGAACAACCGAACGAACGTCCCCGCCATGTTCGTCAGCGAACGAACGAACAGCAGTTTCAGCCAACGAACGAACACCGAACGAACGGGGGATTTAATCCATTTCCGAACGAACATCGAACGAACGAGGACAATAAACAGGCTCGATTATTTGAGCATATACAGCAGTTGCAAGCGAACGGTTTGCCTGTTCCTGGACCGTCTCAACTTTCGCGTGATTTGCAAATGAGCAAGTCATATATTAGCGAACGATTGAAGGAATGGAGGACATCATGAGTGACTTTCGTGACATTATGACATCACCTCTTAAGGTTGTTGTTTCCTTCGACGAATGGAAGCAACGAAATCCTGGTGTTGAAAATTTTGTTCCTTGTCCGTATTGTTGTGGTTTTGGTGACTTGCCCTCAGAATATGGGGCGGAGTCGTGTGTTGTTTGTGACGGGCTCGGGGATGTTAATGATCTTAGATCTCTTTATGAAAGTGATCTTGAGCATGATCTTCGTTTGATTTTCGCTGTGTATCCTCACGATAAAATTCCTCCAAGGCTTAAGGCGTTTCTCGAACGGTTCCACGTTATTGATCATTTTCTCGCTTCACCTGCATTATCGTTTGATTATGTTCTTCGAAAGTTGAGGGGGGAATCATGACACATGAAATTTATGTGTCCGCTTTGGATTGGCTTGGTCGTGGCTATGGTTTGCTGCCTATTATTCCAGGGACAAAATACATCGTCGAAGGTTTCACGATCGATAAACCGATTACTGATCAATCCCTGGTTTTTTCGTGGTTTCGTGAGGACCTGAAAAAATATAATCTCGCTGTCGTTTGTCCTCCTGGATCATTCGTCCTGGATTTTGATGATTGGGATTTATATTGTGCCTGGGTCAAGTTTGTTAAGGGATTCGATGATCGTGTTACACGGTCCTATAGTGAATTAACTCCCTCCGGCGGGGTTCATGTGTTCTTGTCTGGTGAGATACCCAGTCGATATCGTCCCAGGCGTGGAGTTGAAATTAAACGTCATTGCGTTGTGGCTCCATCGATTATCAAAGGCTCGGATTTTGATTATGAATTGTTGGGTGTTGGTGGTGACATTTACTCCGGTTCTCTGGATGCTTGTTTTTTCTTCCTAAGCCTGGCAGAAACGCCACCCCCTCCCCCGCCGGCGCGCCTAGCGCCCGGCGTTTCTGCAGCACCTGGCAAAATTGCATATATCAAAGGACGTTTGTCCATTGTCGATATATTCAAAAAGTATTATCCTCGCCATAAGTTAAAACAGCGTGGGCGTTTTTATAATTGCCTCTGCCCCTTTCATCAGGAAAAACAACCATCTTTCTATCTTGATTCAAAATTAAATACTTTCGGGTGTCACGCTTGTAAAGTGCGGGGTGACATCATCAACTTGTACGCGCTTGCAAATTCTATCGATAACAAACAAGCGGTTGAACAGTTGATGATTTATGTTGCATAACGATACCTGGACCCCTGTCGATCGTGTACGCCTTCAAACAAAATTGGAGGCGTCTGATCGTTTAACAAATAATCGGCTTTTGCGTTGGCAGCGTCAAGCGGTGGCTCGATCGATCCTCCCAGGGGAACGGGTCTCAAAGTGTTACCGTGTTCGTGTTCGTGATCTGGTCGATGTCTATCGGTCGCAAAAATTCAAACGTGCTCATTATGCTGGTCTGGCGACGTGTGCCAGTGTTTGGAGTTGTCCGGTTTGTGCATCGAAGATTACGGAACGTAGGCGTGTAGAGTTGCAGCAGGCGGTAGATTGTGCCTTGGCACGTGGCATGTCTGTATTCATGGTTACATGGACCATTCAGCATCAAAAACAAGATAGTCTTAACGATGTCCGTGAGGCAATGACTATTGCAATGCGATCTCTTAAATCGGGGCGTTTTTACCAGGACTTTATTTCTGATTTCGGTATTGTTGGTAACGTCACTGGATCGGAAGTTAAATATGGCACAATTCATGGATGGCATTTTCATCGACATTCTATTTTCTTTTCCTCGAGGAAAATCACCGATGCTGAATGTTACGAAATGCAGATCCGTTTGTCTAGTAACTATATTAAGCAGCTAACCAGGCTTGGACGGTATGCAGATTCAAAGATTGGAGTTAATGTCAAGATGGGTGATCGTAATGTGTCCGATTATGTTTCAAAATATGGTACGGAAAAGTCAGAGTCTAAATGGTCCCTGTCTGCTGAAATAACAAAAGGATCTAGCAAGTCCACCGGATCGATCCTTTCTGGTGATGATCATTTCATCCCCTTTGAATTATTGGACCTGCATCTGTATAATGAACCAGGCGCGGGTGATCTATATCGTGAGTATGCTGTAACGATGAAGGGCTACAACCAGTTAAGATGGTCGTCAGGTCTGCGTGATTATCTTGATCTGGGTGTTGAAATTACCGACGAGGAAATAGCAGCATCCCAGGATGACGACGCGGCATTATTTGCACAGATCACAATTTCACAATGGCGGGCGATTCTCAAACAGGAAAAGCGCGGTCAATTGTTAGAGGTCGCCAGTTCTGGAAATTTGGAATGGTTTCAGAGATATTTATCAACTATAAAATGATTATCCCTGTTGATCGGGCTGATGTTGATTTTTATATTCGTCATCATTCCGATGTAGATCTAGATCCAGATGATGGACCTGTAATTTGGGTGAATTCATAAATCAGAAAAGCGTTCCCCGCCCCCGCGCGCCGCGCGCCTAGTGCCCCGCTTTTCTGATATAATCTCCATACCGCTTTCAGGTTGCCCCCCTCAACCTGGCAGCGGTATTTTTTTGTCAAAAATTGGGGAGAAAATCGACCCCGTAGGGGGTAGGGACGAAGTCCCTATACTAGGTATTAACGCAAGATTCGCGTCCAGCCTCGTAGCGGGCTTCTGAGGGGTATTTCTAAAAAAATCCATGTCTAGGTAGCACCACTCCCCCCTACGTTGAAATTTGACCTTAGAATTTTCTTTCTAAGATAGTTTTTATGTTCTATTTTCCCTCATGGTGGGGTGGGGTGGTAAAAATACGGCATTCGTGGAGATATGATTTTAGGTCCTGTGGTGCGTCAAAAATACCGCCTGTCCAGACAAGCACATTTCCGCCCAATGTGTAAATTTCACAGTGTAGATTTTTGGTGATTATATGTTTCTCTACGGCTCCCCCGATTTGATATGGTTTTGATCGCGTGAAAAAATACCAGGTAGCATCGTCACGTGTGTATCTATGTCGCTTTGTAGTCGATCGGTATAAGATGATTTGCGTCATAACGTCGATTAATGTCCTGGTCTATGATTTCGCAAAAATGAGCAGGTGAGAATTTTTGATTGTATGATTCGGGGTATCTCATGAATCTTGTGATATCCGATGTTGCTGGATCTGCTTTGTAAAAATGGATCAATCTTTTTAGGATTGGTCCTAGTTCCTCCGGCATACAAAAATCGTTTAATAACCAGTAGGCATGGTGTCCATGTCCGGTGCATATTAACAAAGATGGTTTAACGTACCAGGTCGGGATTTCTGGTGTGTCTAGATCGATCCATACTGTGAAGGATCCTTCAACTATTGATTTTTTGAATCGTCTTAGACCTGGTGTAAAAAAATATACATTTTCGGGTTTGATTATTGACAATTCTCGATCTGTCCAAAAAGTTGATAGAGGATAATTAACTCCATCTCTGTATTGCATGACTCTAATTTGCATGTAAAGTTTCATGATACCTGATGCTCCGAAAAACTTAGCCACGTTCATTCGGTTCTCCAATGATCAGCATTAATATCATGGACCCGATCGCCAGTAGTGCAAGTCCTGTAGCTATACATAGTTCCATGATTGATACAAGATAATTTCTCATGGATAAATTACCTCCTGTACTTCGACTTCATCCCAAAAGTTAATTCCACCTGGTAAACCTTTTGCTAAAAAGTCCAGGAATAAAACCCCGTGTGAATAGATGTATTTACCACATGCAGGACAGAGATCGATCACAATATAATTACCTGCGATTAACGCTGGTTCTGTGATCACCATGATCGATCCCATTGGATAAATTGGTTTGCATGTCGTATCTATGATATCGTCTACCAGGCGTGGGCATGTGTCCGGATGGAATGGGACCGCGATTCCGCCTCTAATGTCTGAAATATCTGTATAGTCCATCAGGTATTTTGACCATGGTTCACCTGAAGCGGTAGTGTCTTTGCATCCAATTACCTTTGTATTTTGTGGGTTATAAATCCAATTGTCTGGGTGACAATTTACCGCCATTGATGGATCTTCATCCATCTTCGATACCAGGTCCGGATAATAGTACGAAAAAACAAAATTGATTTGATGCGGCTCGAATGCGTTACGTGTTGGCGTGGGTGATCCTCTCAACCAGTCCACTTGCGGTGTGTATGTTGGGGCAGGTGTTAACGTTGGATACGGTGTATAGGTTGGCTGTGCAGGGCTTGTAACATTTATTCCTGGAACGACCTGCACCATCATGTAAGTTGGTGTTGGACTGATATCTATTATTCCCAGTCGTTGTGCCGTTTCCATGTTGGCGCCAGTTTCAGGGTTTGGTAGGAACATACCAAAGAATCCTCTTGAAAAATAGAGGATCACGCCGATCATCATCCACATTTGTGTTGCTGTAATCAAGTAATTAGCCCCCCCACCACTTTTTACCTCGAGGAACGGACGCAAATTTTTCTGCCGCTTCTCCCATTTTCCTAGCAGATGCCACAATGTCGTTACCAAATTCGGAGATGTCGTCCCCCCCCGCTGCTTTCCACATCCCGTATTTTGTAGGTTCTTTTATACTTTGCGAAATATTCTTGCGTCCACGTCTTGAACGTATTAACGATATCCTCTGGGAAATCGCCAGGATCGAGCGTGTCATAAACCCCGAAATGTTCCCACCAAGCCGTTTGAATAATGTAACCATGGTAACTTTTACGCCCATTTGTTTTATCGTATCTCCACAGTTTTATTGGGATCAGAAACCATTTGAAGAAATCAAACCATAGTTGAACTGTTAATTCGCAAAGATCTTCATGTGGTGCTTTGCGTCCCGAAAATATAAGATAGGTTTGTTGTTTGCGAGCGAATGACGAGATTGACCCTGCGCTTTTTTGTGTACGGAAATAGAGTCCTAATTCATCGAAGATTGCTACTACTTTTCGTCGTCCAAATTCGTCCATCGTCATGGTAGATGGGTCATCATTCCATATGCAATTTATTTGGCTTATTAGCTTGTAACCTTTTTTTAGATATCGTTCTGCAATTTCGACTGCAAATAGGGTTTTACCGGATCCCAGTCGTCCGGTAATGTAACACATGTAGCAATCGTCCAATTCGGCAAAAAAACCGTCGTCGTAGATGATCATATTAGAAAATGGATTTAACAGCGTAAATGATGAATGCTACGCTTATGATGGCTGCCAAACCAAGGGGAACCGGGAGTGTGACATTTAATATTGGGTCCATGTTTGATCCTATGAAACGAATAGATTCCTGATCACTGCAGCGATGCCCAGTATGTAGAGAATCGCTTCGAGCGATATAATTACATCGAAAACTGTAACGTCTCCGAATGAAACATCCTGCAGGCAGATATGTGCTAACCATGGCATTTCACCTATTGGATTAGATGTTAATCCGCCAAAATCGAACCCACCATAAGGACCGATATCGAAACATCTTGTTTCGCCGTATGTGATTCCGGACCAGGAAAAACCAGATTCAACTGAACTGACTGATTCACAATATCCTAGGTTGCTTGGTGTTGCTGTTGGTGTAGGGGTAGGGGTTGTGGGATATCCAACGAGGGAAATATATAATGTGCCTTGTAGCAATGGATTAGTACCCGCATCCCATCCAACATTATTATTTTTGAATGAAAAATTGAGATTGATACCTCCAAATGTGTTGGCTTGATAATGCGCGACCATCATAGTTCCTTGACGTTGAACAGGAAATGAACCACTCACGCCGCGCTGACCATCTTCATGTGCAGTAGGCGAAGAATGCCACCCGCCCCAATACGTTACAGGGTAAGGTAACCATCCGCCCCAATTACTAGCAGGGTAACTTATCCAAGTACGAAAGGCTATATATGGAGAATAATTAGGATGAGCACCAACCCAAGTAGAGGTAACTTCATAACGATAGTAAATAATAATTTGCTGACCGTTAGGTGTGTTTGGGATATTGATATTAAAAACATCGGTGGAAGAATTATTATCAAATGGCATAGTAAAGTTATGTTCATATGATGTGACTTCACCAGCAAAACATGAAGAACCATATAACCCGTTACACTTGAAACCACCAGAGACAGGAGTGCCAGTAACTGATATAGTCGGTGTTGTTGTTGCTGTCCCCGTCGGATATGGTGTCGCGGTGTAGCATGGCTCGCCGCCCACTGCAGCGGTTTGGCAAGCTGCTTGCGTTAAGGATACAAATGTGGGGTTTGGTGTTTTAGTGTTTGATGGCGTTGATGTTCCCCATTCGGATTGATTTACGCATTGTGAGCATAACATCATCCATCCCGATGATGGCGTTACAGTTCCCCAACCTATTGGGTTCGATCCATCGTCTGGGCAGTCCAGGCTGCTTGGACTGAACGGTGTGTTCACCATTGGATTGTATCCAGGTGGTGCAGTGATTGTGGGTTGTGCTGATGGCGTTGATGTTAATGCCTGGTATGCCTGCACGCCGGCAGGATAGGAAGTCAATATTGCAAGTAATAATGTGATTCCAATGATGATGAGTGTCTTGGATTTTTTCATGATCTGCGAGCCACGATTAGCAATAGGATTAGGATGACGATGCTTGTTACCAGCGTTTGTATGGCTGGCAGGATTCCAAGTTCGTTGAGCAGGTACATTACCGCTGACATTATGTATATCTCCTACGTGCAACAGTAATTGCGATTGCAGTCATTAATAACCATATGATGATTTTTATATCCATTAGTTATTTGCTGCCTTGTTGAAATTAAGAAAAATTGAAACAAAAATCAACGATACAATGCCTGGGATTATTGTTTCTTCAGATAGCACATTTAGTGCTATTGAAAGGATCCAGACAATGGCGGTTATGGGTTGGCGTAACAGTAATAACGCGATCACTCCGCCGAATGCAATTAGTTGAATTTCAGTCATCGCCGCCTGACAGTCTATTAAACAGGAATGTGGTTATGGGCCATACTACTAGGCTGAACCAGATGATCACTTGGATGACAAACCACATCGATATACCATGGTATTGTATGTTTTTCAGTGTGTCCGTGATGATGTTGGTAAGTGCGATTAATGCTTGCATATAGCCTCTTATAAAAAACGGCTCGACGCATTCCGCCGAGCCGTTTCATGATGGACGAACTAGCGGGATTTGACCCGGCGGTACACGCTGATCACCAAACCGGCAACGAGCGAGAACGACAGGATCAAGCCGAGGGTCACGTTCGTGGTGCCAACGGTTCCCAGTTCAACGGCGAAGAGATCGGTCATCCAGGTAACAAGGTCTGCCATGGTTGCATTCTCCTTTCATAGGATGGGTATCACGGTCCGGATCCGTGTTACTTCTTCGGTTTTTCTTCTGTGGTGTGCAGGGGGGTATTGTTTGGCTGTGCATACAATGACAGTCTGTAATTTCGGATCTGAGGCTTGACGATCGCGCCTTTGATATCCACATCCTGTCCGATGGTAAAGCCATGATCATGGGGGAAGGTGACGACCACGTCCCCGCCTGTTTCGCGGTCAAGGAAAGTGATTTGACAGGTGACTTTATCCGGTGCAAGCGGATTTCCGTCTTTGTCACGTTCCCAATTTTTGATTTCGCGCACGATTCCTTTGAAACTGATTTGCATAATTTGGATCTCCTTTTTTTTTTGGGCTTGATAAGTGGTCATCGTTTGCCCTGGTCGATGATCTCAAAGCGGGATCGCCCGCATATTGACACCCCGACAAGATCCGCACCCCTATATATAAAAACAGACACGACCGCATGGGTTGCGGATCGTGTCTGGTCGGTAGTCTAGCCTAAAATAATAATTTGGTCAACCTGAAAAATGTCATGTAGGGTAAATGCAAGGACAAAGCCGCCCCGCATCGATGCGGGGCGGCTGCCTGCATTACCACATGATTACAGTTGACCAGGGACAGAAAGACAGGAAAATTTGTCCCTGGTGAAGTTGGATCGGTTTTTCTTCCTAAGCGGTTTTTGGTTTGTAAGTTCGTGTATTCGTCGTCTCAGGAAGCCCCAGGACGAACGTAGCGCACCATGTCCATACTAAATGACCTGTGTTTTTATGGTGTTGATGTAACTGAAAAAATATTAGCAATGATAGATAAAGTTAAGATGCAGCCTAAAATTGCAATTCCAAATCTGACTAGGATTTTGTTTCTCTTCTCACGCTTCAGATAATCGATCACGTCTTTGTTATTTGCTTTTGATGTTACATTTGTTCTCAGATCGTGAATCTCTTTTGCTTGGATCTCGATCCCATTTTCCAGATATGTTATGCGTCTTTCGAGTGTTTCCAGGTATTTATTTAACTCGACTAGGTTGTTTATTTGTGGCGGTGGCATGGGATTTTCCTTCTTGACTAAATTGTGTAACATGTGTAATATCTGAAGCATGACACAGAACCGACCGGATCTAAGCGTTGCGCAGGTGGCAATTATTCTCAGTTGTTCTCACAATCATGTTTTGAATTTGATCTATTCTGGTCAGTTCCCTAATGCCTATAAAATGAATCCGCATTTACGAAGTCGGTATCGCATTCCTAAAAAGGATGTTGATGCTTTTTTGAAGTTAAGAAAGCAATCTAATTAACAATCAGCCCCTCACGCGCCAACGTGAAGGGCTGTGACGGCGGCTCTATCGCTGTCATGTGGTAGTAGCACATTAACAACTGAATAGAGACAGTGAGCGCGGAGGGGATCGAACCCTCAACAAACGGCTTAAAAGGCCGCTGCTC
>ERZ761609.3234-NODE-3234-length-10978-cov-337.585920_pt1 | contig 10978 bp, 13 predicted proteins | sample MGYA00511163_ERZ761609 | MGnify/ENA primary metagenome ERZ761609 (study PRJEB28899, sample SAMN02445070) | bioreactor sludge metagenome | biome: EBPR sludge | place: Australia: Brisbane, Thorneside Wastewater Treatment Plant | collected 2011-12-16 ... | reverse complement strand
CGGATTCCTCCCTTTTTAACACCGGATTCCTCCCTTTTTAACACCGGATTCCTCCCTTTTTAACACCGGATTCCTCCTAAGTTGGCGGCTGAAACGTAGGTCTAGAGCGGCTTCCAGAGGCTCTTAATGTATTAATATATAATAGTTAATCTTTAAATACGCGCACGCGCGCGATTGATTAAAAAAACAACACCGGATCCCTCCTAAGAACGCTAGTGTGTCAAAACACTTTCCCATCTCTTCCGGGTCAAGGCCGCGCCTATGGCGCGTTCATTTCAGCCTTGATCCGCCATCTTGGGTACAATGCCCTCTAGCCCAGCGGCAATGAGCGTGGAACGGAATGAGCCTACAAGTCATCATCACAGGGGTTCTCAATGCAGAACCCAAGAAGAAAACCAGCAGCAATGGCAACCAGTACACAACCACACTGGTACGTGTCCCAACTGAATCCGATTACCTATCTTGTTCAGTTGTTGCCTTTGGAGATTCAGGGAAGATATTGGCAGCCATGAACAAAGGCGATCAAGTAGCCATAAGTGGAACTGCATCACCCAATGAATGGGAATACGAAGGACAAACTAGATATGGGCTTTATGTTGTAGCCACCCAAGTGATGACCCCTTACCAAAAAAGGAAAAAACAAAAGTCTGCTCAAGACGCGCAGGAAAGTACTGAAGATGATTTCGGGGATTCCTTGGATTCTATCTAGGAAATATCACCGTCATTTCTTCACCTTTACACCGTCTTTTCTTCATAGTTACAGGCGAAGAAAACGATTAATTGATTAATTAACAATGTGTTGCAATCTATGCACTGCAAGTAAATCACCTTCAAGCGGATAGCCCGGAGACACGTCAGGCAGATTGTCAATTACGTGACCATAAGGGACGGGCTATGCCCGTGGGTGTCTGTGGGTGCTAACGCACCCAAGGGAAAAGAGCGTCTACGACGCACGTATTGAACCGCTACGCGGCTTTATCCTGCAAAACCATACGGAACTACCACCAGACAAAGAAAACCGCTTAAAAACGATTATGGACGGTTTGGTAGTGATTCCCGGTGAGAGTGTTCCAACCTGAAAGATTTTTTAAGAGGTCTTGCAGGGCGCGGGGTAGGTTTGGTGGTTACTGAAAGACTTTCCCCGCGATTGGGTATCCGTGCCAACTGAACCACTGGGAAGAGAAGAATTTAACGCTCATTGCCGCTGGGCTAGCGGGGTACAGACGTGGCTGCACCCCTTGAGACATTGTGTCCAAGATGGCGTGTCAAGGTTCGCTACGCTCTCCACCTTGACACATAACTACCCAAAAAACCGCCAGCACCGCCAAGGCGGATATAGTTTTATCCAACTTATTACCTTCGGAGGCATCATGAGAAAACTGGGTTTGGCAGTGCTGTTTATGCTGGCGGGTTGTTCCGCTGATTATTCCGTGGAGCTGGGCAACGGGTACAGCTATGAACATTGGGGGAATAATTTCATAGCCCGCACCGTAGCCGGTGAGCAACGGCAAGTTATCACCGGGCAAGTGGATTCCTACCTGAAAAAAAATGCCCTTATCCTCGCCGTACAATCCGATCCTGCCGCGCCGGGAAAGCGTTACTACGTGCTGGATACAGGTACGGATAACCTTAAGCAATTCATTACCACCGCCGACTTTTTGGAAGCCGCAAAGCAGTTGGGGTTCACTGATGTAGAACTTCAGGCGTTAGAAAAGTAACCGTCAAAAATGAATCCCCCCAAGCCAAAGGCAAGGGGGGATAGTTGTTGCGCCGGTGCCGCGCTGTCTGGTTAGCCAAAGGCTATCCAGACCAAACCCTATCATGTCCCCAGTTGATAGCAGGGAACGCCACTGAGGGCTTTCACCCCTATTACCACGCCGTTGTTTTGACACACGGCCTTTTGCTGATCACGCGCACAGTGCCACCTGTACGCCCCGATCAAGTTACCATCCGCACCCCGCCAAGGGTGCAGCCTTGCTACTGCCGCAGGCTTTCGGCTCATGTACGGACAGGCTGCCAACCTGTCTTTTTCCGTACTCGCCCCAATGCTTCGGTTATATCGCATTGGGGCTTTCGCGCCTAATCACCTGCTCTCCCTCTCTCCCAGTCAGATACCGCTTGCCACAGACAGTATCACCCTCTTGCATTGCGCTTTTGGGTTCTGGGTGAGATTCCCACGTTAGCCAATATCGTCGATGTTTCGCGCCGCCGTCCTAGTTCCGCTTGCATTGGTTTTTACACCTTTCAGGTTGCCCCGATTTCCACCCCGCGAGATTCCAAAGCCAGTGGTGTACTTGCAAACTAACTTCTACCGGACATAACCAGATTCTCTAAATCACGGCTCTAACAACTTACCCCATAGCATCCTCTAGGGACGCATTTACAGGCTTGAGCTATACAGCGATCTGACCAGCTTGCGCCAATCAGTACCAGCGTATCCAGATTTCTCCTCAACGCCCTGACACCTCTCGATGCCCTCAGCAGCCCACCTGTGTGGACTGGGTTATACAGTTACCTGCATCCCCCAGTGTGGATTTTCACCACTTCGACTATTGGCAGGGTTCTCGTCCTAAGTACCCGTTTCCGTGTCGCCCAATCCCGGTTTTATCCGAGTGGATTGGGTCGAAAGGTGGAGTTTCACCACCTTGCGCCCGTCGTAGCCGTACCAGCCCCATTACGGGCATACGGCTTCAGCAGTAGCTGTTTACAGGTTGGCGACCTGTAAACTCACGATGGGTTGGCAACCATCGCTTTGCATTGATGGCTTCCATCGTTTTTGGCTTGCGGATGGGTAGGGCGTTGCACCCCACGCAATCAGCATAAGACCGTGATACGCCGGTTTGGTGTGCCGGGTAGCACGTTTGCAGGCATTGCGCCCGCCTTTGGCTTGACGCGCCTGCAAGCGCAGTTTAGCGGCAAACCGGGGCTTTTTGCCCCGCTCCGCCGGAATCTCTTTTTGTGTCCCCCTCTGGGGGACGCTTGCCTTTTTACGTCCCCTGCGGGGACGTAAAAATAGTTTGCGCTGCGTGTCCGGCAATCCCCTTGGATAGTCAACCAAGAGGACAGCTTATGACACAAGTTTACACCCATAAAACCGACCTGATGCGCCGGGTGCTGCACTATGCCAGCCACGGCTACACCTACTGGACAGCCGGGGAGATTGCCCCGGCAAAAGCGGAAGCCCTAGCCCTAAAACTTGCTGAAAGGTACGGCACTGGACGTACCGAGACACAGCGTTACCGGGCCAAAGGCAGGGGGGAAGCAAATACCATGTTGCTGATGCTGCATGACCCCAAGGACAGGGCTTCCCCGGTTTATTGGTGGCTGATGGCTACCCCCGGCACTGGGCTAGTGCATGAGTTGGAGGAGCTGGCAGACATACGCCGCAAACGTGCCAACCTCACCGGCTACGAGTTGCTGGTGTTGCCCCGCAAACGGTTGGAAAAGGACAAGCCGGACAGGGCAAGCAAGCCGACCTGGACATGGGTAATGACCCAAGAAACGTTCGATGGCTGGAAAAGCCGGATACAAACCGCCGTGCGGCAGGACAACGAAAAGTTGATTCAGCAGATGTTGCACAGCTTGGGTAAAGTCCCCGGTTTCCGGGGTGTCAGGGCGCAAGCCTATTTGCTTTACCGGATAGCACGGGCAGATTGGAAACGGACAAGGAAAGGGGAACTCCCTTACCCTGCCCCGCTTGTCCGTTACTGTGGGCGTTACCGTAAGGCCGGGGCGGTGGCAGTTGCCGAAGTGAGCCGCAAGGCACGGCGGCAAAAGCAACAAAAAATGCCTGTATCTTGATGGTGTGGACGGTGGCGACTCGTCGCCTACCGTCTCCCCCGCTTATGACTTCTATTTGTGAAACGTCTCCCCCTGTTATGAACGTCAGTAGTTGCAGGTTTTTTTGTGATTTGACGGTATACAGCAACTACACTGTTACTATTTACGGAATTTGACAGGTAGGTTTCACATGGCACTTGTGAGTGTTTCGGAAGCTGCACGGTTGGCAGGTTGTACAAGGGCAAACCTTTATAAAACCTATATCCAGACTGGAAAACTGAGTGTTACCCATGACCACCAAGGTAAGCCAAAAGTAGACACCGCCGAAGTATTACGGGTTTTTGGGAGTTTACAGGGTGACAGTAAACCGATTGACACAGGTAGCCAACCATTGACAGGGGCTAGTGTCACCCCTAACGCCAGCCATGAAACGGAAATGAAAATGTTGCGGGATCAGTTGGAGGAAGCCAAGGAGCGGGAACAGTGGTACAGGCAACAGATCGGAGAGCTGACCAGTACCATCAAGCTGCTGGAACACCAACGCCCCACTCCGTTCTGGCAAAAATGGTTCAAATAGGCTTTAGACTTTGTTGGAAAACGATCCAGAAACCCAAAAAATGACCCTATTTGCAGGGTTGGAAGTGAAGTCTTTGACTTCCATTTAGGGTTTTGTACCCAAAAAGCACAGGCATTTCATTTGCAACTAATGCGAGCCTGTGGAAGTGGATTGCAAGCACTTACAGCTAATCCCAGAGTCTCACGAACGCATACGCCAGTAACAAAATAACCGCCAAAGCAGAAGCTAGTAACAAGAAATTAGCCAGATAGTCGAGTGCAACATCCCACAAAGACCGGCGAGGTTGAGTGGCCTTGGGTCGTTTTGAAGCGGAATTTTCGGTGTTGGCAACGGTTGTCCGTTTCAGCTTGCTTGTTATCATCATCGGTTAAAGCGGTGCTTGCAGGCAGCGCAGAAATATTGGCTTAACCTGCCCAGCCATAAGCGTTGCCACCAGTTTGGGCGGGTTCTGTGAGCGTGTGCGCCGCAACGGGGGCAAGTGATCACGTTTGGTCTGGACATGGTGGATACGGTGCTTTTTTTCTCGTAAGGCAGAGAGTATAGAAAAATAGCCAGCCAATAGGGAGAGTTTGGTTCCCATTGGCTGGCTAACTGTGCTGCCTGCGTGATTGTGGAGACATCGAAAAATAGGCAAGCGGTGCAGAGTGTAGCAGCTTCCGCACAAGAACTACCGTTAATCGGTTGTCGGGTGGCTTGCCTGTTAGGATGCAGGGTATTCCGGTATCTTGCACTGCTGCGAGGAAACCCCATGACCAGTGATATAAAAATAATTCTTCTGGTGATTGCCTTGGCCTTTATCTGGATGGTCATCACCAACGTGTTTGCCTGATTATCGGGCATCTGCGTATACTCACACCCCTATGGCGGGGGAAACACTAGATCAGAAAATACTCAAAAACATAGCGGGCGATATTGCCACGCTGGTGTGTGGGTGCTTGCCTGACAACCTTTCCGGGGTGCAGGTGCATACCGAAACACTTTGCCTAAAAAGCCGGACGGTCGTACAAGTTTTTGCCAGCACCCCACAAGGACATGGCTTGTTTACCATCAACCTGCAAATGAATAAACTTCAATCAATTGTTTGATTGTGCATGACAAACTGGCTTGTTCATTCTACATTCAGCCTTCAGCCAAAGTGATGAATAAAAAAACAGACAGGAAGCTAGCCCCTAATCACTTCCATTAGGCTTTGTGTTGCGAGGGAAGCAGGTAGCACCACAGAAAACCACTTTCCCCTTTTGCTGCCTGCACGGAACGCCGGGGTCTAGCCCGCCCCGGCATCCAATTTCTGCGACTGCCTGATGGGAAATCTCACCACAGACACAAGAAAATCCTATGCAACCAACAACCAACAACCAACAACCAACCAACATGGATGATGTGCAGTACCTCAGCCGTGAACAAGAGCTATTGGCTTATTTGCGTGAAGCTGAACGCGCTGCCACTGCCGGGGACATTCGCAGTATGTTGAAAATGCAGGCGAAGATACACCACATCCTGATGGACATCATCGGTAACCAAACCCAACTGGCATTCCGGGTTCACTACCTTGATCTCCTTTGACGCAGGGGTTTGAAGCCCAACGGAACGAAAACTTACGCGAAGCAGGGGTCACTTCAGAAAATGGAAAATACCGGAACTATAGAGCCTACCGTTTGTTGTTTTATAGTTGTTTTTTACTCTGTAACTGGGAAGTCTGACCTTCTGTCAGGTGGTCTTGTGTGGATGGTGCTTAATGAGTGGATATGGTTGTATCCATCTTGAAATGTGGATATAATAGTATCCAAGTCAAACAGGAGACACCACCATGAATAATCATCCCCACACTTACCGGATCGCCATTTGGTTAAATGGTGACTGGTGTTATACCGATGACCTGGAGCAGTTCGAGTACTCCCGTCCAGCCGACTACAGCACCCATACCGTTGTTCTAATCGTGATGGAAGGTGATGATCCACAAAAACTTTTGCAGGATTATGTTGATGCAGAAACCCGGAGGGTGGCATGAGCGACACCAGCCAATTCCAAGACCGTTATCACATCCGCTTCAAAGGGCGCAGAACAACAGTTACCTTGGATAAAATATTATCCAACTTAGTAGCTGCTGAGTTTGGCGTGATGCCAGACCGCACAGATTACCATTCCACGGTGCAGCAATGGCTACAAGCCACGCTAACCGACAAGTTGGGGCAGAACGTCCCCGGCGGGAACAGCATTAGCCAGTATGCCCGGAAGTATGCCATTGAGTTCATAGCCAAGCGGGATCTGACGGAACGCCTTCTGGACTGGCAATTGGAACAGGATGGGTACGATCTGCAACGGCTCAAGAAAGCAGGAGCGCGGTAACTTTCCTGAATACGGATATTTTTATATCCATAAGTCCGGTGCTGGCGTTACGCAGCGGAAAACGTGCCACCTTCCCGTTTGGAAATCCGGTTATGATTCAGATAGGCAGTAACCTAGAAAGGATTTCGGATGATCTTGGATGAAGTGACGCAATGGCGGGCATTTGAGGCGGAGGATGGGGCAATCTTTGATTTGTCCTTTCTTGATGCCAAGAGAGTGACCTATACCCATTCATTGGCTGGAAAACCTGACGTAAATTACGATTTTTGGGTGACGTATTCTTGTCACTGTTTCACCAAGGATTACCCGCACCAAAGCGATACAGAACAACAGGCATTGGCTTATACAGCACCAAAGGAAACCCGCCCCTTTTGCCAGCAGCGTTATGCCCTTGCGCGGCAATACCTCTGCCAGATCGTGGAGAACTTGGCATCAGCAGAATACACCATCACTGATGCTGGTTATGGCAGCTACCTTACCGCCAAGGTATTGACCGATGAGGGGGAAACTATCTGGTATCACGTTCCTTTTCGGGTATACCGAGAACGCAAGAAATACCGTTTGCACGTGCTGAGTGCCTACCCTGCCCCAGAAAGGCGTGGTGGCGGGAAAATCGGATTCTTCAAGATTGCCTATAACCTGCGAATGGGAAAGCCCTTACCTTCCAACCCCCATAAATAACAAAGCCCGCTTAAGCGGGCTTCGCCAGAATTTCTTCTGGTATTCAGAACGCCTTTACCGGACTTGGCCTGACCACTAGGGTAGCGGGATGCCGGGAGATACCCGTCTGCAACATCCTAAATTCGGAATCTCTTGGTTATCCACACTCTAGGGTGCGGCCTCTTGCGAGGGGATGGACGCTTTCACCGATCTGCGTTTCCTGTTGCTTAACATCTTAAGCTATCAATGCAGCTACCACAACAACCAACAACACCAAGTCAGAAATGACAAAGCCGCCCGTAGTCGGCTTGAGTGGTGATTTGACGGCGGTTTCCTGTATTACGATAATGACTAGACGTTGTTTGAAGACGAACGTGCCAGCCTGAGGTAATCGCAGAGGGCTAGGTCATAGGAGCAAAAGCACAGTTACCCATGACGTGCTGAACGTGGAGCAAAGTAATTTGCTTGGTGAATCAGATTAAATTCTGACGCTGCGGGCGACGTTCCAACTACCCAACAAAAGCCACCCCTAGGGGTGGCTTTTCTATATTGCATTCCTACCCTCTTGCTTGTTTCCGCCGTTTGGCTCTCAGTGCTTCCACCCGTGCCGGGTCACGTTCGTTGTGCCATGTGTCCTTACAGTGGGAACAGCAGAACGTGTGCCATTTGTTGGCTTTTTGGAAGGTTGTCCCGCACTGTGGACAGTCGATCATTGTGCCGACTTTAGCCTGTTCAGCTTGTTGATAAGTTGATAATTTATCACTACTTTCATGTTTACCTACACGTGCGTGTATATCTACACGTTCGTGTAAGGGCTGATCGGGCTTGTCAGGCTTGCCGGTAAGGTTGGTGGTACGCTTACCCAGTGTCTTCCTGTCCTCACTGCCTGTTGCCAAGTTGAGCGCATCCAGTGCCGCTTGTTTCTTTGGATCGTCAAACCCGTAGAAGGGGCGGTCATCTGGTTCAGCTTTCGCCTTTGGCATATTGTTGGTGTCCTTGAACCCCGGAAAGGCACGGGGATTTTCTTCCCATGCGAGCGGGTCACGCTTTGCCATAGCTGTGGCAGGATTAAACGGGGTAGGGGAATGATTACCTGCCTGTTGATGTTTAAACAACGGTATCCCAACAGGGGGCAAGTGCTTGTTGTGGGCAAGTGGGCTGGTGCTTTCCTGCATCTGGGCAATGCTTTGTTCAAGTCCCCTGATATTGCCCTTAATATTCCGTCCCGCCTCAATCAAAAAGGCGTGAAGCCGTTCAAATGCAATGGCGATAATCAGCATCAGGGTAATATTTCCCCATGAGATAAAGGCGACATACGCTTTTTCTGTGCCGTCACCAAACAAGGCCGCGTAAAACTGCGCCAATCCCACGATAAAATCATTATGGGCATCCGCTTTCATTTGGTCTTGCCGTTCATAACGCAGCTTTTGGGTTTCGGAACTTGCCGCAACTTGGGCATTTAATGCCGCTGTTTGCTGATTTTCCAGTGCATCCAACTTGGCTTTGTCGCCATCACAGTGTTTATACCCCGGCTTGCCTAGATTGGCCTTGCACCGCGCCAATTTCTGGCTTGCTGCGGCAATGTCTGCCGCTAGGGTAGGGGATGCACTAATGCTGCTGCCTGTCGGGGCAATGGTTGCCTGATACGCGGAATTGCCTTCCAGTTGAATGTCCGCCTTGGCTTTCTGGTCTTCCAGTGCCGCAAACATTTCAGCGAGCAGGGCAAAACCTACCAGCGTTATCATCACGCCAGCAATCGCCCGGTAAGTAGTGAAATGGTTATAAGCAAAGTGCTTTACCCATGCCAGGAACACACCCAGCAAAATCACCGAAACCAGCATAAAAACAAATGCCGCTATGGTTACAGCCCCTTTATTGAAGTATTCACCCCAATAAAGCGGGTTGCCTAGTTTCAAATGCCCACTAAACAACAGGTAACTGATTAAGGTGACAATGAACGCCAATACCAACAAGGCTTTAAATTGCGCGTAATGGCTCATTTCATCCGCAAGGTCGGCCTGCAAATGGTTCAGTTCGGTTTTTTTAATGTTGTCCATGATTCACCCCCTCAGATGGAAAAGGCACAAAGCAGTGCCATAGCTGTTGAAAATATCGCGTGTACGTCGTACCGCTTGACCATCACCACCGCAAAGGCGGCGAAAAACAGCAGGAACAGGAACAGTTGCCCACCCCAGACAAGCGCGTATAAAGCACCGCCAATGGAGTAGGCTAGGGTGATCTTGGAGAGGGCATAGATGACCGCCCCGACGTTGACGGCAAACAAGGCAAGCCGGAAAACCATCGCCCAGTCAATACGGGCAAGGAAATCGCCAAGGGCTTGCAGTGCGTTGGTTGGGGCAGGGTGATTAGGTGTGGATACGGTGGTATCCATCGGGGCAGTGCCGCAGTTGTCCGTAAAGTGTTCGCGCACGGACGGGCGCAGGTTGCTATCATGCGTTTGCATTTTCAATTACTCGTCTTAGTTGAAAGTGAAGTCCTGCCTCGGAAGGTGAGATGTCCGGGGTAGGGCGATTACTACAAAATTAAATCAGGTTATATTTCCGGTATTTCTCCATTTGTTTAGGGGTTGCCATTTCAGTAAGCGGTTTACCTTGTATTTTTGCTAGGTTCTGCATACCCAGTAAGTCTTCAATAACTGCCTGAATATCCGCCTTGTCATGTTGTTCTGTTTTCCGGGTACGTTGGGTTTTAGGCTTATTTTCTGGTTCAACTGTGGGTTGTTCTGGTTCTTGGTCTTTTGTTTCAGTCCTAATCTTTAACGCAAATGTAAACGTAAAGTGGGTGATCTTTCGCCCAGTTTTCTTATCTTCGTAACTGGCGATTAAGTCTGAATGGGTGTTTATGTCTTCCATTGCCTTATTCAGGACATTCAACTTGAAATCCTTAATGGAAGGGTATTGGTAATTACCTTTTTCGTCTTTTAAGGCTAAAAGTTTTTTAATTTCGTTAATTTCTACCGTCTTTGTCTTTCTTGGTTCACCAAATAACCAGCTTTTCATTAACTCATAAAACCGGATACCGTAAACGCTATTCATCTTGGCGATGTATTCCATGTTGTAGCGGGTAAAACCACCCTCAAGCATGGAAATGTAGGGAATCATCTTGGAGGAGAAGTAAAGCCGCACCTTGCCACCAGTGGGAATGTAGTCAATTGCAGTAATCCACCGGGTCTTGGTTGCTGCAAGTGCGGGTTCTTCTGGGTCTGGTTGGTAAACTGTTACGGAACGCTCATACAAACGATCTGCGACGGTTTGAAGTTCTGAATACGCGCGATCTAACGAGACTCCAAACATATCTGAGAAATCAAAAGCCGTGATAACAAACGGTGTTGCTGGGTCTATCCGTTGCCCCTTCTTGATCTTCTGGATACAAGCCAACACTAGGCGTTGCTCGTTCAGAGTGAGGCGGTAACTAGCCTCTATGACGTGGTTAGATTTTACAATAAGGTCTTTCATCTTGGGTGTCCTATATTTACCTCCTAATTTTAACATAGGAGATAACATAGTCAACACCTAAGCACCGGATTCCTCCCTTTTTAACACCGGATTCCTCCCTTTTTAACACCGGATTCCTCCCTTTTTAACACCGGATTCC
>ERZ761609.3232-NODE-3232-length-10982-cov-34.126750_pt1 | contig 10982 bp, 12 predicted proteins | sample MGYA00511163_ERZ761609 | MGnify/ENA primary metagenome ERZ761609 (study PRJEB28899, sample SAMN02445070) | bioreactor sludge metagenome | biome: EBPR sludge | place: Australia: Brisbane, Thorneside Wastewater Treatment Plant | collected 2011-12-16 ... | reverse complement strand
GCCGATGTCGCGCCGGCTCGGCGAAACCGGCAAGGTCGTGCTGCGGGTCGAACTGGACGAAACCGGGCGCGTGAGCACGGCGCAGGTGGCGAGCAGCAGCGGCTCCACCCGCCTCGACGCCGCCGCGCTCGCGGCAGTCAGGAGCTGGCGCTGCAACCCTGCGCAACGCGACGGCCAGGCCGTCCGCTCGGTGGCGACACAGCCATTCAATTTCACTCTGGAAGGACGTTGATCATGGAAAACAGCCTGGGCTTCGCCCATTTTCTCGCACAGACCGATGCGCTCGGGCGCATCGTGCTGCTGCTGCTGCTCACGCTGTCGGTGGCAAGCTGGTATCTGATCGTGACCAAGGCGCTGGCGAATTATCTGGCGGGGCGCCGCGCCGAAGCGTTTCTCAAGCAGTTCTGGGCAGCCGATTCGCTACAGGATCTGAGTGCCGCGCTGCGCCGGCAGCCGGTGGACAACGCGTTTGCCGAGCTGGCGCACGAGGCGCTCGAAGCCGCCCACGACAACCACCAGCACGGCATGCAGAAGCTGGCCGCAGCCGGCGGCCTGGGCGAATTCCTCACCCGTCTGCTGCGCAACGGCATTGACCAGGAAGCGATGCGCGTGGAGCGCGGCCTCACGGTGATGGCGTCGGCCGGTTCCGCCGCCCCCTACATCGGCCTGTTCGGCACCGTGTGGGGGATTTATCACGCGCTGGTCAATATCGGCCTGTCGGGCCAGGGCACGCTGGACAAAGTGTCGGGCCCGGTGGGCGAGGCGCTGATCATGACCGCGGTCGGTCTGGCCGTGGCCATTCCCGCCGTGCTCGCCTACAACGCGTTCAATCGCCGCAACCGGGTCTGGCTGGCCAAGCTCGATGCCTTTGCGCACGATCTGTATACGGTGATCACGGTAGGCGAGAAGGCCAACAGTTCGGCCGGCGAGGGGCGCCCGCTGCGTCCCGCGGCGAAACCGGAACCGCGCATCGCTGCGAAAGGGTAACGACATGGCCATGGGAAGTCTCGATCCGCGCCGCCATCAGGGCCCGATGGCGGAAATCAACGTCGTGCCGCTGGTGGACGTGATGCTGGTGCTGCTGGTGATCTTCATCATCACCACGCCGCTGCTCACCCATTCCGTCAAGATCGATCTGCCCAAGGCCAGCAGCACGCCCAACATCACCCGGCCCGAGCATATCGAATTCGGCATCCGTGAGAACGGCGCCCTGTTCTGGAACGGCGCGCCGGTCGCCCGGCCGGAACTGGCAGCGCGCTTTGCCGTGGCAGCGAAAAAACAGCCGCAGCCCGAACTGCACATCCGCGCCGATCGTCTTGCGCACTACGAAACGGTGGCCCAGGTGATGTCGGCGGCGGCCAAGGCCGGACTGGTGCGCATTGGCTTCGTGACCGATCCGGCACAGCCCCAAGGGCAATAAATAGCGGCTTGCCGGCGGTTCCGGCAAGGTCGGGCGCGCGTGCCAGCTGCCGCCCATTTCCTTTCGCATGTTCATGCGCATCCCCGCCGGCCCGCTGCCGGTATGCGGACGCCCGCCGTGTTCAAAAAAAGAAACACTACGTTTCGATTTGGAATTTATCTGCAACACCCTACCCCGCATTGTTTTCGTATCTTGTTGTTAGATATGGGAATTATTATCTGGCATCGTTCGTGCTTAATAAGAGGCAAATGGCGTTCCTGGGTAACGTCGGGCCGGTTCCGGGTGAAAACGGGAGCTGGCTCGATCCAGATCGTCCCCTCCTCCTCTTGAACCGGCGCCTGCCGGTTCTTTTTTTTCTGCCCGCCATCTCCAGGACTTGTTTCATGGGGGCTCATCCGTGCTGCGGCAGCGTTTGGCCTGGCTGACGCCATGAGCAAGCGGCGGAATGGAACGTTTCATCGTGGAACATCAGGGAACAAATATAAAACCTAACAAGACAATAGTGTGTTGTTTTTTTTAGGTAATTTATTTGGCACGGTAGATGCTTATATAGCGGCGCGACAAGTTGCCGCACCTCGACCCGATTGTGGGGGCTGTATTCGCCAATCCGGGCGACGCAAGTCGGGTGGAGTTAGCCTTTAGTAGGAGGAGAAACATGAAACTGCAAGCAAGACATGACAGGTCGAGCGGGCGGATCAAGGCCGCATGCGCTTTTGTATCACTGACGGGTCTGCTGGCTCTGCCCATGGGGTCGGCACTGGCGGACAGCAAAGACGGTACCTTCCCCACCGCGGAGCAAGTGGGCGGACAGGTGTACATCGATCCGGTGGCGGTTGGCAAGAAGCTGCCCACCGACTTTGACACCTACGACATGGACGGCCAGAAGGTCGACCTGGGCAGCGTGGTGCAGGGCAGGCGTTCCCTGGTGGTGTTCTTTATCTCGGCCGTGCCGGTCTCGGTGAACGAGCTGGCGGCGATCGAGGACTTCACGCAGAAGAATGCCAAGGGCATCAATCTGGTGATGGTGAACGCGGACACCGTGGGCGCTGCGCTGATGGGCGGACCGAAAGCAGTCATTCCCAACTCGGTGAAGACCATGCACTTCATCAAGAAGGAAAAGGGTCTGAAGACCACCAAGATTTATGTCGCGCCGAACGATGCGCTGAGCGCGGACGGCGTGTCGACCCGCCTGGGCATCCGCGGCCTGCCGACCTCGTTCCTGCTGGACGAAAAGGGTGTGGTCCAGAAGGTGTTCGTGGGCCCGCAAAAGTGGAAAAAGGGCGACATCTGAGCCGCTGGCTTCAGGTCGAAAACTTAAGGAGAATGCAATGAGTATCAACAGAAGGCAGTTCATGAAGGGCGCAGTCGCGGCCGGCGTTGCCGGTTCCGCCACCATGCTTAACTCCGGCAGCGCGTTCGCGGCCGTGCACAACCCCGTTGGCGAAGCCCAGGCTGAGCTGTTCGGCAAATTCAAGGGCAACGTGGTGCTGCTGCCGAGCAAGTACGGCGGCTACGTGCAGGCGATGGACTTGTCCGTGCCCGAGACCCTGGCCTGGTATTCCTACGGCCTGCACGGCATCGACATGCCGATCCCCCACCACATCGCCGCCATGCCGTCTGCCGACCCCTACAAGGGCTTCGACTTCTACCAGACCATGCAGCCGCCGGCGTCGCCCTACGTCAACGAGAACTCCCCCGAGTGGCGCAACCGCGGCGACTTCAAGATGTTCAAGATGCGCTACGACGGCAGCGGCAAGCAGAACTCCATCACCGTGGTCAACGACGTCGGCGACACCACCGGCATGGCGTTGGGCGTGCACGTCTCCATCGGCGTGGGCGAAAACGCCAACAAGTACGTGGCGTATGCGGACGGCCAGAAGGACATGGTGCTGATTACGGACCTGGGCGACAACCCGAAGATCGTCAAGGCCTTCCGCTGCGACTACGATCCGGTCGCGCGCCAGCTCAACGTCAGCCACATCTTCCCCGACGCCACCACCGGCAAGTTCGACTTCGTCGGCCGCAAGGGCATGAAGACGAGCCACGAGGCGATGCTGGGCGAAGAACTGATGCCGGCCGACCCCACCGCGGTGTTCGTCGATGCCTTCACCTGGCACCCGACGCTGCCGTTCGGCGCCATCCTGATCCGCCGCCTCGGCTGCTGCGCCATCGTCGACACCCGCACCTGGGAAGTCGTGGCATTGCTGTCGACCGCCAAGGGGGCGCCGGATACCTTCCCGCTGGCGAAGCAGACCGGCTTTACCTGGACCTTCGCGGTGCCTTCCGTGCTGACGCCTCTGCACGAAGCGGGCTTCGTGACGAGCGGGGAATTCTTCGTGGCCTGCAACAACGTGCTGCAGAACAACATCGCGGTGTACCGCTCGACCGACGAAAACCCCAACAAGTGGAAGAAGGAGGCCTTCGTCGAGGGCTTCGGCACCAAGTACCTGCCGCTGCACATGGGCAACGTGCCGGATTCGCGCTTCGCCTACTTCACCATGTGGGCGCGCAAGCCCAACAACGGCTACATCTGCAAGGTCGATTGCAAGACCTGGCAGGTGGTCGCCAAGTGGGATACCGGTCCGGACCCCCACACCTGCGACTGCACCGTCGACGGCAAGTACATGACCACCGTGTACAGCGGACACCAGGCAGGTCAGTCCGGCCTGGTGGTGATCAACGTCGCAACCGACAAGATCGAGGCGCGTCTGCCTGCTCCTGGCGGCATGCACGATCACGTCGTGGTTCCGGAGAGCTGGGAAGGCCTCAAGTTTTCCCGCAGCACCTCGGTGTAATCGGGTTGTTCCGCCGGCAGCCTCCGCTGCCGGCGGTTTTTCACTGTGATGCATCAGCGATGCAGCAAGGAGAAGCAAATGAATATCAGCATTCTGAATCCGAGTCATTTGGCATATGCGGCGCACCGGCTGGCCGGCATATTCCTGATGGCTTTGTTAAGCCTGCCGGTCCTGGCGTGGGCGCACAGCAACGACTATCTGGCCACGGTCAAGGGCGCCCACGGCGGCATGGTGCGCATGGCGGAGATGTACCACTTCGAACTGGCGGTAAAAGGCGGCGAAGCGCGCGTCTGGGTCACCGACCATGGCGATGTGCCGCAGCCGACCACGGGGGCCAGGGCCACGTTGCGCCTGATCGACGCAAACGGCACGGTCTCGGTGAATCTGAAGCCGGCCGCCAGCAACGAACTGGCCGCCAAGGACGCGCGTATCAAGCCCGGCAAAGGGACGAAGATGGTGCTGACGGTCACCATGCAGGGCGAACGGCCGCTGCAGACCCGTTTTTCGCTGGACGAAAAATAAGCGGACGCGGAGAGGCCGCGGTGCCGGGCGGCTGCCGGCGAAACGGATCCGCCTGCGATCGTTTCTCCGGTGCTGACCACCCCAGCACGGCGGCGGTTTGAAGACGGGATAACCGAGGAGCGTATGCGATGAGTCGAGCCGATTTTCTACTGCCCCAGGCGATCCTGGTCCGCGCAACGCTTGGTTTGATGGCCGTGGTTGCGGTAGGCGCGGCCCATGCCCAGCCGGGCGCAAGCCAGGCGGAAAACCGCAACCGCCTGATTGCCACCAACAGCTGCGTCGGATGTGACCTGGTGGGCGTCAATCTGGCGGGGCAGAACCTGCTCGGCGCCGATCTGCGGCAGGCGGACTTGTCGCGCGCCGATCTGCGCGGCGCATTCCTGATCGGCGCCAATCTGTCCAAGGCCCGCCTGGCCGGCGTCGACCTGAGCGGGGCGGTGATCGGCGGCACGGTCATGAGCGGCGCCGATCTGCAGGGCGGCAACCTGTCCGGGGTGAACGCCAACCGCACGAGCTTCACCCAGGCCAACCTGACCGGGGTCGATTTCAGCGATGCCCTGATGGAGCGTGCCGACCTGGAAGGTGCGCATCTGCATGGCGCAAATTTCAAGGGCGCGGATTTGTACGAGGCCCGTTTCCTGTTCGCCGAAATGGCGGACACGAATTTTCTGGGCGCCAACCTGCATGCGGCCGATTTCAGCGAAGCGGAAGTGTCGGGAATACAGACCGATGCCAGCACGACCTGCCCGGATTTGAAACCGGGACCGTGCGTTTTTCAATAAACCCGGGCGGCGACGCCCGGATAAACCCAAGGAAGAGACATGTATCCATTTCCCACGAGTATCCGCGCCGCTGGCGCATGCCTGATTCTGATGGCCGGATTCGCGCAGGCGGTACGCGCGGACGAACCCAAGGTGCCCACCGGGCAGGAGCTGGCTTTCGACAATCGCAAGGGCAATTGCCTGGCGTGCCATGCCATGCCGGGTGAACCGAAAGCCGTCACCAGCACCAACATCGCGCCGCCGCTGATCAGCATGAAGGAACGCTTCCCGGAGCGCGCGAAGCTCTACGCCCAGGTTTGGGATGCATCGAAGGTCAACGCCGACACCCTGATGCCCCCCTTCGGCAAGCACAAGATCCTGAGCGACGACGAGATCAACAAAGTCGTGGATTACATCTACGGGCTGTAATGGCGCGTATTCATTATCGACACCGTAGGAGAGAAAAATGAAGCAACTGATCTGGATCCTGTCCTGCCTGGGATGGCTCGCGGTAGCCGCGAATGCGCAGGCTGCACCGGAAGACGACCGCCTGAGCGTAGTGAAGGCGGTGCAGAAAAAGTACCCCGAAATCAAGTTCGAGGATTACGTGCACGGCGCGCTGGCATTCAGCCCCGACGCCAAGGCCCAGTACGACGCCGTCATGACCTTCCCGCCTTACGACGCCGAAATCGAGAAAGGCGCCAAGTTGTGGGAAACCCCGTTCAAGAACGGCAAGCGCTACGCCGACTGCTTCCCGCGCGGTGGCAAGAATGTGGTGGGCAACTACCCGATGTTCGATGCCGCCAGCAAAAAAGTGGTGACGTTCGAAATGGCGCTCAACCAGTGCCGCACGGCCAACGGCGAGACAGCCTACAAGCACAGCGACATGAACACCATGGGTCTGCTGACGGCCTATGCCCGCACCCTCTCCGACGGCATGAAGATGAACGTCAAGGTGGAAGGCAAGGATGCCCTGGCAGCCTATGAAGCGGGCAAGCGCTTCTTCCACCAGCGCCGCGGCCAGCTGAACTTCTCCTGCGCGGGCTGCCATATCAGCAATGTCGGCAACGTCTTGCGCACCGAATATCTCTCGATGGCGCCGGGCCAGGCCACCCACTGGCCGGCATTCCGCGGCGGCGACTACACGCTGTTCACCCTGCAGCGCCGGTATGCCGCGTGCAACCAGATGGTGCGCCTGGCACCGCTTGAAATCGGCGGCGAGGAATACAACAACCTCGAGTACTACCACAGCTACCTGAGCAACGGCCTGCCGCTGCAGGCATCGGTATTCAGGAAATGATCCGCAGCGCACGACAGGTGCTGTCCACTTATTCAAGGAGAACAGGGATGAATGTATTTCGGGTTGCAGTCCGGATCATGGCCGCAGGCAGCGTGCTGCTTGGCATCGCGGGTTCCGCTGCGCACGCGGCTGAAAACACGGCCGGTGCGGCGTTGACGGCCGATGCGGCGCAGGCGCTGTCGAATGCGGTGTTCGTCGTCGACCTGGCAAAGGGCAAGAGCGCGTTGTGGACGACGGCAGCCGGCGCCCTGGCCCAGGCCCAGGATGCCGCCAAAAAACAGGATAGCGCGGCCGTGATCAAGCATGCCGCGACAGCCAGCGAACAGGCGTTTCTCGGCATGGCCCAGCTCGGCTACCCGCTCACCGTCGATCATTGAAACGGGTTCCCTGCGCCAGCGGCCAAAACCGGATGGCGCGGGATGCATCCTGAGCCCCAATTGCATCGACTTGCGCTCGGCCCCGGCGCTGCTCCGGTTAAGCCGGGGCCGCTTATGAAGCGCAAGCCGACGCCGTTGCCCGAGGAATCACAAGAATGAAATGGGACTACCTGCTGTTCTATCGCTGGCTGGCCTTGAACGTGGTGGGCTTCGCCATTCTGTGGGTGTTCCATATGAATGGCATGGTCGAGCCCGTTTTCCTGGGGGACAGCTCCTACATCGTGTACGTGATCGCCGGCCTGTTCCTGTATGGCATGGTGCTGTGCGGATTTCGCGTCTGGAAGACGAGCCGCGAACTCAACTGGGTCAAGCGCGGCGACAAGGGCAAGCTCAAGGAGTTTGCCGACAAGAGCCGGCAGGCCGACCGTGAAAGCGTGAAGGAAGCGTTCGAGATCAAGCTGTTTGCGCGCATCTCCTTCGTCAAGTACATCTCGTCCAGCCTGGTCATGCTGGGCCTGCTCGGCACGGTGATCGGCTTCATCATGGTGCTGACCAACATTCCGGCCAATGCAGTGGGCGATGCGGCCCAGGTCGGCAAGCTGGTGGGCGCGCTCACCAACGGCATGGGCGTTGCGCTCTACACGACCCTGGTGGGCGCCATCACCAATCTGTGGCTGAACGCCAACTACAACATGTTGCGTACCGGGGTGGTCAACCTGATTGCCGCCATCCTGGAATCGGCAGACCCGCAATAGCCGTTCGCGATGAGCAAGCATTTTTCGTTCGATGCCGAAGCCGAGGACGATTCCGACATCGTTTTCCGCGACGTCATCACCCTCGCGCTGCTCGGGTTCGTGTCGCTGGTCGTCATCATGCTGCCCCACATCAATCCGCCCAAGCAAAAGCAGGTAGAAAGCAAGGAGATATCGGCGCCCGGCAACGTGATCGTGGAAGCGCGCTGGGACGATCGCATCGACGCCGACGTCGATCTCTGGGTGCAGGCTCCGGGCGACGTTGCCGTCGGCTACTCCAACCTCGGCGGCCAGGTCTTCAACCTGCTGCGGGACGACATCGGCTTCCGCAACGACGCGTCCAACCTGAACTACGAGAACGCCTTCTCGCGCGACATCCCGGCGGGCGAATACGCTGTCAACCTGCACATGTATTTCAACCGCGCCAACGTCTGGCCGCTCAAGGTCAAGGTTCTGGTGTCCACCATCAAGCCGAGCGGCAGCTCGCGCGTAAGCCGGCAGATACTGGTGTCCGACGTGGTCCTGCGCAAGCCGGGCGAGGAGCAGACCGTGTTCCGCTTCAAGCTGGACGACAAGGGCGAACTGCTTGCGTCCAGCGTCAACGCCGCGCCGAAGGCCCTGCGCACCGACGCGCCCGGCGGCTACAACTTCGATGCCTACAAATGAACACCCTGCTCGCCCTGCTGGTCGCCTATCTCATCGTTTCCCTGGGCTACGCCCTGTTTTCGCTGCGGACCACCACCAGCCACGTCTTCCGCCTGACCGCGCTGCTTTATCTGGCGGCGTCGGTCGGCTTGGCGCTGTATCTCTTCAACCAGCTGCTGTCCCGGCCCAAGCCGATCGATCAGGAATATTTCTCCCAGGCCAGGGAGGCAGTGGTGCTGGCGGTGCGCCCGAAGGACGGCCAGGCGATCTATCTCTGGCTGCAGCTGCCGGACCGCGAGGCGCCCGCCTACTACGTCATGCCATGGGACGGGCAGGCCGCAGGCGACCTGGAAATCGCGCAGCGCGAGGCGGCACAGCAGGATGGACTGGTGCTGATGAACTATCCGTTCAAGCGCAACCAGCGCCAGGGGATCAAGGGCGACGACAGGGACAAGGTGTTCTACGCCACGCCGCCGCCGCGGCCGCCGCTCAAATCGGGAGAAATGGACGGATCTGGTCAGGCCATGCAATACCGTCCGCCGTCCGTCAACCCGGCCAGGTGATCGCCATGCACATGTTCTAGAAGCAAGCACGGGCGGCGCCGGGACGCGCAGCCCTACCGTCCTGGTGCGGCCGTCGGGCTCACCCGAATCACGGTTCCCTCGCGGCGCGGGTCCGCGGCGCCGTGCTGCGCGCCGGTCGCGAGGTCAATGGCGACGGCCTGCACTGAACCGATCGCCTCCTCGCATCCATTGGCCCCCGCCTCGCCGGGTGCGGGATGCCCCAGCGTGCGCAAGGCGTCCTGGGTCGCAATGCTGAAACCGGGTTGCATGAAGGGCGCGCCGCCTTCGCAGTCGACCTTGCCGGCCGCGTGGGTCACCGAAAGGCGGGGTGCATCGATGGCCTGCTGCAGGGACATGCCGTGGTCGATCAGGTTGAGCGTGACGCTGAACACGGAGTTGATGATCGTTGCGCCACCGGGCGAGCCATAGGCGGCAACCGGCCGGCCGTCCTTGAGCAGCAGCATCGGCGCCATGCTGGAGCGCGGGCGCTTTCCCGGTGCCACGTCGTTGGCGCCAGGATTGCCGCTGGCAGGGTCGGAAGCGGGCACGAAATTGAAGTCGGTCAGTTCGTTGTTCAGCAGGAAACCGTAGCCCGGAACGGTAATGCCCGACCCCCAGGTGAACTCGATGGTGCTGGTGTGGCTCACCACGTTGCCCCAGCGGTCAATGATCGAGAAGTGGGTCGTGTGCGGGCTTTCCTGCCTGGCACGTGGCATGCGCTGCGGTCCCCGGGCCTTGTTGTCCCAGGGCAGGAGATCGCCGGCCAGCGGCGTGTCCATGCGGCGGTCGGGCTGGATCCGCGCTGCGCGCATCGCCACATACCCAGGATGCAGCAGGGCCCGCTGCGGTACCGTCACGCTATCGTCGTCGCCGCTCCACATCTCGCGGTCGGCAAAACCCAGGCGCATGGCCTCGATCATCACGTGCAGCGTCTTCGGACTGCCAAAGCCGTAGCCATGCGATGCATCCCCGACCGGGAAGCGTTCCAGCAGGCCGAGCATCTGCAGCACCGTGATTCCCCCGGATGAGGGCGGCGGCATCGTTGCGAGCGTCCAGCCCCGGTAGCGGCCATACAACGGTGAGCGGATAGCCGCTTGGTAACCTCTGAGATCCGCGAGCGTCATGCGCCCCGCGCCGGCGGCGCCCAGTTCGCTGCGCGTGCGTCGCTGGGCTTCGACGAGCGCTTCCGCCAGCGGGCCCCGGTAGAAAGCATCCGGCCCCTGGGCGGCGATGCGCTTGAAGGTTCTGGCGAGGTCAGGCTGCACCAGCCAATCGCCCTCGGCCAGCGCTACGCCGCCCGGCCGGAAGATCGCTGCGGTCTCGGGATGGATCAGCGTGCGGCCACCATCGTTGGCGATGTCGGCGGCAAGGAAGCGGTTGACGCGAAAGCCGTGCTCGGCAAGCTCGATCGCTGGCGCGAGCGTGTCCGCCAGCGTCATCGTGCCCCAGCGTGCGAGCGTGGTGTCGATGCCGCGCAGCGTGCCGGGCACGCCGACAGCGAGACCGCTGGTCGAGGCGAGCGGAAATGGCATGGGCTGGCCCCCGGGGGAGAACATGTCGGGGCTGGCTGCGATCGGCGCGCGCTCGCGCGAGTCGACAAAGAAGGTCTCGCCGGTTTTTGCAAGATGGATCAGCATGAAGCCGCCGCCGCCGATGCCGGACGACTGCGGTTCGACCACATTCAGCGCGAACTGCACCGCAGCCGCGGCATCGATGGCGTTGCCGCCCGCTGCAAGCATGCGCGCACCGGCGGCCGCCGCCGCCGGATGCGAGACCGCAACCACGCCGTCGGGCGAGGCGGCCAGCAAGATCGGAAGAGCACAAGTCTGTACTCCAGTCACTGACCA
>ERZ761609.3231-NODE-3231-length-10986-cov-927.988656_pt1 | contig 10986 bp, 12 predicted proteins | sample MGYA00511163_ERZ761609 | MGnify/ENA primary metagenome ERZ761609 (study PRJEB28899, sample SAMN02445070) | bioreactor sludge metagenome | biome: EBPR sludge | place: Australia: Brisbane, Thorneside Wastewater Treatment Plant | collected 2011-12-16 ... | reverse complement strand
CCGTCTTGAACTGGCACAGGACCGCCTCACTACGCTTTTGCACCTGGGGCCGGCGCACGCCAGTGGTCGCGCCGTGGCCGGCTGTCGCCACTGCTGGCGCGGGCTCCGACGGACTGGCCCGGAATCTCGCCGGTGACTGGCTGCGCCAGCCCGCCGTCGTGTGCTTTCCCATCGCGAAAGGACTCTCTTCATGACCACTGCGACGACGCATTCGATGATCGGTCTGGCGCTTGCCGGCGGTGGCCCGGTCGGGGGCATCTATGAAGTCGGAGCGATGGCTGCTCTGGCCGAGGCCCTCGAGGGGCTAGACTTCACCGGCTTTGGAATCTATGTCGGCGTCAGCTCGGGTGCGTTCATCTCGGCCGCCGTCGCCAACGGGCTCGGACCAGACAAGCTGGCGCGGATGCTGGTCGAGAATGACACCGACGAAGTCTTCGACCCCGAGATGCTGCTGCGACCCGCTTTCGCTGAGTACGTGCGGCGCGCACTGGCAGTGCCGGCACTATTCTGGTCGTCGCTTCGCCAGTACCTGTCGGATCCCTGGCATCTGCGCCTGATCGAGTCCTTCCAGGGTCTGAGTCATGCGATTCCGGCCGGGGTCTTCAACAGTGCCGGAATCGATCAGCTGCTTCGTCGGCTGTTTTCCAGCGGTGGCCGCACGAACGATTTCCGGCAACTGAAGCGGCGCCTGTTCATCGTTGCGACCGATCTCGACACCGGTGAGTCGGTCGCCTTTGGTTCGCCAGACTACGCCGACGTGCCGATTTCGGTCGCCGTCCAGGCGAGTGCCGCGTTGCCGGGGCTGTTTCCGCCCGTGCGCATCGGTGAGCGCTATTTCGTCGACGGCGCCCTGATCAAGACGCTGCACGCTTCAGTGGCGCTGCAGGCCGGCGCCGAACTGCTGATCTGCATCAACCCTCTGGTGCCTTTCGACTCACGCCTGGCTGCCAGGCGGCGGCTGAACGAGAATCCGCAGCGTGCCCCCGAGCACCTTGTCGACGGTGGTTTGCCGGTGGTCCTGTCGCAGACCTTCCGCGCCATCATCCACTCGCGGATGCGCACCGGCATGGATCGCTACCGGCACGAGTTCAAGGGCCGCGATGTCGTCCTCTTCGAGCCGACCCGTGACGACGCCGAAATGTTCTTCACCAACGTCTTCAGCTATCGCGGTCGCAGCCGGCTTTGCGAGCACGCTTACCAGCGGACGCGCAGCGACCTCTACCGCCGGCGGCATGAGTTGCGGCCGATTTTTGCCAGGCACGGTATCGAGCTCGATCTTGGCGTGCTCCGGGACCACAGTCGTTCGCTTCTTCCGAAGAAGCGGCGCCCCGACCTGGCTACGAGCGCTGGCGCTCTGGACGCCTCGCTGGCGGACCTCGAACGTTGGTTGCGGGCGCAACGAGCCTGAGCGGCGCGCGTCGCCGCGGCGTGCGCCGTGCGTCGATGCCGACGAGGATTCCCCGGCGCCTCTCGGAGTGCTATTCTGGTCTCCGCCGAGAGACCACAGAGAGAGCGGATGGACAGGAAACCGAAGCGGCGCACTCGCGAGCGCATCATCGAAACGAGCCTGCGCCTGTTCAACGACTTTGGCGAGCCGAACGTGACGACGAGCGTCATTGCTGACGAGATGAACATCAGCCCGGGCAACCTCTACTATCACTTTCACAACAAGGATGAAATCCTGGAGTCGATCTTCTCCGTCTTCGAGCGGGAGATCGAGGACATGCTCGCCGCACCAACCCGGCGACCCGCCGACGTGGAAGACATCTGGTTGTTCCTGCATCTGCTTTTCGAACAGATCTGGAAGTACCGTTTCTTCTACCGTGACCTGAACGACCTGCTGACGCGAAATCGCCTGCTGGAAATTCATTTCAGGCAGATCCTGGCGCACAAGGTCCGGACGGCGACGACCCTCTGCGAGAGCCTGGTCCTGGCGGGCGCGATGCGCGCCGGCAGCGAAGAGTTGCGTGCGTTGGCGACGAACATGACGGTCATCGCCACCTATTGGCTGTCCTATGAGTACGCCTGTGATCCACGTGGCAAGCTCGAGAGTGGTCGTATCGGACGCGGCGTCTACCAGGTGATGGCGATGCTGTCACCCTTTCTCGTCGGCGAATCGAAGGGCCTGCTCGACAGGCTGTCACAGGAATACCTGGCCGCCTGAACTGGCGCAGGTGAGAAAGCTTTGCCAACCAATCGAGGAGGATCCCATGGCCTGGAACAAGTTTCCCTATCCCAACAAGGCGTACAGCCTCGCTGGTGCTGCGTTGCAGAAGAACTGGGCACGTCTGCATCGCGGCGACTGTGAGCCGTTCCCGGAAGACGCGAGACTGCAGGATGCCTGGCGGAGTTATCACGCCGGCGATTTCGAACAGGCGGTCGTTGCCGGGCTGGCTTGCGGTATCGCTGGATACAACGTCGCCAACAAGGCAACGACGATCTATGCCAGCTATCTCGAGACCAACGAGGAGCGCAAGCTCAGCATGCTGAACGAGGTGGCGCAACGTTGCGAGGAGCAGCAGGAGAAGACCGCGGCCGATGCCAATGCCTGGTATCTGCATGCCTTCGCCCTGGGTCGCTACAGCCAGAGCATTTCGGTCGTCAAGGCGTTGGCGCAGGGTTTGGGTGGCAAGATCAAGCACAGCCTGACGCAGGCGCTTGCGCTGCAGCCGGCGCACGCCGACGCGCACATTGCCCTCGGTGCGTATCACGCTGAGGTGATCGACAAGGTCGGAGCGCTGGTGGGCGGCATCACCTACGGTGTCAAGAAGGATACGGGCAGGGAATTCCTCGAGGCAGCGCTGAAACTCAACCCCGACTCGGCGATCACCCGCATCGAGTATGCCAACGCGCTGGTCCTGATGTTCGGCAAGGCAAAGATGAAGGAGGCCGAGCGCCTCTACCAGGAAGCTGCCGCCTGCGTACCCATGGACGCCATGGAGCGGCTCGATGTCGAGGCTGCGAAAGCCGAACTCGCCGACTGAGAGGTCGTGAAGAAGGCGGCGCAAGCAGCCCGGCCATTCATGGCCGGGCGTCGGCGGGAGGAGCGGAGCGCGCCGCGCCGCGGAGCGGATTGATTGACCGCAAGGCGGAGGCCGCTCAAGAAGGCCTACCGCTCCCGCGGCTCAGGGCGAGCACATCGTCGGCGACAAGCTGCGGATCGGTCAGCCGATCCGGAGGTTCGAGGAGTGCCAGCCAGAGCAGCTTTTCGAATTCGTGGGCGAACTGGTCGGCGATCCGTTGCGGATCGTCCACCATGTTCCTGTCGGTGATGAGGCCGAACTGGACGCTGCCGTTGTAGGACAGGATGCTGACGCCGATGCCGATGTCGCCGGCTTGCGGTACCCACGCCAGTTCCCGCTCGATCTTGCTGCCGGCGAGAAAGCGCGTTTGCGGTGCACCCGGGACGTTGGTCATCACCGCCGTCGTCTTGCTGGTCAATAGCCTGAGGATCTGCTCCTCGATGAATCTCGGCGCCATGCCGGCTGCGCCGAGCAGGGCAAAGGTCAGCACGGCCTGATAAGAGGACTTCAGCGCGGTCATTCTGGCGCGCGTTGCGTACAGGCGGGAGAGCGGGTTGTCGCTGGCGAGCGGCAAGTCGAGAGCGACGAGGCCGAAGCGGTTGCCAAGTTCCTCTCCGTCACCTGCAGGCCGCAGGTTGACCGGTACCATGGCACGAATCTCGACTCCCTCGACGGCATCCCCGTGGTGCACCAGATAGCTGCGCATGGCGCCAGCGACCGATGCCAGCAGCAGGTCGTTGACCGAACACGAGAGTACCTTGCCAACGGCCTTGATCTCCGCCAGCGGCAGCGGCTCAGACCATGCAACGCGCTTGGCGCTGCACGCCCGTCCCTTGAAGCGGGTGCGGCTATCGTCGGGCATCAGCGCGAGTCTGCCGACTTCGTGGGCGATCGCCCCGGCGACGCTGGCGTAATCGCGGATTCCTCCCGGATCCCGGCGTAGGCCCAGGTATTGCCCCCAGAGGTTGCCGCCGAGACTGAGCGAAGCCTGGGCCGCATCGGCCAGCGGCTCGATGACCGTACGCCAGAAAGTGCTGCTCGTGTCGCCGCTGCCTTCCGCTTGCCGGCGCGCCGGCCGCTCCGTTGCCACCGTCGCCGGGTGTTCCCTGTGCGCGGGGGCATCGACCCGGTCATCCGTCAGCGAGTCGATGACGCCGATCAGGGCGATCCCGTCGGCGATGGCGTGGTGGATGCGGATGACGATTGCCGAGTTGCCGTCGGCCGTGTGCACGACGTTGAACTCCCAGCGCGGCCGGGCGGTGTTGAGCGGCGTACTGGCCATCTCGGCAACGAACTTCTGCAGTTCAAGCTGGCCGCCGGGGGCCGGCAGGAGCGAATGGCGAACATGTGCGTCGATGTCGAAGCCCACATCGTCCACCCACCAGGTGCCATCCATTTCCTCGCTGATGATCTGCCGAAAGCGTCGGTAATGCAGCAGGCGCCGGGCAACCGTCCGCTTCAGTCGCTCGTCATCGATCCGGCCGCTGCAGACCATGATCCCCAGGATCTGCATCAGGTTCTCGGGTCGGTCCATTCGCAGCCAGGCGGTGTCGACGCTGCTGAGTCTCTCGCGCGCGCTCATTGCAGGGGCCCCGGGGAAAATGCAAGCCCATATAATAGCAAGCCGTCGCAACCGATCATCAACCGGAGAAACCAGCGTGAGTGACCTGAAAGCCCAGTTCGAGGCCGCCGTGGCCAATTCCAAGACATTGCCCGAGCGTCCGGACAACGCCAGCCTGCTGAAACTGTACGCGCTTTACAAGCAGGCCGGCGACGGCGACGTCAGCGGCCGGCGTCCGGGATTTACCGACATGGTTGGTCGTGCCAAGTTCGACGCCTGGGCGGCGCTGCAGGGCACGGCGGGCGAAGATGCGATGCAGCAGTACATTGCTCTGGTGGAGCAGTTGCGGGCCGGCTGAGCCACTGCCGACGCCCGCCGCGAAGCCGCTGCTTCAGACGGGGAAGTTCTCGTCGAAGAAGCGGTGAATCTCGCGCTCGATCGTCGGTTTGAGCGCGAAGAGCAGGAATCCCAGGCGGATGTGGAGGGCGACGTCACGCTCATCGACCGCCAAGTCGCCGGAGACACCGGGCCGCTTGAAGCGCATGACATCGCCACTCCAGGAATAGCTCAGGTCGAATTCCTCGTTCAGCTCGGTCGCCATGTGTTCGGCCGCGGCGCGTGCCTCGGCGAGACTCTTGCCGTGGCGGCGGCGGATGATGATGTCGCTCATGTGAAGGCTTCTCCTGGCGGGTCAGTCGATTTCAGCACAGAGTGCGCGAAAGGCGGCAAAGCGGCGGGCATCGATCTCGCCGCGGGCGAGCGCCGCCAGCACGCTGCAATCCGGCTCCCGGTCGTGGCGGCAGTTACGGAACCGACAGCTGCCCAGCAGCGGGCGCAACTCGACGAAAGCCAGAGCGATCTCTCCGGACGACAGGTGGTGCAGCCCGAACTCGGTCAGTCCGGGTGAGTCGATCAGTGCCGACTGGGTGCTCGGACGATAAAGGCGGGCGTGCGTCGTCGTGTGCTTGCCGCTGTGGAGCGCGTGAGAAATCTCTCTGGTGCGGGCCTGCGCGTCCGGGATCAGGGCGTTGATCAGCGTCGACTTGCCCATGCCGGATTGCCCGATCAGCAGGCTGAGGTGATGCGACAGGTGCTCGGCGAGCGGGCTGGCATCCTCGCGAGCGGTCAGCCTGAGGACGCGGTAGCCGAGGCGCTCGTACGGTGCTAGGGTCGCGGCCGCCGCTGCCACGCGCTCTTCGAGATCGCACTTGTTGAGGACGATCAGGACGGCGATGCCCTGGCTTTCGGCTGCGACGATGCAGCGGGTGATCAGTTCGTCCGAAAACGGTGGCTCGGTGGCGACGACGATGACGATCTGCGTCACGTTGGCGGCGATCAGCTTCGCTCGACCCGGGTCGGAGCGATAGAGCAGGGTTTGCCGTGGTGCGAGCGAATCGATCACTCCGTGCCCGGAGTCGAGTTCCTCGATGAGCACGCGGTCACCACAGACCAGTTCGCCCTTCTTGCCGCGAGTCACGCAGAGCGTGCTTGCGCCGTCGGGAAGCTCGACGCGATATTGCCGCCCGTAGGCAGCGACGACCGTTCCGGTTACCGTCAAATCCTTGCCAGTGCCTCGATCTTGGCCGCGCAGACGAAATCGTTGCGCGACAGTCCGCCAACGTCGTGCGTGCTGTAGCGGACGATGACGCGGCCATAGCCGACCTCGAGATCGGGGTGATGGTTTTCGCGCTCGGCCAATCCAGCGACCATGTTGACGAAGAGCATGGTGGCGGTGTAGCTGCTGAAGCCGAACGCCTTTTGCAGGCAGCCGGTTTCGTCGATCTGCCAGCCCAGCAGGCTGCTGAGCAGTGCGGCGGCCTGCGTCGGGTCGATGGCGTGCTCACTGCCGCGCAGTGGACGGCAGTGTTCGCCTGCGAGATCCTGTTGTCCTGACATCAACTGGCTCCTCAAGATTGTGTGTCTTACCTGCCCTGCAGGCGCGCAACGCGCAGCGCAGCGGGGGGGTGTGAGTCATAAAAGAGCGAGTGTAACGGGTCCGGGGTCAAGGTGGCGGCATTGTCTTGATAGAGCTTCACCAGAGCCGCGACGAGGTCGTCTGCCGAGGCGTTGGCCGCGGCGTAGCGATCGGCTTCGTATTCGTCGCGGCGTGACAGCAGGCTGAGCAGAGGTGTCAGCAGGAACGTGAAGACCGGACCGACGAGAAAGAAGAGCAGCAGTCCCAGGGCAGTGTTCTCGTTGCTCAGGCCAAGGCCGCGGAAGAACCATTCGGCATCGATCAGCTGACCCAGAACGGCGAGGAAGGCGAGCGAGACGACGAACAGGATGAGCATCCTCCTGGTTACGTGGTGGTGCCGGAAATGCCCCAGTTCGTGTGCCAGAACGGCTTCCATCTCGCCCGCCTGCAGCCGCTCGAGCAGGGTATCGAAGAAGACGATCCGCTTGCTGCGGCCAAAACCCGTGAAGTAGGCGTTGCCGTGACTCGACCGCTTCGAGCCGTCCATGACGAAGAGCCCGGAACTGGCGAAGCCGCAGCGCGTCAGCAGCGCCTCGATGCGGGCCTGGAGGGCGGCGTCTTCGAGTGGTGCGAAGCTGTTGAACAGAGGGGCAATCCAGGTCGGATAGAGGAACAGCAGCAGAAGGTTGAACGCGCACCAGAAGAGCCAGACATACAACCACCACCACGGTCCCATGTGGTCCATCAGCCACAGCACGGCGAGCAGCAGCGGTATGCCGATGACCAGTCCGAGCGTAGCCTGCTTCGCCAGGTCAACGAGAAACAGGGTCGCCGTCATTCGGTTGAAGCCAAAGCGCTCTTCAATGACGAACTGGCGATAGAGCGTCAGCGGCAGATCGACCACGGCCGAGACCAAGACGACGCTGAAGATCACGGCGACGCCATAGGCGAGGCCGCCGACGCGCGGCGACCAGAAGTCGTGGATCGTCTGCAGGCCACCGCCAAGGGTCAGGACGAGCAGCAGCGCGACTTCGATGGCAAGGCAGAGTCTGCCGAAGCGGGTACGCGCGACGGTGTAGTCAGCCGCCTTCTGGTGGGCCTTGAGCTCGATGCGGTCGGCAAAGCCGGCCGGGACCGCTGCCCGGTGTGCCATGACGCAGGCAACCTGGCGGCGGGCCAGCCAGAGTCGGAGGGCGCACATCAGCAGCAGGGCGGCGATGAAGGAAAAGGACAAGACGTTTGGCATGAGGCTGTGACACAATGTGGCGTTTTCGTGGCGCAGGTGGGATTATATGGCAGAGGTCGAGAATCGCCTCGTTTGGCTGGACATGGAGATGACCGGGCTCGACCCCGAGCGGGACCGCATCATCGAACTGGCGATGGTCCTTACCGACAATCAGCTGGTGACGATTGCCGAGTCGCCGGTATGGGTGGTGCACCAGAGCGACTTCTGTCTCGAGGCGATGGACGAATGGAACCGGAAGACGCACGGTCGCTCGGGGCTGATTGAGCGGGTCAGGGCGTCGGTGCTTGACGAGGCAGCGGTCGAGGCGGACGCGCTGCTCTTTCTGCGCACGCACGTGGCGCAGGGCGCGAGTCCGATGTGTGGCAACTCGGTTGGTCAGGATCGGCGCTTCATGCTGCGCTACATGCCACAGCTCGAGGCATGGTTCCACTATCGCAACCTGGACGTCAGCACCCTCAAGGAACTTTGCCGGCGCTGGAAACCCGAGGTCGCCAGGGGTTTCGTCAAGAGGGCCGACCACACTGCGTTGGCAGACATCCGCGAATCGATCTGCGAACTGCAGTACTACCGCGAGAATTTCATTCGGCCGTGACGACGCGAGGCTGTGGTGTCCGCCCGCCGCCTCAGCTGTCGGAGCCTGGGCTGCGCCTGCTGCTGCGCGAATGGAGCTGCAGTTGCTCGCTGTCGCGGCGATCCGAAGGACGTCCGCCCTGCCAAATCTTGCGCCAGCCGCTGCCAGCCGCCACACCACCGTCCCTCGGCGAGCCATGGGTCAGGCGCAACTCGCAGTTCTTGGCGGCGGCCGATCCGGCGGGCAGCGTGCGTATCCCTGCGAAGTAGTCGAGCGATGCCAGCACGGGATCGGCCACGTTGACATTGGCGATGCATCCGTAGCTCGCCGGCAGGTTTTTCGCCAGCGAAGTGGCCGCCTGACGATAGGTCTTGATGTGGTCGATCCAGGGCATCCAGAGCGTCGCGATCAACAGCCAGAAGAGCGTCAGGCCGGCCATCCAGTGCATGATCCCCCGCATCGGCGAGCGTGCCGTGGTGACGATGAGCCAACACCAGGCCGCTGTCGCCAGCAGTGCGAAGCAGGCAGCGATGAGGCTGAAGTGGGCAATGAAGCCGGGCGCCAGGCGCATGGACTGCCGGCCAAGGCTTGCCGGCCAGCCAAAGGTCATCGCGCACCAGCCGATCCAGGCGAGGATGGCCAGAATGCTGAAGGTGATCATGCCGAACCAGTCGAACGCGTTGGCGGCGCCACGTCGTAGCGAGCCGACTCCGGGAACGGCCAGAAGCACCAGCGGCGGCAGCAGGAGCAGCGCCGATGCGCTGCGGGCGTCCAGCCAGACGCTGAGCATCGGCAGGGCGAACAGCAGGGCGACGATGGGCAGGGCAAGAGGCATGCTGCACAGATGCCTGCGTTTCGCCCACAGAGTCCAGGCGGCGAGCGGAAAAGCCGGCCATGCGTACCACGGCAGCATGAGCAGGAGCCGCAGCAGTCGCGGCCAGGGTTGCGCGGTGCCACCGAGCTGGTTCAGCTCGGCCAGCCTGAACGCAGCGAGATAGGACGGGTCGCGGAGCGACAGGGCAACGAGCCACGCAGCGGCGGGGAGGGCGGCCAGCAGCAGCGAGCCAGCCAGCAGGACCGCAGCGCGCTGTCGGTTTTCCGAGCGCCAGGCAACAAAGGCCGCGACCGGCAGCAGTGGCAGCATCGCCGCCAGGCCGTTGGTCAGCAGGCCGAGGCCGAGAGCCGTACCGAAGACGAGGACGCCACGGCGGGGTCGACGGTCGATTTGCGTCAGTCCCCAGTAGGCGGCTGCATGCGCTGCCAGGGTCGCCAGCATGGGTTGCGCCTCGTGCGCGTGGAACAGGAAGCCGATGCTGCCGGCCAGCAGCAGAGGCGCCGCGGGCGCCGCGGCGCGGCCGTGCAGTTCGCGCGCCGCGAGCAGGATGAAGGCAAGCGCCAGAAGGGTGCACATGCCGCTGGCCAGGCGGACACCGTCATGCAGCGGCAGCAGCCAGGAGGACAGGTAGCCGCTGCTCGCGGCCATCCAGTAGTACAGCGGTGCGTCAGGATAGGGCCGGCCGGCGAGGCCTGGCGCCAACCACTTGCCACTCGACAGCATTTCGTGTACGACGCCGATGGTCACGGCGTCGTCATTCTTCCACGGATCGTGGCCGATGAGGCCGGTCAGGACATAGAGAGCGAGCAGGACTGCGAGGCTCCAGCCGCTTGGCGGCAGGGTGATGCCCCGACAGCGAACCGGCTTGGCGGATTCCAGCATCTGAGCGCTGTTGCCGTAGGAGTGGGCCTGGCGGAAAACGAAAAAGGCAGCCTCGGGGCTGCCTTCGTGGTCGACCCCGCCGTTCGACCTAGGCCGTCTTGCGCATGGCGCCGTACTTCTGGTTGAACTTCTCGACGCGGCCGGCCGTGTCGATGATCTTCTGCTTGCCGGTGTAGAAAGGATGGCAGGCTGCACAGACTTCGACGTGCAGAGCCTTCTTCATCGTCGATCTGGTGGTGAAAACATTGCCGCAGGAGCAGGTCACCGTGATCTCGTTGTAGGCGGGGTGAATCTTCTCTTTCATCTTGTGTTCTTCCGGTACGTTGGAACTGGCGGGTCGTCACGAATGGACTTTGCCCGGGAGGTCGGGGTTCTCCGAGAGGCGGGATTATCAGCGATTTTTCCCCGATTCGCAATCTGCTTGCAACTCTCCCAACCCTGACGCATGACCCTACCGAATCGGACCCGTTCGCCGGAAACCCCCGCTTTCGCCGCTGGAGCGGTCAGATTGCGGGAGGCTGGCGGCAAGTGAGCGCTGGATCCGCCGGTGGTGTGGGGTGGGTAAAGAGGGTGTCGATAGGTGGCAGGAACTCCGTTTTGATCTCTGGGCGAGCCTATCCCTGCACAGAGCGCACTGCTTGGGGTGGTTTCTGGGGCCGTCCGGGACAGGTCACTCGAGTGGCAGGAGAAAGGGTTTGGCGAGAAGTCCGCGCATCCGCGCAGGATCGAACCAGGGCGCGGCGCAGGATGCTCGGATGAAGGCGATGGCCCCGCGCACGCCGAACTGGCGAAACAGATCGCGGAGCTGTCGCGTGAAGCGCGCCAGAACATCTGCGTGCCGCTACTGCTCGCCGGCGTGCCGCCGGCCGAACACGCGTCGCGCACGCAGGCGCTGCTTAGGACGCAAGCAAAAATAACTTGAACAATAAAGGTTATTTGTCATTGTTCCGAGG
>ERZ761609.3230-NODE-3230-length-10987-cov-5.049305_pt1 | contig 10987 bp, 9 predicted proteins | sample MGYA00511163_ERZ761609 | MGnify/ENA primary metagenome ERZ761609 (study PRJEB28899, sample SAMN02445070) | bioreactor sludge metagenome | biome: EBPR sludge | place: Australia: Brisbane, Thorneside Wastewater Treatment Plant | collected 2011-12-16 ... | reverse complement strand
TCATCATTATCATCAATCGTCATCGGCGCGGACCCGAGAGCAGTGCGTTGTGAAAAAGAAGAGGCGCTGTGTCCGGAGGGTACAGTTTCCGAACCCAGCGCCCCTGTAAGATCAAACTTTTGTTGCTACGCGGCGTGCACGACGGTCATGCGAGCAGCTTCGCGCGCCTGTGCGCGGCGATACAGGTCGCCAAACGCTTCGGCAGCACATTCCGGGCAGTATCCGTGGCTGACCATCATCTCATTCTGGTTTACCGGTTTCGCAAGGCGCGACCACCGGTCATTCTTCCGAACCTTCTGGCACACACAGCATTGAACAATCATTGTTAACTTCCTCCCGGGTTCCTTCCCGAGTTACTGCCGATACCAGAGCATAGGCCGTGCCAAATACCCCGAATACCCTGCATATCGGCATAAGTCATTACATTTGAAGGTCTTGACCGTTACATTCAGCAGCAATCCGTCACCCTATTAGCACTTTAGCCCATTTTCACGGGAACTTTCTTCCCGCTGAACGGCAGTTTTGGCGGCAGGAATTTTTCAATTCGACGAAAAACAGGCAGCTCAGAATTCGCATTTTGGCACTTCCAAAGCCCCATAACATTGCACGGAAGTTCCCCAATGCGTTAGAGTAGCGGCGAAGGAGCCTCCCTTGATCGAAGTTACGGGTTTGACAAAGGTTTACGGCGCGATTACCGCTGTCCACGACCTGTCCTTTCGTGTCGAGAAGGGCGAGATTATCGGCTTTTTGGGCCCCAATGGGGCAGGCAAAAGCACGACGATGCGCATTCTCACCGGTTTTACCCCCCCAACCAGCGGCGTGGCGAAAGTGGCGGGGTTTCACATTGAGGACCAGCCAGTCGAAGTGAAGCGGCGTGTCGGCTACATGCCCGAAAACGTACCCGCCTACACGGAAATGTTGGTTGGCGCCTTTCTCCGCTACGCAGCGGAGGTAAAGGGCATCGCGCGCGGGTCGGTTAAATCGGAAGTTGATCGCGTGATTCGCCGCTGCGGTTTGACGGACATGAGCAACCGCATCATACGCAACCTGTCGAAGGGGTATCGGCAACGCCTCGGGCTTGCCCAGGCCCTGATCGGGAATCCACCGGTCTTGATACTCGACGAGCCGACCTCCGGGCTGGATCCCAGGCAGATCGTCGACATACGGCAGGTCATCAAGGAACTTGCTCCCGAACATACCGTGCTGCTGAGTACGCACATCCTCCCGGAAGTCGCCATGGTCTGCGAGCGCGTCATCATTATCAATCGCGGGCATATCGTCGCGCAGGACACGATGCACAATCTGACCGGAGGCGACACGGAACGAATCGAAGTTGAAGCCACCGGCGTTACCGAAACTATTGTGAGCAAGTTGCGCGCGCTCGAAGGCGTGACCGGCGTCGAGACACTGGGCAACGGCCGCTACCAAGTGATGGCGCCGCGTGGCGCCGATTTGCGGGGAGCCATTGTGGCTGCGCTGTCATCGGCCGATTGCGGACTCGCGGGGATTCAGTTGAAACGTCGAACGCTTGAAGAAGTTTTTATCAATGCCGTCTCATCGGATCAGGAGATGGCGGTATGAGAAGCGCGTGGTCTGTAGCGAAGCGCGAACTATCGAGCTTCTTCACGACGCCCGTGGGCTACGTGATCGTGGGTACCTACGCCGCGATTTCAGGTTTGGGCTTTGCCGCGTCGTTTACGGAGTTCTGCGCGATTACCGTCAATCCCGCGGAAAAAGGCTATGAAGGCGTGCCCAAACTGGAAGAGCTGCTGATTAGCCCCTATCTCTTGTTTTGCGGTCAGTTGCTCATGTTTATCGGCCCGCTCATCACCATGCGGTTGCTTGCGGAAGAGCGCAGCCGGGGCACGATTGAATTGCTGCTCACCTATCCGCTTCGCGATCGCGACATCGTATTCGGCAAATACGGCGCGGCGATGATAATCGTGCTTGTGCTAATGTCGATTGTTGGCGTACACCTCGCGGTTGTCGGGTACTACACGGACGTCGAACCAGCGGTACTCGCGTTTGGCCTGTTGACTTTGTTCTTGATGAGCGGAGCGTTCATGAGCCTGGGACTATTTGTATCCGCGTGGACGCGCAGCCCGGTTACCGCGGGCATCGTCACCTTCGCGCTTTGGTTCATTTCCTATATCGTGGGCACCTTTGGTCAATCGTTGCCGGCAGCGCCCGAGATTCCCGCGCAGTTGGGCGTGAACGCGGCGCGGGCAATCGCATTCTTCTGGGGCATTTTCCGGCAGTTGGTTGTTGAGCTCCCCCTTGACCGTCATGCGGAACGCATGGCGCAGGGCATCGTGCAACCACAGGACATCGCCTACTACGTGTTGTTTACGGCGTTCTTTTTGTTTCTCACCTTCCGCGCGCTTGAATCGCGCCAGTGGAGGGCGTAGACGTGAATCGTTTCCGTGCATACGCCGGTGTCAGCGCGCTTTTAGCACTTGGGCTAACGCTCAACATCCTTGCGATACAACGCGACATTTTTCAGAGCGCTGTCTACATACCGTTTGGTGTGTCGTTGGCGCTTGCGCTGGTCTGGTTCGTGCTTACGTTCATTACGAAAGCAAGCGCCGCAAAAGAGCAGCGCCGGATGGGTTCTTTCAACGGCATCATCGCGTCCATCACCTTTCTCGCAATCTGCAGCGTGACCTACGCCTTCTTTCGCCGGTGGGACCGTTCCTGGGACCTTACCGAAGAAGGCCGCACCGCGATGGCCCCGCAAACTGTTCAGGTGTTGCAGGGTCTGACGCAGGAAGTATCCGTTACCGCGCTCTTTCCGCCGACCGAGGAGCGCGACGTGGTGATCGCGCGCGACAAAGCGCAATTGTTCTTGAAGCGTTGCTCCGAAATCAGCCCGTATCTTGTCGTGTCGTATATGGACCCGGTGAGAGAGCGCGCGCGCGCGGAAGCAATGAAACTGAGCTTTGCAGATCCAAAGGGGTCGATTGTCATTAAATCCGGCGCGCGACAACGGACGGTATCGTTGACCGGCGCAGTGCCGCGCCTTGAAGAGCGCGATTTCACGAATGCGCTGATCAACGTGCTTCAAACCGCTGAACCCAAGATCGGCTTCCTGACGGGCCACGGCGAAACCGATATCTCGCGCCCGGAAATCGCGACGGTGAAGCAACTGCTCGAACGCGAGAGCTATAAAGCGGAGCCTATGGCCATTAAGCCCGGCGAAGGCGGTGTGCTTGGCGGGTATGATCTGATTGTTATCAACGGTTTGAACGCCGCGCAGGGTGGCGATTTGTCGATAGATGAACTTGCCGCGCTCGACACCTTTGTCGGCGGCGGCGGACGCTTGCTAATCCATGTTGATCCGCAGTTCTCCGAAGACCCGGCCGCGCCGCGCAAACGCCTGCTGGACTGGCTGCAGCAGCGATTCGGCATTGTGGTGGGCGCGGACGTTGTCATCGCTGATCAACGCGTCGAACCGCGTCTGGGCGAAATCACGCTCTATTCCGATGTCGCGGCCACGCAGACATTCGGCCAGATCGACGTGCCCGATGTTGAGTTCAACGGTTGTTACGAGCAATCGAGCCCGATTACACGCGGATTCGACAAGCAGATGATGCTGATCGCGGCGTGTTCCGTATCGTTGGCCGACGCGCCGCCCGCAAACGTAACGGGCACCACGCTGCTCCGGACTTTGCCGTATTGCTACGCCGAAACGAATCTGGTATCGCTGCTTCAAGGAACACCGCCTACGCGCGATCCGCAGGAGAAGACGGGCTCCATCAGTCTGGCTGCTTCGGCGGTTTACCAGACGGAAGTGCCCGTCGGCGATTCGGGTCAAATGAAAGGCGCGCGCATTGTCGTTGTGGGCGACACCGAGTACATCAATCAGGACACGATACGCCTTGGCGGCAATCTGAATTTCTTTATGAATGCCGTAGCCTGGCTGACGGAACGCGAACAGTTGATCGCGATTCGACCTGCGGGTCGCGAGAATCCCCCAATCAAGCTTTCGCACGCGGACGAAACCGTTATCTGGTGGGTCGCGGGTCTCGGTGTTGTTCAGGGTGTGCTTGTATGCGCGCTGGTGGTCTTCATGGTGCGGAGACGGTACGCGTGAAGACCCGAACGAACGTATTCTTGCTGGCAGTGTTGGCGGCGCTCTGCGGCGGGTACTGGATGATGGTAAAGGTCCAGTACGACAAGAAGCAGCAAGCAATCGAGGCCAAACGACTCTATGAGTTCACACCGCAGGACGTCTCCGCCATTACGATCAAGCGCGAGGCCGAGCGCGCCACGAGCGGCGCGCGCGATGGCGATTCCGGTTGGCGGATAACCGAGCCCGGACCCATCAAAGCGAACCCGCAAGTGTGGGAGCGCGTGGCGACGAACATTGCGGAACTACGCAATGAGCGCACGATCGAAGACGCGCCGGCGAACCCCGCGGATTTTGGACTTGCCGAGCCTGTGCTTGAAGTCTTGGCGAGCACGAAAGATGGCAAAGGCATCGCCCTGACGTTCGGGGTCATGGATCCGACCCAAAAATTTCGGTATGCACGGGAAGGCGACGGCCCCGTATTTCTTGTCAGCCCCGATCAGTTTTTCGAACTCGACCGTGATTTGAACTGGCTGCGCGATCGCGATCTCTTCAAGGAAGGCAATGAAGGCATTACGCGAATCGAGTTCACCGCGATGCGCGCCGCGAAAGATACCCCGGAAGGGCAGGCGCCCGCGGTGGAAGAATCGGTTACCGTGGTCGCGGAGAAAGACGCGCAGGGAACCTGGTCCATTACCGCGCCGCAGCCCGGCACCGCGGACCAACAAATGCTGACAACGCTTGCAGGCGAATTGCAGTACGCGATGGGGCGCAACTATGTCGATCAACCCGAAGATCTCGCGGATTATCAACTCAATCCGCCGCGCGCACGCGTGCGCGTGCAGAGTGGCGCGGACGGCCCCTTGCAGACGGCTTATTTTGGCGCATTTGAGCGCGATCGCAAGGAAGATGCGGGCGTATTCGTGCGTCTTGAAGAAAGCCCCGCGGTATTTGTTGTCGATGCAAGCATCATTTCAAATTTCCCGTTGTCTTCCCCGGACGCCTGGCGCGAGAAGCGGCTTATCACGCGGCAGGGAAACACCATCAATTCGATCTCCTATGCGGCGGGACCACAGCAGTTTCTCCTCGCGAATGATCCTGTGCGCGGTTGGATACTGAAAGAACCGCAGGAGCAGGCATCGGATCAGGCCGCGGTCTCCCGGTTTATCGGCAACCTCTTGGAAATGAAAGGCAGCAATTCATTTACCGAGCGCAAACCGGAGTTTGGATTTGATGTTCCCAAGATTCGCCTGTCAATCACATTTGACGGTGTAGAAACGCCCGCGGAGATTCTTGTCGGCGCGGCTACGCCGGACGAAACGCGATACTACGTGACGCAGGACTCCGGCGTCGTCACGCAACTCCATCAATCGAATGTGGACAAGCTGGCGGTCAGCGCGAAAGACTTCATGGCCCGTGATCTACTTTCGTTCCCGAAGAACACCGCCACGGAAGTGTCGCTGACATTTGAAGGCACCAAATATGTCTTCCTGCGCGGCGAGCAACTGTGGAAGGTCCAGGAACCCGCCGGAAAAGTCTGGGAAAGTCAGGACGACATGCAGACGATTCTCGACACGTTTGCGTCGTTCTTCGCGACTTCGGTCGATGCGGCGGAGTCGCCCGCTGATCTGTCGCCGTTTGGCCTCGACGCGCCGACCCTTACCATCAGCATTACCACGCAGGCACCCGACGCGACCGCGCCAACAGTGCTGCCAACCTTGAGCATCGGCAAGCCCTGCACGGACGATGCGCACGCACGTTTCGGCATGATCGAAGGGCGTCGCCAGGTGTATCGCGTGAAGCAGGCGGCGGTGAGCGCCGTGCGCAACGCGCTGCGCGGTGTGGTGGATCAGTAACGCTCGATCCGGTAGAGTCTACGCTTCCGCGAAAATCCGGGTGCGCCGGCGCAATTTCGCGCGCACAAAACCCTTGGGAAAGAATCATGTCGAATCGGAAACCGTTGCTGGGTGTCATTGGTGGTAGTGGCGTATACGACTTCGCCGAACTTGAGAACCGCCGCTGGGTTACCATCGAGTCGCCATTTGGCAAACCTTCCGATGACCTGCTCTTCGGCGAGTTTCAGGGCGAGCAACTCGTATTTCTGCCGCGGCACGGCCGAGGCCACAAGATCCCGCCTTCGGAGATAAACTTTCGCGCCAACATTGATGTCATGAAACGCGCGGGGGTGTCGCAGATACTTTCGATAAGCGCGGTTGGATCGCTGCGTGAGCATTTGCACCCCGGCGACTTTGTAATTGTCGATCAGTTTATCGATCGCACCTTCGCGCGCTCGAAGAGTTTCTTCGGCACGGGCATGGTTGCCCACGTCTCGATGGCACACCCGGTTTGCGGACACCTCGGTGACTGCGTTGAACGGGCGTCGAAGAACCTTGCCATAAAAGTCGAGCGCGGCGGGACATACCTCGTGATGGAGGGCCCGCAATTTTCGACGTTGGCGGAATCGCATCTCTACCGGCAGTGGGGTTGCGACGTCATCGGCATGACCAATATGCCGGAGGCAAAGCTGGCGCGCGAAGCCGAGATCTGCTACGCGACGGTCGCAATGGTGACCGACTACGACTGCTGGCACCCGGATCATGAACACGTTACGGTTGACCAGATCATCAAAGTGCTGCACGCAAACGCGGACAACGCGCGCGATCTTGTGAAGCAGCTCGTGCCGGTACTGAAGGAACCGGGTTGCGCGTGCGCGAAAGGTTGCGCCACGGCGCTGGAATTCGCGCTGATTACCGCGCCCGACGCGCGCGATCCCGAAGTGTTAAAGCGGCTTGATGCCGTTGCAGGCCGGATTCTGAAGTAAGGCGATACCGAGGGCGAATCGCGCCGGTTGAGCCGCTGGACGCGCTTCGGCGTCTTGGCTTGCGACGTCTTTGCCTGCCGTAAGCGCCCCGCCGTGCCGCATACATCCCCGAACACCGCCTCGCCCCTCGCCCCATCGCCGGTGCTCGCAACATGCCTGAGCTGAACGCTTGTCAGGCCGGTCATTGTTGGCTATACTGCTGGTTTAGTTGTTAATTCTCCGGGAATTTCTATGCGTTTTGATCAGGGGGATCCGCGATGCGCCATGGCGCAAGCTTGATTGCAGCGCTCGAAGGCCTGAGCAGGCCGGCGTTTCGCATCGCTAAAGAGCTGACGCTGAACAGCCGCTCCGGCCTCACCGTCCGATTCTTGTCGAAGAAACTCGAAGTTCCAGAAGAGGAAATTGAGTACATCATCGACGTGAACCACCGCATCTTTTTTACCGATATCACCAAGGTAAAGTTGGTCGCGGAAGGACCGGCAGTGGTGAAGCGCATTTCCGACGGTCTCGAGAATCGCGGCGATGTTCCTTCGCTGGCGAATCTTGTAAAGGGGCTGGGGCCGCACGAATTCCGCCGGTTGGAAGAACAGATCGGCATCGAGAAACCCGGCGGCAAGAAGGCGGCCGCGGAAGAACTTGTCGCGAGATGCTACGAGCATCCGGATTCCATTGTCGAGTATGTGGCTTCGCGCGGATTCTCGACCGCCGCGCGCGAAGTCTTCGATATCGTGTGGCAATCGAAATCGGGCCTGCTTCCCGCGGCTGCGATTCGAAGCGCGGCGGGAAAATCCGACTATGCCGTTGAGCAGGCCTTGTTGGAACTGTTTCAGGGCTTCGTGCTCTTTGAAATGTTTCGTTTCGACAGCGAAGACCGGCTTGTGCGCGTTGCGGGAGTCTTGACTGAGTTGCGACAGTGGCGCGATGCGTCCCGCGCGAATGGCACGGGCCGACACGCGCTGAAGCCCGCAAAATCGAAACCAACGTCGACAGACTCGCGCGGCCTGGATCTTTCCGATCGCATTTGCAGACTCGTCGCGGCAATTGCCGCGCGGCCGGCGCGCATGCGCGGCGATGGCGAACTCTTCCGCGAAGATCGCCGGCGGTTGCAGGAACTTTGCCCGGAAGAAAGCGAACCGTCGCTGCAAACGTGCCTGTGGCTTGCGCAAGGTGTCGGCTGGCTTGCGCGCGTCGACAATGAGCTGCGCGCCGGAGAGCTTGAAGCCTTGATCGCGCTGGACCGCGTGGGCAGGCATCGCGTGCTTTTCGACTGGCTGATGTCGCAGAGCAGCGAAGCGGCTTCGCGCCGCCGCATGGCCGCGTTGATTGACGAGATTAAGCCCGACTCGTGGTATGCCGTGACTGACTTTGTCGAGTATGCGCAACGCCAAAGCCTTGACGGCGAACAACCGATTCTCAAGTGTGCGGGGGGGCACTGGATTTATGCGGGCGCTACGGGTTCCAACTCGGAGCGGGGCATGGCGCGTTCACTGGAGGAGTCGTTCCTCTGGCTGGGCCTTGTGGATCGCGCGGATGACGGCGGCACCGGTCTCTTCCGGCTCTCGCCGCTCGGGCGCGCGTTCATCGGGGGTGCCGACGACCCTCACTTGCATACGCAGTTTCCGGAGCGTCGCGGCGAGATCATCGTTCAACCGAACTTCGATATCGTCGTTCCGTCGCAGGACATGGATCCGCTATTGACGGTTCCGCTCGATCAGTTTGCCGTGCGCGGCAGCACCGGTCTTGCAACGGTGTATTCCCTTTCCAAGGATTCGTTCACGAAGGCCGTGCAGGAAGGCCATGACGGTGATGCGTTCGTGAAGTTTCTCCTCGATCACAATCGGGGCGGGAGCCTGCCAGCCAACGTGCTACAAACGCTGGACGATTGGCGCGGTGGCATGAAGCGGGTCCGGCTGCGCACGCTGCACGTCCTGGAATCCGACGACCCCTTGGTCATGGCCGATCTCTTGCATCGCAGGCGTTTTGCGAAACACTTTGAAAACCTCGATCCGCGAAAAATCGTTGCTGTCGCGCGAATTTCGAAGGCCGACCTCGCCAAGGAATTGGAGAAGGAAGGCTTTGTTGTGGATTGAGCAGTTGGCAACGGATGGCAAGCTGCTCGCCTGACTGCCGCACTTTAGGTTAGTAGCTGTAGCCTGATGCCGATGCGGTGTAGGCGCGGTACGCGATGGCAATGGCAATGCCTAATGGGATCACAGTTACTACCGCGGCGACGGTGGCACGCTGCCATGCGGATTTTCGGACCAATAGCTGCATGCGCAAAACCCACGGGGCGAAAGCTGCGCCGATTAGCGGAAGCATCGCGGTGATCGGCGCTTCCGCGAAGATATACCCCTGCACCCAAATCAATGCGGTGAGCGCCCATGCAACAGCAAGTGCGCCGGCGACGGGATAGCGCTGTTTTCGAAATGCCCCGAGGATAGCGATGCCACCAAGGGCGGATGCGACCGCGCCCCCGAGTTGTGCAAGTTTCGCACTGCCGGCAAAGAGCATCACGACGCTGCCCGCAACGATGATTAAGAGTGACAACCCGGTGACAATTGCGGATGTCTCACGTTCCGCGAGCGTGGTATAGGATTCGACAATTGCAACCATCAATAGGAGCAACATCGCCAGCCACAACGCGGTGGTTGACGTGGACCACGTGTTCACAATCAATGGGCGGAGGACCGCAACGAGCGCGAGTCCTGTTGCAGCGGTGCGGACGCCAACGCGGAGCGGCGCATTCTTCGACCAGCGCGGTTCCGCCGCGATGAGCAGCGCGATTGCGACTCCCACATAGAATAGCCATTGCGCGGCGTCCCGCGCGGGGAAGGAAGGAACTCCGAGGATCGCGATCATGCCGACGATTGCGCCAACGATGAACGCAATCGTTTCCGCGGCGCGCGCAAGCGCCGTTTTCTCTCGGGGGAGCGCAGCCTGCACGGCGAGAAATAAGAAGCACGCGACAATACAGGGGCCAATCGCCGCGACGAGTTGCAGTGTCATGCTGAGGGTTGCTCCGGAATGGCGTATTGTACGGCGGATCACCGCTCGCTGTATGATACGCGCGACCCTTCACACGGAGAAGCGCGATGAAAAGCATGGCAAACAAGGCCGACCGGGAAGAATTGATTGCGCGCCTGAAGCGTATCGAACCGGACACCCGGCCCGCTTGGGGCCGGATGTCCGCTCCACAAATGATCGTTCATCTTATTGACCAAATGCATCACACCCTGGGCGACGCGACCGCCAAACCGATAATCTCGCCGATGCGCCTGCCGGGCATACGCTATCTTGCGATCTACGTAATACCCTGGCCGAAGGGACGCGCGCAGGGGCCGCCCGAGGCTTTCGTGACGAAACCAACGGAGTGGTCCGCGGACCTCAGCGAACTGCTTGGCCTGGTCGATCGGTTTGTTGCCAAGGACGTCAATGGTCCATGGCCGCTACACGCCATTTTCGGAAAACTTTCCGGCAAGGACTGGGGTGTCTTCTGCTACAAGCATTTCGATCACCACATCCGCCAGTTTCGGCAGTAGCGGCACGCTGATTATTTCTTTATGCCTTCAATGCCGACGATGATGCGCACTTCTTTGCCGATGCCTTCCTGGCCGTAGTTCATTCCAAAGTCCGTGCGGTCGATCGTAAATACGGCATCCCAACCGGCGCGCTGTTCCCCCTTCATGCCTTTGCCGACACCAACGAGTTCCGCTTCCGCGGTAATGCTTTTTGTTACGCCGAGCAATGTAAAGTCGCCGGTGACTTCATAGAGGTTGCCCTCTTTCTTCTTGAACGCGGTGCTCTTGAACGTCATCGTTGGGAATTCGGTGGAATTAAAAAAATCCGGATTGCGCAGGTGCTTGTCGCGTCCTTCATTGTACGTGTCAACGCTCGCCGTCTTGATTTCGATTTCGATTGCGTTCTTGCTGGGGTCGGCTTCGTCGATGGTAAAACTGCCCGAGGCATCGTTGAACCGCCCGTACGAATAGCTGACACCCAGATGCTTCACCCGAAAAATGAACGAGGAATGGCTCAGGTCCAGGGCGTACGTGTCAGCGGCCCAGGCGGGGGTCGCGGTCAAGCTCATCACCGCCACA
>ERZ761609.3228-NODE-3228-length-10989-cov-12.771538_pt1 | contig 10989 bp, 5 predicted proteins | sample MGYA00511163_ERZ761609 | MGnify/ENA primary metagenome ERZ761609 (study PRJEB28899, sample SAMN02445070) | bioreactor sludge metagenome | biome: EBPR sludge | place: Australia: Brisbane, Thorneside Wastewater Treatment Plant | collected 2011-12-16 ... | reverse complement strand
GTCAGTGACTGGAGTTCAGACGTGTGCTCTTCCGATCTGTCCGGTCCGCCGCGACTGCCGCCCCGCTGCGGACCGGACTGACGGAACAGCGCCCGGATACGCTCGTCCATCGCCTCGCGGTAATGCTTCCTGACCGTCTCGTCCTTGATGGCGGAAACCGCCTCGCGCAGCCGCTTTTCAAGGTCGGCGCGCCGTTCGGGCGTATCCAGCGGCTCGCGCTCCGCCTCGCGGGCGAACAGCACGTCGACGAAACTGCGCGGCCTGTTGACCACGGCGGCGATGGCATCCGGCCCGGACGAGCGCAGCAGCTCATCGGGGTCCTGCCCGCCTGGCAGGAAGGCGAACCGCAGCGTGCGCCCGGGCTGAAGATGCGGCAACGCCACGTCAATGGCGCGGTGCGCCGCCTTCACCCCCGCCTTGTCGCCATCGAAGCACAGCACCGGCTCGCCGGCGATGCGCCACATCAGCGCCAGCTGGTCCTCGGTCAGCGCCGTTCCGAGAGGCGCCACCGTTTCCGGAAAGCCGGCGCGGGTCATGGCGATGGCGTCGACATAGCCCTCCACCGCGATGAGATTGCCCTTCTCATGCGCGGGCTTGCGCGCCTTGTTGAGGTTGTAGAGCGTGGCGCCCTTGTGGAAGAGCGGGGTTTCCGGCGAATTGAGATATTTTGCCTGTGCATCCTTCTGGAGCGCCCGCCCGCCGAAGGCGATGACCTTGCCGCGCGCATCGCTGATCGGGAACATCACCCGGTCGCGGAACCGGTCATAGGGAACCGCGACCTCCTCGACCGAGATCAACAGACCCGCTTCCACCATGACTTCGACGGGCACGCCCTTGCCGGCGAGGAAATCGCGCAGCCCGAAGCGCTCGTTCGGCGCATAGCCAAGGCGGAATTCCGCCTGCACGGCGGGCGGCAGGTCGCGCCCCTTGAGATACTCCCGCGCGCCGGCCCCGGCCCGCTCCTTCAGCTGCTGCTGGAACCACTGCGCCGCGAGTTCCATCGCCTCGCCGAGGCCCTTGCGCTGCTGTTCGAACCGCTCCGCCTCGACCGAAACCTTCGGCAGTTCGACGCCGGCTTCCGCCGCCAGCCGCTCCACGGCCTCGGGAAACGACAGCCCCTCCGTTTCCATCACGAACTTGAAGATGTCGCCGTTCTTGCCGGAGGAAAAATCGAAAAATGAGCCCTTCTGGTCGTTCACGAAGAACGAGGGCGTCTTCTCCTGGTTGAACGGGGAAAGCCCCTTCCACTCGCGCCCGGCGCGGGTCAGCTTCACGCGCCGCCCGACGACGGCCGAAACCGGCAGCCGGGCGCGGATGTCGTCGAGGAGCGAAGGGGGGTAGCGCATGGGGATTTCTCCCATAGCACATCTTCCCGGAGGCGGCAGAAGAAGCGCAGCGCGCATCCAGCGCTTCGAGAAGACAGATCGCCAGCCGCCGTTTTCTCCCCGCAATCCACAGCCGGAATGAAACGGACGGGGCAAAATGCGTCACGACCGACGCGCTACCCTGGGTTGCAGCGGCTGGTTTCCTTGCCCATCCAACTGCTAAACTCTTACACAAATGCCGCCGGCCGCATTTGCATGCCTGAAACTGTGGAGCGTCTTTTGCCCGAAATGCCGGGCGTCATGGCGCATTTCCTGCCCGTGCGTAGAAAATTGCGGGAAGATTTCGTTAAACGTCTCCCCTGTAAGATACAACCTGTAATTGTATTGCAGGTCTGCGACTATGAGGGGCTGAATCCATGCAGGCTATCGAGTTCACATGGTCAACGGGTCAGGGTTTCAGCACACCGGTCGCGAAAGCGCACGATTCGGACCTGGTCCTTTATTTCGGCGCGCGCGAGGCGCTGGAACAGGGCGACTGGTTTGCCCGCTGGCGCGAGGCATTCCCCCGGGCGACAATCTTCGGCTGCAGCACTGGCGGCCAGATCATGCACGCCGACATCGTCGACGGCGTCATCGCGGCTGTCGCCCTGCGCTTCGACAGGACGCGGTTGCGGAAGGTGGTTGCGCCTATCGGCCTTGCCTCGGGCTCTCGGGACTGCGGGCGAAACATTGGCCAGCAGTTGGTGGCGCATGACCTGGCCGGCGTGCTGCTGCTATCCGATGGGCTGCAAGTCAACGGCACGCATCTGGTCGAGGGCATCGTCGAAGTGTTAGGAGGCCAGGTCCCAGTTTGCGGCGGCCTCGCGGGCGACGGTGCGGCATTTTCGACTACGCTCGTGGGTCTGGACGCGCAACCCACAAGTGGTCTTGTCGCCGCTGTGGGTCTTTATGGCACGGACATCGCTGTCGGCTCTGGCAGCGCCGGTGGCTGGGAAGTTTTCGGGCCGAACCGCGTTGTCACCCGCTCGGAAGGCAATATCCTGCGCGAGCTTGATGGTCAGCCGGCCCTCGACTTGTACGAGCGCTATCTCTGCGCCGATGACATCGCCGGCCTGCCCGGCACGGCGTTGCTCTATCCTCTGCTGATCCGCAACCCGGAATGCAGCAAGCAAGAACTGGTGCGCACCATTCTGGCGGTGGATCGCCAGGCTCGCACCATGACCTTCGCCGGCGACATGCCGGTCGGCTGGTCGGCGCAACTGATGCGCGGCTCCTTCGAGCGTCTGGCCGAAGGCGCGGCAAGCGCAGCGAAATCCGCCGCTGACGCCATCGTGCAGATCGGCAAGGATCAGCCACCAACCTCCGTGGCCGTGATGATCAGTTGCATCGGTCGTCGTCTGATGATGGGCCAGCGCGTCTCCGATGAGATCGAGGCGGCCATGGCCTGTTTCCCGCCCGGAACCGCCGGCATCGGCTTCTATTCCTACGGAGAGATCGCGCCGCATGCCGCGACAGGGTTCTGCGACTTGCACAACCAGACCATGACCATCATGACCCTTTCGGAGCGCGCGGCATGAACGATCTGCACATACAGCTGAAACGGCAGATCGCACGCGCAACCGCTCCGAACGGTGTACTCGATATCGTTCGACTGACGCAGATGATCAACGAGGCCTATCTCGAAGCGGACAAGGAGCGCCGCCGCACGGACCATTCCATTCGCCAGATGGTTTCTGAACTTGACCATCGCGCCCAGCACGACGTGCTGACCAACCTTGCCAATCGGAGTTATTTCTCGTCATGGCTCAGGCAAGCGATCGGCTCGGTCACCGATCTGGCGCGCATTGCCGTCTTTTTTCTTGACCTTGATCGTTTCAAGGAGGTCAACGACACGCTTGGCCATCCAGCCGGCGATGAGCTCCTGCGCTCCGTTGCCGCGCGGCTGTCCGAGGCCGTCGGGGAAAAAGGCCTCGTGGCGCGGCTCGGAGGCGACGAATTTGCGGTGGCGCTGCCGCTCGACGCCGGCACGGTCACGCCCGCGGAACTGGCCAGTCGCATCATCCACTGGATGTCGGAGCCGTTCCTTATCGAGGGGCAGCTAACCTCGATCGGCGTCAGCATCGGCATCTGCCTTTTCCCGGACAACGGCAGCGGCCCCACGGATCTGCTGCGATGCGCCGACATGGCGCTGTACCGCGCCAAGCATGCCGGCAAGGGGACCTTTTGCTTTTTCGAGGATGAGATGTCGCGCACAGCGCGGTACCAAAAGGCGATGGAGGAAGGCCTCCGCGAGGCGCTGGAGCGGGGCAGTTTCGAGCTCTATTTCCAGCCCATCGTCGAAGCTGCGACCATGCGCAACCGCACCCTGGAGACGCTATTGCGCTGGCACCACCCCACTCGTGGCCTGATCACGCCGTCGGATTTCATCCCGGTCGCCGAGACGACCGGCCTCATCGTTCCGATCGGCGAATGGGTCATCCGCAATGCCTGCCTGCAGGCCCGAGCGTTTGATCCGGCAGTTTCGGTGGCCATCAACCTGTCGCCAGCCCAGTTGGGATCGGAGAACATAGTCCGCGTGTTCGAGGACGCCTTGAGCGAGAGCGGTGTCGCGGCATCGCGCATCGAGATCGAGATCACCGAGACCGTCCTTATGCGTGAGGACATCCAGACCCGCAATGTCTTGCAGCGGCTGCGCCAGATCGGCTTGCGCTTCTCGCTCGACGACTTCGGCACCGGCTATTCCTCACTCGGCTACCTGCAGAAATTCCACTTCGACAAGATCAAGATCGACCGGTCCTTCTGCGCCAGCGTCAATTCCAACCCGGTCAATGCCGCGCTGGTCCGCGCTATTGCCGGTCTCGGTCGTGACCTTGGCATTGCAGTCGTGGCGGAGGGGATCGAAACGGCGCAGCAGAGCGCCGCACTGGCCGCCGAGGGCTGCCAATACCTGCAGGGATATTTCCACGGCCGGCCGGCGCCGGCTATGGACTTTGTCTCGAACCTCGATGGTGCCGCAAGCATGGCCACGCGCCTGCGTGACACGTTGCGCCCGCCCGCGCGCGAACTCGCCGCAGCCTCGTAACCGCCCTCACCCCGTATTGCGCAACCCCGCCGCGATGCCGTTGATGGAAATGAGGATGCCGCGCCGGATTTTCTCATCGTGGTCGCCGGCGCGCCAACGGCGGATCAGTTCCACCTGCAAATGGTTGAGCGGCGCGATATAGGGAAAGCGGTGGCGGATGGAGCGTGCCAGCGCCGGGTTTTCGGCTAGCCGCTGCGTCGCGCCGGTGATCGCCGCGAGCGCCCGTTCCGCGCGCCGCCATTCCTCTTCGATCCTGGCGGAGATGCGTTTCGCCTGCGCCCCGTCGGCCGCCAGCGCGGCATAGCGCGGCAGCATGGCGAGATCGCCCTTGGCCAGCACCATGTCCATGTTCGAGAGCAGCGTGTGGAAGAACGGCCAGTCGCGATACATGCGCCGGAGCAGCGTCTCGCCCGATGGCCCCCGGGCCGCGACGAAAGCCTCGACCGCCGCGCCGAACCCGTACCAGCCGGGCAGCGCCACGCGCGCCTGCCCCCAGGAAAAGCTCCAGGGAATGGCGCGCAGATCCTCGATGCGCCGGTTGGCCTTGCGGGACGCCGGCCGCGACCCGATGTTGAGTTCGGCGATCTCGGCGATCGGTGTCGCGGCGAAGAAGAAATCGGCGAAATCCGGATCGTCATAGACCAGCGCGCGGTAGGCCTGCGTGGAGGCCTCTGAAAGGGCTTCAGCCGCATCGAGGAAATCCGCCGGAGCGGTTTCGGCCGATTGCAGCAGCGTCGCCTCGATCGCCGCGACCGCAAGCGTCTCGAGGTTGCGCCGGCCAATCTCCGGATTGGCGTATTTCGAGGCGATGACCTCCCCCTGTTCGGTCAGCCGGATCTGGCCCGTCACCGTGCCGGGCGGCTGGGCGAGGATCGCCTGATAGCTCGGCCCGCCGCCGCGTCCCACCGTGCCGCCCCGGCCATGGAACAGCCTGAGCGTGACGCCGAGCTCCTGCGAGAACAGCCGGGCCAGCGCCGTCGAGGCGCGGTAGAGTTCCCAGTTCGAGGTGAAATAGCCGCCGTCCTTGTTGGAATCGGAATAGCCGAGCATGACTTCCTGCTCGTTGTTCTGGCTGCGCACGAGCTCCGCGATGCCCGCAATGGCGAAGAAGCCGCGCATCACCGCCTCTGCCTGCCTGAGATCGCCGATGGTCTCGAACAGGGGAACCACGGTGAGGGCCGCGCGCGCGCCTGACTCTCCCAGCGTGCCGTCCATCAGGCCGCATTCCTTTTGCAGCACCAGCACTTCCAACAGGTCGCTGACCGTTTCGGTATGGCTGATGATGGCGTGGCGCACCGCCTGCCGGCCAATGCGCGAACGCAGCCTGCGGGCGGTCGCGAAGATGTCCAGTTCGCTTTCGGTCTCGGCGGAATAGACCCGGTGCGGCACGCGGAGCGCGCGCGGATCGCGCAACGCCGCGGTCAACACGGCGAGCTTCCGGGCTTCGGGCAGGGCACTGTAGTCTTCCGCGACGCGCGCGACCTTCATCAGTTCCGCCACCGCCGCCTCGTGCCGGTCGGAGTTCTGCCTGAGATCGATGGTCGCGAGCTGGAAACCGAACACTTCCGCGGTGCGCACCAGCGGCGCAAGCCTCAGGTCAGCCATCGCCGCACCGTGATGCGCCCGCAGTGAGGCATCGACGATGGCGAGGTCGGCCAGGAATTCCGTGATCGACCCATAGGGCGTGGAGGGCGCGACGGCATGGCGCAGCGCCTCCTCGCCGGTGCGATCCTTCAGCGTCGCCGCAAGCCGGGCATAGACGCCCACGAGAGCACGTCGGTAGGGCTCGTCGGAGCGATGACTGTTGCTGTCGCCCGAGGCATCGGCGAGCGCCAGGAGTTCCGGCGTGGCGCCCGCCAGCATCTGCGAGACCGAAAGTTCGCCGCCCAGTTCGTGCACCTCGGTCAGGTAGTGACGGATCGCCGTCTCGCACTGGCGCGTGAGAGCGATCCTGAGCGTCTCCGCCGTCACGTTGGGGTTGCCGTCCCGGTCCCCGCCGATCCAGCTGCCCATGCGCAGGAAGGCGGCAACACGTCCCTGTCCCAGCAGCTCCTCCAGCCGGCCGTAAAGTCTTGGTATCTCGCGCAGGAACGTGGCGCGATAATAGCTCAGCGCGTTCTCGATCTCGTCCGAGACGGACAGCTTCGAGGTGCGCAGCAGGCGCGTCTGCCACAGCTGCGCGACGCGCGCCTGCATCGCCTTGAGATTGTCCGCCCGCTCGCGCGGGGTGCGCAATCCGTCACGCATCGCCAGCAGCCCGGCGATGGCGCGTTCGGCATCGAGGATGCTCTTGCGCTGCACCTCGGTGGGATGAGCCGTGAGCACCGGCGCCACCCAGGCGCGGTCGAGCATCGCCTTCGTCGCTTCCGGCGTGACGCCTCCGGCCGCGAGCCGGTCGAAACAGCGTTCCAGCGATCCCGCCTGCGGCCGGTCTCCGGCTTCGTCGTGGGCGACACGGCGGCGGATGTGGTGACGGTCCTCGGCCAGGTTCGCCAGATGCGAGAAGTAGGTGAAGGCGCGCACCACGCTCACGGCCTCCGCCGGGCTCAGGCCCCGCAGCAGCGCATCGAGCTGGTCCGCCGCCTCGCGCGATGCCTCGCGGCTGATCGCCACCGACAACCGGCGGATGGTCTCGATCAGGGCGAAGACCGCCTCGCCCTCCTGCTCGCGCACGGTGTCGCCGAGAATCTGGCCGAGCAGCCGGATGTCGGCGATCAGCGGTGCCTCGGTATCCGAAGCGGCGGGTGCGACATCTGCCATGCGCATGCCTCCTTGCCCTGCGTCCCGCTCCATGCAGGATAGAGACCAAAGTTGCAATTCGCCGGGTGCCCGAAACAGACGCTCCCCGGCCAGGAACGGGAGAAGCGCATGCGGCGGCTCGGAAGCATTCTGAAATGGCTTGGCATGACGCTGGCGATCATCTTCGTCGCGGCCGGCGTCGGCGCCGGCTGGTACACGTTCGCCGTGCTGCCTCCCTATACCGGGGAATTGCGCCTCGCCGGCCTCAGCGGCCCGGTCGATGTCGTGCGCGACAAGGAGGGCGTGCCGCATATCTATGCCGGCAGCGAGCTGGACGCGGTCTTCGCGCAGGGCGCCGTGCACGCGCAGGACCGGCTCTGGCAGATGGAAATGCACCGGCGCATCGCCAACGGCCGCATGGCGGAAGTCCTTGGGCCAAACGCCCTGCCCATCGATCGCATGCTGCGCACCCTCGGCATCCGCCGGACGGCGGAGGCGATGTACCGCAACCTCGATCCGCAATCGAAGGCCTATTTCGAAGCCTATGCCCGCGGTGTGAACGCCTATCTGTTGCAGCGCACCGGTCCTTTGCCGCCGGAGTTCTATCTCACGAGCCTGCCGGCCATCTGGAACCACATATCGCCCGAACCCTGGACGCCGGTCGATTCCATCGGCTGGACGCTGATGATGGCCTGGGACCTCGGCGGCAACTGGCGCACCGAACTCCAGCGCCTGCAACTCGCCCAGCGCGGCCTCACCGTGGAGCAGATCAACGCCCTGCTGCCGGTCTCTGTCAACGAGACATGGCCCTCGCTCGCCTCGGCGCAGACCCTGCTGACCACGCTCTACAAGGACATGAAGGCCGAAACGGGGGCTGTCGACCGGCTCTTCGCCGCCCTGCCCGGCTATGAGGAAGGCATGGGGTCCAACAACTGGGTCGTCTCCGGCGCGCGTTCAGAGACGGGCAAGCCCCTGCTCGCCAACGACCCGCACCTGGGCCTCATCGCCCCGGCGCTGTGGTATTTCGCGCATCTGTCCTCGCCGGAATCCGACGTGATCGGCGCGTCGCTGCCGGGCGTGCCGGGCATCATCCTCGGCCGCAACAAGCGCATCGCCTGGGGCTTCACCAACACCGGCCCGGACGTGCAGGATCTCTTCATCGAGAAGCTCAATCCCGCCAATCCTGACGAGTACCAGACGCCGGACGGCTGGAAGAAGTTCGACATCGTCGAGGAGCGGATCAAGATCAAGGGGCAGGCCGACGTGGTGCTGAAGGTGCGCATCTCCCGCCATGGGCCGATCGTCAGCGACGGCGGAAGCGACGACCACACCCGGGTCGCGCCGAAGGGCCACGCGCTCGCCTTCGCCTGGGCGGCGCTGCACCCGGAAAACACCACCCCGGCGGCGCTCGCCGGCATCGGCCGGGCGAAGAACTGGGAGGAGTTCCTCGCCTCGGCGAAGCTGTTCCAGGCCCCGCAGCAGAACATGCTTTACGCCGACGTGGACGGAAACATCGGCTATGTCGCGCCCGGCCGCGTGCCGATCCGCAAGCCGGAGAACGACCTCAACGGCCTGTTCCCGGCGCCCGGCTGGGACGCACGCTACGACTGGGACGGATTCATCCCGTTCGAGGAGCTGCCGCGCGAGTTCAATCCGGCACGCGGCTATCGCGCCACGGCGAACGAGCGCATCGTGGACGCCGATTACAAGCCGCACATCACCTATGAATGGGCGACGGACCATCGCGCCCGCCGCATCGCCGATGTGCTGCCGCAGAAGCCCAAGCATACCTTGGCCAGCTTCCGCGACCTGCATGCCGATGTCGTTTCCTACGCCATCAGGGAGGCTCTGCCGCATCTCCTCAAGGTCACGCCGGCGGGCGACAGGGAGAAGCGCGCCCATGACCTCCTGGCGAAGTTCGACGGCACCATGCTGCCCGACCGCGCCGAGCCGCTGATCGCCACGGCGTGGCTGCGCGAGGTCGCCCGCATGACCTATGGCGATGAAGTGGGCGCGGACCTGATGAAGAGCTTCTTCGACCAGCGGCATCTGTTCGTCATGTCGGTCATTTCCGGCCAGCCCGGTCGCGACGCCTGGTGCGACGACATGACCTCGCCGGCGAAGGAGACCTGCCCGGACATCGTCGCGAAGGCGCTGACCGCCGCCCTGGCCGATCTCGAAAAGCGCTACGGAGCGGACTGGTCCAAGTGGCGCTGGGGCGAGGCGCATGCCGCGCGATCGGAACACCGGCCGTTCAGTGCGGTTCCGGCGCTGGCCAAGTACTTCGACGTCAAGGTGCCGACCGGCGGCGACACCTACACCGTCAACGTCGGCCGCCACACCGTGCGCAAGGAGGCCGAACCCTTCGTCAGCACGCATGCCGCGTCCCTGCGCGCGCTCTACGACCTCTCGGACCTCGAGAAGTCGCAGTTCATCCACTCCACCGGCCAGTCCGGCATTTTGTTCTCGCCGCAATACGCGAATCTGGCCAGGCGCTGGGCGGATGTTCAGTACATCCCCATGGTCACCGACCGGAAGGCGGCGGAAAAGGACGCGTTGGGGACCCTGAAACTGAAGCCGTGAGATCGCCGATACACGCGCCGTGCGCCAGCGCACAGGCGGACGGACAGCCTTGAGCAATCCTTGCTGAAACCGGCGGCATTCGCCGGGTTGCAACAGCAAGGTGCATCATGGCTCTGTTTTCCGCGCGCGGCTTTTCCACCACCTACAAGCCCCAGGTTTCCGGCACGGAGGGCGACGACACGCTCTACGCCATCGCCGGACGCGGGGCGGTTTTCGCCGGCGGTGGCAATGACTGGGTGGTGGGAACGAGTGGCAACGACCAGCTCTACGGCGGAACCGGCGACGACGTCCTGTTTGGCCATGGCGGCAACGACCGGCTCTACGGTGAGGACGGCAACGACTACATCGATGGCGGCACCGGCCAGAATGTCATCGATGGCGGCGCCGGCGATGACGTCATCAACGGCTCGTTCGGACACGCCTCAATGCTCTACGGCGGCGAGGGCAACGATACGATCTTCGGCGGCCACACCGGCAATGGCATGTCGGGCGGCGAAGGCGACGATGTCCTGCACCTCGATGGCAATCTCGCCGCACCGAACGTTGGTCCCTTCGTCTTCGCCTCCGGCGGCGAGGGCAGCGACACGCTCGTCTTCGATGGTGCCATCGACGTGTCGAGCCTTCAGGCCTTCACCGTGGATGGATCTTTCGAAACCCTGTTCGTCCGCTGGACCGGTTCGAACGGCTCATTCCACAGCGGCACCGTGAATTCCATCGAATGGATCGACGCCGGCAACGGCGTGGAATCGATCCTGAACTACGTCGTCGCCTGACGTCTCACGGCGACAGCGCGACAAACAGCGCGAGGCCCGCCGCCAGCGCGGCGGCGGAGACGCCGGAGAAAGCCAGCGCGAAGCGGCCGCCGCCGAGCACTGCCGCATAGACCGCCTTGGCGACGGTGTTGGTGACGATCGCCGCCCCCATCGCCTTAGCGGCGACTGGCGCCTTGACCGCTCCGCCAATCATGCCGGCGGCCGTGACGATGGCCGCATCCACATCGGCGAGGCCGGAGAGCGCCGAAACCAGGATGACGCCGCCAGCGCCCAGGTGCTGGGACGCCGCCCGGGCGGCGAAGGCGATGGCGGCGAGCAGCAAAGCCATCTGCAGCACGGCCCAGAAGTCGAATGGCGTGCGGGTCGCGGCATCGCCAGCCTCCGTGTCCTGTCCCCGGCGGGCCAGCGTCAGAGCGCCAAGGGCATAGACCGCTCCGCCCGCGACCAGCGCCGGGCCGAGGCGGTCCAGGGTCGAGTCCGCGAATGC
>ERZ761609.3223-NODE-3223-length-11005-cov-740.958539_pt1 | contig 11005 bp, 6 predicted proteins | sample MGYA00511163_ERZ761609 | MGnify/ENA primary metagenome ERZ761609 (study PRJEB28899, sample SAMN02445070) | bioreactor sludge metagenome | biome: EBPR sludge | place: Australia: Brisbane, Thorneside Wastewater Treatment Plant | collected 2011-12-16 ... | reverse complement strand
TCAGGCGTGGCTCCGGTTACCGTCCGGCGACCGCACAGGCGATCATCGTGGGCGAGCAGGCGCCGGTGCTGGCCGGCAGCCTGGCGGGGGCGCGGGTCCTGATCGCCGAAGACAACGCCGTCAACCGCGAGATCGCGGCGGCGATCCTGGAAGGTCTCGGTTGCGGGGTCGAGCTGGCGGAGGATGGTGCGCAGGCGGTGGTCGCGGCGCGCGCCGGCGCCCATGACGCGATCCTGATGGATTGCCAGATGCCGCTGATGGACGGCTACGACGTCTGCCGGGCGATCCGCCGCAGTCCGCGCGGGCAGTCGCTGCCGATCATGATGCTCACCGGGCTCAACGACACCGAGTCGATCGAGCGCGCCTATGCGGCTGGCGCCACCGACTTCGTCACCAAACCGATCAACTGGCTGCTGCTGACCCAGCGCGTGCGCTACGGCCTGCGTGCGGGGCGTGCGCAGGCGGCCGTGCGGCATGGCCGCGAGAGCCTCGAGCGCGCGCAGCGGCTGGCGCGGGTGGGCAGCTGGGAGTGGTCGCTGCCGCAGGCACGCTTCAGTTTTTCCGACCAATTGCAGCGCATCTGCGACGACATTGAACTGACCGGCAGCAGCACGCCGGAGCGTTTTCTCGAGCGGGTGCGGCGCAGCGACCGTGCGGTCGTCGAGGCGGCGCGGCAGCGGCTGATGCGCGAGGGAACGCCCTACCAGGCGACCTACGGCCTGCGACGCGGCGATGGTTCGCTGGTCGAGGTGTTCGAGGAGGCGATCGCCATCCGCGACGCTGCCGGCCGCATCGTCAAGCTGGAAGGGATCACCCAGGACATCAGCGAACTGGTGCAGGCGCAGCGCCGGATCGAGCACCTGGCGCTGCACGATCAGCTGACCGGGCTTGCCAACCGGTAGTTCTTCAACGAACTGGTGACGCTGGAACTCGAGCGTGCGCAGCGCGTCGCGACTGCGTGCGCGATCATCCACATCGATCTCGATCACTTCAAGAGCTTCAACGATGCGCTTGGCGACGCCAGTGGAGACCGCCTGCTGTGCGGCGTCGCCGAACGCCTGCAGCGCTTCGTCAGTGGCCGTGAGGCGCAGAACCTGAAACCACCGATGCGGGCCCAGGAGACGGTGGCGCGGATCGACGGGGACTCGTTTGCGCTGCTGCTCGTCGACCTGGTGACGCCGGAGCACGCAGCGCTCTATGCCGAGCGCCTGCTGCAGGCGGTGGCGCAGCCGATGACGGTCGCTGGCCGGGACCTGGTGCTGACGGCGTGCATCGGCATCGCCGTCCATCCGCGCGATGGCGATGCCGCCGAAAGCCTCTGGCGGCATGCCGAGCAGGCAGTGTATGCCGCCAAGACGGCCGGGCCATCGAGCAGCCGCTTCTTTGCCGACGAGATGAACGCTGCCGCCAGCGCCAAGCTGGAACTCGAGAGCGACCTGCGGCAGGCCATCGCCGGCGAAGGGCTGCGACTGTACTTCCAGCCGAAGGTCGATGTGGCGAGTGGCCGCATGATCGGTGCCGAGGCCCTGCTGCGCTGGCAACACCCGCGGCGCGGCCTCCTCGGACCCTTGCAGTTCATTCCGCTGGCCGAAGAGTGCGGACTCATCGTCGCGCTCGGCGACTGAGTCGTTGCCGCCGCCGCCAGCCACCTGCGCGCCTGGGCCGACGCCGGGATCGAGACCGTGGACGTTTCCGTCAACCTCGCCAGCCCGAGCTTCCTGCAGTCCGACATCGTCGACCGGCTCGTCGGCATCGTGCAGCGCGCCGGCGTCGCGCCGCAACAGTTCGTCCTGGAACTCACCGAGTCACTGCTGATGGTCGACAGCGAGCGGACGATCGGCGTCCTCGACCGCCTGCGCGAGCAGGGTTTCGGCCTGTCGCTTGACGATTTTGGCACCGGCTACTCGTCGTTGAGCTACCTGAAGCGTTTTCCGCTCGACGAGCTGAAGATCGACCGCTCGTTCGTCACCGACGCCAGCGGTGACAGCAAGGATGCGGCGATCGTCCTGTCGATCATCGAACTCGGCCGCCGCTTCGGCATGCGAGTCGTTGCCGAGGGTGTCGAAACCGGCGAGCAGGCGAGTTTCCTGCTCGTCAACGGCTGCCCGGTCCAGCAGGGCTTCCTGTTTTCCCGGCCGTTGCCGGCCGAGGACTTCAGCGTGCTGCTGCGGTCGGGCCACGGGCACGATTTCCGCTGCCAGCTGACGGCCGCCGGTTGAGCGTCCGCCGGCGCCGTGCCGGCGCCTGATCGCTTGCGTGTCAGTCGGCGGGTGCGGCCGTTTGCCGGCTGTCCGGGCAAGCGGCCGGCACTCAGGCGGCGTTGCTCGTCGCGCAATGCGTCCTGCCGCCGGCAAACAGGCAGACGCGGTTGCGGCCGGCCTTCTTGGCGGCGTAGAGGGCCTTGTCGGCGGCGCGCAGCATGTCGTCGGGCTCCTCCATGCCGTTCTCACGGTTGGCGACGCCGATGCTGACCGAAGTCTGAACCTGGACGTTGGCGACCGTGATCCGCAGTTCACGGACCATCCGGCGCAGCCGCTCGGCGGCCAGCAGGGCTGCGCGGGCGTCGGCGTCGTGGCACACCAGCAGGAACTCCTCACCGCCGATGCGGCTGACGCTGTCGTCCTTGCGGGCCGCCGCCTGGATCGCTTGCGCGACCGCCTGCAGGACCTGGTCGCCGATGGCATGTCCGTGCTGATCGTTGATCGCTTTGAAATGATCGACATCGATCATCAGCGCCGCCACTGGCTGGCCGGTGCGCTGCGAGGCGCTCCAGAAGCGCTGCAGTGCGTCCATTCCGGCGCGCCGGTTGGGCAGGCCGGTCAACAGGTCGGTCATTGCTGCATGCTCCAGGCGGCGATTGCTGACCGCCAGTTCGGCGGCAAACTGCTTGAGCTGCGCGCGGTCGTTCTCCCAGGCGGCGAGCAGGCTGGTGTAATGCTGCGCGGCGCGCATGCGGGCACCCAGGGCGCGCATGTTCACCGGTTTCGTGATGTAGTCGTCGAACCCCGCCTCGAAGGCCTGGATCAGCTTCTCGTCGGTCTCCGCGCCGGTCAGCATGATGACGTACATCGACTGGCCCCAGTCGGTGGCACGCAGTGCGCGGCAGAACTCGAGGCCGTCCATGACCGGCATCAGCCAGTCGGTGATGACGATCTGTGGCAGGACTTCGACCGCAACGGCGAGGGCATCACGACCATTCTCCGCCGTGAAGACGGTGCAATCGAGGAGATGGGAGAGCAAGGCCTCGGTCAGCAGGCGGCTGGTCGGTTCGTCCTCGACCAACAATACCCGCCTGCGGGTGGCGACGCTGTCCGCCTCCTGCTGCGGGCGGGGAAGCGGCGCGTTGGCCATGGCGTCGAAGGATGGCAGCGGGGCGGCGGGGACCTTGAGCAACTCGGCCCACTCCTGCCATTGCCGGACCACCTGGTCGAACACCTCGCCGAGCGCGCCCGCATCAAGTCCGGTCCTGCCGCCCAGGCGCATGAGTTCAGCGATGTGGCCGTTGCGTTCAGCTATCGGCGAACGACCGAGGTCGGCCATTCGCCTTGCGAGAAAGAAGAGTTGCACCAGCTGGTACGGTCGCGAGCCCTGACTGAACCCGGCGGCTTCGGGTCGCTCATGGTACGAAACGGGTTCGACAAGGGCGTGCGGCATGCCGCAATCGGTGAGAACGGCAGCCGTCACTTCGTTGTGGTCAGCGCCCAGGCGGTCGCGCTCCTGTGCCAGCAGCGCCTCGTCGCCGTGTTGCTCGGTCAGGATGGCTCCGTAGTCGGCCGGGTACGCCGTGGCCAGCACCAGCGAGCCGATTTGCGCCAGCAGACCACAGGCAAACAGTTCGTCGGCTGGCGCGGCTCTCGCCAGCCCACCCAATTCGTGACAGGCAACTGCCATCAGCAGCGAATGCGACCAGAAGGCCGCGTAGTCGAAGCCGCTGCCGTTCCCGCTTCCTTCGAGGTACTGGTCGACGAGCGAGAAGCCGATGGCGACCTGCCGCACGGTGCTCATGCCGAGGCGCAGAACGGCTTCCCTGATCGATGCGATCGGCCGGCCGCCACCGCCACGTGCCGAATTGCACAGGCGCAACAGGCGACTCGACAGGGCGGGGTCGCTCTGCACGACTCTCGCCACCTCGTCGAGCGTCGCGTCGTCGCGCCGGCAGATCTCCAGGACTGCCAGCCCCACGCCTTTCGGGCTCGGTAGCTGGCCGCTGAGTCGAAGCTGTTCGATCCTGTTCATTCTTCCTGGCACCGCCCGGCTGTCATCGGTCGCAGTCTACCGGTCCCGCATGGCTCGCCACAAGCACAACGTGACGCTCGTCGCACGAGCGCATCCGGCCGGGGCGGCGGCGAGGGCTATTCGCGGATTGCCTGCATCGCCCGCCAGAGCAGCGCGCCGAGCAGGATCGACGCCAGCACCAGGCTGATGACCGACGCCAGCCAGAAGCCGCTGACGCCCATCGCTTGCGGCGAGTGGAAGGCAAGCCACCAGCCGCCGAACAGTCCGACTCCCCAAAAACAGGCGACATGGACGAACATCGGTGCAAGGGTGATGCGATAGCCGCGCAGGGCATGGGCGGCGACCGTCTGCACGGCATCGAAGATCTGGTAGAAGGCGACATAACCCAGCAACCCGAGGGCGACTGCCTGCACCGCCGGATCATCGGTCCAGGCGGCGGCCAGCGGCATCGCGAGCAGCCAGACGACGCTGCCGAGCAGCGTCGACAGACCGGCGGCGAGCAGCATTGCGGCGCCGATCGACTTGCCGGCGCGCTCCCAGTGGCGCGCCCCGGCGGCTTGGCCGACTTGCGCCAGGGTGGCGATGCCAAGCGCCAGTGGCAGCATGTAGCAGATCGCTGCCAGGTTGGCGACGATGCGGTGACCGGCGACGACGGTTGCTCCGAGCTGGGCAACGAAGAGCGCCATCAGCGTGAACGACGAGATCTCGACGAAATGCGAGAAGCCCATCGGCAGTCCGAGTCGCAGCAGGCGCGCCAGCGCCGAGCGCTGCGGCAGCCGCCAGCCGGCGAACGGGCGGTACCGCTGCAGTGGTTTGCCGATGCGCAGGTAGGCCGCGGCACAGAAGAGCGAGAAAAAGCTGACGACGACGTTCGACAGACCGCAGCCGATGACTCCGAGGGCTTCGCCACCCCAGGCGCCGGTGACCAGCAGCGATGCCACAACGCCGTGCAGCAGCGTGCTGCCGAGACTGATCAGCAACAGTGGTCGCGGCTGGCCGAGGGCGTTGCAGAAGGCGTGGAAGGTCCGGTAGAGCAGGATCGCCGGCATGCCGAGCGCGAGCAGCGCGAGGTAGGCGCGCGCCTTCGCTTCGACCGCCGGGTCGATCCGCGAAAGTGCCAGCAGGGGGTCCGGATGGAACAGGACGAGAACGCCCGGGATCGCCAGCAGCAGCGCCAGCCAGCACGCCTGTTGCAGCGCGGCAGCGATTTCGTTGTCACGACCGGCACCATGCAGGTGGGCGACCGTCGGCGCGACCGCCTGCAGCACGCCGACGAGGGCGAAGACGACCGAGATGTAGATGCCGCCGCCGACCGCCACCGCCGCCAGATCGTCGGTACCGTGGTGGCCGAGCAGGGCGGTGTCGATGACCATCATGCCCATCGAGCTCAACTGGGCGAGCAGGATCGGCAACGCGTGCGCGAGAAGGAGGCGGGAGTGGTCGAGGAACATCGGGCCGGCTGCCGGGTGGAAGGTCGCCCAGCCTAGCCGATTTGCTGCGGCTGCGGTTGCCCGTGACGCCATCCGGAGGCCCTTCGGCGCTGTCTGGGGGAAAAAGAATGCCGGATTGCGACCGGGCGTATTGAAAGATACCCGCGCATCGTCTAGGGTTTCGACTTTTGCCATTCCCGGAGATCAGGAAGATGGTCGCTGCCAGCCGTGTCACCGCCTACGAACCGATCGAAACCGCCAGTCGCGACGAGATCAGCGCGTTGCAGATCGAGCGCCTGCGCTGGTCGCTGCGCCACGCCTACGACAAGGTCGAGCACTACCGGCGCAAGTTCGATGCCTACGGCGTTCACCCAGACGATCTGCAGACGCTCGACGATCTGCGCCGCTTCCCTTTCACCAGCAAGGACGACCTGCGACAGAACTATCCGTTCGCCATGTTCGCCGTGCCCCGCGATCAGGTCGTGCGGGTGCACGCGTCGTCGGGAACGACCGGGCAGCCGACCGTCGTCGGCTACACGCAGAACGACATCGACATGTGGGCGACGCTGATGGCACGCTCGATCCACGCCGCTGGCGGCCGCCGCGGCGACATGGTGCACATCGGCTATGGCTACGGCCTGTTCACCGGCGGTCTCGGCGCGCATTATGGGGCCGAGCGTCTCGGTTGCACGGTGATCCCGATGTCCGGCGGGCAGACCGAGAAGCAGGTGCAGTTGATCAACGACTTCAAGCCCGACATCATCATGGTGACGCCGTCGTATCTGCTCAACCTGGCGGACGAGTTCAAGCGGCAGCGAATCGATCCGGCGGCGAGCGGGCTGCGCGTCGGCCTCTTCGGCGCCGAGCCGTGGACCAACCAGATGCGCGTCGAGATCGAGAGCACCTTCGCCATCGACGCGATCGACCTCTACGGGCTCTCCGAGGTGATTGGGCCGGGCGTTGCCAGCGAGTGCATCGAAAGCAAGGACGGGCCGGTGATCTGGGAGGATCACTTCTATCCAGAGGTGATCGACCCGGTGACCGGTGAGGTGCTTCCGGACGGGCAGCATGGCGAGTTGGTCTTCACCTCGCTGTCGAAGGAAGCGCTGCCGATGATCCGCTACCGCACGCGCGACCTGACCTGCCTGCTGCCACCGACGGCGCGTTCGATGCGCCGGATCGACAAGATCACCGGTCGCTCGGACGACATGCTGATCATCCGCGGCGTCAATGTCTTTCCGTCGCAGATCGAGGAGCTGATCCTCAAGCAGCCGAAGCTGTCGCCGCACTACCTGATCGAAGTCTGGCGCGATGGCCATCTCGATTCGGTCGCCGTCGATGTCGAACTCAAGCGCGACTACCGTTACCTGCCGGCGGTCGACAAGGAGCACGTCGCGCACTCGCTGCAGCGGCACATCAAGTCGTTCATCGGCATTTCGACCGAAGTGCGCATCGCCGACATCGGTGGCATCGAGCGCTCGCTCGGCAAGGCGCGGCGGGTCATCGACCGGCGGCCGCGCGAATAGCCGCGCTCGGGTGGCCCGATGCCGGCTCGCAACGGGCGGTGCCTGGCGCGTCCGGTTGCTGTGGACCCTGCCCGCCAACGAGCGGCTGTCGCTGCGGGATTTTGCGCGGCGGCTGCAGCGCCTGCGCGAAAGTGACGGCATTCCGGAAGGGATTTTTCCATGCAGACGAACGTTGCACCCCGACTGCTCGTCGGTGCCGTCACGCCATCGAGGGCCGGCCGCGCAACCGTCGCCGCCGGCGCTCAGGGCGATGCGTCGTCGTCGCCCGGCGGCAGACTGCCGATACGCGTTGCCGATTGACGCAGCTTGTCGAGGTCGCCTTCGGCGCAATCGATGTAGCTGTAGATGCCGATGATCGGCGGCAGGTCGCTCTCGGAGTAGAGGCGCAGCGTCCGGATCACCGACTGCCGCGTGTTGTATTCCTTGAGCTTGGCGCACTGGAACTCGTCCCAGCAGACCGGCGAAGCCGTGTAGTCGGGCGAGAGGACGGCGATGAAATGACGCGTCCGGTTTACCGCATCGGAAATGATCCTTAGCCACTGCCCACCGACCGGGATTGACTCGCGATCATAGAAGACGCGTGCCGCTGGAGCACTCTCCTGCAGCGCGCGGACGAACTCGCCGACCTCGCGCTCCTGGCGGTGCGCATAGCTGATGAAGAAATCGTAGTGGCGGCCGGTGTCGTCCTCGACGGACGTCGTTGCCACATCGTCGCTACGTTCCGGTGCTGCCGGCCGGCGGCGGTCGATGCGCCCGAACAGCCGCTGCAGCAGCTTCTTCTCGTCTTCGCTGGCGGCGCGCAGCAGTTCCCCACGCAAATCCTGTTCGCAGGCCGCGACCAGCCGTTCGGCGAGCTGCCGCGGTGCGCGGCCTTCGCTGGTCTGCGGCGGCGTTGGTCCGGACGTCAGCTCCCGGCTGGCAAGCTGCCGCTGATAGTGCTGCCTCGACTGGGCAAACAGGGCAGCGGCGGCAGACGCCTTTGCCGGCGAGAAGGCGGCGATCTTCAGCTGGCGGATCGGCAACCCCTGCTCGAGCCAGAAGATCGCCGCGTCAAGCAGCCGCGGCAGCAGGTCGTCGAGGGCGACCATCTGGTTGCCGGTCGCCAGCAGCGGCATGGCGACGCTGCCGATGTCGTAGCGGCGTTCGCTGTTGCGGTCGGGGATGATGAAGTGGTTCAGACAACGGAAGACGAAGCCGACGCGGTCCTCGATGCTCTCCCGCTCGTTGCCGGCGTGGGCAACGAATTCCGGGTGCAGCGGCTCGAAGCAGATGACGCGGCGGAAGTTGAAGCGGCTGCGCAGCGTCTCGGGCAGTTCTTTCGACAGCCAGCAGCCGAGGCGGACGCGTTCGTCCTCTTCCTTCTGGTGCGCGATCTCGCGCATGTCGAGACCGCGTTCGAACAGGCTCCGGAAAAGAGTCCCGGGGTTCGGCGTGTAGCTGTTCGGAAACGCCGAAACGACCAGTGCGTCGACCGCCTGCGCCGGCGGAATCGCTGCCAGGTCGCCGGTGAGGAGCTGGATGCGGGCATCCGGGCCGTCGCCGTGGCGACGCCGTACCGGGAATTCGTCGATGATCTCCATGCGCACTCTCCTGCCGGGTACCGGCTTCAGAACAGCGGTGGCAGCGCCGACCTGCTGCCGGCGGTGCTGTCACCGGCGGCGGTCAGGCTGCCCCCTTCACTGACCCAGTCGCCGCCGATGGCCGGAGTATCCGCAGCCGCTGCCGGACGGTCAACCGCTCCGCTGCCGCCGCCGGTCGTCGGCCATCACCGGCGGGGGAGCACCGCGCACGACCTGCATCTCGCCCACCCGGCACTGACCGCTGCCACCTTGCCCTGACGCCGCTGCGTTTCGCCGGCATGCGCAAGCAGTCGAGCGACGGCTACAATGTCGGCAGTCGCCGCGTCGAGGGCGAGCGAAACGGGAGTCCCTGGAGCCATCCACCATGCGCAAACTGATCCTTGGCCCGCTGATCGCCTACCTGGCGGGCTTGCGTTTTCCGGTCCTGTTCGGCGTCGCCGCCGTGCTGTTCGCTGTCGACCTGCTCATTCCCGACCTCATCCCCTTCGTCGACGAGATCCTGCTCGGCCTCGGCGCCGCGCTGCTCGGCGCGTGGAAGAAGAAGCGGGATGAACGGGGACCGTCCGGCTTCCACGGCTCGTCATGATCGCGTCCGTACGGCTGCAGCCGATGAAGCCGGCACAGCAGACCACGGTGCGTTGAAAGCGGCGTTGGCGCTCGTCCAAGATGGTATTTCCCGCATACCGGGAATGGGCTTGCCAGCTTGCCGGGCAAGGGTCTATTCTCCACGACTGGTGCTGGCTTGATCGCCCGGTCGCCGTGAGCAGCGGATCGTTCGTTGCTGGCGGGTTTGCTCGTGAGTCCTTTTTCGTGTTCGAGGATGCTTGATGAAATCGACATGTTCCCGACCCGGCGCGCTGCTGACGGCGCTTGTTTTTGCCCTTTCGCCGGCACTGGCGCAACAGCCGCCGGCGGCCTCGCCGTCGGCCACGGCAGCGGCCAACCCGGCGGCGAAGACGTTCTCGCAGCAGGATCTCGACCGGCTGCTGGCGCCGATCGCCCTCTACCCGGATGCGTTGCTGGCGCAGATCCTGATGGCGTCGACCTATCCGCTGGAAGTCGTCGAAGCGGCGCGCTGGTCGAAGGCCAATCCCAAGGTGACCGGCAAGGCGCTCGAGGATGCCATGGCGAAGCAGAGCTGGGATCCTGCGGTGCGGGCTCTGACCTCAGTCCCGCAGGTGCTGCAGCAGATGAACGACAACCTCGACTGGATGCAGAAGCTGGGCGATGCCTTCCTCGCGCAGCAGCAGGATGTGATGAACACGGTGCAGGGTCTGCGGGCACGGGCCGAAGCCACCGGCAACCTCAAGACCAGCGAGCAGCAGGTGGTGCGGACGGAGGTTCAGGGCAGCCAGAAGATCTACGTCGTCGAGTCGCCGAAGCCGGAAGTGGTGTACGTGCCGACCTACAACCCGACCGTGGTGTACGGGAGCTGGTGGTATCCGACGCCACCGTACTACGTCTATCCACCCGCGTATGTCTATCCTCCAGGCCTCGCCTTTGCCACCGGGGCCGTCGTTGGCGCGGCGATCTGGGGAGCCGCCAACTGGCATCGCGGCGAGGTCGACATCGACGTCAATCGCTACAACTCGTTCAACCGCACCAACATCAGCAACCGCAGCTGGAATCACAACGTCGCGCACCGCGGCGGTGTGGCGTATCGGGATCAGAACGTTGCCCGGCAGTACAACCGTGGCGGCAACGCGCAGGCGGTGCAGGCACGCGAGCAGTTTCGCGGCCGCGCCGAAAGCGGGCGCTCGGAGCTGAAGGGAATGGACCGGGGCGAACTGAACGACCGTGTGCGGTCGGCCGAGGATCGCTCGCGGGACAAGCTCGGTGGCCGTGGCGAGGGGGGCCGCGGTGACGGCGGAGGCCCTGGCGACCGCGGAACTGATCGCGCTTCTGCGGGCGATCGCATGCAGGGTGGAGATCGCGGCGGAGCAGCATCCGGGCGTGACCGCGTCGACGGCGGCGGTGCCCGGGCGGATGCCGGCAACCGCATGGCCGGCAGCGACCGGCAACACGGCTCGGGTTTCGGCGAGCGTTCGGGTGGCGGCGGTTTCTCCGGCGTCGGCAATGGCGCTTCGACGCGTGAGGCAAGCCAGCGTGGCAACGCCAGTCGCGCCGACATGGGCGGCAACCGGGGGGGCGGTGGTGCAAGCTTCGGCGGTGGCGGCAGTCGCGGTGGTGGTGGCGGCGGCTTCGGCGGCGGTGGCCGCGGCGGTGGCGGCGG
>ERZ761609.3221-NODE-3221-length-11012-cov-9.347540_pt1 | contig 11012 bp, 12 predicted proteins | sample MGYA00511163_ERZ761609 | MGnify/ENA primary metagenome ERZ761609 (study PRJEB28899, sample SAMN02445070) | bioreactor sludge metagenome | biome: EBPR sludge | place: Australia: Brisbane, Thorneside Wastewater Treatment Plant | collected 2011-12-16 ... | reverse complement strand
GGATGGCCAGCTCTGCACGCCCTGCGGCGCCTGCCGCCAGCGCATCCGCGAATTCGCCAGGCCCAATTGCCCCATTCATATCGCCGGGCCGGAGGGCCTGCGCCGCAGCTTCACGCTGGATGAACTGCTGCCGCATGCCTTCGGGCCGGAGAACCTCGGATGAGTGCGCTCCAGACCATCATCGGACGCGCCGGCAGGCAGCCGGTCGAGGCCGGACTGGTGCTAGGCTCCGGCCTCGGCCCGCTGGCCGATCGGGTGGAGGAGGCGGTCGCCATTGCCTATGGCGATCTCGAAGGCTTTCCCGGCGGCGGCGTCTCCGGCCACGCTGCTCGACTGGTGATCGGTCGCCTCGGCGGGCGCCGCGTCGCGGTGTTTTGCGGCCGTGAACACTATTACGAACACGGCAATGCCGCCGCCATGCGCCCGGCGCTGGAAACTCTGGTCGGGCTGGGGGCGAAAACACTTCTGCTCACCAATGCCGCCGGCTCGCTGCGTGCCGAGGTAGGGCCGACCTCGGTGGTCGTCCATTCCGACTATGTCAACTGGTCCGGGCGCAATCCGCTGATCGGCGAGGCGGGCGATGCGCGCTTCGTCGACATGCGCGATTGCTACGATCCGGGCTTGCGGGCCCGCTTGCGGGCGGTGGCGGAGCGGCAGGGGCTGCCCTATCGCGAAGGTGTCTACTTCTGGTTCTCCGGTCCCACCTTCGAGACCCCGGCGGAGATCCGCGCGATGAAGGCGCTTGGCGCCGATCTGGTCGGCATGTCGACGGTGCCGGAAGTGATCATCGCCCGGCGCCTGGGCCTCAGGGTGGCGGCATTGTCAATGGTGACCAACCTTGCCGCCGGCTTTGCTGGCGCGGACATTTCGCATCACGACACCAAGACCGTGGCGGCGCGCGGCGCCGAGCGTATGGCGGGGCTGATCGTCGGGTTGCTGGAGGATGGCCTATGAGCATGCAGGCTGATCTTTCGCTGGCACGGCGGGCCATGGCCCTCATGGATCTGACCGAACTTGGCGATGGCGCCGACGAGGCGGCGGTGCGTCATCTCTGTGCGACGGCGCGCGGCGGCAACGGCATTCCGGCGGTCGCTGCGGTATGCGTCTGGCCGCGGCATGTGCGGCTGGCGCGGCAGGAGCTGGCCGGCATCAGGGTGGCGACAGTGGTCAACTTCCCCACCGGCGGCCATGCGCTCGCCGATGTGCAGCACGAAACCCGCATGGCGATGTCGGACGGCGCGGATGAGATCGATTTTGTTCTGCCCTATCGCATGTTCCTGGCCGGCGGGGCAGGCGTATGCGATCTGATGCTGCGGCTGGTGCGCGGGGATATTCCGTTCGGCAAGCGGCTCAAGGTTATTCTGGAAACCGGCGCCTTTCCGGATGCCGCGAGCATCCGCCGCGCCGCCGATCTGACGATTGCCGCCGGCGCCGACTTCATCAAGACCTCGACCGGCAAGATCGCCACCGGCGCCACGCCCGAGGCGGCGCGCGTCATGCTTGAAGCCATAAGGGCGGCCGGCCGCCCTGTCGGGTTGAAACCCTCGGGTGGCATCCGTACGCTCGCAGACGCGCGGCTCTATCTTGACCTTGCCGATAGCGTGATGGGCCCCGGCTGGGCCCGTCCAGAGACATTCCGCTTCGGCGCCTCCGGGCTTCACGCCAGTCTCGCCGCTGTCATCAAAAGTGACGCGCCGCCGACGGCACAGTTGCGCTATTGACGAGCCGCTAGAGCATGTCGCGATTAAGTGGATGCCGGTTAATCGCAGAAGACATGCTCTAAACTATTAGAATCGATCACGTTGTCCGTGTTTTGGTGATTCCACCAAAACACAGCGTGATCTAACGGTCTCGATGTCCATGCTGCCCCAGGAAATCATCCGCACGAAGCGCGACGGTGGAACGCTGACCGCCACCGAAATCAGCGATTTCATCGCCGGTCTGGTCGATGGTCGGGTCACCGACATGCAGGCCAGCGCCTTTGCCATGGCGGTGTTCTTCAACGGCATGAGCCGTGACGAAGCCGTGGCCCTGACCTGCGCCATGCGCGATTCCGGCGAGGTGCTGGACTGGAGCCGTGAATCACTGCCCGGCCCGGTGCTCGACAAGCATTCGACCGGCGGCGTAGGCGACAACGTCTCGCTGCTGCTCGCCCCGGCGGTGGCCGCCTGTGGTGGTTTTGTGCCGATGATCTCCGGGCGTGGCCTCGGCCATACCGGCGGGACACTCGACAAGCTCGATTCCATTCCCGGTTATGTCAGCCAGCCCGATAGCGGCCGCTTCCGCGCCGTTGTCCGCACGGTGGGATGCGCCATTATCGGCCAGACCGAGCGCCTCGCACCGGCCGACAAGAAGCTCTACGCCATCCGCGATGTCACGGCGACGGTCGAATCGGTGCCGCTGATCACCGCCTCGATCCTGTCGAAGAAGCTGGCGGCGGGGCTGCAGGGCCTTGCGATGGACGTCAAGACCGGTTCAGGCGCTTTCATGCCGACGCTGGAAAAGGCCCGTGCGCTGGCTCGCAGCATCGTCGCTGTGGCCAACGGCGCCGGGCTGAAAACCCATGCGCTGATCACCGACATGAACGAAGCGCTGGCACCCGCTGCGGGCAATGCCGTGGAAGTCAGAAATGCAGTGGATAATCTCACCGGTGCGCGGCGGGACGCGCGCCTGATCGAGGTCACGACCGCGCTGGGCGCCGAGATGCTGCTGGTCGGCGCGCTGGCGGACGATCTTGACGATGCCCGTGCCCGTATCGCGGGAGCGCTCGACAGCGGCGCCGCGGCGGAAACCTTCGGGCGCATGGTGGCAGCACTCGGCGGGCCGGTCGATTTCGTTCAGCATGCTGAGCGCTACCTGCCGCGCGCGCCCGTGATGCGGCCTGTTCCTGCGGGGCGCTCGGGACGTGTCATGGCGGTCGACACCCGCGCGCTCGGCCTTGCCGTGGTCATGCTGGGGGGCGGTCGCACTCGCGCGGCGGATCGGATCGACCCGGGGGTGGGGCTGACCGATCTGGTGGCCCTGGACCCGATCGTTGCAGCCGATACGCCGCTGGCGATCGTGCATGCGCGCGATGAGGCGGCTGCCGAAGCGGCGGTGGCGGCGGTTCGTGCCGCCTACCATATCGGTCAGCATACTGAACGCCCGGCACTGCTTGTCGAGCGCATCACCGCCGCTGACGGGGAGTGACCGATGCCGCGGGTCCTGCTGATTGTGTGCGATTCGGTCGGCGTTGGCGGCGCACCCGACGCCGCCGCCTATGGTGATGCCGGGGCAGACACGCTGGGCCACATCGCCGAAGCCTGCGCCGCCGCCAAAGGCGATCGCGACGGCCTGCGCGCCGGCCCGCTGGGTGTGCCGAATTTGGTGGCTCTCGGGCTGGGTGAGGCGTGCCGGATCGCCACTGGCCGGGTTCCTGCGGGACTGCAAGGCCCGCATCGCACCGGCGCCGCTGGCGCCGCGATCGAGACATCGCGCGGCAAGGATACGCCGTCCGGCCACTGGGAAATCGCCGGCGTGCCGGTCACCTTCGACTGGGGCTATTTTCCGCACTCGGTGCCGACCTTTCCCGCCGATCTGATCGCCGCCTTTCTGAAAGAGACCGGTCTCGGCGGTATCCTTGGCGATTGCCACGCCTCGGGCACCGAGATCATCGAACGTCTCGGCGAGGAACACATAAGGACCGGCTGGCCGATCTGTTACACCTCGGTGGATTCGGTGTTGCAGATCGCCGCCCATGAGCAGCATTTCGGCCTCGACCGGCTCTATGCAATCTGCGGGGTCATGCGGCGCCTGACCCGGCCGCTCAACATTGGTCGTGTCATAGCAAGGCCGTTCCTTGGCACAGCCTCCGGCAATTTTGCCCGCACGCCGAACCGCAAGGACTGGGCGCTCGCCCCGCCACAACCAACCTTGCTGGATAGGCTGGAGGCGGCCGGCCGGCCGGTCGTTTCGGTCGGAAAAATTGGTGATATCTTTTCGCACAAGGCGACGGGCCGCGAGGTCAAGGGGCCAGGCAACATGGCCAATCTCGATCTTGCGCTACGCGAATTCAGTATACTGAAGGAGGGCGGATTGGTCTTCGCCAATCTCGTCGATTTCGATTCCGAGGCTGGCCACCGCCGCGACGTTCCACTCTATGCGCATCTGCTTGAACAGTTCGATGCGCGTCTGCCCGATATCCACGCCGTCCTGCGGCCTGGCGATGTCTGCATCATCACGGCCGATCACGGCAATGACCCCACCTGGGGTGGCACCGACCATACCCGCGAGGCGGTGCCGGTGCTTGCCTTCGGTCCGGACATGCCGCCGCGCTGCATCGGCCTCAGGCAAAGCTTTGCCGATATTTCGCAAAGCGTGCTCGGCCACCTCCGCGTGCCTCGGGGGCCGGTGGGGACGTCCTTTCTGTGAGCGTAAAAACTCTCACCACCAGCCGTCATTCGCCATCGAGGTCCACGGCTCCCTGAGGGGCAGTGCATCGCCCTTCTGGATCAGTTCGATGGAAATGTTGTCGGGCGAACGGACAAAAGCCATGCGGCCATCGCGCGGTGGACGGTTGATGGCGACGCCGGCCTTCTGCAGCTTTTCGCAGATGGCGTAGATGTCATCGACCCGGAAGGCGAGATGGCCGAAGGCGCGACCGATTCCATAGGGCTGCGGATCCGGATCCCAGTTGTAGGTCAGTTCGACTTCCGGCCAGCGATTGTCGCGGGCAAGTGCGGCCTGTTCGGGCGCGGCGAGGAAAATCAGCGTGAATCGCCCTTTCTCGCTCTCCGTGCGGCGCGTTTCGACCAGGCCCAGCAGGCCGCAATAGAACTTCAGCGACGCATCAAGATCGGTGACACGCACCATTGTGTGGGCAAAATGCATGGAAGACTCCGGGAAACGGGCAAGATACGGGATTGACCGGCGGTTGTCCGACAAGTTAGGCCCGGAGCAACAAAAAGGGAAGGGCGGCGCCATGAGCGAACCGGTTCTTGTCGAGGTGACACGCGGCGGTATCGTCGAATCAGCCCATCGCGGCACGCTGGTCGTCGCGGATGCGGATGGTCGGATCGTTGCTGCGCTGGGCGATGGGGAGCGGCGCGCCTTCCCGCGCTCGGCGGTCAAAGCCTTGCAGGCGCTGGTGCTGATGGAATCGGGTGCGGCAGACCGCTTCGGCCTTGATGATGCCGATATCGCGCTCGCCTGCGCCTCGCATTCGGGCGAGGAGGTACATGCTACCCAGGCGCTCAGCATGCTGAAGAAGGCGGGGCAGACGGCAACCTGCCTCGAATGTGGTGCTCACTGGCCGATGCGCGAGGAAGCGGCGCGCGCCCTGGCTGCCGCCGGCCGGAAGCCGAGTGCGTTGCACAACAATTGTTCCGGCAAGCACGCCGGATTCATCTGTGCCGCTGTCACCATGGGCGAGGATCCGAAGGGCTATGTCCGGCCGGATCACCCGTTGCAGCGCGCTGTCACCGCGGCGCTTGAGACCAGCCTCGGGCTTGATCTGTCTGATGCCCCGCGCGGCGTCGATGGCTGTTCGATCCCAACCTATGCCGTGCCGTTGGCAGCGCTGGCGCGCGGCTTTGCCCGCTTTGGCACCGGCATGGGGTATGGTCGCGAGCGGGCGAGAGCGGCGGCGCGCATCCGCCAGGCCGTTGCGGCGGCGCCGTTCATGGTGGCCGGCAGCAACCGGTTTGACACGACGATCATGCGGGCACTCGGGCAGCGGGCCTTCGTCAAGACCGGCGCGGAAGGCGTCTATTGCGCCGCGCTGCCGGAGCAGGGGCTCGGCATTGCACTCAAGATCGATGATGGCGCCAAGCGCGCCTCAGCGGCGGTGATGGCGAGCCTCATCGCCGCCTGTCTGCCGCTTGATGCCGCGCAAGGCACCGTGGTGGCCGCCGCCATGGATACGCCGCTGGTTAACTGGAACGGCATCGAGGTGGGGCGCGTACGTCCGAGCGCAGCTGTGCGCGCGTTATCGGTTTGAGCGCCAGCGCGCATCCTGAACAAGCAGGCGGGCCATGGCGACGCCGGCCCTGACCAGTCGCTGGAAATGCCACGGCCCGCGCAGTTTCGGAATATGCAGGAACAGGCACGGGATGCGCGCGTCGGTTGCCTCCAGCATGAGCCAGTAGCTGTAATTGCACAGATAGGTGCCGGCGCTTGTCGACAGGCGCGTGTCGAGTCCGGCGGCGTGTCCGGCGCGCAGGCAGGCTGCAAACGGCGCGCGGCCCTTGCTGAGAAAGGCCATGCTCGGGTTGATCGCCAGCCGTGCCGAGCGCTGGCCGGCAGCATCGGGAAACAGCAGGGCGCGGCGGTTGCGGGCATTGAGTTCCACCGACAGGTGCCGCCGCCGGCTGGCAACCCCGATCATCAGGATGGCGGCAGGCTGCACTTGCGCGAGCAGAGGCCCGGCCTCGCCCTCAAGCGCGGCATAACTGGTGTGGAAGATCGCACAATGGGTTGTGAGACCGATGCGGCGCAAGCCACCATCGGCGGCGATGGCGCGGGCGGTTCGTTCGGCAGGATTGCGTGGCACGCCGGGAAATGGGCCGAAGCCGGTGACGAGCAGCACGCGGTTGCTCACAGCCCCACCATCGCGGCGATTTCATCGGCGCCGAGCGTGGCCGACAGCGCGCCGGTGAACACGGCCTCCTCGATCTCCGGCAGCCGCGCCCGCAATGTGGCATCGGCGCGCAGGCGGCTGCGGAACCGGTCGTCGAGCATCGTCCACATCCATTTGACCTGCTGCCGGGCACGTTTTGCGGCAAGATCGCCGGATGCGCCGAGCAGGGCGCGATGCTGCGATACGTTCGACCACAGCCCGTCCAATCCTTCGTCGTTGAGGCCGGAAATCAGGATCACCGGCGGCTTCCAGCGCGCGCTGTCGGGGGTCAGCAGGTTAAGCGCGGCCGAATATTCCATCGCCGTGGAGCGCGCCCGCCCGAGGCTCTCGCCATCGGCCTTGTTGATGGCGATCATGTCGGCGAGTTCAATCACGCCTTTCTTGATGCCCTGCAATTCGTCGCCGCCGCCCGGCAGCAGCAGGACGAGGAAGAAATCGGTCATGTCGGCCACGGCCGTCTCCGACTGGCCGATCCCGACGGTTTCCACCAGTACGACATCAAATCCGGCCGCTTCGCACAGCAGCATCGCCTCGCGTGTGCGCGCCGCGACCCCGCCCAGCGTCTGCCCGGCCGGCGAAGGGCGAATAAAGGCGCTTTCATGCATCGACAGCCGCGCCATGCGGGTCTTGTCGCCGAGGATGGCGCCACCGGTGCGCGACGAGGTCGGGTCAACCGCCAGCACCGCAACCTTGTGCCCCTCGCTGATCAATCGCATGCCCAGCACGTCGATCGTGGTCGATTTGCCGACGCCGGGCACACCGGTGATGCCGAGCCGGACAGCCTTGCCGGTGAACGGCAGCAATCGTTGCACCAGCGCCCGCGCCTGGGCCTGATGATCGAGGCGCTTGGATTCAACCAGCGTGATCGCCCGCGCCAGCGCGGCGCGATCGCCGGCGCGCAGCCGGTTGGCAAGATCATCGACAGGGCCGGGGGCAGGGCTGGTGCGCATCACCGGTTTCATAGCGCCGCTTTGTGGCCTTCGCCATGGGCGGAAGGTCGACCGACCGTCAAACCGAGCCGCCATCCACGACATAATGCTGGCAAGAGCATCATCCCATCAGGTGGATATCCGTTGATAGATAAGGTGATACGCCAAAACAAAGGGATAGAGCAGTCGGTCTGGTTCCATCAGATCAATGGATCGGCCTTGCCTCGCGCACCACATCCTCCTGCTCGGGACGCTCGATGGCGCAAGGGCGGGCAAAGCGGGTGCGGCGTATCGCCTCCTCAGGGTCGCAGATGCCGAGTTCGACCAGCAGGCGTGCCACCAATGTGCCGGACCGCCCGCAACCGGCGCGGCAATGGATATGAATGTTCTTGCCGTCGCGGATCATCCCCCGGATCTGCGGACCGGTCATCAGCCAGTCGCGCTCCCAATCGGCATCGGGGCGACAGTAATCCTCGATCGGCAGGTAGAACCACTCCATGCCGGCTCCATGAACGGCGCGACCGAGATAGCCGACCCCCATTTCGTCAAGCTCTTCGAGTGCATTGAGCGTGATGACGGCGGCCACCTTGTGGCGCTTGAGCACGCCGATGTCATGGTCGAGATCGTGATCCTGATCGGCGCGGCCGGGGCAGCAGCTCAGCAGGATCTGCCCCCATTCGGGCCGGGTGTCCACCGCAGCGATGATAAGCGGAATGATCATCGCGGTTGCCTGCCACGAGTGATGTATATTGCGACATTGCAAAGTCTATTCTGCGGTCTCAAGCGCTTGAACCCTACCGATTCCTCCCGATCTGTAGACCATCTTAGCAGGAGAGACACGATGATCCATGTGCGCAAATCGGCGGAGAGGGGACATGCGAATTTCGGCTGGCTCGACAGCTACCACAGCTTTTCCTTCGGCCAGTATTATGACCCCCAGTTCATGGGCTTTGGCCCGTTGCGGGTCATCAATGATGACAGGGTCGCCGGCGGCGGCGGCTTTCCCATGCATCCGCACGACAACATGGAAATCGTCACCTACATGCTGTCCGGCAGCCTCGCCCACAAGGACAGCCTCGGTTCCGGCTCAACCATCCGCCGCGGCGATGTGCAGCGCATGACCGCCGGCACAGGCATCCGCCATTCGGAGTTCAATGCCTCGGCGACCGATGAAGCGCATTTCCTGCAAATCTGGATTCTTCCCGAAGTGCGCGGCCTCGCCCCGTCCTACGAGGAAAAGCACCTTGGCGACGCCGGCAGGCGCGGCAGGCTGCAACTCATCGCCTCACGCGGGGCCCGCGATGGGTCTGTGCACATCAATCAGGATGTCGACCTTTATGCGAGCATCCTCAACGAGGGTGAGAAGCTGGCGCACACCTTCCGCCCCGGCCGCATCGGCTGGCTTCAGGTCGCGCTGGGGTCGGTCGCCGTGAATGGCTCCGAACTGAAGCAGGGCGACGCCGTTGCCATGGCCGACATGGATGCCATCACCATCGAAGGACGCAGCAAGGGCGCGGAAATCCTGCTGTTCGACATGGCGCGGTGAGGGCTGCCCCCGCCCTTCGCGGGAGGGAGCACTACACAACGGCCCGGGCTTTATTGGACGGTCATCTGATATGTCAGCGTCGAGCAGCCGTCGCGCCCCCGGCTGTTCCCGCAAACCTTGATGACGTAACTATCAGCCCCCTTGAAGCCAGGCTTCGCGCGATAGGTGAAATTGAAGGCGCCGGATTGTTGCAAGGTTCCATTTTGCGGCCTGCCTACGATGCTTGCGGATGTGAACATCGTTCCGCCGCCTGCGCGGTAGCCATGCGTGCATTGGCCATTGTCCGAGGTAGAATAGTAAGTCACTGAATCATTCTGATCTGGGAAAAAATTCCCCCCCCCCTTGTTTGACAAGCGGCATGAGCAGTTACCGAAAGAGTGGTCACAAATAGGCCAATAACAATTGCGTGCGTATGGTGCATAATGCCTCTCCTTGATCTGCAAAGTTATTATTATTTTAGGATTAACATAATGCAAGATATATTTACACAATATTAAATCTCAGTATATGAGAAAATACATATAGAAATATTTGTGGATCAGGCTCTGTTTGATGCTTATGCACCGATCTGTCAGTCGAGGCGCCGAGCCGTTTTGCGGCAGCAGCGCTGAGTGCTGCACCGGACGGAGAGGCGGGAGTGCGGTAAGGGACGTGCTCTACGAAAATAAGAATTGTTGCACATAATATTGCTCTACAAAATAAAAGTTTGTATAACACGAGCATGATCGAACGGCTCTCCCCTCTGGCTCAAACCACCTATGTCGATCTCGTCGCGGCCCTGCAGGATGAGGCCGTTGCGGCCGTGCGAGGCACGCCTTCACGGGTGACGCGTGGGAAACGCGCGTATTGGTATGACATGTATCGTATCGGGGCCTCGGTCCGGCGCAGCTACATTGGTGAGGATACGCCGGAATTGCGCGCGCGACTGGAGCGTGAGCGCCCCGGTGCGGACGATCTCGAGCGCCAGCGCTATCGCGCGCGGCTGATCCGCGTCCTGCGGGCGGAAGGTTTTATGGGAACCGACGCCGCCACCGGATCGTTGCTTGGCGCCATGCAGAAGGCCGGCGTATTCCGGCTTGGCGGCGTGCTGGTGGGGACGGCGGCATTTCGCCTCTACCAGGGCGAACTTGGCCTTCGCTATCGGTTGGACGACACGGCCCAGACCAATGACATCGACATCGCGAGTTTCGAGCGCTTGTCGCTGGCGCTTGAGGATGTGGTGTCGGAGTCGTTGCAGAACGTTCTGGCCGATTTTGAATTTGATCCCGTGCCCAGCCTCGATCCCGGCAAGGTATGGCGCTGGCGGCAGACGCGCAGCAACCTGTTGGTGGAATTCCTGACGCCGTCTTTCGACGCGGATGAGGGCATCCGTCCGCTGGCGGCACTGGGGGTGGAAGCACAGGCACTGCATTACCTGAACTACCTGATTGCCGAACCCGTGGCCGCAGCGCTCACCTATCGCAGCGGCGTGCTGATCCACATACCTCGACCGGAACGCTTTGCCATTCACAAGCTGATCGTGGCCGATCGCCGCCGTGAGGGGGTGGACAGTCTGAAAGCGGTCAAGGACCGCGCCCAGGCGGCGTTCCTCATCAATGCGCTGTCCGAGGATCGCCCCGACGATTTGGCAGAAGCCTATGAAGACGCCATGGCGCGCGGCTCCCGCTGGCGGGAGCGGATTGCAGCGACCCTCAGACGCATGCCGGAAGCGACGGCGCGGCTGGAGGCATCGGGGATCAGTTCATTGACGCGAACGGAATAATCGACTCACCCCTTCTGCCGATACCCCAGCCTGTCACTCAGATCGTCGAGCAATTTTCCGGCGGCATCGGCGATGGCTGTGCCGGGCGGGAAGATGGCGGCGGCGCCGGCCTTGTAGAGCGCCTCGTAATCCTGCGGCGGGATGACCCCGCCGGCGACG
>ERZ761609.3219-NODE-3219-length-11023-cov-4.948942_pt1 | contig 11023 bp, 10 predicted proteins | sample MGYA00511163_ERZ761609 | MGnify/ENA primary metagenome ERZ761609 (study PRJEB28899, sample SAMN02445070) | bioreactor sludge metagenome | biome: EBPR sludge | place: Australia: Brisbane, Thorneside Wastewater Treatment Plant | collected 2011-12-16 ... | reverse complement strand
GGACAACGGAGGTCAGCCGTGACGAGTGCATCCTCACATTCTCACGCCGATCACCACGCCCAGGCGTCGGGCGATGGGCATGGTCACGGCCCCGACCGGGCGTACCTGCTCCGTGAGGACAACATCACGCTCTCTCCGGGTACGGGCCGGGGACTCTCGCGCGCGTTGCTCGGGGCCGGGGTGATCGGGATCGTGCTGGCGGGGTTTGGATCGACGATGATCGGCCCGGCGGGAGCGTCGCACGCGCTGGCCGCGCTGCACGTGGGCGTGATGGCGTGCCTGGCGGTCACGCTGGGGAACCTCTGGTACATCCTGCTGTTCTCGCTGGTGCGGTCGGGATGGAGCGCGACGATCCGGCGCCAGATGGAGAACGTGGCGTCCCTGGTCCCGCTGCTGGGAGTCGGCGTGATCGGGATCTGCGTGGCCGACCTGGTTCTGGGTCACCCGCTGTTCCGGTGGATGGGGGAGCATCAGGGCGACTACCTGCTGAGCAAGAAATCGGCGTGGCTGAATCAGCCGTTCTTCTACGTCCGAATCGTCGTGTACCTGATGGTCTGGACGTTCCTGGCCCGGCGAATGACCGGGCTGAGCCTCGAGCAGGACCGCACGGGGGACAAGTGGCTCAGCGCCAAGGCCGCGGCCACCGGGGCGTGGGGCATGCTCTTTTTCGCCTTGTCGGTGGCGTTTGCCTCGTTCGACCTTCTGATGGCGCTTGACCATCGGTTCTTCAGCACGATGTGGGGGGTGTACTACTTCGCGGGCAGCGCGTACGCGGGGATCGCGGTGTGCATCCTGATCACGGCCTCGCTCCGCCGCCTGGGCCGGCTCGAAGGGGTCGTGACCGAGGAGCACAACCACGACATGGGCAAGTTCCTGTTCGCGTTCACCGTCTTCTGGGCGTACATCGCGTTCAGCCAGTATTTCCTGATCTGGTACAGCAACATCCCGGAGGAGACGGCGTACTACATCGCCCGCAAGACCGGCGGCTGGAACGCGCTGTTCTCGTTCCTGGTGTTTGGTCACTTCCTGGTGCCGTTCATCCTGCTGCTGTTCCGACCCTTCAAGAAGCGTCCGGGGCTGGTCATGGCGATGGCGGGCTGGGCGATCCTGGCGCACGTGGCGGATGTTTTCTGGATCGTTCGGCCATCGGTGTACGCCTCGGGCGACTTCGTGGACAAGATCGGCGTCGGTGGTTTGTGGGTTGACGTGGTGGCGATCGGGGGGGTCATGGCGGTCTTCGCGGCCCTGGTGATCCGTAAAGTCACTTCGGGAGTCCTGGTGGCGGTGAACGACCCGTACATGGATCAGGCTCTGGAACACAAGAATTACGTCTAGATTTGTCCACAAGAATATGTTCGGAATATATTTAGGGTTCGCTTTATCGCGTTGAACAGTAAAGAATCCGGTGAGCCAGGATTTTCCGAATCCATGGTGAGCACGGTGAGAACGAAGGACGAGGTTGCCCGATGGCCGCATCGCACGCCCCGCACGAGATCCCGATCGAGCACGAGCCCGCCGATTCGTGGCACCACCACGACCTGAGTGCCGAGGGCATGCCCCAGCGAGAGCACGCCTCGGTGGCCAACCCGCTCGCGTTGTTCATCACGTTTGTCGCGCTCAGTGTCGTGACCCTGGCGCTGGTTGGGATTGTCCAGATGTACTACTACCAGCAGGTCAGCGGCGTCGGGGGCCTTGTTGCCCGGCAGGACAAGGAAGCGACGCTGCGGATGTCGGCCGATGCGCAGTTGTACTCCCAGGAGTCCGAACGCCGCCTGGGCGCGTACGAGTGGGTGGATGCCCAGGCGGGCACGGTCTCGATCCCGATCGAGGCGGCGTTCGACCGTGTGATCGAGACGTATTCACGCGCGGCGGAGGCGAGCGGGCGGTAAGAGCGATGCGGGTTTTTTCCCTTTCCATTTCCAGGTTTTCGATGCTCGCGTCTTGCGGGCTGATCGTCTGGCTCCTGGCGGCCGGTTCGGCCGTGGCTCAGGATGCCCCGGGGACCGAAGCACCCGAAGGTCGGGTTCGCCCAACCGACCTGCCGACGCAGGACCTGCCTCCCCAGGTGCGAGGACTGGAAGTCCAGGAGCGTCTGGGAGCGACGCTGCCTCTTGAACTGCAGTTCGTGGACCATGCCGGGCGTACGGTGATGCTCGGGGAGTATTTTCCCGCCGCTTCGGGCCGCCTGAAGACCGGGGAGCGCCCGCGTCCTTCGATCATCATGATGGGGTACTACGGGTGTCCGGTGGTGTGCTCGGTGGTCCAGGACAAGATCCTCGAGTCGCTTGAAAAGGTTGACCTGACAATCGGGAAGGACTTCAACTTCCTCGTGTTCAGTTTCGAGCCGACCGAGAGCGCGGCGGTGGCCAGGGGCTCGCGTGAGCGGGCGATCTCCGGGTACGGACGAGCGGGCTCTGCCGAGGTGGACCGTGGGTTCGCCTACCACGCGGGCAACGCGGAGTCGTCCCGGCAGTTGTCCAACGCCCTGGGCTTCCCGTACCGGAAGGTCGAGAGCGGGGAGTATTCGCACCCGGTGGCGTTGTTCGTGGTGTCTCCGGAAGGCGTGATTTCTCGATACATCTACGGGTTCAGTTACCCGTCGGCTCAGGTGAAACTCGCGCTGCTCGACGCGTCGGACGGCAAACTGGCGCGCAGCATCGGCGACTATTTCATGAACTACTGCTACCTGTACGACCCGAGCGTGGGAAAGTACACGATCCATGCGATGCGGGTGATGCAGGTGGGGGGGGCGCTGGCGATCCTGGGCGTGGGGGGGCTGATCGCGGGGCTTCGGATCGCGGAGCGTCTCCGGCGTCGTCCGGCGGTTTTTGTCGAGCAACCTTCGCCGTCGGGGCGAACGGGCGGTGAACCATTGACAGGGCCAGCGGCATGACCATGATCGATCCATCCACCACCCTCATCCTCGGGGACGCGGTCCACGACTACATTTTTCGGCGCGACGGCCTGGGCGGTCGGTCGATGGCCGATGGGGCGGCGTCGGCCGACGGGATCTTCATGTTCATCTTCTGGATCTCGACGGCGGTGTTCGTGCCGTTCACGGTCCTGATGTTGTACTGGGCGTTCAAGTACCGCCGCCGTCCCGGGACGATCGCGCAGGCAAGCCCCTCGCACAACACGATGCTCGAACTGGCCTGGAGCGTGGTGCCGCTGGGCTTTTTCGCGTACATGTTCTTCGAGGGGTTCCACGGGTACATGGCCCGCCTGACGTCGCCGCCCGACGCCATCGAGATGCACCTGACCGCCCGCAAGTGGAGTTGGACGCTGGCGTACCCCAACGGGGCGGAGACGCCGGTGCAGCAGCGTGTGGGGGCCCAGGACGTGCCGGTCTTCTACGTTCCCGAGGACAAGCCGGTGAAATTCCGGATGATCAGCCAGGACGTGCTGCACGCGTTCTGGGTCCCGGACTTTCGGGCGAAGATGGACGTGATCCCGAACCGTTACACGAGTTTCTGGTTCAAGCCCGACCGCCTGGATTCCGCCTCGACGGGGACCACGGACACGGGGGTGAAATACCGCGACCATTTCGTGTTCTGCGCGGAGTACTGCGGCGACCTGCACTCGGAGATGGCGGCGATCATCCGGGTGGTGCCGGAAGCCTACTACCACGAGACGATCAACAAGTGGAACGACGCGGTGGACCCGGTCGAACTGGGCCGTCGGCAGTGGGCGGCCAAGTGCGCCTCGTGCCACTCGGTGGATGGCAGCAAGAACACCGGCCCGACATGGAAGGGCCTGTACGGGTCGTCGAGGGAGTTCACCGACGGGAGTTCCTACACGCCCGAGCAGATGGCCAACGACGATTTTTTCGCGGAGTACATACGGGAGTCGATCCTGGTGCCGGCGAAGAAGATCGTGGCGGGGTACCCGAACCAGATGACCCCGTGGGCGGGGCAGATCAGCGAGGCGCAGATCAACGGGATCATCGCCTACATCAAGTCTCTGAAGTGAGGCGTACGCGACGGGAGAGGACGGATCGGCCCGGGCCATGACGCACGGGCCTCAACGACGGGATCGGACACGACCATGGCGACCATCGACGACCGCAACGCCGACACGCTGGGATCCGCCGCCGGGCATGGGCACGACGAGGGCAGTTACCTGACCCCGCGTGGCGGCCTGATCACGACGATCTGGGACTGGGCGACGACGGTCGACCACAAGAAGATCGGCGTGATGTACCTGGCGGCGGTGCTGATGATGTTCTTTTTCGGCGGGGTGGCCGCGCTGGCCGTCCGGACCGAACTGTTCTCTCCCGTGCGGGAGGTCCCCGGGGAGGGCATCACGGGGCAGTGGCTGGGGTCGTTCTTGGGGAACCCCGACGCGAGCATCGCCGAGAACAACAACCTGTACAACCGGGCGTTCACGCTTCACGGGGCGATCATGGTGTTCATGGTGATCATCCCGAGCGTGCCGGCGGCGCTTGGGAATTTCTTCCTGCCGATCATGATCGGGGCGAAGGACGTGGCGTTCCCGCGGCTGAACCTGCTGTCGTGGTACATCTACGTGACGGGGTCGATCTTCGGGATCATGTCGATCCTGATGGGGGGCGTGGACACGGGATGGACGTTCTACACGCCGTATTCAACGACCACCGACGCGGACCAGATGCGCGTGGTGTACATGGTGCTGGCGGCGTTCATTCTCGGGTTCAGTTCGATCCTGACAGGGCTGAATTTCGTGGTGACGACGCACAAACTGCGGGCCCCCGGGATGGGGTGGTTCGACATGCCCCTGTTCGTGTGGGCGGTGTACGCGACGTCGATCCTGCAGGTGCTGGCGACGCCGGTGATCGGGATCACGCTGCTGCTGCTGGTCTTCGAGCGCCTGTTCCGGGTGGGGATCTTCGATCCGGGCCTGGGGGGCGACCCGGTGCTGTTCCAGCACTTTTTCTGGTTCTACAGCCACCCGGTGGTGTACGTGATGATTCTTCCTGGGATGGCGGTGATCAACGAGATCATCCCGGTACACTCGCACAAGAAGATCTTCGGGTACCGCTCGATGGCGTTCGCGTCGCTGGGGATCGCGGCGGTGTCGTTCCTGGTCTGGGGTCACCACATGTTCACCTCGACGGGTGAACTGGCGGCGACGGTCTTCTCGGCGCTGACGTTCCTGGTGGCGGTGCCGACGGCGGTGAAGGTCTTCAACTGGCTGGGGACCCTGTACAAGGGGTCGATCTCCATGACCCCCCCGATGGTCTATGCCCTGATGTTCCTGTTCCTGTTCACGATCGGGGGCCTGACGGGCCTGCCGCTGGCGACGCTCTCAACCGACATGCACCTTCACGACAGTTACTTCGTCGTGGCTCACTTCCACTACGTGATGATGGGTGGGACGATCATCGCGTTCATCGGGGGCCTCCATCACTGGTGGCCCAAGATGTTCGGCCGGATGTACAACGAGCGCGCGGCGATCGTGTTCGCGCTGGTGCAGTTCGTCGGCTTCAACGTGACGTTCTTCACGCAGTTCATCCTCGGAACCCGCGGGATGCCGCGGCGGTACGCCTCCTACGTCGACGAATTCCAGACGCTGCACCAGATCTCGACGTTCGGGTCGTACATCCTGGCGATCGGGTTCACGGGCAGCCTGGCGGTGTTCGTGCATTCGCTGCTGGCGGGCAAGAAGGCTCCGCAGAACCCCTGGGGCGGGCTGACGCTCGAGTGGCACGTGGAAAGCCCGCCGTCGACGCACAACTTCCACAAGGAGCCGATCGTTCACCACGGCCCGTACGACTTCGACACGATCCTGCCGCCGGGGTGGGATCCGAAGGACTACCCGGTGCCCAACGCCCATGAACAGGCCGAGGCGTACGCGAAGGCCCAGCACTCCCACGTCGGATCCTCGCACCACTGAACCCGTCCGCCCGCGATGTCTCCACCCCCCGCGTCGAATCACCCCGAGGGCACGCCCCGATGACCACCGTCCCGATCCGAGAAACCGAGTCCCACGCCACCGCCACGGGGGCGGTGCCGTGGCACAAGTACAAGGCGGCGCACCACTTCCGGAACAAGGAAGAGGAGTTCGACGGCGTCAAACTGGGGATGTGGCTGTTCCTGGCGACGGAAGTGCTGCTTTTTTCGGGCCTTTTCTGCGCGTACGCGGTCTTCCGGATCCTGCATCCCGAGGCGTTCACGAACGGATCCTCGTACCTGGACTGGCGGTGGGGGGGGCTGAACACGGTGGTGCTGCTGGTGTCGAGTTACACCATGGCGGCGAGCATCCGAAACGTTCAGTTGCAGCAGTTCGCCCGCGCGAAGTTCAACCTGCTGTTTACGATGGCCTGCGGCCTGGCGTTCCTGTGCATCAAGTTCCTGTTCGAGTACACCCCGAAGTGGTCGGGGTGGTTCTTCGTGCTTGATCCGGCGCTGTCGCACCACGAGGACTCGGGCAAGCGGGCCCTGGGCGGCCTGTTCCACTTCGTGGAGGGGTACGGCGGCAAGCGTCCCGGCGAGTGGTTTGATTACCCGTTCTCGACCGACAACTACGAGCATCTCTGGTGGAGTGTGTATTACAGCGCGACGGGGATCCACGCCACGCACGTCATCATCGGGATGGGGCTGATCGCGTGGGTGTACCTCCGTGTGCGCAAGGGGATGTACGGCCCGACGCACTACACGGGTGTCGAGATGGCCGGCCTGTACTGGCACCTGGTCGACCTGATCTGGATCTTCCTGTTCCCGCTTTTGTACCTCATCCACTGACCCCGAGCCACGAGGGCCGCGCCGGCGAGCCCCCCTTCGGAACCCCGTACCCCGACGCCGAGACGACCCATGACCACCGACCATCCGCACGGCTCCCATCCCCCGCACCACCCTTCCGGGTCGGCGGGCGCCGCCTTTGACGAGAGCGACCCGCACGGGTTTGGCAAGGGACACCACCACGGCCACATCATCATGTCCGCGCTCACGCTGCGGACGGTGCTGGTCATCCTGTTGTTGTTCACGGGCCTGACGGTCGCGGCGGCGCAGTTCGAGGTGTGGGCACAGGCGTATTTCTCGATCGAACTGCCGCGGTGGGTCAACGTGGTGGTGGCGCTCTCGATCGCGACCGTCAAGAGCGCGCTGGTGCTTCTTTACTTCATGCAACTCCGGTACGACAACCCGATCAACACCATTGTCTTCCTCTTTACCCTCTTTGCCTTTGCCCTGTTCCTGGGCTTTACCGTCATGGACCTGGCCGGTCGAGACACGGTCTACGCCTACAAGGCCGGGGAGCAGGTCAAGGGAGGGCTTGGGCTCAGCCGCAGGACCGGCGAACGCAATGACCAGGGCGAACGGATCTCCGAGACGATTTCTGGGTCGATTGTCGCCCACGCCCGGGCCAAGTACCTCGAGAACCTCGCCGCCGAACTGGGGGATATGGAACTGGCCCGCGAGGAGTTTGCCCGCCGGGAAGCCGACGCCCACGGCCACAAGCACGCCCACGGCCACACGCGGGCATCCTCCAGCGACCATAACCACAGCCGTGCTCGCACCGGTCAGACCATCGACCTGTACGACGCCGTGCCGGCCTCGGCTCATGGCGGCGCCGGGCATGGAGCCGGTCACGGGTCGGGTGGGCATTGAAGCCGCGGGCCCGCTGTATCGTGGGCCGGTCTCGGCGTCGATGCAGACCCGGGGCCGGCCGGGGACGTCCATGATGTCCGTGAGATCCATATCGATCGTGGTGGCCGTCTTTTCGGCGGCGGCCATGGTGGCCTGCGGGTTTGCGATGGCCTCGCGCATCGCCGCGTACCACAAGGCCAACCCGCGCGAGGTCTTTGCCTTTCAGAGGATTGACTACCCCTCGTTTGAGATCCACGGGCGCGAGGTCGAGTTCACCGACGAGACCCAGGACGGCATCGCCTACCTGAACGTGCGGTACGGAGACCGGCGGCTCCGGCTGCTCGTGACGATCCCGGGCAACGCCGAGTTGCCCGGCCTTCTGCCGCATGAGCAGTGGCTGCGCGTGCTCATGTTCGCGTCGGCGGTCGGTCGCTCGATCGACCAGGTACACGACGACCTGCGGTCCCGACGGGTCGAGCCCCGCATGGTCGTGGTGACGCGCACGCCCCGGCCCGGCGAGCCTCAGGCCTACGCCGGACGGATGAACCCAAAGGCGTGGACGTTCGACTTCCATGAGTTCATGCCCGGCGGCGAGATCGAGCACCAGAAACTCCGCTTCCCGACGACCCGCCAGCACCAGCCCGACAAGGAGGGTGAACTGCGGGAGAACACCTGGCAGTACCAGGCCGCGCTCTCGGTCATCCCCACGGGGATCTCGCCCAAGCCCAAGTTCAGCGACGATGGCCTTCGGGCCTCCGGATGGACGCTCCCGGCGACGACGGGAGCCACGCTTATCATGCTGGGCGCGATCTGCGTCGGGGCGATTTCCGGCCGGCGAGCCGCGTCTTCGCGGGTTCCGACCACGACTTCCCGGGCGGACTGATCCTTCGATCCCGTGCTTGACACGGGGGGGGGGCGGTAGGCTTTCGGGTGGTCCGGGGTTATTTCAGGGGGCGTGCATGGGGTCTTTCAATCGCACGGTTGGCCGACGCGGGTTTACGATCGCCGAGGTTCTTGTGTCGATCGGGGTCATCGCGATTCTGTTCGCGGTGTTCCTGCCGTCCTTGCGCGGAGCCTGGGGGTCGGCCCGGTCGCTGAGGTCGCTCGCCCTGGTTCGATCGAGTCTTGCGCTCGTCCATGCCTATGCGGAGCACCACCAGGAGATTTACCCGATCGCCTCGGCCGGATTGAACGAGTCGATGCTGGCGTGGCAACGGCCGCTCGTGCGGCTGGGGTATCTGCCGAGCGAGGAATCGGCCGACCCCGAGGGCTTCGCGGCCGTCGGCGGGAATCGGGTCTGCCTGTCGGGGGCGTTGCTGCACCCGCCCGAACTGATGGTCCCCGACGCGACGGTGCCGATTCCCTACGCGAAGTCCTCGCCGATCCGTTTGTCGGGGGTTGTGTTCCCTTCGAGCAAAGGGGCGATGGTGCAGTGGCTCGGGGTTGAGAACGGGGAGCATGTCTTCTGGACGTGGGAGCCGTGGAATCCGCCCGCGAGGCCGGTGGCGATGGCGGACGGATCCGTGGTCACGGCTCGGTGCACCGATTACGCCCTCGATCACGAGTTCTTTGAGAACTGGGTGGGAAACCCGGTCATCTCGACGTGGCAGGGTTGTCGCGGGTTGGATCGCCGGGTGATTCCCTGACACGCACGTGTCAGAGAAAGGAATAGTCATGAGTACGCGATGCGGGATGAGGTCTGGATTCGCCGTAGGAGCATGCGCGGTTCTGTGCTGGGTGGTTGTCGGGTCGTTGGCGCAGCCGGGACAACCGTGTTATTTCTTGCAGCGAAGCGGCTGCTGATGCAACCTCCCCGGTGGAGCCGCGCTGTTTGTGCGCGACGCGACTCGCCGGGTTTCCGGCCCGCGTCGTGACCAAGGGGGAAGGCATGAAGACCTGTCCATCAAGCGTTTCTCTGGTGCTGGCCGCTGCGGTCGTCGGAACCGCTGTGGCCGTGGTGGCCTCGCCGGCCGAGTCCCGTGATGAAGTCGCCGCCATCAGGGAACGGACGGTCGCTCATTGGCCGGCGCAGGGAGCGATCCACGCGCTCTACGACGACGGGTTGAACCCGACGTACGTCGGGTACGATTTCGCCACGGGCGCCTGGTATCGTCGGACCCGCCGGAACATCGTCGGCCAGGACACGGCCGGGGAACTCTATTCCTGCCGTATCGAGGATCAGGAGTACAAGCCGCTCGCCTCCGCGTCACGCGGCTTTGGCTTTTTCATCGACCGGTACTTTCCAACGCTGGAGGTGGCGTGGCTGCTCGATCATCCAGAACTCGTGACCTCCGTGGCCGAGTCCGCCGACGGCCTGCTCCGGGTCGAGGCAACCCTTCCCAGGGCCTCCCGCGGCCTGGACCTTGAGCGCATCCCCGCCCCGGAACTGGAGCGATGGGGCGGGCACGCCGGGGTGCATCGGGCCGTGGTGTACACGATCGGGACGGATGGCCGGGTACTCTCGATCGAGCGACAGGGGCTGCAAGGCCCCGAGCGGGACGCGTTCGACCGCGCGGAGTGCTCGTTGCCGGGCTTCCATGTGGCCGGACATCCCGATGAATCCGATCGGGGGTTTCAACTCCAATCGTGCGAATATCAGGAGCGGCCCGACGCGTCGTCCTTTGACGGCCGCCTGATCCTCTCCCAGGCGGTGGCCGAGGCGTCGCGAGAGCGAGCACGCATGCCCGTGGAGCGTCCCGGGGGAGATGCGGACGCCGCGCGACCTCACCCCATCACGTCCCGTCCGGAATCGGGTCGATGGTCGGTCAGGGCGTGGATTGGCCTGGCCGGCGGCGGCGTTGCCGCCACGGGGTTGGTCCTCTTGCTCTTCCGGCGATTGAGCCGCGGAGCGTGACGGCGGGAGGGATGGCCGCGTTCAGAGCGGCCGTACCCAGATGTTGCGGAACTTCACGGTGTTGCCGTGGTCCTGGAGGTGGATCGGGCCATCGCCGGTCCCGCGGTCGCCTCCGCCGGTGGGCGCGGTGATCGGGACGTGGTCCTGGATCAGGATGCCGTTGTGCAGGACGGTGATCCGCCCGGGCGCCGTGACGTTCCCCGACTCGTCGAATATCGGAGCGCGGAAGACGATGTCGTACGTCTGCCACTCCCCGGGACGGCGGCAGGCGTTGACCAGCGGGGCGTGCTGAAGATAGATCGCCCCGCACTGGCCCATCGGGTACGTGTTGTTCTCGAACGAGTCGAGCACCTGGACCTCGTAGCGGTTCTGGATGTAGACGCCGCTGTTGCCACGTCCCTGGCCCTCCCCATCGACGACCGAGGGAGTGGCGAACTCGACGTGGATCTGGGCGTCACCGAAGACCTGCCGCGTGACGATGCTCCCCGAGCCGGGCTTGCACGTCATCGCCCCGCCCGCGTGTCCGTCGGGAATCCACCGGGCCGGCTGGCCGTCGAGGTGGGTCCATCCTTCAAGCGAGGTCCCGTCGAACAGGACGATCGCGTCG
>ERZ761609.3218-NODE-3218-length-11025-cov-8.116773_pt1 | contig 11025 bp, 10 predicted proteins | sample MGYA00511163_ERZ761609 | MGnify/ENA primary metagenome ERZ761609 (study PRJEB28899, sample SAMN02445070) | bioreactor sludge metagenome | biome: EBPR sludge | place: Australia: Brisbane, Thorneside Wastewater Treatment Plant | collected 2011-12-16 ... | reverse complement strand
ATCTCGAGGATCGCCGTGTTCAGCCCATCGACCGTCCGCGCGCCCTCCCAACGCCGACCGCCACCCGCAGCGTCAAAGCTGCGCGTGCGTGTGAAGCCCAGAAGGCGATGGAGGAGCGTCCGCATGGTGCGAAGTGTCTCATGCACGGCGTCCTCGGGGTATCCGAGCGGATGGGAAGGATCGGGAATGGAAGTTAGTGGGCTAGAACGCGGCGGCTAGTCGATCCTTGATCCAACTGCTAGCCTTCTCAGGAAGTTGAGAATGCTGAGGCACGATGAGTCAGGATTACGCACGAGCAATCGCCGAGAGTGGCCTTACGATTTATGATCCCATTGAGGTTGGCGACCCGGACCTTTGGATCCCTACCCCCGAACTTGAGGTACTCCTAGACGAGCGGCTGCGCGGGATAAGCCTTGCCGGTCTGGCCCTTCGGACGCGATCAAAGGTCGTCAAGGAGAACGTCTGTCGCGCTCTGGGCTACCCTGTGCCCCCAAGCTTCAAGAAGACCCAGCCCCGCTTTTTGGGCCAAATGTTCGACACCTACGCCCAGAAGTCGAACAACCTTCAAGTCTGGAATGAAGAGCTCTCCCCAACGCGCCGCTACGTCATCCTGCGTGTCGATGAGGCTGACCAAATCGCAGGGGTAAAGGTTGTCAATGGCGAGGAACTGGCGCAGCTCGACACCACCGGTACTCTGACACAAAAATATCAGGCGAGGCTGATTCCTGGGGCGGCGTTTGAGGAGTTGATTTCCCCGACTGACACCGCCGCCCTCCTGCCTCATACTCGGGCCGGGGCGAACCTGGCCCAGACCGTCAGCCCGATAGACCACCCGACGCACGGCCTCATCCTGCCCATTGGCGAGGTTTTCGAGAGGCTACGTGGCGCCTTGGGTCGGTCCTTCCCAGATGCTGGTTGGGATCAGGAACGCAACAGGGGTGCCGCGCTGCACCGCATCTGACCTGCCACGGGATTTTTCCTCCACCTGCGATTAGAGTCCGGCCCATGGAGAGGACGGACGATGAAGAAGGCACGACTGACGGAAGAGCAGATCATAGGCATCCTGCAGGAGCATGAGGCGGGCGCGAAGTGTGCCGATCTCTGCCGCAAGCACGGGATGTCTGAGGGCACGTTCTATGCCTGGAAGGCGAAGTATTCCGGGATGACGGTGTCCGAGGCCAAGCGGCTGAAGGCGCTGGAGGACGAGAACGCGAAGCTGAAGCGGCTCTTGGCCGAGCAGATGCTCGACATGGCGGCGATGAAGGAACTCTTGTCAAAAAAATGGTGACGCCCGTCGCGAAGCGCGAGGCTGTCGCGCATCTGAAGGCCCATCTTGGGTTGTCGGAACGGCGGGCGTGTCAAATTGCCGGGGCGGACCGCAAGATGGTGCGCTACCAGTCGCAGCGCGCGCCGGACACGGCCCTGCGCGGGCGGTTGCGCGATCTGGCCAATGAGCGGCGCAGGTTCGGCTACCGACGGCTGTTCGTCCTGCTCAGGCGGGAAGGCGAGGCGTCGGGGATCAACCGCATTTACCGGCTCTACCGCGAGGAAGGGTTAACCGTCTGTAAACGCAAAGCGCGCCGCAAGGCCATCGGAACGAGGGCCCCGATCCTGATGGAGGCGCGGGCCAATGCGCGCTGGTCACTGGACTTCGTGCATGACCAGTTCGCATGCGGGCGGCGCTTCCGGGTGCTGAACGTCGTCGACGATGTCACGCGCGAGTGCCTTGCGGCGATCCCGGATACATCCATCTCGGGCCGCCGCGTGGCGCGGGAGCTGACAGCGCTGATCGAACGACGTGGCAAGCCCGGGATGATCGTGTCGGACAACGGGACGGAACTGACCTCGAACGCGATCCTGAAGTGGTGCGCCGAGCACAAGGTCGAATGGCACTACATCGCGCCGGGAAAGCCGATGCAGAACGGCTTTGTGGAAAGCTTCAACGGCAGGATGCGGGACGAGTTCTTGAACGAGACGCTGTTCCGCAACCTTGCCCATGCCCGCGACCTGATCGCAGCCTGGGTCACCGACTACAACACCGAAAGGCCCCACTCGGCCCTCGGCTACCAGACCCCTGCAGGTTTCGCTCTGCACCTGACCACCGCAATCGCCCGTCCCGCTGCACGCGATGAGAGTTCCGCGCGCCGGGCGATTGCTCAACCCACGCCGAAAGGCGTAAATCAGCTACCGGCTCCGGTCGCGGCTGGATGAAAGTTCAGTGGCAGGTCACGATACGCGCGCAGTAGAGTTCGATCTCAAGCCGATCGTGGTCTTCGGGAACATAGCCGCGATGGCGCAGGCGCAGATCGTGCAGCACCGGCGGCGCCTCGAAACCGGGCACCGGAGTGTCGGTTTCGAACCATTGGAGCCCCTCCAGCGCAGCCGAGCGTATCGCTGCGCCCTCGGGGCCGCAAAGCGCCAGCGCCGGACCATCGGCGTCAGTGCTCTCGCGTGCGATCAGCGCATCGATCAGAGCTCATCCGCCATGGCGCACCCCGCCATTGCCGACCAGAGCGCCCCTCCGAGCGCCAGCACCAGACCGCAGAGCTGAATCATTTTGACTCCAGTTCTGCGCGCAGCGCCTCCTTCACCGTCTCCATCGCAAAGACTGTGTGAAAGAACCGCGCCCGCGTTTCCTCGGCTGATGGATAGGCCGCGAGCGCCCCGATCGCCAGCATCTGGCTTCGCCCCGCCACTACCTCGGTGCGCGCGCTGATCCGCGTGGTCTGATCGGCCAGCGTCAGAGCATCGACGAAGATCTGCGAACCCAGCCCAACCGTCTCGTCCTCGTGCGGCAGGGCGGTCAACTCGCCATCCAGCCGATAGGGCGTGTCGGGCGACATCAGGTTCGACATCTGCATATCGACCACATCGGCGGAGATCTTGCGCGCCATCGGCGCATCAAGCGTGGCCAGCGCGGCGACCAGCTCGTCCGATTGCGCCGCCGTGATGCGCCGCCAAACCAGCGTCAGCGCGCCATTGCCATCGCGGTCGCGTTCGTCGGCGAAGATATGCATCGTCGCATTCGCCCCGGCGGCGGAATCGCTGCCCAGAAGCCGCCAGTTGCTCGGCAGGCGCACCGTCAGGGGCGCGTCCTGCGGCCCGATCGGCCAGCTTTTCAAACTCTCGCGTACCGGATCGACGACCGGGGCCGCGGCGCGTAGCGCGCCAAAGATACGCGCCAGCATCGGCTCGGCCATCTCCGCATGTTCGGCTTGATAGGTGGCGCGCAGGATCACCAGCCGCGCGCCCATCCGCCATGTTCCGATGCGCACGATCGTGTCGACATCGCTGACCTGCGTCGCGGCCAGCAGATCGCCGCGATCGATGCCGCGCCCGCGCACCTGCAGGGGGGCAACCTGCCAAAGCGCTGCGGCATCGCGGGCGTAATCCAGCCCTGTTGCGACCAGATCGAGGTTCGGCTCGGCGCAGACCAGCGCCAGTTCCAGCCGGTCGCGGTCGGTCGGCACATAGCCCTGCGCGATTTGGCGCGCGGACAGGATCGACTGATCCGTCAGCGCCGCTACGGGTTGATCCATGTCGAACCACATCATCGCCTCGGGCGCGCCCAACTCGACCCGCAGCGCCGGGACACCGTCGGCCTCGGGGCAGTCGAATCCGTGCCACGCAAGGTCGTCGCGCGGGCCGGGGACTTCGATGCGCATGTGTTCTTGCAGCGATGTGTCAGCCATGACCGACCCTCCGTTGGCCTGCACGACCGCCAGAGTCATCGCGGCGAGCCATCGCCGTGCGGTGCGGATCAATTGCGCTCTCCTCTTGTATCGTCGTCCTCATTTGAACCAGTCTATTGCCTTGTCGATCCCGGTCAAGCCGCCGCTGACCTTGGCCCCCAAACCAAGCCCGAGCCCCAGCTTCGCCCCTGCCTCGACCCGCGCCTTGCCCTTCTGATAGCTGGCCTCCGCATTCGCGCCCGCCTGCGCCCCGACCGAGCCCGAAAGTTCGCCGCCCACGCACAGGCCGATGTCCCAGTCGTCCGACAGCATCGCCTTGTCGCCATCGAACAGCCAGTTGTAGGCGCTGCGGTAGCCGTTGACCGCGCGCATAGGCGTTAGACAGACTTCCCCGCCGCCCTTGAGCTCGACTATATTGGCCGAACCCGCCAGTTCCAGTTTCGCCGTTGCCTCTTCGGGGTTCAGGATGATCGCGGTCTTCGCGGTGCCCTTGGCCTCCATGAACGAGGCCTCGCCCGAGCCCGACACCAGCCCGCCCTCGTTCAGCTTGATCTGGCCCTTCGCCACCGCGACCGAGGCGTCGGCCGAAATCGGGGTGATGTTGACCCCGCCCTTGGTGACCGAAAAGGTCGAACTGGCCGAACTGTTGGCCGCGCCGATCTGGAGGCCGCCGGTCGCAATGGACTGGCCGGGGGTGCCGAACGTGTCGCTATAGGCCGAGGCGTCGTCCTTCCACCAGGTCTGCTTGGCGACCTGAAAGTCCATCTCTTTCCACTTGCCGCGCCAGTCGCTGTCGATCTTGACCTTCCCGTCGGGATTGCGCCGCGTGTAGCCCGAGGCCAGATATTCCCGGATGCCGCGCTGCTCGGTGTAGCTGACACCGCCCCCCTCGGTCGATCGGCTCAGCTGGAACAGCTTGAGCCCGCTGGGCTCGGCCTCTTCCTCGGCATTCTCGCGCGGCTCCGGCACCAGGGCGTTGGCGGGCGAGCCCAGCGCGAATTCGCGCGCCTGCGCCACGTCGGGGATATGTGGCGACAGCGCATAGGGCTGGCTCGGCGCGGACATCACCGGCCCCATCTGCAGACCGGGCCGATAGGGGCCGATCAGCGGTGGGGTCGCTGCGGGCGGCGCGGGGCAATATTGATAGCGCTCGAAGGTTGACAGGTCGGTCTTGAGCATATCGAGCACGGGTGGAGGCCCCGCCGGATTCCACCACGGGATCTGCGTCAGTGCGCTCTTGGGAAGGGTGGGTTCGATACTGGCCATACGTCAGTTCTGCGTGATCTTGTCCGCCTTCAGCGCGATATGCGTGCCCTGAATGACGATGTTGCCTTCCTTCGACATCGTGAGCAGCGACTTCTCGCCGACCTTGATCGTCAGTTGCTCGCCGACGCGGATGTTCATCACCTTCCCCACATCCATATCTGCGCGTTCGCGCACGATCACGCTGTGTGCCTTGCCAACGGTGGTCTGGAATGTGTGGCCCACGACGATGGATTTCGCCGCGCCAACCACTTCGGAGGACCCGATCCCCACTACTTCTGAGCGGTTCTTCTCGATGAAAAGCTGGTAGTTGCCCTTGGCGAAGTTGAACGGGTCGGGGATCTTCAGTTTGCCAAGAGCCGTGCCCGCCTTGTCGAACAGTAGTTTCGTCTTGCTCATCAGCAGGTCAGACAGCGGATTTTTGCCCACGGCGATCGACATGTTCCCCGAGATCACCTCATCATGATCGCCACCTACCTCGATCGACTTGTCGTTGCCGACATGTTCTGACTGGTCGCGACCGATCTGTTTGGAGCGGTCCTTGAGGACTTCGATATTCATGTCTTTCTGAGCATGAACAAAGATCTCCTCTTCGCCGCGGGCATCCTCGAACCGCAGTTCATTAAACCCGGTGCCTTGATGGGTATCCGTCCGGAATGTGCTGCGCGTTTTATGCTTGGGCAGGTCGTATGGTACCTTCTTGCGCCCGTTATAGACACAGCCGGTGACCAGCGGTTTGTCGGGGTCTCCGTCGAGGAATTCGACCACGACTTCCATGCCGATCCTCGGGATCACCATGCCGCCCCAGCCGTTGCCGGCCCAGGATTGCGACACACGGCAGCGCATCGAGATCGCCGCCTCCAGATCCCAGTGAAACTGCACGAGGATGCGGCCGTATTCGTCGCAGTCGATCTCGCCCTCGCCGACCACCACCGCCGTTTGCGGGCCCTTCACATCGGCCCTTGCGGTCTTGAGTTCGGGCAGCATCGGCGCGCTCGCGGGCATCAGCAGATAGCGGCCCGAATAGGCGTAGCCATCGCCGCTCGTCCCGCCAGAGCCATAATTGTCCGAAGTATATGAATGACGCGCTGCAAGGCACAGGTAGTCCTCGCCCAAGCCTGGCACCGGATCGCCCCCCAGTGTGACCCGCATACCAGCACTGAGCGCCACCACGTCGCCCACCGCCTCATACCGCCGATCTTGTCCGCGTTCGGCGTTGGACCGCAGCCCGGCCACGACCTTGCCGCGGCCCTGATCGAGGTAATCCCCGGGCCAGTCGAAGCTCTCGATCTGACCCTGAGCATTGGCGGCATCGCCCTGCCGATCTACCTCCATCGCGGCATTCGGCGTCTTGAAATTGTAGTCGGTCAGCCGGATCGCGCCCGTCGTGATCCGCCGCGCCGGGCGCCACTCCCAGAAGTGGTCGATGTCCTCTTGATGGTGGCCGTCATCAGGGTGGAAGGGCCGCACGCCGATGGAGTCATGGGTTTCGGCCATGTCGGTCAGCACCATTTCGTGACCACCCTCAACATGCCGGAAGTGGTAGGAAATCCCGTGCCGCTCCATCATGCGGGTGGCGAAGGCCATGTCGGATTCGCGGTATTGCACGGTATATTCGAGCACCGGATAATCGGCGGTGAGCTTCACCACCAGCCTGCCCGCCGAGGCATAGGTGCCGAGCAGTTCCGTGAGGATATCCACGACGGTTTTGTCATGAAAAATTCGCTGGTTACGGCGAAGGCTGGCAAGGAAGAACCACGGTTTCAGCGTAAGCCGGTAGCGATGCCCGTTGTCGCCTGCCCCCCTCCAGCGCGCCTCAGTGACGATCCCGTCGAAAGGGCGCTCGCCCTGCTTGGTGACCAGCGTGACCGTCGCATGCGTCCCGATCAGTGCGTCGAAATCCACGTCGGGCTGAGCAGCGAGGCAATCGACCGACCATTCGTAAAGGTCATTGTGCCGCTCGGTCCCCTCGAACCGTTGCAGCACCAGCACATCCGGCCCGAGAGCCGTCGAGAGCCGGCCCATGCGCGAGGATTGGGAAAAAAACGTGTTCATCGGAATGCCTTGCGCCTGAACTCAATCTGAAAAAAGTTAACATCCCGGCAGGCAGGGGCCAAGCGGAAATGTGCGGGGCAGGAGGCGGCGGCTGCTTCACCCGCAGGGCAGGGCGGGCGCATGGCGCGTGGTGCGGGTTAACGGAAAACAAAACGATGGCCTGGAGGGGAGAGAAGGTTCGACCCCAGACCCGTCCTCTCCGCCACTTGCCCGCGATAAAGCTTTCTCCTGATCCGGCTGAGGTCGGATTTCTCCGTTGTTTTCGGGGGTTATGCGGGAGGGGCTGTTAACCGGCCCACGTCCCGAAAGGCGCACAGGTGTTCTCTCCGGGCCGATATTCTCCGGACCTGTTAACTGGACCTGTCGCGTATTGGTGCCGCTCCCAGTGCTCGTTTAGGCCACTTGGCGTTCGAAGGGCAATGGGCTTTTGCCTCTCAATGCTGAATGCCGACGGCGCGGGTTATAGAAGCCGTTGAAGTATTGGAAGATGGCGGTTTCTGCCTTGCGACGCGTCTCCCAAGTGCGCCGCCAGATCAACTCGGCCTTGATGGTCTTGAAGAAGGTTTCGACTGCGGCGTTGTCATAGCAGTTGCCTTTTCCGCTCATCGACGGCTTCAGGCCGTGCTCGCGCAGCACCTTCTGGTAGTCATGTGAACAGTATTGGCTGCCGCGATCGCTGTGGAAAATGCAGCCCCTGGGCGGCGACCGCAGCGCGATGGCCATCTTCAAGGCCCGGATCGCCAGATCGCGTTTCATCCGGTTGCTGACGGCCCATCCGATGACGCGCCTCGAGTGCAGATCGAGGATAACTGCCAGATACAACCACCCCTCACGGGTCCAGATATAGCTGATGTCGCCCGCCCATTTCTGATTGGGCCTATCCGCCATGAAGTCACGGTCCAGCAGGTTTGGCGCGATGTTGAAGGTGTGGTCACTGTCTGTTGTCGCTTTGAATTTCCTCGTTCTTTCAACGACAATCCCGTTCTCGCGCATCTCGCGCCGAAGCCGTCCGTTCTCCCGCGCCAACTCGCGATCCTCGGCCGAGACCACATCCGTGTCCCGGTGTGCGTTCACCCACTTGTTCAAGGTCGATAAGCCGACCCCCAGATCATCCGCAACCTGACGCAGCGAAAGCCCGCTGGTCAGCGCGATCCGCACCGCATCCTTGCGAAATTCATGGTCACGTCCGTCAAGGTGGTGTAATTTCCCGGATGGCCTGAGGTCATGATCAGGCGGCTTTCGTGGTTATGCTGAGAATGGGATCGATCTCCTCCTTGTCGATCTGGGCGAAGGCCTCGACCATCATGTAGCGGCTGGCCGTCTGCCACTCGTCGTTCTGCTCGAACAGGACCGCGCCGATCAGGCGCATGATGGAGGCCTCGTTGGGGAAGATCCCGACCACATCGGCGCGGCGCTTGACCTCCTTGTTGAGCCGCTCGATCGGGTTCGTGGAATGCAGCTTGGTCCGGTGCTGGCGGGGGAAGGACATGTAGGCCAGAACGTCGTGCTCGCTGGCGTCCATGAGATCGGCCAGCTTCGGCCAACGCGGGCGCAGCTGCTCGGCCACCTTGCGCCAGGTCTCTCCGGCATGGGCGCGGTCGGGTTGATCGAAGGCCTGGCGGATCGCGGCGGCGATGACGGTGTGCTGGCCCCTGGACACATGCGCGAGGGCGTTGCGCATCCAGTGAACGCGGCAGCGTTGCCGGGTGGCTTCGAAGACCCGGGCGATGGCGGCCTTGAGGCCGGTGTGGGCGTCGCTGATCACCAGCCTGACCCCGCCAAGGCCGCGGGCGCGTAGCGAGCGCAGGAACTCGGTCCAGAAGGTCTCGGCTTCCGAGGGACCGATGCCCAGGCCGATGATCTCGCGGCGGCCCTCGGTGTTGGCGGCCACGGCGATTATCGCCGCGACCGGCACGATGCGGCCGCCCTGACGGACCTTCAGGTAGGTGGCGTCGAGCCAGACATAGGGCCATTCCCCGGTCAGCGGGCGGTTCAGGAACTCGCCCACCCTCTCATCAATGTCCTTGCAAAGCTTCGACACCGTGCTCTTGGAGATGCCGCTGAGCCCCATCGCCTGCACCAGCTCATCCACCCGCCGGGTCGAAACGCCGCCGATCCACGCCTCCTGGATCACCGCCACCAGCGCCTGTTCCGAGGTCTTGCGGGCCTCGAGAAAGCCCGGGAAGTAGCTGCCCTGCCGCAGCTTCGGCACCTTCAGGTTCAGTGTGCCCATACGGGTATCGAGCGCGCGCTCCCGATACCCGTTGCGCCAGGTCGTGCGCTCGCCGCTGCGTTCATGCCGACCGGCGCCGATCAGGCCGTCGACATCGGCCTCCATGATCAGCTGCAGCACGGCCTCGGCGATGCCGCGCAGGAAGTCGCCCTGATCGTGCCTGGCCAGAAGCTCGGACAGGTCCATGTTGGATTTGGTCATCGGGGTCTCCGTAAGGTTCGTGGTTGAAGCGTCGAAACTCCACCTCGACCATACACCTCGATGGCCACCCGGGATTACACCGTCGAAGGCGCTGAAATTACACCACGTGCGCGGACGCTAACAAATTCATCCGTTCTGCCTGTGCCCATGGTTCATCTCCCTTGCTGCACATTACGTGATCAAAGGAGCGGCACCAAACCGCGACAGGTCCATCGAGCCTGTGCGTCAAAAGGGGGGCACGGGAGCCAGATCGGGCGCACCAAAGGGGGCATGAACACCAAGCTGCACGCTGTTGCGGATGCGAAGAGGCGGCCGATCGGGTTCTTCATGTCGGCCGGTCAAGTGAGCGATTACACCGGCGCGGCGGCCTTGCTGGGCAGCCTGCCGAAGGCGGGGTGGCTGCTCGCTGACCGTGGCTATGACGCAGATTGGTGCAGAAAACGCGTTGAAAGACAAGCGGATAAAGGTCTGCATCCCGGGTCGAAAGTCACGCAAGAAAGCCGTGAAATACGACAAGCGGCGCTACAAACGCCGCAACCGCATCGAGATCATGTTCGGTCGCCTGAAGGATTGGCGGCGCGTTGCCACGCGATATGACCAGTGCCCGGAAACCTTCTCCTCCGCCATCATGCTCGCAGCGACCGTCTTGTTCTGGCTCTGATCAAGAACGTGTCCTGAGTCTAGGCTGATCGAAACCTGGGGCGGCAACCGTGAAGGGCTGCCCATACGATATCTGGGAGACGCTCTGATGCCTGCGATTGCCCGCGTGGGAGACACCCATGACTGCCCGAAACATGGGCTGAACCCCATCACCACATGCGGTTCGGGCGAGATCGACAGGCGGGCGATTGCCCGGCTCGGGGATGTGCCAGTGCATGCGGCGCTGTGATCACGCAGGGGTCGTCGGTGGCGGAGCTGGATGGCAGACCCGTGGCCTATCTGGGGTGCCAGACCAGTTGCGGCGGGGTGATCCGCAGCGGTTCCACCTTGGGCGAGGTTCCGGCCTGAGGCGCGGCTGAGGCCCTGCTTATGGGCTTTCCCTGTGACCCGTTTATGGCGAGTGGGCCTGCGTGATTTTGCAGGACATAATGTTCCTTTACTCGCAAAACCATCACCCAAAGGAGAGGCACACCCCAAACAGACGCCGCCAGAATGGAAGGTGATCCAGACCGTGCGCGAAAAGTTCACCTGCCGGACCTGCGAAAAGATCAGCCAGCCGCCCGCGCCATTCCACCCGATCCCGCGGGGTTGGGCAGGCCCCAGCCTGTTGGCGATGATTGTCTTCGAAAAATTCGGCCAGCATCAGCCTTTGAACCGTCAGGCCGAGCGTTATGCGCGGGAAGGCGTGGACCTCAGCCTCTCGACGCTTGCCGACCAGGTCGGCGCCGTGACCGATCTGCTGAAACCGCTCCATGATCTGATCGCGGCGCATGTCATGGTGGCCGAACGCCTGCATGGTGACGATACGACGGTGCCGCTGCTGGCCCGCGGCGGCACGAAGACGGCGCGGCTATGGACCTATGTCCGCGACGATCGTCCCTTTGGGGGCGCGGCGCCGCCCGCGGTGGTGTTCCGCTTCTC
>ERZ761609.3216-NODE-3216-length-11034-cov-5.949267_pt1 | contig 11034 bp, 12 predicted proteins | sample MGYA00511163_ERZ761609 | MGnify/ENA primary metagenome ERZ761609 (study PRJEB28899, sample SAMN02445070) | bioreactor sludge metagenome | biome: EBPR sludge | place: Australia: Brisbane, Thorneside Wastewater Treatment Plant | collected 2011-12-16 ... | reverse complement strand
GGGGGCCGCGTCAGCAGGCTGGCGCCGCGCCAGGCGAGGAGGCTGAGGGCAATGGCCAGGACCAGCAGCGCCAACAGGCGCGCCGGGCCCCTGCCCGTGCCATCCATGCCCTGTCCAAACGCCATAAAACCCTCCGGGGCCGGCGCGAACGCCGGCAGATTCCCGGAAGGCTAAAAGGCCCGCCTTAAGGCAGGTTTAACAAGGCAAATACCGCGTTAACGGCGGTATTGCTGAAGGCGCGTGGTGCGAAGGCCTTTGGCGCCGTGGCGAGCGTAAAGGCGCTCCCAGCCCTCATATTCCTCGTCGGTGAGGTTGTAGCGCTCACAGGCCGCTTCGCGCGAGAGGAGGCCACCGGCAACGGCGGCAACCACTTCGGCCTTGCGGCGGGTGACCCAGCGCGAGATGCCCGGTGCGGGCAGGTCTGCCAGGGTGAGCATTTGGCCATCCGGGCCTTTGACGCTCATCGGTCGTGCATTCTGCATATTCATGTCCAAACCCTTCTTTAGGTTTCCAATGGTGTTCCTCCCCACTTCTGCGGGGCCATGGGATCGGACCTTACATGAGGCGGTTTAAGCCCGGCCTTGCCCTCGATAGGTAGTTTTCCGGGGCCTGTTAGGGGGCTGTTTGGAAACCTGTTCCGAGGCGGGACATTTCCGCCAAAACTGGCGTGAATACGGCAGGCAGAGGGTTTTCATGCCGGATTTTTGTAATGTGGGGGCCTTAGTTTCACTCACGCTCGATGCCGATCGCGCGCGCCCACGGCACCTGCTTATGAACGCTTCTCTAAGGGACGGCGCGCCGACAGGCCGAGGATCACCGGATGGTTCGGTCCCGCGCAGCTCCGGTGTCTGGAGCGCGGCGCCTTTCGGGGATATTCGACTGGGTTTCGGGCACGGCCCGGCCGGTGGCGTGACAACCCATGCAGACAAGAGCGAAGGTAGTTTTTGGGCCAACTATTTCCGGATGAGCTCTGATTCCCGATGTCTGAATTTGCGCCTGCTGTTGACGCTCAGATGCGTGGCATCTCCGACAATTGTTCGCCGAAAGGCGACATCAAACTTGAACAGCGGCGAGCCCGAAACACGCAGCGCTGGACGGCGGCTTAAGAGATGATTGGAGATAGAGCGCATGATCCTTTCAGGAAGTGGGCCCGCCTTGCTTTTGGTGCGTCATGGAGAAACCGAATGGAATTGCGCGGGTCGCTTCCAGGGGGCCAAAGACTCGCCGTTGACATCTCGTGGTCGTGAGCAAGCGCAATCGGCGAGAAGAAGGCTTGCCGCGATGTTTAGCTCTGCGGCTCCTGTTCGCGCTTACGTAAGTCCGCTTGGCCGCGCACGAAAGACCGCCTCGCTCATCTCCGAACATGTGAACCTGGACATCCAGATTGAGCAGCGCATTGCCGAAGTTTCGTCAATCTCTTACTGAATCGACGTCGAGCGTCAGCCGGCCGAGCCGCAGGGCATTTACTATGACCGATACTGACGACAACGCCATCGCTGCCGCGGCGATCATGGGAGACAAGAGGTCTCCCGTTATCGGATAAAGCGCGCCCGCCGCAATCGGAACGCCTGCCGCATTGTAGGCGAAGGCAAAGAACAGGTTCTGGCGGATATTCGCCATTGTCTTTTCCGATATCGTCCTTGCCCGCACAATCCCCATCAGGTCTCCGCCAAGCAGCGTTACCCCGGCACTCTCAATAGCGACATCCGTTCCCGTCCCCATCGCAATGCCAACGTCGGCCGCCGCAAGCGCGGGGGCATCGTTGACGCCGTCGCCGGCCATCGCCACGATCCGGCCGTCCCCTTTCAGTTTCTCGACAATGCGCGATTTTTCCTCCGGCAGCACTTCGGCTTCTACATGTTCGATACCGAGCTTACGCGCGATCGCTTCTGCCGTGGTCCGGTTGTCACCGGTCAGCATGACGAGGTGCAGCCCCAGCTCCCGCAACTTCGAGAGGGCCGCCGGTGTTGTCGCCTTCACCGGGTCTGCGATACCGAACAGCCCGGCGAGCTGACCATCTATGCTGACAAAGATCGCGGTTGCGCCCTCAGTACGGAGCGCGTTTGCCTCGGTTTGCAACGCCGACACATCGATTCCAATTTCTGCAAGGTACTTTTCCGCACCGAGAGCGACACGGTGGCCATCGACCTCCCCGAGCACCCCCTTACCGGTCGGAGAATCGAACGAGACTGGCTCGCTGAGTGCGAGACTGCGGTCATGGGCTGCCCTGACGATCGCATCGGCGAGGGGATGCTCACTGCGGTTCTCGAGGCTCGCTGCGAGACGGATGACTTCCGGCTCGTCAAACCCCTTGGCGGTGCGAACGGCGATCACCGCAGGCCGCCCCTCGGTGAGAGTCCCCGTCTTGTCGAGGACCAGAGTATCGACTTTCTCGAACCGTTCGAGCGCTTCTGCGTTCTTCATCAGCACACCGCTGCGCGCGCCAACACCGACGCCGGCCATGATGGACATGGGCGTTGCGAGCCCCAGGGCGCAGGGACAGGCGATGATCAGTACCGAGACGGCGGCGATCAGGCCATAAGTGAACGCAGGCGATGGTCCGAACATCCACCAGGCCACCAAAGCAACCAGCGCAATAGCGATCACCGCAGGCACGAACGAGCCGGAGACCTTGTCCGCCAGCCTCTGGATCGGCGCCCGCGAACGCTGCGCCTCGGCCACCATCTGGACAATTCGCGAAAGCATTGTCGCGGCGCCGACACGGCTGGCCTCGATGACCAGCGCGCCGGTCTGGTTCATGGTTCCGCCAATTACAGGCGCCCCCACCTCGCGTGTGACCGGCATCGATTCACCCGTCACCATGGACTCATCCAGGGTGGAGCGACCGTCTATCACGACCCCGTCCACCGGAACCTTTTCACCTGGCCGGACACGCAGACGGTCACCGGCGACAATGAGATCAAGGGTAACTTCCTCATCACCCTTCGGCGTAATCCGGCGCGCGGTTTTGGGTGCCAGATCAAGAAGCGCGCGGATGGCGCCACCCGTGCGCTCACGGGCTTGCAACTCGAGCACCTGACCGAGCAACACGAGCACTGTAATGACCGCAGCGGCTTCGAAATAGACCGGGACAAGCCCGTGCATGTCGCGAAAGGCCGAAGGAAAGAGCGATGGCGCAAACAGTGCAGTCACACTGTAGCTCCAGGCGACGCCGGTTCCGAGCGCAATCAACGTGAACATGTTCAGATTGCGCGATTTGAGGGACTGGTAGCCGCGTTCAAAGAAGGGTTTACCCGCCCAGATAACAACTGGCGTCGCCAGGATGAACTGCAACCATCCGTTCAACCCTGGGGGAACCACGCGGTCGATGCCGAGGAAGTGGCGCCCCATCTCGAGCACAAGTACAGGCAATACCAGCGCGGCGCCAATCCAGAAACGCTTCGACATATCCGCAAGTTCCGGATTGGGTCCAGCGCCCGCCGTCGGCATCATCGGCTCCAGCGCCATGCCGCAGATCGGGCAGGAGCCCGGCCCGTCCTGAATGATCTCGGGATGCATTGGGCAAGTCCATTTCGAACCAGTCGGCGCGCTCGTCGCATGACCTGCACTGTGCCCGGAAGGGCCATGCCCATGGTGGCAAGACCCGGCCGTCGTCTCGATTTGCAGGTATTTGTCCGGTTCAGCGTCAAATTTCGATTTGCAACCCGCGCTGCAGAAGAAAACGTCCCTACCCTGATGATGAGAGGAGTGCGCAGAATCGGGCGAAACGGTCATTCCGCATACCGGATCCTGCAAAGGAGCGACTGTGGACCCCTTCTCTACAACTGGCGACTTATGATTGGCGTGACAGGCGTGAGAATTACTCATCTGGGGCTCCATGGCGTTGGTTTTGCAGCTTGGAAGAAAGGGGTTGCCAAGTCGTACTGCCGTGTCATATATACCCCTATGGGGTATCTGTCGAGTACCCCCAAGGGGTATATGATGAATGAAGTCCGGAAAAAGTCGGTTACCGCGCTGAAGCGAATCGAGGGCCAGGTGCGAGGCGTTGCAAAGATGATCGAAGATGATCGCTACTGCATAGACATCGTGACCCAGATCACGGCTGTTCGTGCTGCGCTCAGCAAGGTCGAGACCGATCTGCTGCGCCAGCATATGGGTCACTGTGTCAGCACGGCAATGAAATCGCGTGATCCTGCCGAACAGGAGCGGGTGATCAACGAGTTGATGGCGGTTTTCCGGAAATGAGCCCGCTTGCAAGACATCTGTCCTTAATCTCGCTTCCAGCTCTTGCCCTCCTGGCGGGCTGTGTGACGGCGCCTGTCGGCCCGGCCAGCGAAGTGTCAGCGAGAGTTGCGGCCAGCATGGGCGCCGAGCCCGAATGGCTACGCAGCGACGCCGCAGTCGCTTCGGCTGACGAGCGCGTGAGCAGATTGCTCGATGAGCCGGTCACCCCGGAAACTGCCGTCCAGATTGCACTCGCCAACAACGCCCGCGTCCAGGCCGCCTATGAGGGCCTCGGGATCGCGAAGGCCGATTTTTCTGCCGCCCTGGTTCCGGCCAATCCTGTTGCCCGCATTTTCACGCTGTCTCCGGACGGTGGGGGCGCCGACACGTTCACGGCGGGCCTGGGCTTCGATCTCCTTGGCCTCGTGACACTTCCCGCCAACCGCTCGGTGGGCGAGGCAGAATTTGAAGCTGCAAAAGCAGAACTCGCCGCGAACCTTCTTACCGTAGGGGGAAACGCGCGCGGCGCGCTGATCGATTACATCGCAGCTCAGCAGGAAGCCGATCTCGTAGCGCAGGCGGCCGATACCGCCGAAGCCTCCGCTTTTGCTGCAGACAGGCTTTATGAGGCAGGCAACATTGCTAAAGTCGAACGTGATCAGGAAGCCCTTTTTGCCGCTCGCATTGGCATCCTGAGAGCAGAAGCGGGCGCCGCGCTTGTGCCAGCGCGCGAACGTCTGATCGCTGCGCTTGCCCTCACCCCTGAACAGGCGGGTCGCCTTCAGACGATCCGGAGACTCCCGGCGCCGCCGAAGGAACCCCTCGACATCGAAGGCCTGGAAGACAAGGTCATCTCGTCGAGCTCCGACCTTGCGATCGCGTCCGGCGCCCTTCGCGCAGCCGAAGCACGGCGCAGCATCTCATGGCTGACATCGTTGCTACCTGGCCTATCGGTCGAGGCAGAGTGGGAACGCGAAGAAGGAAACTGGAGCACGGGCTTTGGACTGCAAGGACGCTTGCCGCTGGTCGATCTAGGCGGTGCCGGCCGTTTGCGGGACACCTCGATGCAACGCCAGCGCACCGCCATTGCCGAGGCGCTCAACCTCGAACTTCGATCCGAGGCTCGCGCACGCTTTGCATCAGCCGAAGCTGCCCGACAAATTGCTGAGATTCACCGCACATCGATCCTGCCGCTCTCTGCGGACGTCTTCGAGGGCATGCAGCTTGATTTCAATGCGATGCAGATCGGGATTTTTGATCTCCTGAAAGCGCGCAGCGATCGGTTGGATGCTGGATTGCAGAGTATTCGGGCGACCGCAGGCTATTGGCGCGCCCAATCCGACCTCGACTTGCTGCTGGCCGGCCTTCGCTCCGCCGCTCCAGCCGCCAACACGCCAGTACCCCTCGCCGCCAGCCCCGTCGCGGCTGGTCACTAGCTTTACCGGAGTTTCCATGACGAATCACCCGTTCAATCTGAACCGGCGCGGCTTGTTGCTTGCCGCAGGCGTGGCAGCGAGCGCAGCAGCTTTTGCTCAGAAAGCCGACGCCGCTGGAGCCGAAGCCACCAGTGTTCTGCACAATCAAAAGTACGATCCCGGTCTTCCGGGCACGCATTATACCCCAGTCACCGTCCCTAATGGAAAGGCAATCGCATTCCAGGTTGTGGACAGCGTGAAGGTCTTTCATCTGACGATCCAGGAGTTCGACCAGGAATTTGCAAAGGGTTTGACGGCGAAAGTGTGGGGCTTCAACGGGGTCGGAGCGGGCGCTGTGCTGGAAGCCGTGGAAGGCGACCGGGTGCGAATCTATGTGACCAACAAGCTGAAAGCCCCCACATCCGTTCACTGGCACGGCTTCATTCTACCGTCCGGCATGGACGGGGTTGGCGGTCTTTCTCAGAAGAACATACCGCCTGGTGAAACCTGGATATACGAATGGACGATCGTCCAGCATGGAACACTGATGTTCCACGCCCATCACGACGAGATGGCGCAGATGGGCCTCGGCTTGACGGGAATGTTTGTCGTGCATCCGCGGAAACCAAAGCGCCGGGTGGATCGCGACTTTGCGATCTTGCTTCACGAATGGAAAATACGGCCCGGGGCACGCCGGCCAGACCCCAACGAGATGACCGATTTCAACATCTTCACGCTCAACGGCAAGGTGTTCCCAGCCACTGAGCCGCTTGTCGCTCGCCAGGGCCAGAAAGTCCGTATCCGCTTTGGAAATCTCGGCATGCAGAATCATCACCCCATGCACATACACGGCCACTCCTGGACCGTCACGGAAACCGATGGCGGCGAAATCCCCGCAGCTGGCCGCTGGCCGGAGACAACCGTGCTTGTTCCTGTCGGCAGTACACGGACGGTCGAGTTTGAAGCCGAACACCCTGGCGACTGGGCAATGCATTGCCACATGCTGCACCACCTGATGAACCAGATGGGGCATGGCGTGCCGAACATGATTGGTGCTGATACCGACGCGCTCGCGGCGCGGACGGCAGACCTTCTGCCCGGCTCGATGATCATGGGATCAACCGGCATGGGCGACCACGGAAGCCATGTGGAGATGGGGCATATGGCGGTGCCAGAGAACTCTATCCCCATGGTCGGGCTGATGGGTCCGCGGGACTATATTCCCATGGGCGGGCTTGTCAGTATCCTGAAGGTTCGCGCGGGCATCACAAACTATAACGACCCCGGCTGGTATGAAAATCCGCCGGGCACCGAAGCCCGCGCTGCGCGAAGCGAAGAGCTTGCGCGCGACGGCATCAAAATCTGAAACACCATCGATGGAGACTGGAATGAAGTTAACAAGAAGTCTGATGGCGCTAGCTGCTGTCAGCATCACGTTCGCGCTCACTGCCTGCGCGGAGAGCTCGCATCCTTCCGGTCACGGTACCGAACATGATCCGAACCAGCATGGATCAGCGCCTCATGAAGAAATGCTCGATGCTGCTGAACCCGGCATGAATGCCCATGAAGGACACGACATGCAGGTGACTGAAGAAAACACTCCGGTTGCAACCCCGTCTTCAACCAAAGCCGACGAAGTCGTAGCGCCAGCTCCAGTCTCCGCCCAAGATGATGACGCGGCAGGATCTGCCGCGGCCGCTCCCGCATCGACGCAAGGTGCGGCTGACCAGCATACTTCGAAGAAGCAGATGACAGTAAAAACATCCATTGCCGATCGAGCAACGGTAACCGGATCTGTAACCCGGATAGACCTGGAGTTTGGACACGAAATGAAACTTGTCGGGGCTACGCTCAGTTCACTGGCAGGCGACAGGATTGATGTCCGCATTGAGTCGGAGAAGTTCACAGATCGGGCAAGCGTCAACTTTGAGATGCTCGAGCCAGACGATTACACATTTACATGGCGCGCCGATGCGGGTGATCACGAAATGAGTGGATCGCTCAGGTTCACAGTTGAGCAGTGAGTGAGTCCTCCTAGAGCGTCTGCTCTCTTCAAACCGATCTGCACCTGTATCGTCGGTCCATAGATAACTTAAAACTACATGCGCGCCGCTAGTTCAAGCGCGGAGTGAACGTCTGAAATCGGAGCTGAATTGCCGGAGTCCTCAGCAAGGGAGCAGCAGCGAAGGGCCAGGTCGGCTCCGATAGTCGGTTTCGACGTCCGGCGGGGTCGCCTCTATCCGGTCGTTTAATCACATCATCAGCACCAGGCCGGACTTCGCCGATAACGGTCAGGCCTGGACTTCAGCAATCCCCGTCACGCTGAAGCGATATTCTCGCGGTCACACGTTGGCGGCTACCGAGTCCGTCTGTGTTCAACAGAGCGCCGCCCGATACTGTTAGCGGCGTCTGCCCGGCACTTAAGACTGTGAACGTCCCCTCCACCAGCGTACCCAAACAACTGACGTCGTAGACGCCACCCCCCAGCGTCGAAGTGCTGCAGGCCGAGTTGAAATCATTGAGATAAGCCGCCACTACGTGCACCGGGTCGCGGAAATCCTCCATGTCGGCGAGGCACACCTGCTCCGATCCGCTACCATGGTCGGCCGACCAGGTCAGCGTGTACTTGCCCGCCATCAAGCCCGAGCCGCCCTGCGCCAGCGCTGCCCCCGAAAATCCGGCCATGACCAGCGCCAACACGCCGCCAAACATTTTAACGCGCATTCGATCTGACTCCCCGTATATGCCATTCCTACGTGAGCGCTATGTGCAACGGAAGAGCCAGCACCAGCGAGGACAGTCCCGCGCACGGATTGCACCTACGCGCGCTTTGAAACGGGACCGAAGCCGAACCCCGCAAGATCAATACTAGGTGTTTCGTCCCACGGAGTGATGGAATCGCGATAACCGCAAGTCCATCATGGAGGAGCGCCTTATGGGACAGGTTCTACACAGCTGCGCCACGACCACGCACGCCGTCAGAAAGGCAATACAGCGATCGCAGGCTTCGGTCGCGGAGCTCGCCGAACAGTACGGCGTGAACCAGAAGACTGTGCGCAAGTGGCGGACACGGGCGAGCGGCGCGGCAGGCGGCCAGCGGAAGGCTTCACCCACAAGCGGAGCAAAGACGTGGCCCTGGAGGTGTTTCGCAACATTGCGTGATTGATTTTCGGCGGGTTGATCCTTTGAGGGAGCTTCAGGCAAAAAAGCCGAACAAATAATCCGCTGACGAACTATTTAAACGCCTTCTCCTCCCATGCCTTTTCGCGGGCGGTCCCTTACCTGCCGCACTGCTGGAAGAGACTTAGTACTGCGTTTCGGGCAGCGCACGGTTGAACAAACCTGAACCACCCGTTCAAACCGCGTTCAGTAGCGGCGCTTCATCACTCTGCCTGTCCGGGCGCTTCTTCTTCACCGGCGCAAGACGCAAACACAGGAGTGTGAACATGAAACGACTTCTTTCGACTACCGCCGCAGCTCTGCTGGTCTTCAGCCTCGGCGCTGCACATGCTGACCCGCGCAACCGGGTGCAGATTGACCAGCGTGGCTATAACAACGGCGCGGCTGCCGCCCAGCAGGGCGCGCGCAATGGCACGGTCGTGGTGCAGGGCGGCAACGGGCATTATGCGCAGGGCGTGCAGTCCGGCTACAACAACTTCCTGCGCATGGACCAGTATGGCACGCGCAACAGTGTCGGCACGATGCAGATCGGTTCGAACAACCTCGCCGTGACCGGACAGGACGGGCGCAATTTGCGCGCCGATACGCTGCAGACGGGGCATAATAACGTATCCGGCATTGCGCAGATCGGCCGGAACAACACGGCGGTGGCCGACCAGGATGGCTGGAACAACTCTTCCGCAATCATCCAGGTGGGCAATGGCCAGGATGTGACGGTGCGCCAGCGCGGCGAGGGCAATATCTCGGTGGTTGTGCAGAGCGGATATAACTGACGCGCCGCGCGGGGGGGCGATGCCTCGCCTCCCCGCAAAGGCCCGAAGCTCAGGGAGCTGAACCCATGCTGAAACTTGCACCCCTTGCGGCGATTGCCGCTGTGACAGCCTGCGCCGCGCAGACGCAGACCCTGCCTTATACGGACTATCCGGCCTATTCCGGCGTCAGCTGCGATATCCGCGAAACGCGCACGGCGCACGGGACGCGGCTGGAAGCGACGGCGCAGACGGAACGGTGGCTGCGCGGCGATTATGACTTCGTGATCACTGCGGCGGGCTCCGGTGGATCTTCCGACATCGGACAATCCGGGCCGGTGGACCTCGCGGCCGGGCAGCGTGACACGGTGGGCCTCGCGGAGATTTCGAACCGGAATTACCGGGCCGTTCTGACACTCAGTGATGCTGGCGGCGTGGTTTGCCGCCGCGAAATCAGGTCTTAGGAGATATCCTCATGCAGAACCGCAGACTGATGACCGCGGGTTTCATTCTGGCCGGCATGACCCTTTTCAATGCGGCATGGGCGCAGGGCCGCCCGAACACCGCGGCTGTTCAACAGCAGGGCCGCGCGCAGGCGGCGGGCATCGCGCAGACCGGCAGCGGTAACGATGCGGCGCTGCGCCAGCTTGGACGCGATAACACCGGCACGATCGTGCAGACCGGAAACGACAACAGTGCCTGCCTTGTTCAGGCCGGGCGCAACCTGGACGGCAGCATCGTGCAGACCGGTGACAACCTGACGACCGGTGTGTTGCAGACAAGGGGCGGGATGCGCGAAGTTCCGGTTGCCGTGTGCACCTCGGTTGCCTCGCGCCAGGACATCATGGTCCACTTCCCGCAACGTGCGGGCAATCCGATGGCGCGCGGGCGGCGCTGATCAGGCGAGGCCCTTCAGGAGATCGAGGCTGCCATTGTCGCGCACCTGCGCGCAGTGGCGGCGCAGCATGGTGAGGAACATTTCGTCGCCTCGTTCGGTCTGCTTGACAATCATCGCGGCGGCGAAGGCAACCGAGATGCCGTAGAAGGCAAACCAGCGATAGTGCGTGTAAAGATCATCGAAGCTGTAGCTGGTGATGCCTTCGGCCTTCAGCGCATTGTGATAGTGACGCAGGAGGGCCTGTTCGTGTTTCGGGCGCTCGTCGCGCGTGAGGCCGGCGCCGATAAAGTAAGCGACATCATTGGCGGGCGCGCCCTTCCCCGCCGTCTGCCAGTCGACGACGGCGAGCGGCTTCTTCGCGCCGGGGTTGCCGAACAGCATGTTGTCGAGGCGGTAGTCAGAGTGCGTGAGCGCGAATGGGCCCTGATACTGGTCGCCCCATTTCGGCAGGCTGGCGGCATAGGCGTCGCCGACTTCGATCTGGTCGGCATTGATATGGGCGGCGTAGCGTTCCTTGAAGCCGCCCCAGAGGGCCGCGATCATTTCCGGGCCGAGGCCAGGCGGCGGCGCCTTGGCGGAGCCCTGGAGCCAGTCATGTTCATCGAGC
>ERZ761609.3215-NODE-3215-length-11037-cov-6.020579_pt1 | contig 11037 bp, 11 predicted proteins | sample MGYA00511163_ERZ761609 | MGnify/ENA primary metagenome ERZ761609 (study PRJEB28899, sample SAMN02445070) | bioreactor sludge metagenome | biome: EBPR sludge | place: Australia: Brisbane, Thorneside Wastewater Treatment Plant | collected 2011-12-16 ... | reverse complement strand
CTGAAGGCGAAATGTGGGCTTTCGCCCCGTTTTCCTCCCCGCCAAGTTGTGGTTCACACCCTGAGAGGCGAACTTCCTGCGCCGTTTGCACGGAACTTGCAGCTTTTCGCCCTGCAAGGGGGCTGAAAGCTTCCCGTATAGTTAAAGGACACGCTGTCATGCACCTCGAGCGTCGCATTCTGATCACCGGCGGGGCCGGCTTTATTGGTTCGTTCCTCTGCGAGCGCCTGCTCGAGAGCGGCGCGAACGTGATCTGCGCTGACAACTTTTTCACCGGCACGCGCACCAACGTGGCGCACCTGCTCAATCATCCGCGCTTCGAACTGATGCGCCATGACGTCTGCTTCCCGCTCTATGTCGAGGTCGACGAGATCTACAACATGGCCTGCCCGGCGAGCCCGATCCATTACCAGTTCGACCCGGTGCAGACGACCAAGACCAGCGTGCACGGCGCCATCAACATGCTCGGCCTCGCCAAGCGCGTGAAGGCGAAGATCCTGCAGGCATCGACTTCGGAAGTGTACGGCGATCCGAACATCCACCCGCAGCCGGAAGAATACTGGGGCAACGTGAACCCGATCGGCCCGCGCTCCTGCTATGATGAAGGCAAACGCTGCGCTGAGACGCTGTTCTTCGACTATCACCGCCAGCACAAGCTGCGCATCAAGGTGGCCCGCATCTTCAACACCTATGGCCCGCGCATGCACCCGAATGACGGCCGGGTGGTGTCAAACTTCATTGTTCAGGCCCTGAAGGGCGAAGACATTACGCTTTACGGCGATGGCTCGCAGACGCGCAGCTTCTGCTATGTCGACGACCTGGTGCGCGGCCTGATCGGCCTGATGAACACCGGCGACGATGTGACCGGCCCGATCAATATCGGCAATCCGGGCGAATTTACGATCCGTCAGCTGGCGGAGCAGGTGATCGACCTGACCGGTTCGAAGTCTCAACTGGTCTTCCGCCCGCTGCCGCAGGACGATCCGAAACAGCGCCAGCCGAACATCACGAAGGCTCGTGAAATCCTCGGCTGGGAACCGACTGTGCAGCTGCGTGATGGCTTGTCGAAGACCATCGCCTATTTCGACGGGATGCTGTCGGGTCGCCTGGCAGCCGAGTGATCTCTGTCGACAAAATTACACAGCCTCAACTTTTGGATGATGTCGCAGCGTCATCTACATTTTTGAGTTGACGCCGATCTTGGCAAGTCTCACACCGGACGCATCGATTGACGTAGCGTCCGGTGAAGGCGCGCCATCGGGTGATATTCAATGTCTACGGACCGTCTGGATTGGGACACGCTACGCGTTTTTCGCGTCGTTGCAGAACTGTCGAGCATGAGCGCGGCCGCGGCGCGCCTTGGCGAATCTCCGCCGACGATCAGCCGCAAGATTGACGAACTTGAGCGAAGCATAGGCACGCAGGTGTTCCTGCGATCTACACGCGGTGTGGAGTTGACCGATGCCGGCAAGCTGGTTCTTCGCCACGTCGCAGCGATGGCAGAAGCGGCCGATTCATTGCACCGGGAAACGGCGCAGGGCGGCGAAACCGTGCAAGGTGCGATCACGATCGGCACCGGCGACGGACTTGGTCCCTACTGGATTGCCCCGAAACTCTATGAGTTCTACCGGGACCATCCGCGCGTCCAGATCAAGCTGAAGGTCAGCGACAGTGCTCCGGATCTGCATGAGGGAGATGCGGATATCGGCATTGTGTTCCAGGAACCGCGTGACCGCGAGATCATCGCGCACCGGCTCGGAGTGCAGCATTATGTGGGTTTCGCTTCGGAAGATTATCTCCGGGACCATGGCAAACCCGAGAGCATTTTCGACTATCACAAGCACCGCTGCATTCTGCACACGTCTTATGTGAACCAGGTCAACCGCTGGGCGCCCAAGATGAGCGAACTGCGCAAGATGGTCGACTTTGCGCTGATCACCAATTCCGGCACTGCCATCGCCGAAGCCTGCGCAAAGGGCGGCGGTATCGCCATCCTGCCGTCTTACATGTCGTACATCGACCGGCGCCTTGTGCCGCTGGACTTGCCAGAACTCGCGCCGGTTCGCTTCTGGATCACGTACACCGAACGTGTGCGCCGCCTTCCGCATGGGAAGCTGGTGATCGACTGGCTGATGAAGATTTTCGATTCCCAGGACGCTGTCTGGTTCGCAGATGAGTTTGTGCATCCGCGCGACTATGCGGCCAAGGTGAAGCTGCTGTTTCCGGAGAAGCAGCGCGAGAAATAGCCCCAACCCTGCGAACGGGGCTTGCCGCTTTGCAGTGACACCATAAGGTTGTGTCAACGATGTCTGCGGCAAGAGGCTGTGGGAATGATGCAGGGGCGAACCATCGATACGCACGACCGAAGACCGGCGACGATCGTGGATGTGGCGCGAGAAGCCGGCGTGTCGTTCAAGACGGTGAGCCGTGTTCTCAACGGTGAGCCGAATGTGCGGGAGCCGACGCGTGCGCGCGTGATGGAAGCGGTCAAGGCTCTGGGGTACCGGGCCAATCCCTATGCCCGCAACCTGCGCGCTACCCAGAGCCGGCTGATCGCCGTCTATTTTTCCAACCCCTCGCGCAACTATACGAGCGAGATCCAGCTCGGCGTACTGCAACGCTGCAATGCCGAGGGCTTCAACGCGATCTTCGAGGAGATGACCGGCGGTATCGACTCGCTGGTGTCGCTGCGCGGCGAGCCGGACCTCGCCGGTGTCATCCTCGTGCCGCCGTTGACGGAAGACCTGGTGCTTATCGGCCGGTTGATGGATGCCGGAATTGCCTTTGTGCGCCTCGCCCCGTCCGAAGCTGTTGGTGAGGCTGGGCATGTCAGCATGGATGATGAACTCGCCGCGCAGGAGATTACCGATTATCTGATCGCCCTTGGGCATCGCCGCATCGGTTTCATTGCGGGGCCGGCGGACCATCCGCAGGCGCGGCTGCGCGAGGCGGGGTTCCTTACCGCGCTCGACCGGCATGGCCTCAAACCGGAGCCTGGCCTAATTGCCGTAGGTGACTTTCATTTCGAGTCCGGCCTGCGAGCTGCCGAGCAACTTCTCTCGGTGAGCAAACCACCGACTGCCATTTTCGCCAGCAATGACGACATGGCGGCGAGTGTGCTGGCTGTAGCCTATCGCAAGAGCCTGCGTATTCCGCAGGACCTGTCCGTGGTGGGCTTTGACGACACGCCGCTTGCCTCTGTCGTTTCGCCGTCGCTGACGACCGTCTACCAGCCTATCCGCGAGATGGCAGCGCAGGCGGCCGGACGGCTGTTCGGCAAGGTCGACCCGGATGCGGCGGCGGCTATCGTGCTGCCGCATCGGATGGTGGTGCGGGAATCGACCGCGCCGCCGAAGAGCTGAGACTGCGCGGGAAGGCATTTCCGCGGCCCCGTCTTTGGTGTAATCGCCGGCGACATGAACACGATCCGTCCTCTCGACCATATTGCGCGCACGAAACCTTATGTTCCGGGCGGCAAGCTGCATGGCGCGGCAGGGCCTGTCGCGATGCTCGCCTCGAACGAGAATCCGTTCGGTGCGAGCCCGTTGGCGATTGAAGCAGTGCGCAAGGCCGCCGGTTCGGGACTCGAGGTTTATCCTGATCCGGATTATGGCGAGCTGCGCGCGGCAATTGCTGCTGCTAAGGGCATCAAGGATGTCGGACGCGTGGTGACGTCCGCAGGATCGGATGAAATTATCCACCTCCTGACCCAATGTTATGCCGGGCCGGGCGACGAGGTGCTGTTCACCGAGCACGCCTTTTCCATGTATGAAGTGTCGGCGCGCGGGCACGGCGCAACCGTCATCAAGGCGCCGGAGACGGACATGACGGCGGGGGTGAATGCCATCCTCGGCGCGGTCTCGCCGAAAACCAAAATTCTGTTTCTGGCCAATCCCAACAACCCGACTGGCACAATGCTATCCGTCGACGCACTGAAGTCCCTGCAGGACGCGCTGCCGGATCATGTCCTGTTTGTCGTCGATGGTGCGTACTCGGAATATCTCGGGCCGGAATATGAAGCGGCGCTGCGCGACCTTGTGGACCGCGGGGACACGACTGTGATGATGCGCACCTTCTCTAAGATTTACGGGCTGGCGGCGCTCCGCCTCGGCTGGGCCTACATGCCGGCAGCGATTGCAGAGACCTATCAGCGTATCCGCGGACCGTTCAATGTGAACACGCTTGCTGCGGCAGCGGGTATCGCCAGCGTCGGCGATGAGGCCTTCCTGAAACTGTCGCGCGATCACAACACGGAATGGCGCGCGAAGATGACAGACGCTCTGAATGCCATGGGCCTCGTCACGCCTGTCTCGCACGCCAACTTTGTGGTCAGCGAATTCGGAAATGCCGAGCGCGCAGCGGCAGCGTTCCAGCACCTGAAGGATCAGTCGATCCTCGTGCGGGCGATTGCCGGTTACGGCCTGCCGACGAAACTGCGGATAACGATCGGCAGCGCCGAGGACAACACACGCTGTCTCGACGCGCTGAAAGCCTTCACCGCTTTACGCTGACATTATCTATGAGGCGTGTACGGCCGAGCCAGGCGGCGCCGAGCAGGCGCGCTTTCGTGCCTTCAGGCAACGGCGAATCAGCGGGCAGGGCTTGCAGCGTGCCAGGATCGACCAGCGCAACGTAATCCACGGACCTGAATCCCGCTGTCAGCAGGAAGCTGCGCGATTCTTCCAGCACGTCTGACGGAATCGATCCGCGAGACAGGCGCATTGCGGCGCGGTGAAGCGCAGCGAACATGGCGCCCGCAGTCTGGCGCTCCTCTTTGGAAAGGTAGAGATTGCGCGACGATTGGGCGAGGCCATCCGCATCGCGTTTCGTTTCTCCGCCAATGATTTCAATGGGAAAGCCAAGGTCGTGCACCATCCGGCGGATGATCTGCAGCTGCTGGTAATCTTTTTCTCCAAACACCGCGACGTCAGGCTGCGCATGCAGGAACAGGCGCGCCACCACGGTTGCGACTCCATAGAAGAAGTGCGGACGATAGATTCCGTCCAGCAGGTCCGACATTCCGTTCACTCGAACGTCCGTAGCCGAACCATCCGGATACATTTCTGCAACAGTCGGCAAATAAACGGCGTCGCATCCCGCAGACATTAACAAGGCGAGGTCTTCATCTTCGCGGCGCGGATAGGTTTCGAAGTCTTCGCCCGGCGCAAACTGGGTCGGGTTAACAAATATGGACACCACGGTCCGTGTCGCGAATTCCTTCGCCTTTTCAACGAGCGAGATATGGCCGGCATGCAGCGCGCCCATGGTCGGCACGAATCCGACTGTCTCGCCTGCGGCTTTCCAGGCACGCACCTGTTGCTGCAAGGCCACACGGGAGCGCACGACGGCCACGGTCTTTTCTGTCGTGAATTTCACTTTGATCCGGCCCCGCATCAGGATGAAGTAAACGTGTTGTTAACCCATACGCCGGAGTTTCCTAGTCATGACACACCGCATCGTTAACACCTTCCGTTCGCTGGCCCTCTTCGGGGCCGTTACGCTGGGCCTCCGGAAAGCACAGATTGATGTGCGCGAACCGGAAGCGATCCGAAGCGGCGCGGTGCCTGAAGATGCGCTGGACACCTGGATGTTTGAACGTCCTGAGTGTGCGGTCTCGTCCGAAGCCTTCATGCTTGAGCGGGAATATGGCCGGGTCTCCGGTGCGCTGGCCAGCCTTCGCGCTGTACTGACAAGCCTCACCCGGATGCCGCTGGAAGCGGATGCGGATTATACGCCGGTTGCCGCCCAGGCAGGTATGGTTCTCGATCCGATGCTGTTCGAAGAAGCTGCCACTGCGGCCCCGCTGCTTACGAACGTCGTGGCCTTCGACGAGGACGACCTCTTCATCGAGGGCGCCCTAACACTTCAGAAACCCTCCGCGCCTATTGAATCACTGTCGCGCGTTGCGTGATTTGATGGTTTCCCCGGTCTGAGGCCGGGCTTGTTGTGGAGTCCACCTGATGCCCGCCGATGGGATGTCTGCACTGAGTCGCGGAAACGTGACCGACATCCCGGCACAGCAGGCAGACGCACGAATCATCGTCATCGGCAATGAGAAGGGCGGGGCCGGCAAGTCGACCGTCTCGATCCATCTCAGTGTTTCGCTGCTCACTATCGGCAAAAAGGTCGGCGTCATCGATCTGGACGTTCGCCAGCGCTCACTGACCCGCTACCTCGAAAACCGCGCGCGCTGGATGCAGAATACCGGCGCCAAGCTGTCCATGCCGGAGATCATCCGCGTCGAGGCGAGCCAGGAGCGCGATCTCGACAAGGCCGAAGTAGAAGAAAGCGAACGCTTCCTTGCCGCGTTGGCCCGGATGAAGCGCGAGTGCGATTTCATAATCATCGATGCGCCCGGCGGCGACACCTTCCTCTCGCGCCTCGCGCACATGTATGCCGACACGCTGATCACGCCGCTGAATGACAGCTTCGTGGACTTCGACCTACTCGGCGATGTGAACCCGCAAACGCTGGAAGTGCTCCGCCCGAGCTTCTATTCCGAAATGGTCTGGGGCTGCCGCAAGAAGAAGGCGCAGACGTCGCGCCGGCCAATTGACTGGGTGGTGATGCGCAACCGCATGTCGCCGCTGGCGGCGCGCAACAAGGAACGCGTCGGCGGCGCGCTCGAGAACCTGTCAAAGCGCATCGGCTTCCGCCTTGCGCCCGGCCTTTCGGAACGCGTGATCTACCGCGAGCTTTTCCCGGCGGGCCTGACACTGCTGGACCTCACCGAACAATCCTCCAACGTTGCCTTCACGATGAGCCACAAGGCGGCCCGGCAGGAACTGCGCGACCTTCTGATCGTGCTGCAGCTGCCTGAACTCGCCGGCGTCGAGATCTCTTTCTGACGCTGGGTCAAGGCGCGCTCGCCCTTGCCAGCTTTCCGCCCGCAAATTACGCCAAACCCCGCGAGAGCGCGTTCCCATTGAGAGAACGTGCCTGCCGGGAGGAATTTGTATGAGCCAGGTCCGCAGCCAGGGACATGTCGAACCGCGCTTTGAAGCAGTGCGCGCAGCCTTCGAGTCGAACTTCGCCAATGGTGAAGAGAATGGCGCCTGCTTCTGTATGACGTTGGAAGGCAAGCCGGTCGTCGATATCTGGGCAGGCCATGCAGACGAGGCGCAGACGCGCCCGTGGGAGAAGGACACGATCGTCAACGTCTACTCGACGACCAAGACGATGACCGCGCTCACAGCTCTTTATCTGGCCGACAAGGGCGAACTCGACTTCACTGCGCCGGTTGCGAAATACTGGCCGGAGTTTGCCGCCAACGGGAAGTCGGACGTTACGGTCGCCCAGTTGATGAGCCATTCCGCTGGCCTTTCAGGCTGGAAAGAACCGCTGGTACGCGAAGACCTCTACGACTGGGAGAAGGCCACGAGCCTGCTCGCCGCGCAGGAGCCTTACTGGAAGCCTGGCACCGCGCCCGGCTACCATGCAATGACGCAGGGCTACCTTGTCGGCGAAGTTATCCGCCGCGTGGCCGGTGAAACCGTGGGCAAACTGTTCGCGAAGGAAATTTCCGGGCCTGTCGGTGCAGACTTTCACATCGGTCTTCCGTCCACGGAGGATCATCGCGTCGCAGACCTGACGCCGCCGCCTGCGAGCGGCACTCTGGGCAATGGCTCGGCCGACGAACTCGTCACCAACATGTCGAACAATCCGCCGATCAATCCCCTCGATACGCGCACCCGCGCCTGGCGCGGTGCGGAGATTCCGGCGGCAGGCGGCACGGGCAATGCGCGTTCGGTGGCGGCCGTGCAGTCGCTGATGGCGAATGGCGGTTGGGCGAATGGCAAGCAGATCCTGTCCGAAGCCGGCTGCCGCAGGGCGCTCGAGCTTCAGATCGAAGGCACCGACAAGATTCTCGGCATCCCGGTCCGCTATGGCCTCGGCTACGGCCTTGCGGGTGGTTCGGTGCCGTTCCCCAATCCGAACACCATCTTCTGGGGCGGCTATGGCGGCTCACTGGTCGTCATCGACATGGATGCGAAGGCCACCTACGCCTACGCCATGAACAAGATGGCCGCGACCACCACAGGCGACATGCGCGCCTTCACCATCCTGATGGCCGCCTGGGGCGCGATGGCTTCCTGATCCCCGGAGCTTGGCTTCGTAAGGTCCAGCGCCTATAGCCCCGGCGCATGGCTACTTTTCCTTTTGAAATCCACGCGCGCGAGGGCAAGGCCCGCACCGGGCGGCTGAAAACGCCGCGTGGGGATATCCGCACGCCCGCCTTCATGCCGGTCGGCACGGCCGGCACGGTGAAGGCGATGTATATGGATCAGGTGAAGGATGCGGGCGCGGACATCATCCTCGGCAACACCTATCACCTGATGCTGCGCCCCGGCGCGGAGCGGGTGAAGAAGTTGGGAGGACTGCACGAATTCGCCAAATGGTCCGGCCCTATGCTGACCGACAGCGGCGGCTTCCAGGTCTGGTCACTGGCCCAGTTGCGTAAGATGGACGCCGACGGTGTGACCTTCCAGAGCCATATCGACGGCTCCACGCACCGGCTGACGCCCGCGCGCTCGATAGAAATTCAAGCCGACCTTCTCGGCGCCGACATTTCCATGCAGCTGGACGAGTGCACAAACTTTCCCTGTACACCTGAAGAAGCCGAGCGCAGCCTTGAGCTCTCCCTTCGCTGGGGCGAGCGTAGCCTTGAAGCCTTCGGCGCGCGTGAAGGCCAAACCCTGTTTGGCATTATTCAGGGATCGAACTATCCGGCGCTGCGCGAGCTGTCTGCGAAGGGCGTCGTCTCGCAGGGCTTTGGCGGTATTGCGCTTGGCGGCCTCGCAGTCGGCGAGGGCCATCAGCAGATGTGCGACACAATCGACTTCACGGTGCCCCACCTGCCGGATCATCTGCCCCGCTACGTGATGGGAGTCGGCAAGCCGATTGATCTTGTCGAGAGCGTGGCGCGCGGCATCGACATGTTCGACTGCGTGCTGCCCACGCGTTCCGGCCGCCACGGGCAGGCCTGGACATGGGATGGGCCGATCAACCTCACCAATGCGCGCTTCGCCGAAGACACCTCGCCCATCGACGAGGCGGTCAATTGCCCGGCAAGCCTTGAATATTCGCGCGCTTACCTGCACCACCTGTTCAAGGCCGGCGAATACCTCGCCCCGATGGTGCTCTCCTGGCACAACACGGCTTTCTTCCAGTCGCTGATGCAGGAGATTCGCGCAGCGATTGCCGAAGGGCGTTTCGAGGCGCTGCGAGCTGACCTGTCGGTTCGCTGGGCCTCAACCCGCTCGGCCGCGAAGCAGCCTTAGCCAGGCGTCTCTTCGGTCTCTGCCGGATCATCCGGCGAATCTTCCTTGTAGACGATCACCTCATCCTCCTGAGTGTGCAGCGTCAGGAAATCCGGCCGGGCAGGCGCGGGGCAGCCTTTGGCGAGGCCGTAGCCTTTCAGGTACGTCCGGCGCTGCGCCCCGATCTTGTAGGCCCGGTTGTATTTCTTCTCATGGCTCTCGGCGCCGGTTGCCTTGCGGATCAGCCCTCGAAAGGGAATCCAGCCTGTCACACCGGATTCGACCGCGCCAAGTGCAGCTTCCGCCGCCTCATCAGCCAGAACTTCTGTTTTCAGCCGCTCATCCGGCTTCGCAGCATCCCAGTCCGGGCCAAGTACGCCGTCCAGCTCTGCGATCATCAGCTCCAGAGCGCCGCAGCTCAGCTCTGGCGGCAGGTCATAAGGATTGGGCATGGCTGCCAGCAGCGGCGGGATTTCCCGGCGCCGCAGGTTCAGGTCTTCCAGCGGCGTCAGGGCAGCGTCGCCGAAGCCCTGCCGGGTCTGCGCAGTGGCGCTGCCGGCCGCTTGCCCGACATTCTGTCCCAGCGAATCCTGATTGGTGTTTCGGCTGGCGCACCCGGCAAGGGCCAGGAACGCCGCCAGAGAGAGTAAAAATGCCTTCATGGCCAAAGGGAACGCCAAAAAGATGGCATCATCAAGCCGTGCCATGCAGGCAGGTGTTGACCGGCCCCTTCGCGCAGCCTAAATGGCCGCTTCGGTCGATTCCGGCCCCGGTCGTGCCCATAGCTCAGTCGGTAGAGCAACTGACTTTTAATCAGTAGGTCGCAGGTTCGAATCCTGCTGGGCACACCAATATTTTCAAGAGCATATCTTAAAGCGCCGTGCTGTGTCATTGGTCGAGGTAAGCGTGAGGTAAGCACGCGAGCACTGTTCGTGCTTGCGTGAACACGCTGACGGTGATCCCTTCCCGAGGAGGAGGGAAGGATGGGGCACATCCGATTACCTAACCTGCGCCGCACGCTGGCTTGGCGCGAGGTAGTCACTGCCATCGAGAGCGGTGCGTCCGCCGAGATTGTTGCCGCCCGATCTGCAATAGCCGCGCGGGCCGCATTCGAAGAGGCAAGGCACGACCCCGGCTTTCTGCTCGCAGTCCGGTTGCTTGCTGAACTTCCACTCGCTGCGCGGACACCTGCCTATCTCACCGAATTGCGCCGCCTCGGGCTGAACGTCGCACGCGAACCGACCCTTTTTGAGTTCTCAGCAACCCTGAGCGCCCTGCCTGATGAGCAGGGCCGACGGACGGCGTTAACATCGTCTGAACGGTCCGATCTCGGGGCGCTGGCGATACGTGCCCTGGTCGGCAGCTTCAATGCACTGATCGGGCCGGAACTTCCTTCCCTGTTCGAAGCCGATGAGATCGATTTTCAGAGCGCGCTCGGCCGCTATGCGCGCGGGCAGGCGTTCGGCCGTCTCGCGCGGGAGTTCTTTGCCCGCTTTGTGCAAGGCACGCTCGACTATTATCTCAGCCGTGAACTCGGGAATCATCTGGGGCCGGATCAACGCTTCGCCAACAGTGCACATCGCGCCGCATTCGACACAGCGATCCGTCTGCACTGCTTTGAAGCGAGCCGGATCGTCGAGGAGTATGCCGGCGGTTGGCTGGGTAAGCATGTCTATCAGGAAGGGGAGCTGACCGCCCGACATATTGCTGAACTCGGCGCCTTTTCGCTGAAGAAGATCATGGCTGAGTTGAAGAGGCGGGAGGATGGCTGATCCCC
>ERZ761609.3212-NODE-3212-length-11043-cov-76.329268_pt1 | contig 11043 bp, 11 predicted proteins | sample MGYA00511163_ERZ761609 | MGnify/ENA primary metagenome ERZ761609 (study PRJEB28899, sample SAMN02445070) | bioreactor sludge metagenome | biome: EBPR sludge | place: Australia: Brisbane, Thorneside Wastewater Treatment Plant | collected 2011-12-16 ... | reverse complement strand
TCTCGTGCCCCAGCAAGTCTTGAATATAGCGTAAGTCCACGCCCGCTTCCAGCAGGTGGGTAGCGAAAGAGTGGCGCAGGGTATGCACGGTGGCATAAGGGTTAATGCCCGATTTTATCTTGGCCTGTGTGAATAGCTCCTGAACGCTGCGGGCGCTGTATTGCCCGCCTGTTTGGCCTTCAAAAACCCATTCTACGGGCCGATATACTGCTATGTATGTCTGTAATTGCTCCCATACCTTAGGCGATAGGATGGTGCAACGGTCTTTTTTGCCTTTGCCGCCATAAACAAAGACACGGCCGGCCGCCGGCTCCATATCTTTCAAGCGCAGGCGGATCAGTTCTCCCAGGCGCAGACCTGCTGAATAAATCAGCATCAGAATGCATTTATGCTTGGGGTTAGCGGCAGCTCTCAGCAGCGCGGATACTTCATTTTCTGTCAGCGTGTGAGGGAGTTTCTGCGGACGTTTGGGTCGTATCATATCTCTCACTTTTTCATGCTGCCCCAATACTTCTGCATAAAACATCTTCAGGGCGCTCAGTATCATATTTTGATGCGATTCCGAAATGTTTTTGGTCTTGATTTGATACAGGATGTATGTTTTAATGGTATTGTAGCTGTATCGTTTCAGTAGCAGGGTTTGCTCCAACGCTGTTGCAGCTGCTTCATATCGGGGACGTACAACTTGTGATGAGGCAGGGGGCAAAGGCGTGCGACGAACAGGCGGCGCCGGTGTGTCGGGAAGGTCTTCCGATGGGGTGAAATGCCAATGCACGAGCGAGGGGGGCAGATATTGGCGAATGTATGCCACTGAAGTGCGGGTATATGACACTTCCCAACAAGCAGTTTCGGGGTTCCATTTGCGGCCCGGTATGCCCCTGACCGAAGCAAGCCAGCGCGGGACCAAGACTTTAGGCAGCAAAATACGCAACAGATTCGGAGAAGAGGGATGTAGCAGTATTTCTATAACGACTTCAGGTGGTAGCGGCAAGGTGGCGGCAAGAGTTGAATCTTGCGGCGGCTCGAAATCAGCTTGAAAAATGAAGTCGGTATCTTTGAAAACGTACTTGAGCCGGTTCCAATGCTCCGATGTATAAGGCAGCAGCCAATATTTCAGCGCCGGCGACCAGTATGCGCCCTGTATTTGCCGGATGCGGGCGGGGAAGACGGCATCGAAAACGACGGTGTTGACGCCGATGTATTGCTTTTCGTCTTTGCAGCACAAAGAAACGGAGATTTCCATGACAGGATTTTCGGCAAAGGTGGGGGCCGGGCGCCGTCTTATCCGTTGAATAAACGTTTAATGCCGTTTGTAGCCGTTTACAGCCGTTTGTAATCGGATATATACGCAAGTGGGCGCAGCCATCCCCATTCTTACTCACCTCCCGATATGCACCAACAACACCGACACATCGGCCGGCGTGACCCCGCTGATGCGGCCGGCTTGCCCGATGGTGCGCGGGCGGATGCGCGAGAGTTTTTCCCGGGCTTCTTTGCTGAGCGATACCAAGGGTTGATAATCGAAGTTTTCGGGCAGTTTTACCTCCTCTAAACGGTTGAGCTTGTCGGCCATTTCGCGCTCCTTGTCAATGTAGCCCTCGTATTTCAGATTGATCTCGGCCAATTCGATGGATTCCTGATCGAAACCTGCGAGGAAGTGGTGCAAAGCGGGTACTGCCCGGCTCAGTCCGGCCATGCTCACGTTGGGGCGCAGCAGGATGCCGTGCAGCTTGGTTTTTTGGCGCAGCGGCGAGCTGTCCAATTCCGACAAAAAGCCGTTCAATTCGGCAGGATCGGCGCTGGTATCGCGCAGGAAGCGCTCAATGGCTTTGGCCGCTTCCTCTTTGGCGCGCACGCGCTCCATGCGGGCCTCCATGTTCATCATGCCCATCTGGTAGGCGAGGGGCGTGAGGCGCAGGTCGGCATTGTCCTGGCGCAAGAGGATGCGGTATTCGGCGCGGGAGGTGAACATGCGGTACGGCTCCTGCGTGCCTTTGTTGATGAGGTCGTCTATCAGCACGCCGATGTAAGCCTCCGAACGCTTGAGGATGAAAGGCTCCTGCTCTGCGATGTTGAGATGCGCGTTGATGCCGGCCATCAAGCCCTGGCAGGCGGCCTCTTCGTAGCCGGTGGTGCCGTTGATCTGGCCCGCAAAAAAGAGGTTTTTGACCAAATGCGTTTCCAGCGTCAGTTTCAACTGCGTAGGCGGGAAGTAGTCGTACTCAATGGCATAGCCGGGGCGGAACATGCGCGCGTTTTCAAAACCCGGAATGAGCCGGAGCGCCTTGAATTGCACGTCTTCCGGCAGCGAGGAGGAGAATCCGTTGACGTAGATTTCGCAGGTGTCGCGGCCTTCAGGTTCCACAAAAAGCTGGTGCCGGTCTTTGTCGGCAAAGCGGTCAATTTTGTCTTCGATGGACGGGCAATATCTTGGCCCCAGCCCCTGAATGCGGCCCGTGAACATGGGCGATTGGTCGAAACCGGTGCGCAAAATCTCGTGTACCTTGTCGTTGGTGTAGGTGATGTGGCAGGGCATTTGCGCTGTCAGGGGCGTGGTTTCGGTGTAAGAAAACCTGCCGGGCTGTTCGTCGCCGGGCTGCACTTCCATGCGGCTGTAGTCGAGGCTGCGACCGTCCAATCGGGGTGGAGTGCCGGTTTTCATGCGCCCCGATTCGAAGCCGAGGCTCACCAATTGTTCGGTGATGCCGCGGGCTGCGCTTTCTCCGGCCCGACCGCCGCCCAATTGCTTTTCGCCGATGTGGATGATGCCGTTGAGGAAGGTGCCGTTGGTGAGCACGACGGCTTTGCAGGGAATTTCGAGGCCCATGCCGGTGCGCACGCCGCATACGCGCCCGTCTTTGACGACGAGGCCGTTGACCATGTCTTGCCAGAAGTCAATGTTCGGGTGGGCTTCCAGCATTTGGCGCCACTTGCGGGCAAAGAGCATGCGGTCGCTCTGCGCGCGCGGACTCCACATGGCCGGGCCTTTGGAGCGGTTGAGCATGCGGAACTGCACCATCGTTTCGTCGGTCACAATGCCGGAGTAGCCGCCCAGAGCGTCCACTTCGCGCACAATCTGGCCTTTGGCCACGCCGCCCATGGCCGGGTTGCACGACATTTGGGCAATGGTTTGCATATTCATGGTGGCCAACAGCACTTTGGAGCCGAGATTGGCCGCCGCTACCGCCGCTTCACAACCGGCATGGCCCGCGCCTACCACAATGACATCGTATTCGGGAAACATTTCTTATTTTTTTGCAAAGATAGCAAACACCGCCGGAGAGGAAGATGTTCCGCAGCCCATCGTATGTAGCACAAATTGAACAGGGCAAAGCCTGTGTAGCAATTCCAAAAATGGAAATCTGTGAACCGCGACTGATTTTGACGCGGCGTGAAAATTTGACAAATCTTCAAGATTTGTCAAATTGTGTACCGTCAGTGTCGGGAGCCGGCTCCCAAAATGGTGTCGAGGTTGAGCTGGAAACGCAATGGGCAGTCATAGTAGTGGGGCAAAAACAAAGTGTTCATTTTCTTTAGGCCAAAGGATTAGATAAGACACTTAAAATGAAACGTTTACTTATCTAATCCTTTGGCGAAAATGATCACTTTATTTTTTTATCGCCCCTTACAGAAAAAGATCCCATAAGGAGCGGGCAAAAATAGTATCTTGCAAAGAAGTTGAAAAATTAATAGATTTGCATGACAAAACAGATGAGTAATGAACGCTGTACCACAACTTAATAGCCTCAACAAGCATCAATTAGAAATACTGAAGCTGTTTTCGAGAGAATTGGATGACAATGACCTGATTGAAATCAAGAGACTGATAGTCAAATATTTAGACCAAAAAATAACTAAAATGGCCGATGATATTTGGGAGAAAAACAATTGGACCGATGAGGACATGGAAAGGATCTTGAAAACCCACAAGAGGACTCCTTACAACCCTAACAACTGACCATTTTGAAAATAGTGCTTGATACGAATGTCTTGCTTGTTTCCATTTCAAGTAAGTCAAGATACCGGCCCATACTCGAAGCTTTTATCAATGAGGAATTTGAGTTATGTGTGACGACAGATATTTTATTGGAATATGAGGAGATTATCAAAGACCATATGGGGGATAGATTTGCAGAATACGTTTTGCAATTGATAGAAAATGCCCCGAATGTGCAGTGGATAACAAAATACTACAAGTGGAATCTAATTGAGACAGATGCTGATGACAACAAATTTGTGGATTGTGCAATTGCCTGTGATGCAAAATATTTGGTGAGCGATGACAAGCACTTCAACGTCCTTCTAAAAATTCCTTTTCCCAAGGTGGATGTATTGACGGCACAAGAATTCAAAGAAAGAATCGAAGGAAAAGAAAACGCCCCGCAAAAAGACACATAACGGTCGCGCGCTAAACGCCGCCATTCTGTTCGTCGCGCCGACTCTTACCCGCCCATCCGACCCCGCTCGATGGCCCCGGCGCCCATTCTGCCGAAATGCCGCACCGCATCCAGCAGGCCGGCAAAGCGGGCATCCTGCGTATAGCCTTTTTTGTAGCGGGCGTAAATCTGCTGCACAATGACTCCGATTTTGAAAGCGCCGAACACGAAGAAGAACAGAAAATCATCCGCATTTCGGCCGGTTTGGGCGGCGTAGCGCTCCAATGCCTGCTCGCGGCGGAGGTTGCCCGGCAGCCAGGTCAGGTTGGCGGCAGCTAAGGGCAGCGCTTCGGCCTCGGCGGCTTCGGTCCAGTAGGCGAGGGTAGTGCCGAGGTCCATCAGCGGATCGCCCACGGTGGCCATTTCCCAGTCCAATACCGCCACTACGCGCCCTGGATCGGCGGGATCGAGTACGATGTTGTCGTATTTGAAATCGTTGTGCAAAAAAGCGGGCGCTCCGTCGTTCGGGCGATGCGCAGTCAGCCACTCCGCCACGGCGTCCATGTCGGCTATGGCATCGGTCTCGGCTTTGCGGTAACGCTCCACCCAGCCGGTGGTTTGGCGTTCGATATAGCCCTGCGGCTTGCCCAATTGGAGCAGTCCGCTCGCCTCCAGATCAATGGCGTGCAGGGCGGCCAGCGTGTCCACGGAGGCTTCCGATATGCGGCGCATGTTGTCGGGACTGAGTTGAAATTCCTTCGGCGGTTTGGACCGCAAAATGACGCCCTGCACCTGCTCCATGAGGTAAAACGGCGCTCCGATGATGCTATCGTCTTCGCAGATGAGCACGGGCTGCGGTATTTTGTCAAAATGGCCTTGCAGCAGAGAGAGCACCCGAAATTCGCGCCCCATGTCGTGGGCCGATTTGATCTGTGCGCCGAAGGGCGGCCTGCGCAAGACGACCGCGCCGGCGTCGGTTTCCAACAGGTAGGTGAGGTTGGAATACCCGCCGGGAAACTGCCGCAGTGCGGTGATTTGGGAAAAGCCCGGCCAATGGGCGAGCAGGTAATCACTCAAGGCGTCCAAGGGCAGTTCTTCGCCGGGACGAACGGTGGTGGTTGGGTTGCTCATAGAGCTATGAAGTTATTTATCATTTTTCTTTTTTGTTGCTGGAAAGTGTTTTGGTCAACTTATCAAAATCGCTTTCATACAAGGCATCTTGCTTTTTGTTAAACTTGTCAAATTCAGTTTCCGCAAGAGCTAAAGCTACTTCATGACTTACTTTTCCGGCGTCTTTCAGAATGGCCTGTTCATTAAATTGTAAAAAAGCGTCCAGCCGCGCTATCCAGTCTTTCATGTACATGACAACTCCTCTGTTGGCTTGCATTTCGGCAAGTCGAGATACATGGATACGATGCGGTTCAGCCCGTCTAATTCCTGTTCGTTCAGGTAGTTTTTGGCAATGCCCATATCCGATTTACGAATTTTTCCGGCAGGAGCATTTTTCCAGTTTGTCAGCCCCATGTTTTCCTTATTGCTGTCGGCTCTCGCATGGATAATTTCGGCAGCCGTTTGCCCTGTAATAGCCCAGTGTAATTTATTTTGAACTGTGGCAAAAAAGGTTTTGGTAATTTCTGCATCTGCTTTGTAATCAGCGCTGCATTGGGCATAGATATCGGTGATTTTTTGGTAAAACCGGCGTTCACTACTGCGTATGTCGCGTATGCGGGCAAGCTGTTCTTCAAAATAGTCTTTACCAAAAATGTTGTTGGGGTTCTTCAAACGCTCATCATCCATGGTAAAGCCCTTGATGATGTATTCTTTAAGCCGCTCGGTAGCCCAAATTCTGAAAGCTGTTGCCCGGCTGCTGTTTACCCGATAGCCTACTGAAATGATGGCGTCTAAGTTGTAGAATTCAATTAGCTGGTTTACCTCCCGATTCCCCTCCGTTTGAACCTGTGCAATTTTTGCACAAGTTGCCTCTTTACTCAATTCTCCCTCTATGTAGATATTAGCTAAATGTTTCGTAACCACACTCCTGTCCACCCCAAACAGTTCGGCAATTCTTTGCTGAGTAAGCCAAATGGTTTCGTTTTGCAGATAAATTTCCACTTTCACATTGCCGTTGGGCGTAGTGTACAGTAAGATTTCATTGAAGCCTTCGGAGGTCTTTGGCTGATGCTTTTTATTTTCCATTTTTCGATGTAAGATAAAAACTATTCAGTCCGGCTTCTTTTTTAAAGGGTTCTAATTCGACACCTTTAAACTAAACTTCCCTCGTATGGCGGATTTTCACCGAAGCCAGAATAACCATGCCGAGCACGAAAAAAGCGGCCAGCAACAACACGCTCATGCGCATGCTGCCCGTGACCTGTGCGATGAAGCCGAAGCCGAATGTACCGATGATGATGGCGGTTTTTTCCAGCACATCGTAAAAGCTGAAAAACGAGGTAGTGTCTTTGGTGCCTTCCGGGATGAGTTTGGAATAGGTGGAGCGCGACAGCGATTGTATGCCGCCTACGACCAATCCCACCGCAGCGGCCAGGAAGTAAAACTGCGTTTTGGTGTAAACCTGATTGGCTGCAAAACATATCCCCGTCCAGATGACGAGCATGGCCATGAGTGAGAATTTGTTGCCCCGCCAGTCGGATACTTTGGCAAAAAAATAGGCCCCGCCGATGGCCACCAACTGAAGGATGAGAATGATGATGATGAGTTCGGTGCTCTCAAATTTCAATTCCTTTTCAGCAAAGGTGGCCGCCAGGAAAATGGCCGTTTGCACGCCGGCGCTGTAACAGAAAAACGAGCCGAGAAAGCGCGTCATGTCTTTTGATTGAGCTACTATGCGGGCTACTTTGGCCAATTCTTTGAAGCCTTTGGTCAGCAATTGCTGTTTGGGGCGGTCTTTGGGGTCGCGGGGCAGGCGGCGGAAGGGGATTTGCGCAAAGCCGATCCACCACAGTCCTACCATGACGAAGGCCAAGCGGGTGGCCACGCCCTCATTGGCAAAGCCGATTTTTTCTGAATTGAGAATCATCCAAAGATTGACCAACAACAACAAAACGCTGCCCACATAGCCGAAGGAAAAGCCGCGCGCGCTCACGCGGTCGTAGCGGTCTTCGGTCACGATTTGCGGCAAAAAGGAATTGTAAAAAACCAAGCCCCCGGCAAAACCGATCATGGCCACGATGAAGCCCGTCAGGCCGATGGCTAAAGAAGGCATGCCCCGAAACAAGTACAGCGACAGGCAGCCCAAGGCTCCGAAGATGGTGAAAAATTTGAGGAAAAACATACGCCGGCCGCCATAATCGGCTATGCCCGACAAAATGGGCGAGCAGATGGCAATGACCAGATACGAGGCCGATACCGCATACGCATACAGCGAACTGTTGGACATCTCGATGCCGAAAATGCGCACCTGATCGTTGGTCACGGCAGCGAAATAAGCGGGAAATATAGCCGATGTAATAACGAGAGCGAAGGCTGAATTGGCCCAGTCGAAAAACGCCCAGGCATTGATGGTGCGCGGGTTGTTGAGGGTGGCGGTGTGGGTGCTCATTGCAGGATGGTGTATGAATTAAATTACCTGTTTTCGTCTCGTGGGTTCTATTGATATTTATTGCAATTTGAATCCAATCGGCAGCGAGTATGTGACGCGCACCGGTGTACCATTTTGCATGCCCGGAATCCATCGCAAGCCTCGGTCGTTCATCAACTGGATTACACGTGCTGCTTCCTTGCCGCAGCCGCCTCCTATTTCCCTCAATACCTTGATATTGCTGAGGCTGCCGTCTTTTTCCACCGTAAATGAAACTACCGGTTTGCCTTGAATGCCTTTTTTAAATGCTTTGGGCGGATAGGCGATGTTTTGAGCTATAAATTCAGCCAATTTCCCGTTGGAGCAGGCTATTTTGATTTTTTCATCTGCTTGGTCTTCGCATCCAGGGAAACGAGGCAGGCTTTCTACAACATCCGAAGAAACCGCCTCCTGGCCGGGCGTTTTTTTTTGCGCTTCCAATGTGGTGAAGGCAACGCTCATCAGCGCCAGCGTAGCAATCATCATTTTTTTCATAGCAATGCAATTGAATTGTTCTTTTGTTTTCTGGAAATGCCTTGTCGGAACGTTGGCATTGGCCTGCCATTGCTCAGCCAAAGCCAACAGCTCTTAACTACCTCATTCTACCTCCAATACAAGGCCCTTCAAATACTCTCCCTCCGGATGGAACAAGCTCACCGGGTGATCCGCCGGTTGCCGAAGATGATGCAATACCCGCACCGCCCGCCCGGCTTCTATGGCCGCGGCCACCATGGTGTTATAAAACATCGTCCGGTCCACCACCTGCGAACAGGAGAATGTGAACAGCAGTCCGCCCGGTTTGATTTTGCGCATGGCCAGCGCATTGAGGCGTTTGTAGGCTTGTATGGCGTTGTGGCGTTTCTCGGTGCTCTTGGCGAAAGCCGGCGGGTCCACCACCATGATGTCGTACAAGCCGTCTTCGGAAGTTTGCAAATATTTGAGCACATCCGACACGATGCCCTCATGGCGATCGGCAGGCACGCCGGTCAGCGCGGCATTGCGAACGGCGGCCTCTACTGCTTTTCCGCTGATGTCCACCGAGTGCACGAGCCGGGCGCCGGCAGCCAGTGCATACACCGAAAACCCGCCCGTGTAGCTGAAGGCATTGAGCACCGTTTGACCGGCAGCGTACTGTGCCAACAGTTGGCGGTTGTCTCTCTGATCCAAAAAGAAACCGGTTTTTTGACCACCTTCCCAGTCCACCTCGAAAGCGTGGCCGTTTTCCAGCACCGGCGCGGGTTCGTTGTGGCCGCTGAGGTAGCCCGGCGTCACGGCAGCGCCATAAGCCGAGGGCAGCGAGTCGGCGCTTTTGTCATACACGGCCAGCAGGTTTTCGCCGAGCGTGCGGTGCAGTGCCTCGGCCAGTTCGTGGCGGTGCAGGTGCATGCCGATGGAATGGCATTGCAAGGCCGCTGTGCGCCCATATACGTCAATGATGAGGCCGGGCAGACCGTCGCCCTCGCCGTGTATCAGTCGGTAGCAATCGGTATGGCCCGCTTGAGGCAGTCCCAGTCGGCGGCGCAGTTCGAAGGCGTTGTTCAGCTTGGCGGTCCAGAAATCGGTATTGACTTCTACTTGTTCAAAAGCGAATACCCGCACCTGAATGCTGCCGTCCTGAAAATGCCCCGTGCCGAGCAACTCGCCGTCGGCACTGCGCACTTCTACTACCTCGCCGTCTTGCGGGCGGCCTTCCCAACGCCGGATAGCGCCCGAAAAAACCCAGGGATGGCGACGGCGCAGGGGCGCGTCTTTGCCCTTGTGTAGTATGGCTGTTTTGATGGTCATGGGGCGAAAGGTAGGGGTTTTCGGGATTTTCTAATAAAAAAGTACCTTTACGCCTCCAACTGAGTGCAGTGTAAATGAAGTTTCTCTGCGTAGTGAAGGGGTGACTACGGGGCCTGGTCTTGGCCCAGTCGCCCTTCACTAAACCGCCGAAACAAACTTTTTTCATTTAAACCTTACTGAGTATTTATAACAAAACTGAAGCGATACCGGCCGTCTCACCGTCTGGAAGTCTCACAATCTCACCGTCTCATAGTCTCATCATCCCATGCGCTACTTCGCCGAACTGGCCTACAATGGAACTCAATACTGCGGCTGGCAACGCCAACCGAACGGCATGTCCGTGCAGGAAAAAATAGAAACCGCCCTCTCGACCCTCCTCCGTGAACAGGTGGAAGTGACGGGCTGCGGCCGTACCGACGCGGGGGTGCACGCCTCGCAATATGTCATGCACTTCGACCTCGAAAACGAGTTCCAACCGGAGTTCCTCGGTCGCCTCAATCGCATGTTGCCGCCCGACATTGCGCTGTACCGGGTATGGCCCGTTGCACCCGAAGCGCACGCCCGCTTCGATGCCGTACTGCGCAGCTACGAGTACCATATTTCTGTGGTCAAAAATCCCTTCGAACTGCATACAAGCTGGCATTTCCCCTTCTTCGAGCGCTTGGATATGGACCTCGTCCAACAAGCCGCTGCCCTGCTGCCTCAGTACGAACTGTTCTTCCCTTTTTGCAAGTCTGAAACCGACGCCAAAACCATGCGCTGCGCGCTCAGCCGCTCCGAGTGGGTGCTCGATGAGGCCCGGCACCGCCTGGTATTCCACATCTCTGCCGACCGCTTCCTGCGCGGCATGGTGCGCCTTATTGTGGGGGCTTGCCTCAACGCGGGTCTGGGCCAGGTCTCTTTGGACGAAATACGCAAGGCCCTGGAACAACAAACCCGCATCGCCAAAAGCTGGAGCATCCCGCCCGACGGGCTGTTTCTCACCGAGGTGAAGTATCCGTATGGATGATTTTTTTCGGGCCGGCGATTGCCCTTAGTAGCTGACATGGTCATCACCATTCAGTATTTGAAAAACCATATCCTGAACGGGAAAGACGGGTGAACCCGGCCACGCCTTGTGTAGCCGCAGTTTTTAGCAGGCGGCTGGTGCTGTTTTAGAAAAAAATTAAAAAACACCGATTTATAGAGTACAAAATCAGATAACAGTCCCTCTGCTATTTATACATACAAGTAGCAACGCTGAGGCGAGCGTTTTCGCCTCCATTTTCTCTTCACAAGCGCTTTTGACGCAACGCCCGCGCGCGT
>ERZ761609.3210-NODE-3210-length-11056-cov-11.094537_pt1 | contig 11056 bp, 8 predicted proteins | sample MGYA00511163_ERZ761609 | MGnify/ENA primary metagenome ERZ761609 (study PRJEB28899, sample SAMN02445070) | bioreactor sludge metagenome | biome: EBPR sludge | place: Australia: Brisbane, Thorneside Wastewater Treatment Plant | collected 2011-12-16 ... | reverse complement strand
TGTTAAGCCTGCCGCCAGCGTTCGTTCTGAGCCAGGATCAAACTCTCAAGTTGGATTGAGATTTTGAACCGGCTGATCACAACGTCTCATTGACGGAGTGCACTGCTGATCCCCGAGGGGACCAAGCGTGTGTACACTCACCGAAACGTTAGACCGCCGAAGTCTCTTTCCGACCGATCGGTTAGGATCGGTCCGCAAGAACCTCGCCGTCCACGTTTCTCTTTCTCGTCTTCAATTGCCAAACAGCGAAGCCAAACTATCCTATCCCAGCGGAGCCGGGTCAAAAGACCAACTCGTCTTTCAGAGGAAGCGAGGCCCGCGCCGCCGAAGCAGCGCGTCGATGGGCGGCTTATAGCGCCACCCGTTTCCGGCTGTCAACGCCGATTTTGAATTTTTTTCTGCAGCGCACACCGGAGCGCGAAAATCATCGAAAATGGGCCACGAGGGGCGGCTTTTCGGTAAGCTGGCGGCGGAGGGCTAGGTGAATGGCTCAAGCGCCAGCGGTCGACACCGAAAATTCTTTGCGCCAATCCACGATTCCGCACGCCGCAAGCGGCCATAACTTTGCCGCAGGAGCCGGGCGCAGTCGCGGGCAACGACCGAAAGCGGTTGGGACGGCTTGGGCATCGCGCGCCCTCGGGCTATACAGGGCGCGCGATTTGGCTGAGCCTTTTATAGCAACCTGGGAACGAACCACGTCCTGATGCCTAGAGCCGCATCCAGCCTGACTATCGATCTTGGCTTCGAGCCCCCGCTGGCTGTCTCCGGACAATCCTCCGAAGCGCCGGCGCGGCGGCGCGTCAACGGTCGGTGGCTTGCGGCGATCGTACTGACAGGCCTTGCCGGCATGGCGCTGATGTTCGCCGCCGCGACCAGCACGATGGAGCATCGCGGCAGCGAGGTTCATCAGCCTCAGATGATCAAGCCGCGCGAACATGCCTCCCAGCTCGCTGGCGAATTGACCATCGCGGCGCGCAGGGCCGATCGCCTGGTTCAGCGTGCGGACATCATCGCGGCGCGCCAGACCTTCAAGCTGCCGGTCACGCGCCGCGGCCCTGGAGGCGATGTGATTCGCGCGGCGAGCTTTACCCGCATCGCGAGCCCTTTGGCGCTGGAATCGCTCGGATTCGCCGATGCCGTGCCATCCTTTAACGTGGCGCGGCTGATCGCCGACGCCAGCGAGGATCGAGCCCTGGAGGATGCGCCGCCTGGAAACCTCGACGCGGACGTGGCGCTGCAGAACCGCAGTCTCGACGATTGGGCAGGCGGTCCCCAGGCACCGAATCTACTCGGCGACGACGAATCGCGATCACAGGTTCAGGAGGCCCTGACAGCCGCCCGCCGCACGGCTCCGACCCTGCCGGCGCAGATGCTTCTGGCCAAGGCCATGCGCAGCCCTTCGGAACTTGCGGCCGTGAATTCGTTTGCCGCGCCCGGCAAGGAGCCATTTTCGCGCCTTGTCGTGCGGATGGTGCCGGAGAATGTGACGGCGCTTCCCAGGCTCGAGGCAGCCTTGGCGCGCAACCAGATCGAGCAGCGCGCCGTCACCATCCGCCCCGACGAAAATGCAGAGACGCTGTTTCGCAATCTCGGCGTTAGCCCATCTCAGACGCGCGACATCCTGCGCAATCTGGTCAGGGGCGGACAGCAACTCGATGTCGGCCGGCGCCTTAGGCTGGTTTTCCAAGCGCTCGCCCCTGGCCAGGCCAAGGCACTGGTCCGCGTGGACCTCTACAACGAGGAAGCGCGGATCGGATCGGTGGGGCGCCGCGACGACGGTGTTTTCGTGCCGATCGAATCGCCGCGGGCCGCGCCGGAAGTGCGCCGCGCAGGCGACGACGACAGCGAACAGGAGGGCGGCTTCACCCTGTTCCAGAGCCTGCACGAGACGGCGCGCAAGCACGCGATTCCCAAGCCGATGATCGACGAGATGGTGCGTGTCCTGTTCTTCGATGTCGATCTGCAGCGCGGCGTGCGAGGGGGCGATTCCTTCGAGATCCTTATCGGCAACGACGAAGCCGAACAGCCCACGGAACTGATGATGCTGAGCCTCAGCATCGGCGGCGAGGTCCGCAAGTTCTACCGCTTCCCGCTGCCCGATGACGAAGTGGTGGATTATTTCGACGATCAAGGCCGTTCCGCGAAGAAATTCCTGATTCGCAAGCCCGTTACCGAGGGCGAATTGCGGTCGACCTTCGGTAACCGTCGCCATCCGATTCTGGGCTACTGGCGCATGCACAATGGCGTCGACTGGGCAGCCAGGAACGGAACGCCGATCATGGCCGCAGGCAACGGCACCGTCCGCCTTGCCGACTGGGATTCCGGCTATGGCCGCCGCGTCGAGATCGTCCACACGAACGGATACGTCACCACCTATAGCCACCTGTCTGCGTTCGGTCGCGGAATCAAGGAGGGCGCGCGGGTGCGCCAGGGGCAGGTCATCGGCTACATCGGAAGCTCCGGCCTGTCGACCGGACCACACCTTCACTACGAAGTGATGATCAACGAGCGCTACGTCGACCCGCTCGCCATCAAGCTCCCGAGAGGCCGGGAGCTTGAAGGCGCGGCGCTTGCCGAGTTCAAACGCATGCGTGAACAGACCGATTCAATCCTGAAGCGCGCGCCCGGCAGCGCTGCCAGCCTTGCCACAGCACCGCCGCCGCAGACCGCTCGACCATGACCCTCAGGCGTGGGCGTGAAGCCGCGCCGACCGAACCGGCAAGAGGAACCCGTTCTGGCCCAGCGCTCGCTTGAGAGACGCGATGCCGATCGGCTTTTCCACGAAGGCCGTGCCGCCGGCGGCGTGAAACCGGGCTTTCTCGTCGTCAGTGACGCGCCCGCTGACACCGAAAATCGGACAGGTCCCGAACGGCGCCGGCAGGGCCCGCAACCGATCAACGAGCGCCCAGCCGTCCAGTTCTGGCATGGTCATGTCGGTGAAGATGGCGCCATAGCGCTCGGCGCCAGCCATTTCGAGCCCGCGCAGCGGCGAATTGGTCGAGACCACTTCGAAGCCGAGATGATCGAGGATGGTCGCCAGGACCTGCAGACTGGAGGCATGGTCGTCGATGACCAGCACATGCCGGTGCGAGGGCGGGCCGGCGGTTTCCTTCTCCGGCAACTTGCCGAACGGAGCACAATTTCCGTGTTCGAACACGGGAAACGTGAACCAGAGGCATGCCCCCTGGCGGTCATCACGGCCGAAAGCACCACATGTGCCGCCGTGCAGGCGCACGAGATCGGCGACGATCGACAGTCCGAGACCGGCTCCGGCGGCGCGGTCGTCCAGGGTGACACCCCTGCCGAATATTCGTTCCGCCTGGGCAGGCGTCAGTCCGGGACCTTCATCGCGGAGTTCGAAGCGTGCATGGGGTTCCCCGCGACCATCGACGGCCGGAACCACGGAAAGAAGTACTTCGCCGCGCCCGGACAACCGAAGCGCATTGTCCACCAGATTTTCCAGAATTTGCCGCAGATGCCGTACATCCGCGACCAGCGCCTGGGCGCAAACCGGCGGCATGTCGAGCCGAAACCGGGCGCCGCGGACGAGCGCACGCGCCTCGCTGGCAACGACAAACGCGTCAAGGCACGCACCGATCGCGCCGCGATGATCACCGGCCGGCGTGTGATCGCCCGGGGACTTGATCAGGTCATTGGCAACCGAGCGCAGATGTACCGCCGCCAGCCTAAGAGCCTGCACAAGGCGGTTCTGGTTCGCATCCAGTTCGGTCGCGTCGAGCAGGTCCGCCATCGCTTCGATACCGCCCAGCGGGGATCGCAGTTCGTGGGCGATGTCAGCGATCTGCGCGGCGGAAAGTAGGCGAACGCCGGTCTCGGCCGGAATCTTGTCCGATTCAGTCAAAGAATGCTCCCGCCCAAGGCCGCCATGAGGAATCAGATCATGCCAGCGATTGCGTCGACCCTGCCCGGCCTGGTTATATGGAAAAACACCTTAAGCGCCTCCTAAGCCGAACGGTAAGATGCCGGCGGCCCTTGAGTGGAAACTCATAAGGCAAGGCAATTTCTTGAGTTTTCGCCCCACCACGCCAGGATCCCGATGCTTGCTGCGTTCCTCACCGTCTTGCCGATTTTTCTGGTCATTGCGCTGGGCTGGGCGGCGACGCGCCTCAGGCTCATCGGCGAGAAGACCGGCGAGGGACTTTCGGACTATGTCTTCGTCATTGCCATTCCCGCGCTGCTGTTCCGGTCGCTGGTCAGCGCGAAATGGCCTGACATCCAGCCCTGGTCGTTCTGGGCATCGTATTTCGGCGCGCTGGCCCTGGTCTGGGCAGCGGCGAGCCTGGTCGCCCGGCGAGCCTTCGGCCGCTCGGCCGAGGAAGCCGTGGTTGCCGGCATCGCCACGGGCTATGCCAACACCGTGCTGATCGGCATTCCGCTCATCCTGCGCGTTTTCGGCGAGGAAGGAGCGGTTCCCCTGTTCCTGCTGATCGCCGTGCACACGCCCGTGACCATTGCCGTCGCCACGCTGCTGGTGGAAAGCGCTGGCGGGGCCGGCGGCAAGGCGGTCAGCATCGCTCGGAAGCTGGCCCGCAATCCGATCATCCTCGCTATCCTGGCCGGCATGGCCTGGCGCGCCTTCGGAATTCCCCTGCCCGATTCGGCCATGGCGACGATCAAGTTCATCGGGGATTCGGCGGCTCCCTGCGCCCTGTTTGCGATGGGGACGGCCCTGAGCCGCTACGGGCTCGGCGGCGAGCCGCGCCTGCTGGCGCTGATCGTCGCGTTGAAGCTTGTCGTGCATCCGCTGGCGGTTTGGCTCCTGGCATCGCAGGTGTTCGGCCTGCCACCGCTCTGGACGGCGGTCGCCACGGTGCTGGCGTCCTGTCCGGCCGGCGTGAATGCCTATCTGTTCGCCGAACGACACAGGGTCGGCATGGCGCTCGCCTCCGGCGCCATCGCAGTCACGACCGTGATTTCAATCGCCAGCATCAGCTTCTGGATCGCTTTCGCAACGCGGTAACGTCAGTCGACCCCCAACGCACGACGGACGTCTGCGGCGCTCCAGCCCTCGGCGCGCAACTGGCGCAAGGGAGTGGAGGCCCGGCTCTTGGCGAGCTTTTGACCGGTCGGGTCGCGTATCAGGGTATGGTGCCTGTAGCGCGGCTCGGGGAGCCCAAGCAGGGTTTGCAGAACCCGGTGTACCGCCGTGGCGGCATAAAGATCCATGCCCCGCACCACATCCGTGACCCCCTGCAACGCATCGTCGAGCACTACGGCAAGATGATAGCTCGTGGGCGTCTCCTTGCGCCCGAGCACGACATCGCCCCAGAGCGCGGGATCGGCGACCACGCGCCCTGCGCCCACCTCCCGCCAGGAAAGGCCGCGCATCCCGCTCGCTGACAGCGCGGCCCCCATGTCGAGACGCAGGGCGAAAGCTTCGCCCGCCGCCACCTTTTTCGCGATCTCCGCCGCCGGGCGGCTCCGGCAGGTTCCAGGATACCGAGGCGTGCCGTCCGGATCGCGGGGCCAGGCGGCGCCGGTACGCGCCTCTTCGGTCGCCACGTGGGCGACGATGTCCTTTCGGCTGCAAAAACACGGATAGAGCAGCCGCCGTTCCTTCAGGGTTTCGAGAACGGCGCGATAGCGCGGAAAGTGCGTCGACTGCCGGAGAACCGGCTCTTCCCAGGTGAGTCCGAGCCAGTGCAGGTCCTCGAGGCAGGCCTCGACCAGCTCCGGCCGGCAGCGCACGACATCGATGTCTTCGATCCGCAGCAACAGGCGACCGTCGGTCTCGCGGGCATGCCGCTGGTTCACCAGAGCGGAATAGGCATGGCCAAGATGCAGGTAGCCGTTAGGACTGGGCGCGAAGCGGAAAACGGGTTGCAATGGCCTTGCCCTGCGCGTCAACTGGTGCGGGGGGATCAGATGCGCATCATCGCACACCAGGACGACATCGCGGAAGGGATGGACGCGTTGATCCGGCGCGATCACCGCCTGCGGCCGGTTGCGGAAATGGCCGGCCTGCCGCCCCTGCGACGCAGCGAGGGCGGGTTTTCCGGCCTGTGCGGCATCATCGTGGCGCAACAGCTGTCGGTCGCCAGCGCCGATGCCATCTGGGGGCGCGTGCGGACACGCCTGTCACCGCTGACGCCGCGCACCGTTCTGCAGGCCGAAGAGCCGGATTTTCGGGCCTGCGGCCTGTCGAAGCCGAAAATTCGCACGCTGCGCGCGATCGCCGAAGCGGTCGATTCGGGCCTGCTCGAAATCGAAACCCTGCACGAACTGCCCGCTGACGCGGCCCACGCCAATTTGACGCAGGTGAAGGGGATCGGCCCCTGGACGGCCGACATCTACCTGATGTTCTGTCTTGGGCATGCCGACGCCTTCGCTGCCGGCGATCTGGCCCTTCAGGAGGCCGTGCGGCTCGCTTTCGGGCTTGAGAACCGGCCATCGGCCTCCGAACTGGCCGAGACGGCGGAGATCTGGAGACCCTGGCGGGCCGTCGCGGCGCGGCTGCTCTGGGCCTACTATCGCGTGGCGAAAGGGCGCGAGGGAATCGCCTGAGCCGCAAGAATCAGTGGCGGAATCCGGCGTCCCCGACTATGACCGGCCCACTTTTCGCAGCGATGACGCCATGATCCCGAACGAACCCAAGATCACGCCCGAACTCGTCGCCCAGCACGGGCTGAAGCCGGACGAGTATCAGCGCTTTCTCGACCTGATGGGCCGCGAGCCGACGATCACCGAGCTCGGCATCGTCTCGGCGATGTGGAACGAGCACTGCTCCTACAAGTCCTCCAAGGTCCACCTCAAGACCTTGCCGACCAAGGGTCCGCGCGTGATCCACGGCCCCGGCGAGAACGCCGGCGTCGTCGACATTGGCGATGGGGATGTCGTTGTTTTCAAGATGGAATCGCACAACCATCCCTCGTATATCGAGCCGTATCAGGGGGCGGCGACAGGCGTCGGCGGCATCCTGCGGGACGTCTTCACCATGGGCGCCCGGCCGATCGCGGCGCTGAATTCCCTGCGCTTCGGTGCCCCCGGGCATCCCAAGACCCGCCACCTCGTCGCCGGCGTCGTCGCTGGCATCGGCGGCTACGGCAATTCGTTCGGCGTTCCCACCGTCGCCGGTGCCGTCGGCTTTCACGAACGCTACAACGGCAACTGCCTGGTCAACGCCATGGCCGTCGGTATTGCCCGGAAAGACCTGATCTTCACCTCGCAGGCGACGGGCGTCGGACTAACGATCGTCTACCTCGGCTCCAAGACAGGGCGCGACGGCATTCACGGCGCGACCATGGCCAGCGCCGAGTTCGATGAAAAATCGGAAGAAAAGCGGCCAACCGTGCAAGTTGGCGACCCTTTCGCCGAAAAACTGCTGCTGGAAGCCTGCCTGGAAATCATGGCGAAGGGCTGCGTCGTCGCCATCCAGGACATGGGCGCCGCCGGCCTGACCTGCTCGGCCGTCGAGATGGGCGCCAAGGGTGATCTCGGCGTGGAACTGGATCTGGATTCAGTGCCTTGCCGCGAATCCGGCATGACCGCCTACGAGATGATGCTGTCGGAAAGCCAGGAGCGCATGCTCATGGTGCTGCACCCGCACAAGGAGGCGGAAGCCCGGGCGATCTTCACCAAATGGGGCCTGGATTTCGCCGTCGTGGGCAAGACCACCGACACCTTGCGCTTCGTCATCAGGCACCGGGGCGAGGTGAAGGCGAACATGCCGATCAAGGAACTCGGCGATCAGGCGCCGGAATACAACCGGCCCTGGGTGACGCCCGCCAAGCGCCCGGTCCTGGCCGAAACCCTCGTAGAACAGCCGATGCTCGCCACCGAAGCGCTGCTGAAACTGCTGTCCTCGCCCGAGTTCTGTTCCAAGCGCTGGGTGTTCGAACAATACGATCACCTGATCCTCGGAAACACCGTGCAGCGCCCCGGCGGCGACGCCGCGGTCGTGCGTATCGGCGACGGTCCAAAGGGGCTCGCGCTGGCGACCGACGTCACCCCCCGCTATGTCGAGGCCGACCCGTTCGAGGGCGGCAAGCAGGCGGTCGCCGAATGCTGGCGCAACCTTACCGCCACCGGCGCCCTTCCGATCGCGCTCACCGACAACCTGAACTTCGGCAATCCGGAAAAGCCGGAGATCATGGGCCAGTTCGCGCTGGCGGTCCGCGGCATTGGCGAGGCGGCGCGCGCGCTCGACTTCCCCGTCGTGTCGGGCAACGTCTCGCTCTACAACGAGACGCAGGGCCGCGCGATCTTGCCGACCCCCACCATCGGCGGCGTCGGCCTGGTGCCGGACGTGGCGAAAGCCGCCGGCATCGCCTTCAGGGCCGCCGGCGAGACCATCCTGCTGGTCGGCGAAACGACAGGCTGGCTCGGCGCCTCCGCCTACCTGCAGATCGTGCTGGGGCGCGAAGAAGGTGCTCCCCCGCCCGTGGACCTGGCGGCGGAGAAGCGCAACGGCGATTTCGTGCGCGGGCTCATTCTGTCCGGCCGGGTCGGCGCGGTCCATGATCTCTCTGACGGCGGCCTGGCGCTGGCGCTCGCCGAAATGGCGATGGCCGGCGGCATCGGCGCCACGCTCGAACGCCTGCCGGAAGGCATGGGCATGACCGCCGCCCTGTTCGGCGAGGATCAGGCGCGCTATCTCGTCACCGCCTCGACGGACGAGACACGCCGAATCCTGGAGGATGCCGCCTCGGCCGGCGTTCCCTGCCTGCCGATCGGTCGCACGGGCGGCGAGTCGCTGCGCCTGCCGGGCGAGGATGCGCTCGGCGTCGCTCGTCTGGCTCAGGCGCACGAATCCTGGCTCCCGGCCTTCATGGCCGGCACGGCCTGACCCACTTGTCCATTTGGAGGACCCGCCATGGCCATGCGCGCCGAAGCCATCGAAGCCCTGATCAAGGAAGCCTTTCCGGATGCCGTCGTGGAGATCAAGGATCTCGCCGGCGACGGCGATCACTACCACGCGACCGTGGTGTCCTCCGCCTTCCGGGGCAAGACCCGCGTCGCCCAGCACCAGATGGTCTATGCCGCGCTCAAAGGCCGCATGGGCGGCGAATTGCATGCTCTTGCCCTGACCACGAAGGCAGAGTGAGTCGTTCTCCGATCGCGCGGGCGAAGGCCAAGGTTGACTCCGGCGCGGCGGCTTCCGATCATGCCCCCTGCGATGGGTCGGGGCCCCCGTCGTCGAGCGCATCATCATGGGAGAACGTTCATGCGCAAGGCACTCATGGCCCTTGTCGTCCTCGCGGCGTTGCCGCAGACAGCGGCGGCCCAGCAGGGCATCACCGGCCGCTACCAGGCCCTCGGCACCAATTTCGACGGCTCGCAGTACCGCAGCTTCGTGGAGATCTCCGCGGCCTCGGACGTGACCTGCCGCATCCGCTGGGTGGATGCGCAGGGCCGCTCGGGCCAGGACGGCATCTGCATGCGCTCCGGCGCGATCGTGACCGCCGCCTACATCCTGAACGGCAAGCCCGGGCTGATCATCTACCGCCAGCAGGACAACGGCGTTCTCGATGGCACCTGGACCGTCAGCGGCGCCAGCGGCACCGGACGTGAGATTCTGTCGCCGGTTCGATAGGCCGCAGCAGTCTGGCGTCCGGCACGGATGTGGTTTAGCAATGAACCATGCCCGCGCTCGGCTCCCTGCTGAACCCCGCTTCGCCGGCCTTCAAGGCCAATGCCGCCCGCATGCAGGAGCGGCTGGCGGAGGTTCGCGCCCTGGAGGCGAAGGTCGTCGCGGAATCGGCCAGCAAGCGCGACCGGTTTGAGGCCCGGGGGCAACTGCTGCCGCGCGAACGCGTGGCGCGCCTGATCGACCGGGGCAGCCCCTTCCTCGAACTGTCCTCGCTCGCCGGCCTCGGCATGCACGACGACGATGGCAGGACGAGCGTGCTCGGCGGCGGCAGCATCGTCGGCATCGGTTTGGTTTCCGGCAAGCGCGTGTTGATCACCGCGCACGACAGCGCGGTGAAAGGCGGCACCATCGCGCCGATGGGCCTCAAGAAGGCCCTGCGGGCCCAGGAGATCGCCCGCGACAACAGGCTGCCGATCATCGCGCTGGTCGAGAGCGGTGGCGCCAATCTGATGTACCAGGCCGAGATTTTCATTGAGGGCGGGCGCACCTTCGCCAACCAGGCGCGCCTGTCGGCCATGGGCATTCCGCAAATTTCCGTGGTGCACGGCTCGTCCACCGCAGGCGGTGCCTATCTGCCCGGCCTGTCGGACTATGTCGTGCTGGTGAAGGATCGCTCCTCCATCTACCTCGCCGGGCCGCCGCTGGTGAAAGCCGCCATCGGCGAGGATGCGACCGACGACGAGCTCGGCGGGGCGCAGACCCACGCCACCATCACGGGCCTCGGCGAATATCTGGCGGAGAACGACGCCCATGCGATCGCGCTCACCCGCGACCTCATGGACAAGCTGCCCTGGGACGCGGCTTCGCCGGCGCCCGAAGGCGCGTCGCCGCTGCTCCCGACCGAAGAGCTGATCGGCGTCGTGCCGGCCGACGAGCGCGAGCCCTATGACGTGCGCGAGGTGATCGCCCGGCTGGTGGACGCCTCCGACTTCCTGGAGTTCAAGGCGCCCTACGCCACGGACACGATCTGCGGCCACGCCCGCATCCACGGTCACGCCGTCGGCCTTCTCGGCAACAACGGGCCGATCCAGCCGGAGGGATCGGTGAAGGCCGCGCAGTTCATCCAGCTCTGCGACCAGAGCGGCACGCCGCTCGTGTTCCTGCAGAACACCACGGGGTACATGGTCGGCCGGGCCGCCGAACACGCCGGCGCCATCAAGCATGGCAGCAAGATGATCCAGGCCGTCGCCAACGCCCGGGTCGCCAAGGTCACGATCGTGCTCGGCGGCAGCTACGGCGCGGGCAACTACGGCATGTGCGGGCGCGGCTTCGATCCCCGTTTCATCTTCGCCTGGCCTTCGGCGCGCACGGCGGTGATGGGCGGCGCCCAGGCGGCCAAGGTCATGGAGATCGTTGCCCGCAACAAGGGCCAGCGCGAGAGCCGCCCCGCCGACGAGGCCGCGCTCAGATCGGAAGAGCACACGTCTGAACTCCAGTCACTGACCA
>ERZ761609.3209-NODE-3209-length-11061-cov-13.748592_pt1 | contig 11061 bp, 10 predicted proteins | sample MGYA00511163_ERZ761609 | MGnify/ENA primary metagenome ERZ761609 (study PRJEB28899, sample SAMN02445070) | bioreactor sludge metagenome | biome: EBPR sludge | place: Australia: Brisbane, Thorneside Wastewater Treatment Plant | collected 2011-12-16 ... | reverse complement strand
AACCTCGAGCCGACGCCGTCGATCGCGTCGAACGCATCGGGGGGTGACGTCCACCAGCACAGCGGAAGCCCCACGGCGGACCGCTCCCGATGCGACGCGTACCACCCACGCTCCGTGGTCCCGTCGCAGGCAAGCGCAGTAACGACGCCGCCTCGGACGGCAATGCACCATGACGCCGTCGCCACATTCCGAGAGGCGGCGTCCGGCGGCGGCGCGCGGAGCGCGGCCGCCCACAGCAACGCCGAAGCGATCAGCGCCATGCGACGGTGCGTGTCAGGGGTCGACCGAACGGCCATTCGATATCGCACGACGTCACGCATGGTCGATCCAGGTTGTGGGGAACGGTTCGCCGGCCCGCGCCGTACACGAGGCGCAGCCGCACGCGCGGGTCGGCCTCGTTGCCGACCTGGAGCTGTCCGATCTCGGCCGCCCAGGTCTTGAGCTTGGTGGCGACGAGACTCGCCTCGGTGCCCGGGATCGGCACCTTCAGGGACCCGTGGTTGAGCTGCACCAGCCGACCCGCGGACAGGTCCTTCACCGCGTCGACCTCGGGCACGAGCGCTGCCACGAGCAACGTCTTGATGAGGCGGTTGTCGTTGCGGCACGCTCGCTCGGGGCACCCCGAACAGCCGAGCCGGATCGTCTCGTTGCGGATCCGCTGGCACCGCGCCGCGGTATCGGTCGCGTTCTGCCGCTGGATCATCGGCAGGAACTGGTACTTGTAGATCTGCTTGGCCGCCTCGAACCGGCTGCGCATCACGCCGTCGGCGGAGTCCTGCCCGGCGGCGAGCACGTCGAACAGATCGCCCACGCGCACGACCTCGCCGAGGCCCAGGTCGCCGGTGTGCTCGATCAGGATCTCCATCAGCAGCTTGATCGCCGTGCGCTGGCGCTGCAGCGAGTTCGACAGCGCGACCAGCACGTCGACCAGCGCCGGGCTGAACGGATACAGCTTGCGGAACGCGCCCTGGTCCTCGCCGCCGAGGAGCACGTTCCACGCCGATCCCGCTCCGCGCCGCATCCGCTCGAACGCCTCGTCGAGCGCGCGCCGAGCCTGCTCGTCACGCGGCCGCAGGATGCGCTTCTCGACGATCGCCGGCAGGTTCGAGTCCTGCAGCTCGACCGTGTCGTAGCGGCCCTCCCAGTGCTTGAGCGACTGCCGCAGCCGCATCTCCTCGACGCCCGCGTACTCCTCGCCGACCAGGTCGGCCAGGTTGCGCTGGCGCGCGATGAACGACACCAGCGGGATCTGCCGGTGCATGTCCGCCGCCTCGACCAGCTTCACCATCTTCTGGGCCTCGGCGTGCAGCCATGCCGCGTCCGACGCCCGGCCCGCCAGCCACAAGATCAGCTCGTCGAGGAACAGGACGATCGCCTCGTAGCCGAGGCTGGCCGCGTGCCGGGCCATCGTCGCCAGCCCGCTATCCAGATCGACGAAGCTCCGGTTGGTCTTCTCCCAGCCCTGGAAGTGGCTCTTGACCAGCGCGGTGAACAGCTCCTCACGCGTCGCCGGCTCGACCGAGCTCGACGCGGCCCGGAACCGCTCGCGGTCCCAGCGCTGCCCGAACGCGCCCCAGCCCGCGTCGGCCGTCGAGCCCTCGTTCATCGGCGCGAAGAACGCCTCGTCGCCGAGCTTGGTCAGGAGGCTCGCCGCGTTGTCGAACAGCCTCTCGTCGGCGAAGAGCCCCGGCAACGTCGCGTCGGGATGCGCACGCTGCACGTGGGCGAGATACCCGGCGAAGATCGCGGCCTCGATCGACTCCTGCCCGATCATGTGGAAGTGCAGCTCGAGCAGCCGCTTCTGCCCGACGAAGCCGTGCTTGGCCCGCAGCGGATGCAGCTCGGGCAGTCGCCACGCCGCCTCGTGCCCGGCCAGGAGCAAGCTCAGCATCGCCATGAAGTGCGACTTGCCGGAGCCGAAGCTGCCGTGCAGGTAAGCCGCCTGGCTGCGCCCGTCGCGCAGCGCGCTGCCCACCAGCGTCAGCGCATGATCGAACGCCTGCGCCAGCTTGGGCGTGACCACGTACGTGTCGGCCGTCGTCCGCGGGTCCTCGATCCCCTCGCTGAGCTTGAGGACGAAGTCTCCCTTGCGGATCTGCTCGGGAAGGTCGAAGAGGTCGCGGACGCTGGTCGGGTCGGCCATGGGCGGTGCGGGGGCTCACGCGCCACCGCGCGCGCGATCCCCGCCGGACTATATCCCCGCCGGCAGCTTTCGAGGAATCCGGGAGGCTGGTCCCAGCGATCACCCCAGGGGGGCGAACAGGTGCGGGGCCGGGGGACATCGCGCGGCTACGGCGACGACCGAGCGCCAGGCGAGTCCGTCAACGGCGGGTCGTTGTCCACATGGTCTGCCGGGTTCTGGATCGTGTAGGGCCACAGCCACTCTCGGAGCGCCCTCGTCCCGCGCAGAAAATCCGGGTCGCGCGGTTCGCACAGCGTCGGCCATGCAGTGAGCAGCTTGCAGTTCCCCAGGTCCTCGACCGTCGGCGCCGGACTCACGTCGGGCATCGGCGGCAGCTGCGCCCAGATGTCCGGACCGATGATGGTGATGGGATAGAGCCGTCGGAGCTTGCGCTTAGCGATGTTCGTGCACAGGTCGTCCTCCTCCAGGCGCGACCGGGTCGCCGGATCTAGCAGCTCAGCCGAGACGGCACCACTTAGCGAGCACTCGCGGGACGCATGCGCCATCGATCGGTAGCCGCCGACGCACCCGTGGCTGATCGGATACAAGGCCACGATCGATGCCAGCAGGCGCCACACGGGCTCACCCATGATGAGTGGCAGACGGTCCGTCGTCAGCGTTACGTAGCGGACCTCGAACTCCGGGGCGGCAGGGTCGTGTGTCCGAAGATAGCAGTGGAGCTCGGATCCATACCGCCACTCCGGCGGCCAGATGGAAATCTCTCGCACCGAGGGATCGAGCGCTACGGCGCGGACTGCCTTCGCGCTGTACGCGCGACGTGAGACACCGTCCCGTCGCCAGACCACAATTTCTTCGGGCCGCAGCCCGCTGTCCTCGAAGAAGCGAACCACCTCGTCGGCCACGGCCCCCTGGTCGCTCGGCTGGTCGAGCGGGATGAAGGAGACGCCGAGCGCTCGGTCAGTCGCCGCTGACGCACTCATACTGGCTCTTGCATTGATCGTAGTAGTACACGTCGGTCCTCAGCACGATCTCGTCCCCCTTGAGGCACTGTTTCTCGAGGGCCTTCATGATGGAAGCACCGCCGAGATGCGAATCGGCCGGCACCCCGCGTCGGTGCTTGTCCGTGTAGTACGCCGGAACGATCCTCCGGTAGCTGGACTTCTGTGCCTCGCCCTCTTTGTGTCCACCGGGGCTGTCCGCCTTGAACTCCCAGACCTCGCACTTGCTGGCGATGATGCAGTCCGGTTTGCGGTGCTTGTCGCTGACCGGGAACTCTGCCTCCTTGTCGGAGCCAAGCGGCACGTCGCATCCGTAGCTGCTCCACAGGCGAGCGTGGGCCTGCTTGCCGTACGTGTTTGCGTACTGAGTCATCACGTTGTAGTTCCCGCCCAAGGCAGGGTTCCTCGAGAGCTTCTCGAGTCGACTCCGTTGCTTGGTGAGCTCGCCCTGGAGCTTCGTCCCGCGGGACTTGGTTTCCTTCTTGGCGACCAGCAACTGCGCGCGAGCTTCGAGCGATGGCAGCTGGCCTAGCACCGCGTCGATCGACGAGCGCATGCTTCCGCGGAGCCCATCGGCCGTCGCCTTGGCGTTCCGCTCAGCGTCCGTATCGCCAGGCTCCCAGTCCTCGGCGCAGAAGGCTTGCCAGATCTGCTGCATCCCGTTGCAGTCGAGGGTGTACGTCGCTCGGGCACGACCGACCCAATCGGCGACGTCGCGCTCCAGTTGGTCGCTATCGGAGCCGGCCCGACCGCGCAGACGATCAAGCGCCGCCTTGACCTTGGGGTGCTCTTGCGTCTTGACGATGTCGCGGCACGCTGCCTCGGTCTCTTCGTACCGATCTTCGAAGAAATCGAAGATCGTCGACGAGCTCGACCGGTAGGCCGACATGACTTCTGCCCAAGGACCATCGGAGCGAGTGAACCGCTGAACGTTCTCGCGAGCGGACTTCATCTTCTCGAGCCGTTCCTTCGCCTTCGCCATGCCGATGATGACCGGGTTGCCGAGCTCGGCGGCGAAGGTCGGGATCTTGTCGATGCCGTCCGAGTCATCGCCGTTTGCCGAGATGAACGAGTCGAGCTTCGAGTTCATCTCGTTGCACTTGCCGGGGAGCTCGTCGAGTGCGTGGTGGTGCTCCTTGAGCTCCTTGAAGGGTGCGATCGACGCGCGCGCCTCGCGCGCGATCGCCGGCCACTTCTCCGCGATGTCCTTGGCCTTGGGATCGGCGCCCTTGGTGCGCTCCAGGATCTGCAGCGTGCTGTCGATTGCGTCGAGCTTCTCGCGCACGTTGTCGACCGCGTAGGCACCGGACGCGCCGGGGACGTCCTTGATCTTGGCGGCCGTCTCGTTGATCAGACGGTTGAGGTTTTCCATCACCTCCTTGCGGCCCGCGGAGCTGTTCGCGAGCTTGGAGAGGACGTCCCTGACGACTGGATGGTCGGGACCTGCCTTGAGCCGCGTACATGCGTTCTCGGCGTCCCGACGGTCGTTCTTCCAGACACCCTGGATGCCGTCGGCCTGTTCGTGAAGTGCGCGCCGCACGTCGCTCCACTTGTTGTCGCTGGCGTCGAAGTACTGAACCGCTCGCCGCCAATCGTCCATCTGCGAGCCGAACCGATCCGCCTCCTCGAGGAAGCGGGTGCTCATGTTCTTGTAGTCCGACGCGATGCGAGGCAGCTTGTCGAGACCTTCGGGGTCGTTCTTGTTCGCGAACTCCTCGGCCTGCGCGACGAGCTCCTTGTCCTTTTCCTCGCAGGACTTGATCACCGGGAGCACCGAGCGCTGCGAGTTCTTCATGCTACGCAGTGCCTCCGTCGCACGCTTGAACTTCTCGATGTAGCCCGGGTACCGGTCGACCACCTCCCGCGCCTTGGAGTCGTCCCCTTTGACGCCGCTCAGGCGATTCACGAGATCGCGCACCTCATCAACGTAGCGCTCAGCGTTGCGGATCCTGCCATCGCCAGAGTCGGACTTGACGCCCGAAAGTTCGGACGCGGTGTAGCCGAGCTTGTTCTCGATGTCGCTCAGGTAGCCGCGTCGGTCCGATTCGTCGTCGGCGAACGCGAGCGAAACGGCGACGACGACGGCGGCAGCCGGCAGTAACAGCCCGACCCAGCGGGGGCAGATGCGTGGCAGGTTCATGGTCCGTGCTCCTGTTCAGAAGTAGGTGTCGGGCTTGTCGGCTGGAGGCTGCGCCGGTTGCGTCGGCGGGGTGGGTTCCGTCGGCTTCGTGGCGACCGGCGGCTTGGGCGGCGCCTTCATCCCCACCTTGATGGTGCCGCGGACGGTGAGGTTCTTGCGCATCTTGGGACCGGGCGAGGTCTGGCAGACGACGTCGTACTCGCAGCGTTCGTGCTGACCTGCGACCTCGACGTCGAAGTGCTTCTCGAGAGGAAGACCGGCGTCGGCGAGTACCTTGCGCGCCTGCTCGAGAGAGATGCCGCGCACTTCCGGCATGAAGATGAACTCGTTGGGCGTACCGATTTCGCCACGGTTGCCCTGGCTGCGCTCGACGACGTACTCGGAGCGCAGCTGGGCGGGCGCGAGCTGACCTGGCGCCGGGCGCTGGTAGCAGATCGCGAACAGCGGATACGACTTGTTGCGGTCGTAGTCGCAGCTGTAGCCCTGCGTGGCCGGCGCAAAGGTGCGGACCTCGAATCCGGCCGAGCGCAGGATCCTCTCCGCCTCCTCGGGGGTCTTGCCGAGAAGGTCCGGCATCGGAATCTGCCGATTGGAGCTGGCCGTGGAGCCCGACGTCCCAGAGCTCGAGGAGGACGTTCCACCGGGACCGGTGAGCTTGGTGGAGAATGCGCAGGATGCGAGGACGAGCAAGAAGGGAACAAGGCGGCGCACTGTGAAGCCTCCGGCGAAGGGGACGAACATCGTAGCGAGTGGGAGTGACGAACGCGGCGGCAATTCGTGGCCGACGTAATTGCACCTTCTTGAAGCGCGGCAGTCACCCACAAGGGGTGATTCGTGGCGCGTCGTGATCAGAATCGACTTCATCTCCTTCCTCCAGCAGGCAGTGCCGTTCGACAGGTGCTAGGTCTGCGTCCGAGTAACACGCCATGGACTCGATCGCGCCGCTGCCTACGACGGTGACCATCACGGACGACGGTGAGCGTCGCCATCTGGCGCGCCTGCTCCTGAGCGACGAGACCAGCGAGGTCCTCGCCGCGATCGCGGAACGGGAGCCAAGCACACTCGACCGACGCCTCATCGCGTACGGCGCACGCCTGGCGCTGGACTCGTGGGCGCAATGCCCGTGGACGGACGAATTGCTGACGCGGTTGACCGGGATGCCTTCGGCGGCCTGGCGTAGCGTCCTGCTCGGCGTCGATGCCGGCATCCCACGGAGCGCCTGGGTGCTGCCCCGTGCGATGGACCTGCCGGCACGGCGCGCGCTTACATCCATGGGTCATCCCGACCTCTCGCTGATCGCGGCGGCTTGCCTTCCCGAGCGGATGCCACCGCCGGCGGGGCTCGATCCGGCGATCGCGACGCTGGTGCTCCGGATCGCCGAGGCCAGAGAGCTGGTGGGCGAGGTGTCGCCGCCCTGGAGCGAGGACTTCGGAGAACCGCTCTACCTGCCGAGCGGGGTTCGCGAGGCCATGCAGCGTGTACGCGAGGCCATGGTCGCCGCCGAGATCACTCCGTCGGATGAACCCGAGCTCCACCGTGTGCTCGCTGGCGAGCTCGACGATGACGACGCCGACTGGATCGTCGAAACGCTCGACGATGCGGCAGCCCAGGTAGCTGATCGATACGAACCGCGTCTGCGCGGCTCACTCCCGCCCCAGGTCCGAGACGACTGGCGGCAAGAGTGGCGCGACTTCGCGCACGTGCTGGTGCGTGCCGCTCATGCGGGCACGTCGTAGTCGCGGACGCCGCGGTAGTTGTCAGACCAGACCGGTAGGGTGACGGGTATAGTCTCGTCGAGTCACGATGCGCCAGCACGCCCTGAACTTCGGATCGCGCGAGCCGTCGCCGTTCGCGGCGATCTCGCCGCTCCTCGAGCTCGGTGCGTACGAAGCGCTGTGGGCGCGCCACAACATGACGGTGAAGAAGCTCGCCGACCTGTTCCGCGCGAACCCGAACGTCTTGCCGTCGGTGCTCGTGCCGCACGACGAAGCGATCGAGATGGCCCGCACGGTCGTCGAACGACTCCGCGGTCTCGGCGTCGAGCAGTTCGGCGTCCGGATCCATCGCGCGTACGAGTACCCGGAACGGCTTCGCGACGCGAGACACCCGATCGAGCTGCTGTACTTCCAGGGTGTGTGGGAGCTGGTCGAGACGCCGAGTGTCGCGGTTGTCGGCACGCGCGAACCGACCGATGACGGCCGGGCGCGTGCGCGCAGGCTGGTTCGCGCCCTCGTGGAGGACGGCCGTACCGTGGTCTCGGGGCTCGCGGCGGGGATCGACACCGTCGCGCACACGACCGCGATCGAGGCGGGCGGCCAGACCATCGCCGTCATCGGCACGCCGCTCGGCAGCTACTACCCACCCGAGAATCGTGAGCTACAGGATCGCATCGCGCGCGAGCACCTGCTGATCAGCCAGGTGCCCGTTTTCCGGCACTCGCAGCAGTCGCCGCAGCTCAACCGGTTCTTCTTCCCTGATCGGAACCACACGATGTCCGCGCTGACGGAGGCGACGGTGATCGTCGAGGCCGGTGAGACGTCTGGCTCGCTCATCCAGGCGCGCGCGGCGATCGAGCAGGGTCGCAAGCTGTTCGTCCTGGAGAGTTGCTTCAACCGCGGGCTCAAGTGGCCGGAGAGGTTTCTGGAGCGCGGCGCGATCCGCGTTCGCGACTACGCCGACATCAAGGGCTCGCTCGCTCGCTCGTGACGCTCAAGCTCCAGCAGATCGACGAGCTGCTCCGTCCTCAGCACTTCTTTCTCACCGCCGAGGACGACTGCTACTTCCTCCGCGAGTACACCGCTGGGGCGGGCTTCGGGCACGGCGAGACGAACAACATCATCTCGAACCTGAAGAAGTCGGTCGACCGGCGCGGGTGGCCGGAGTGGAGGTACAAGGAGGCCGCCATCCGACAGGCCGGCACGGAGTTGCGCGCAGCACTCGGCGACGAGCTGCTTCGTCAGGTGACGATCGTGCCGATGCCACCGTCGCGCTCCAGGTCGAACCTCCTGTACGCCGATCGGATGCTGCGCATCGTCGAGGTCATGACCGAGGGGCTCACGTGCGACGTGCGCGAGCTGATCGTGCAGCCGAACGACATGCCGGCCGCGCACACGGCCGCCACTCGGCCACGCCCGGAGGACTGGTACGCCGCATACGCCGTCGACGAGTCATTCGCGAACCCGCCTCCCACCAACGTCCTGGTGATCGACGACGTGTTGACCGCGGGCGCGCACCTCGCAGGGCTGAAGCGGCGGCTGGTGGAGCGGTTCCCAGGTGTCGGGGTGTACGGGGTGTTCTATGCGCGCCGCGCCGTGCAGCAAGACACCGCGGGGTAGCGAGCGCTACTCGGTGACCACGAGCAGCTCGCCGCACGTCGAGCACAGGATGTCTCACTTCTGCCGAACGATATGGGGCTCCTGGTACAGCCCGATCACTTCATCGACGGCGTAGTCCCAGCAAACGTCACCGCTCTTCGTCTTCACGCAGCTTCGGCCATCGCCGCCGAGATCGCGTGGAAGCTCCAGCGCATCACGTGCCACCAGGGTCGGAGCGAACGCCGGCTTTGAACCGTCGGGGCCCCCGACGCTGCCACCCCAGCAATGGACCTCTCGACGATCGGTCAGCACGCAGCTTTGCAGCGTCGTGAGGAAGAGATCGGTAACCCCAGACGGCACCGGGACCTCGACCGGAGGCGCCACGCCGATCCTGGGCTCCACGCGCGGGTCGAGAACCTCGCCGACGGCGTTCATCCCCCAGCAGTGCACGGTACCCGTCGTCGAAAGGGAGCACGCATGGGTCACTCCGATGGCGACCCGGCGGCTGGGTGGCAGGGCCACCGGCTGGGGCTTCGAGATCGAACGGGGCGAGCCATCGTACGCCGTGGCGTCGGATCGACCGAGCGTTCCAGACACGTTGTCCCCCCAGCACCAGACGTCGCCTTTCGTGACGGCACACGCGAACACTGCGCCCTCGGAGACGGCGAGCGCAGTGACGTCACGCAGCGGCTCGACGTGTCGGAAGTCCGCGCTGTGCTCGATCGACGTGCCCGTACCGAGGAGTCCGCGACTTCCGTCTCCACGACAGAAGACCTTGCCATCGGTCACGTTGCACTCCGCCCGGCCGTTCTGAATCCGAATGTGGACGGTCTGGCCTGCCGGATCCGAACCCACCCTTGCGCGTTCGCAGCTCGCCAAGGCCGCGGCCAACACACAGGGCGTACACAAGAGCGCCAGCTTCGGTGCGGACGATTTCATTGACGGGCTCAGCCAAGAGGGGGGAGGGGTACGACCTCGAAGCGCATCAGCGCGCGCCCGTCGAGTGCGTGCGCGGCCGTGACGAAGGCCGCGGGATGCGGCTCGCTGGCGGCGATGGCCTCGACCGCCATGTAGTGGAAGCCCGGCGCGGGCGGAAGCTCGGCCACACGCTGTCCGGTCTCGGTGATCACCTCCACGCGGTACTCGTGGAGCGCGATCAGCGTGGTCCCGCTCGCCGCGAGACGTGGCGGCACCTGGTCCACCGGCACGGAGAGATCCGGATCGCCGACCCAGCTCACGGTCCCGATGCGAGGCTGGCCCTCCTCCGGGGCAGAGAACCACAGCATTCGACCGAGCTCGGGCTCGACGTGCGCACTGTGCCCATCCACCCGACGCCTGCGATCGATCGCCCGCCGCCAGCCCCGGTTCTCCTGCAGGGCTTCGAAGCCGTCCGATGGCCGACACGTGGCCAGGTCGACTCCTCGCACCACACCGAACTCGAAAAGCCTCGGGTGCTTCAGCCAGAGGTCGTCTCCGCGCCAGTCGTACGGCATCGCCACCGTGTCGTTCCAGGCCGGGTACTGCACGTCGGTGGGCGGGCCGCCGTCGAAGCGGACGAGACACCCTCGCTGTCGCTCGTCGTTGAAGACGATCGCGAGCTTGCCGTCGGCACGCAGGCACCAGCTGTCGATACATCCAGCACCGGCGACGCCGTCGGTAAAGGGCCGCCGATCGACGATCCGGCCTCGCCACGGATCGATGAGCAGAAGGCCGCGGTCCAGGTCGTTGGCGACGAGGTCGTGATGGCCCGGTCGCCGCTGCAGGAACGTGATGTCCACGTCCTCGAGCTCGAACACCTGCCCGCTCATGGATCACGCCTCCACGCTCGCATGAGCTCGGAACGCCGTTCCGGGGTCTCGACGATGACGTCGACGCCTCCATCATACGGGGCGATCACGCGCTGGAGGTCCGAGCTCACGAGCAGCGGCGTCTCCAGGACGTCATCGGCGACCGCGAGCAGGATCGGATCGAGCGACCCCGGTTCCCAGGTGATCGACGCGAGCATCAACGGGTACGCCTCGACCGTACCGGCATCGCGTGGATCGATCGTGGTCAGGAACTCGGGCGCGAGTGCGCGCAAGGCGCTGACGACGTCGGCGGGCAGCTGCGCTTCCTCGCCGTAGTAGCCGAAGATGAACCGACAGGGCGTACCGTCGCCGAGGACGTCCGTGACGAGCGCGTTCTGTCGACGAAGCAGCTCGGCACGTTCGTCGTCGGTCGTGGCGTAGCGCTTCCCGGCCGGCAAGCTGTGCACACGGAACCAGCGCCGCCGGAATCGCTCCCGGAGCACGCGGGCCAGCGGCGGCGCGCCGTCGTAGCTTCGCCGCCAGGCCACGAGTAACTCCGCCGGCGTGATCGGCTCAGTCATCGATGTGCGTTCCTCGTCGCGTCACGATGACGTCTCCATCGGAGCGACCGACGCCGGGTTGCGCCCTCTCATTCCTCGGCAACGTCGCCGGTCGACTC
>ERZ761609.3208-NODE-3208-length-11061-cov-29.295021_pt1 | contig 11061 bp, 9 predicted proteins | sample MGYA00511163_ERZ761609 | MGnify/ENA primary metagenome ERZ761609 (study PRJEB28899, sample SAMN02445070) | bioreactor sludge metagenome | biome: EBPR sludge | place: Australia: Brisbane, Thorneside Wastewater Treatment Plant | collected 2011-12-16 ... | reverse complement strand
AGCTATTACAAACTTAAAAACACTTCCGAGTTTAAGTTATATTACAGTAAACCTGTCTACCAAGCAGGATTTTAATAATTTTCATTTTTCCTCTACCCAAAAATCTGCCATTAACTCAGCTTGTTTTAATACTGTATCAATAGCTTTTTGCTGCATATCAGGGGGATAGCCGTATTTACGTAATGTCCTGCTCACTAAGCGCATTAAATTAGCCCTGGCACTCTCCCGGATAGTCCAGTCAATAGTGGCATTACTGCGGACTTTATCCGCAATTTCGCGGGCTATGTGCTTCAAGGTATCATCACCAAGCACCTGCACAGCGCTTTCATTTACCTCAAGGGCATTATAAAAGGCTACTTCATCAGTTGATAAGCCAAGTTTCTCACCCTGTTTATCAGCTTCTTTAACCTCTTTTGCAATATTGATAAGCTCCTGAATGATCTCTGCAGTTGATAATAGGTTATTCTGGTATCGTTTTATAGATGCCTCAAGCATTTCAAGTAGTGCCTTACCCTTTACAAGATTGGTTTTTAGCCTGGACTTAATCTCATCATTAAGTATTTTCTTCAGCAGTTCTAATGCAAGGTTTTTGTGCTTCATTCCCTGAATTTCAAGAAGGAATTCATCTGATAGTATAGGTATTTCAGGTCTTTTCAATCCTGCGGCATCAAATATATCTACAACTTTTTCAGAAGTTATCGCGGCATTTACGATCTGTTTTATTATCGATTCAAGGTTTAAATCCCGTTCACCGCTTCCTGTACCTGTGAATTTAGTTAACCGGGCTTTCACTGCCTGGAAAAATGCAACAAGCTCTGTAATTGCTGCCGCTTCAGGTTTTGATACTGAAAGTGAATATGCCTGTGATAACAGAGTGACTTCTTTAATAAATCTTGCCTTGCCGTCATCCAATCCGAGGATATGTTCTTCTGATTGAAGGATAATTGATAGCTTATCCCGTGATGATGCTGCAAAAAATGTTTTGTAATCAAGTGCTCCATCAATATAAGCTGAAGGCTCTTCAAGCAGTATATCACTTTCGGATTTACTCTTTTCGGCGAACATTTGAGTGACAACCTCCAGCTTTTCAAGCATAACATCAACAGCTTTATCCAGATCTTCGGCAGGCTCACCTTTACCGCCTGAATCGGAGTAAAATGAAAGGGCTTTCTTCATATCTGTTGCAATACCAAGATAATCGACAATAAGTCCGCCTGGTTTATCCTGAAATACACGGTTTACCCTGGATATCGTCTGCATCAAGGTATGGCCGCGCATCGGCTTATCAATATACATTGTGTTTAAACATGGTACATCAAAGCCGGTAAGCCACATATCCCTTACAATAACGATCTTCAATTCGTCTGCAGGGTCTTTCATTCTTTCTGCAAGGGTTTTGCGCTGCATTTTAGTGGTATGGTGTTTAGCCATAACCGGACCATCAGAGCTTACAGCAGTCATTATGACTTTAATAGAGCCTTTATTCAGTTCATCACTATGCCATTCGGGTTTTATTTTGATTATTTCATTATAAAGCTCAACAGCTATCCTGCGGCTCATAGCAACAATCATTGCTTTGCCGTTAGAGGCAGAATATCTGGTTTCAAAATGAGAAACTATATCACTTGCAAGGTTCTTTAATCTTTCCTTGTTTCCAATAATTGCCTCGAGCTTTGACCACTTTGCCTTAGCTTTTTCTGCATCAGAGAGTCCTTCACCTTCATCAAGCTCTCTATCAAAATCGCCAATTAATTTTCTTCCCTCATCATTCAGATTAACTTTGGCAAGGCGGCTTTCATAATAGATCCGTACTGTTGTATTATCTGCGATTGATTGTGATATATCATAAATATCAACATACTTGCCAAAAACCGCGGGAGTATTTACATCACTGGTTTCAATCGGTGTGCCGGTAAAGCCAATATATGTTGCATTAGGCAGGGCATCACGCAAATACTTGGCAAAGCCATAAGCAATTCGCTTGCCAATCACTTCACCTGTGGATTTATCAACTACATCCTTATACTTTGCATCAAAGCCATATTGCGTTCTGTGTGCCTCATCTGCTATTACAACTATGTTTTGCCTGTTAGATAGCTCTTCATAGACTTCTTTACCTTCATCAGGCCAAAACTTGTGTATGGTAGTAAAAATTATCCCGCCGCTTGAAACTTTTAGAAGCTGCTTTATATCATCACGGCTTTCAGCCTGCTTTGGCTCCTGCCTTAACAGCTGTTTAGAGTTTGCGAAGGTATCAAATAACTGATCATCCAGGTCATTCCTATCGGTAATTACAACAATTGTTGGATTGTTAAGGCTTAATACCAGCTTACCTGTAAAGAATACCATTGAAAGCGATTTACCGCTGCCTGTGGTATGCCATACAACTCCGCCTTTTCTATCCCCGGCTGGTGATGCAGCATTAATAGTTTGTGTTACAGCTTTATTGACGGCGTAATACTGGTGATATGCTGCAAGTTTTTTTACAGTGAAAACCTGGGTTATTCCGGTTTCGGGGTCTTCTTTTCTTGATTTTTCAAATACGATAAAATTCCTGATTATATCAAGCAGGGTAACAGGATTAAGCATTCCCTTTATCAGTGTTTCCATCTGAGGGATAAACCTTGAAGCATCCTTATTGCCATCAATGCTCTTCCAGGGCACAAATCTTCCTTCACCTGCTGAAAGGCTGCCTGCTTTACACTCCAAACCATCTGAGATCACGCAAATTTCATTATATGTAAAAAGCGAGGGTATGACTGCTGTATAAGTTTCTATCTGATTATAAGCGCTATGGATATCTGCATTATCCTCTGCCGGATTTTTAAGCTCCAAAACTACCAATGGCAAACCATTGACAAATAAAATTACATCTGGCCGTTTATTCTGGTTATTATGGAGAATTGTAAACTGGTTAACTGCAAGGAAATCGTTGTTTAACGGATTTTCAAAATCAACTAATGCAATTTCATGACTTCTTTCAAAGCCATCCTGCTGGTATGGAATCCTTACTTTTTCAATCAGTAATTCATGGAAGGTTTCATTGTTATGCAGCAGATCAGGAGAATATATTCTTAAAACTTTCTGAACCGCCTGTTCAAGAGCATCAGCCGGAATATGAGGGTTAATTTTACTTACAGCTCTTCTTAACTTATCAGCCAGAACCACTTCTTCAAAAGATGATCTTGCAGGACTTGCGCCTTCGGGTGATATATCCGGACCATAAGCATACTGCCAACCCAGCTTACAAAGCTCTTCCAATGCAAATTCTTCAATATGAGATTCTGTGATTGGTTTCAAGGGAGATCAACATATTTATAAAGCCTGTGACCGTGCGTTTTTTTTATTTTATTATCTTTATGTAATCTTCCGATAATTATCGCTGGATGAGTATTAAATTTTTCCGCTAATGCAATAATAGCTGCAACACTAAATCTTTTTAGATTTAATGCCTCACTGTATTGTTCCTCTGTTAAAACTACATTCCCAGCAAATTCATTTGCTTCAACTTCTTTTTTGGTATCTAAATTTGGGTATTCAATGTCTTCAAGAAAAATGTCTTTTTTGCCATGTAATAAAATATGCCCAATTTCATGAAATAGCGTAAACCAGAAAATGTCATTTCTTTTGTATCTATTGCTTAGTTGAATTAATGGTGTATCATTAATCCATCTTGCTGCTCCATTTATGGGTGCTTTTGGCAAACATGGAGTATGAACAACTTTTACGCCAGCATTAAGACAAATATTTTGAACAGTTGAAAAGAAATTGGAATCTTGATGAACCATTATATTTTTGAGATCTTTTAAACATCCTTTAAGTTTTTTTTCTGTAAAAGAGGATGCTTTCAATTCAGATGCTTGTAACTCACCTTTTCTGAGCCATGCAGATATTGCGTATGGTTCATTGACATGTGCTAATGAAATTCTAAAAGCTACTTTGAGTTCTCTATTATAATAATAACTTTCCCATGCTTTATGATTGGAAAATCCAAAAAAATATAATAATGAAATAGCCTTCTCTTCATTATTATTAACATTTTGAATCCAGTGTTTTTTACACATATCACTAACTGGAAATTTTGCAGCCCATGAGAGTGCTTGTTTTACCACCGTTTTTCTTTTCTCCCTTGCAAGGAATTCATCATATGATCTTTGCTTATTAAGCCAAAAGTGAGCAGGAATGCCTAATACATTTTCAAACTGTACAGCCATATCTGGAGTAATAGAACTGCTACCATTTAGTATTGCAGTAATAGTTTTTTCTGGTTTGTCAGTTCTTAATGCAAATTCTTTCGGGCCAATTCCTATCTCTTCTAATTTTTCTTTGAGAGTTTCAGAAGGATGTAAAACTAATTGCGGATTGTATTCATTTATTTTGTTCATATTTATTGGTGATAATCTGTTATTTCTATTATTTCTATTCCTTTAATTTCGGACCAAATATATTGGCCATTTTCATTTTCAGGTATAGGGATTTCATGCGGTATAAATATTAATCTCTTAGGATGCTGTAAATCACAAGCCCATTGCCCTTTTCTATCTCCCACTAATTCATGGAATCTACCCGGCAAATTCTTTGAATCTTCTAAAGTTTGACAGTTTAAAAGGTCCTGTAATCGTTGTGTGATCTTTTTCGCCATAATTGGACCGTATTCTTTTTGAAGATTACGGCTATTATTAACGATTTTCTGCAGTTTAGGATCTTTAAATGTAATTTTCATTTTTACATATAAGACAAATATACTGCAAAATTAATTAACAGTAAATGTAAATTAAAAAGTTTCTTCATGTTTTAAGTAAATATTGGGAATTGCTTAAAATGCATTGTTTTTTAGGTATTTTATGTAATTCATTAAGTTTGATCTATAAAAATCTTTCCTTATGCTTGGCTGGTGGGGTAAGGGGTAAATATCCCGCTCAAGTTTATTATCTTTTGCCGGACAGAAGGTAAATTTTCCTTCACATTTGCGTGTTTTTGGGTTATAGCTCCAATAATCTCTAACCTGCGCTTTTTCACCTGCTAAAAGCTGCAATACAGGTAAACCTAAAGCAATAATTGGTATATTAGGATATGCTGCCAATTCCTCTTTCAGTAATTCAAGGTTTGCAGGTAAATGTGAGTAGAGTACATGCATTGTACGCTCAGGTGGATATGTGTAAAAATACTTAAATACATTGGTAGCATAAATATTATCAAAACTAATTCCAAGTAAATTACAAATTTGGTTTATATATGCTTTTAATGAACCTGCTTTATCCAGGTTTAATGTATATTCAATTGATTGCCTGCTTTTTTCATTTTTAACAGTCGGGTCTTGTCCCAATATAATGAGCTGTATTTTATTGGTTATCCTGAATGGTAATACCGGCAATAAATTAGAATCAATTGGATTTTCTTTGAAGTCATTTTTTAATTTCAAAGAATTTCTGATATCAAGTGATTTAATAAATATTTCAGAAATCTTCATAATTGATTAGATTAATTGCTTAATCGTTTTAAAAAAATATTTTGCATCATTATTATTAGCCTTTAATCTCTGTTTTGCGGTTTTTCCGGAAGTTTTGGGAATAAATCTGCGTTCCATTTCTTTGTGTTTTACAACAGCCTTTATTGTTTTTCCTTTCGATCTGCAGGCGCAAACCATTATTAAACAATCATAACTAAACATTATATTTAATTTTTTATCTATTATCTCGTATAAATCACCCTGAGTAGTAATTCCAACAATTTTACCCTTTCTTTTCAATATATCCATATAATCTGCTTTATTTTTGAAATCGGGATAAATTGAAACAAAACCAAATTTGATAAGTTTTTTCCTTAAAAGCTTAATTGTTGTTGTTTTCCCCTTTTTGCCATTGCCTTGTAATGCTAAAATTGTTTTCATTTGTTTTGCAATATATTATTCTGGAAAATACCAATAAGGTATTCCGCTTTTTTCAGTTTGACTTAACTTCCTTTTAGCAGGTTCAAATCCTTCACGTAATAGATAATACAAATCATAAAGTAATTCTTTTGCTTCAAATATATAACCATGCTTACTATCAGATTTAACATGAGTTGCATCTATACTATCAACATCATTTTCAACAAATAAATCAGACCCACCTTTTCCGATAGGTAACAAACCACTTGATACGAAAATTGATTTTGCTAATGCTGAATCATTATCTGATGCATAAATTGTTCTTCTTGATCCGATATTTTTTATTTTTCTAAGTAGTGACTTAAATGTCCCTTGCTCAAGATCACCAGCACCAAGTACTATTTGTTTAATTATATTTAACTTATTGGCTAGACTTGCATCATTAATTAGTTTTTCTAACGTAAATGCAAGTACAGTTGTACCCATACTATGTGCTACTAAATGTAGTTTTTCAATATTGGTTTTATTCAGAAGTAATACAATAAACTCTTTAAAATGTTCTGTACTATTTTGTGCAGTTTTCAGGTCATGTACATAGCTGAAAGTTTTACCATCTGAAGCCCAGCTAAACATTGCGCTTAACCCCTTATATTTCATGTCGTAAACTAATTGACCAGTTCTTCGTGCTGCATCTGCAAAAGTATTATTATATCCATGCAGGAAAATTAATGCATCTTTTTCAGGATTAAGTTCAAGTACTCCGTTAAAATGTTTTGTAAATTCATCTTCTGTAAGTTCCTTAATATTATTCAATACAACATGACGTATAGTGTCCTCACCAAAAAGGAAATTCCATATAATGCCAGGTCGTTCCAATACTCCCATTTTATGCTTTTTAGGAATGCTAACGGCGCATAGGCCATATTTCAATTCATCTACGTTACTGCCATAATATTCATTTGGTAAAATTGATCCTGTTTTGTTTCGGTTCGTGCCGTAAAATAAAGGTACTAAATCTAATTGGTTTGAGCCAGTTGTCTCATCGAACCCAGTAAGTTCTTTACCTTCTTCAGTTATAAAGCTAAGTGATGGTTTGACAGGAGAAGCATATTTTGAATCTCCCTCAGCATAATATTTTTCTTCTATGGTGAAAATATCAACAATTTTATCTATTTTGTTTATTGTTCCTATCCTAAGCCTTTGGATCTCAAGTTCAGGGTCAAAAAAATCTTCATTGAGTTTTATTGGCTGTGCCCTAACCCAGTCAAACTTTAATATTAATCTGTTATTTTGTTCTTCATAATTTTTACTGGAAATTACATATCCATATTTTAAAATTTCATTTCTACCATTGACTCCTAAAACACCATCACCTTCTGCAATTTTTGAAAAATTTTGAATACAATAAGATAATTTTTTCAACTGAGAATTTCAATATTTTGGATAATACTTAGTTACAGCTATAGAAATATCACTTATATGAGCTTTAGGGTCAGCTTCAATCCCTTGCCAGTCAAAAACGAGCTCATTTTTTTCTTCACTTTCGGTCCATTTCCTATGCCTGCTATTAGACATTTGAATTGCCCAAAATTTATTCGAGCTAATTTTTTGTAATTCTACAGGACGTTTTTCAATTGCCATATTTTACCCCTCTACCCGCACTTCGCCGCTCATCAACTTGGGTAATAGTGTATCGCGCAATTGGGTTAATGTGCGGATTTGTAATTCATTTTGATATATTTTTTTATCTATTGGTTCTGTAATAAAATTGAAATTATCAATTTTATCTTGTGGTGGAATTGTATTTTTTAAATTTTTGAAATCATCTTTGCCAATAGAGCCAAATACCGTGCCACTATCTTCAAAAAGTTTAACCTGCTGCATTAAGGATCTCATTTTATAATATGTATATGAATAATAACTTGGTTTGTCCTTATATCTGAATGCTGCGACTCCACGTCCTAAACAGCATTCTTCAAAAGCCATATTAATGTCACCTACGGGGGCTCTCACGCTTACAAGAGTATCAAATTGTTTTGCCGTTCTCTTTGCTTCTGTTGTATATACTCTAATCGATGGAAAACGAAAATTAAAATCAGCATTCCCTTGATAAAATACCATTCCTTCACCATTTTCGTTTATGTATTCTCCTGAAGGGGATTGACCCATGACAAAGGTGAATTCATCTTCAAGTTTTCCTTTTTCCCAATTCTCTTCAGCTTCTTCAATAAACCATTGCCTAAAGAGTGTTTCGGCTAACGTCTGAAGTGTTTTGTTTTGCCGGTTCAGCAGGTCAATTTTATCATCAAGGTTGCTGAGAATATCAGCTATTTGATTCTGTTCGTTAATGGGGGGAAGATCTATTTCTAAATTTGATATATCTTCTGGTCTGAGTGAGGGATAGGCGGATGTCGAGCCTTCAGCAATTACATCAAGATAATTTACTACCTCTTCTGTTGTCAAATAATAATAAAGAAATTTTGAACTTACATACTTGTTGTTGGGACTTATTACAACAAATCCAGTAGAAACAACTGTATTTGGTTTACAAGTTTTAATATAGCCATAATGCTTTTGTATCGGTCTAACGGTGGAATAGATAATATCATTTGGCTTTACTAACCTTTTTGCTCTACTTGGTGCTTCCTTTATTGGCAAAATTTGAAATGAATCAATCTTTCCATTTGTTATAGACCCAGTATCCAAATATTCAATTGTGTCAAACAAGAAACTCTTATCTATACTCTTGATATTTAGCTCTGCAATCTCACCAATATTTATTCTATTCCAAGTTGACATCATTATTAATCAATAGTGCAACCAGTGGTTGCACAAATGTAATTTACATTATAGTTTATTTTTAGCTAAATTATCAGCTATTTTTTATATAGAATCAATTTTGTCACAAATATCTACAACATGGTCTAAGCCATATAACAATGAAGTTTCATCAATATCCATCCATTTAAAGAATTCCATCATTAAAGCATATTTGTTTCTTGAATAAGAAGTATCTATTGCTGCGTGACCAAGTCTGAATACAACAGGCTCATGATGCGCGAGTCTGTTTCTTAATTCATTTAATTCCTCCAGCTTAGCAAAAACATAATTATGATCATAATGCTGCAATGCTGAACTGGTAGGTTTAGATGGAAAAATTCTTAATAAGGTCTGACCACCGGCATAATATTGGTGCCGGGCGAACATATATCTCCAGAATCCAAAATCCATTTCTGCAATTAACTTAGAATGCGAATAGTTACCCCCTAATTTTCTGACTGCAAAAGAAATAATCGAAGGAGTTTTCCCGCAGTGTGGAGTGTTAAACATTCCTGCCGGTAACGCAGAATTTCTTAACCAGTCATTCCCATAAATTACTTTATAATGATTATCTGTTGCATTTCTTAATGCTATTTCAAAGCAGCTGATAATTGTAAATAATTCCTGAGTTAATTCAAGATTTTTTCTGTATAATGTCATTGATTTTCTTGAGTTACTTCTGCAAGCTGTAAAATATCTGCCCATTCTTTCAGGCGACATTATGTTTTCAAAATCACTGTATTTCATTAACTTAGATTATTGGAATTTGTTAAAACCAAAGTTTGTTATTATATTTGTAGCACGATACAGTTCCCGGAAGCCCCTGACCGCAAGGTTAAGCTTTCGGGTTTTTCGTTTATACTAATTAAATCCTTATTTTTGCTAAATTCTCGGAAATCCGCTTATTTAAATCTGCTTCTTCTGCAATTTGTTTTTCAAACTCAGCTTTTAGTGATGTAAAACGTTCGGCAAAATTGAAAACATCTTCTTCATCAGGCAATCCTACATACCTGCCGGGTGTAAGCGCATTATTCAGTGCTTTTACTTCTTCTATTGTGGAGCTTTTGCATAAGCCTGCAATATCATTATATTCATTCTCACCGGTCCGCCAGTTGTGGTAAATTGCGGCTAAGTTTGTAATATCTTCATCAGTAAAAGCAAGGTTTTTCCTGTTTATCAAATAACCGTGGTTACGGGCATCAATAAAAAGTATTTCGCCTTTGCGTTTGGTTTTATTCCTTCTTAAAAACCACAGGCAGGCAGGTATCTGTGTATTTAAAAACAGCTTCGCAGGAAGGTTCACAATGCAATCAACCAAATCATTTTCTACTAATGCTTTTCTTATATCACCCTCGCCGGAGGTATTGCTTGTAAGCGCACCTTTGGATAGCACAAACCCGGCCATACCGGTTGGGCTTAAATGATAAATAAAATGCTGTATCCATGCATAGTTTGCATTGCCTGCAGGCGGTGTTAGCTTTTGTCCTAAAACACTCCACCGGGCATCATCACGAAGCAGCTCACCGCTCCAGTCGCTATCGTTAAACGGAGGGTTTGCAATGATGTAGTCGGCTTTCAGGTCCTTGTGCGCATCATTTAAAAAGCTGCCTTCATTGTTCCACCTAACGTTGCTGCTGTCAATTCCGCGTATTGCAAGGTTCATTTTACAAAGCCGCCATGTGGTCTGGTTGCTTTCCTGCCCAAAGATAGAAATGCGGTCTTTGGGGTCTAACTCCAGTCCCTTTTTACCGGGTTTTTGATATCGGTCTTTATGAGCTTCAACAAACTTTTCGCTCTGCACAAACATCCCGCCTGAACCACAGCATGGATCAAAAACCCTGCCTTCGTATGGCTCAAGCATTTCAACCAGCAGCTTTACCACACTTGCCGGGGTATAGAACTGTCCGCCTTTTTTGCCTTCTGCAAGCGCAAACTCACCAAGGAAATACTCATACACTTTGCCAAGGATATCCTTGCTTTGGGCTTCTTTTGTGCCAAGTACTGCGCTACCAACAAGGTTAATAAGTCCGCCAAGTGACTGTTTATCGAGCTTTTCCTGAGCATAAACTTTGGGCAGCACTCCTTTTAGAGAGGGGTTATCCTTTTCAATGGCATCCATTGCATCATCAACATCCTTGCCGATTGTGGGAAGGGCTGCTCTGCCCTGTATCCATTTCCAACGGGCAGATGGCGGCACATAAAACACTTTTTCAGCAATGTATTCATTGCGGTCTTCAGGATCGGCCCCTTCAAAGCTGCCTTTGCCTTCAACCAGCATACTGTGAAGCTCTTCAAAAGAATCTGAGATATATTTCAGGAAGATAAGACCAAGCACTACGTGCTTGTATTCTGCTGCATCCATATTCTTACGG